>Ga0334898_1000217_pt1 | contig 105520 bp, 119 predicted proteins | sample GraSluR3_MG_10_FD_207228 | JGI IMG/M metagenome (GOLD analysis project Ga0334898, IMG submission 207228) | Sludge microbial communities from methane-producing bioreactor in Wageningen University, Netherlands - Granular Sludge_3_08-R3 | ecosystem: Engineered > Bioreactor > Anaerobic >... | reverse complement strand
CCCTAGTCTTTTCAAGGTGCTCATCCATGTTGCTCAGCACCTGTTCCATCAAGCCTGCTGCAAATTCGCACCCGATTTTAAAAATCTCTTTCTCCAAAACATTGAAGTCCAGTCCTTTTTCTGATAATATTGTTTCCATCATGCAAGCCTCCTGTTGTTTGTTTGTGCTAAATAAATTTTACAGGTTAACTTGCATGTAGGGAAGAGGGTCTTTGCCTTCTTCCTGTTTTTTTCTTATTCTTGCCAACTAAAATTATACTCTAAGGATATTCCACACTTCACCGGGCAAAATTGCTCTGCTTAATTATATTATGTATCTTTGCTTGAATTTGTAACCGTATTTGCAAAAAGCGCCGGTCCGGGAACGATAATAATTAATTTCCTTGACAAATCCGTTTAAAGGTATTAAGATTAACTTTAAAATCAATAATTATTATTATCTCATCAAGAGAGGTGGAGGGACTGGCCCTGTGAAACCTCGGCAACCTTCAGGTGTTTTTTCCTGAAAAGGTGCCAACTCCAGCAGTGGGTGATAGCTTAAACCCGCTGACAGATGAGAGAGGCAGAGTTGACTATGGCTGTTTAACCTCTTTCATCCGGAAGAGGTTTTTTTATTTTCAAAAAACACAATAAATAAAGGAGGTAGTGTAATTGTCAAAGATTGTGAAGTGCTATGAAGAAATTAACGGAAAAATTAAAAATGGAAATGCAGTGGTGATGACGGCTGAAGAGTTCAAACAGATGTCGGCTGAGCAGGGGGTGTCCAAAGCAGCCGCAAGGGTGGATGTCGTCACAACCGGAACCTTCAGCCCAATGTGCTCGTCCGGCGCCTTTATTAATTTCGGCCACAGCGATCCCCCCATAAAAATGTCAAAGGTCTGGCTGAACGGTGTGCCTGCATATACCGGGCTTGCAGCAGTGGATGCCTATATCGGCGCCACTGAACTGGCTGAGGGATATGAAAAGCTCTATGGAGGAGCCCATGTCATTGAGGACCTTGTTTCGGGCAGGAAAGTAAGGCTGAGGGCATTGGGGTACAAAACCGACTGTTATCCGAAGGAGAGCATGGATACCTGCATTGACAAAAGTGCGCTGAATGAATGTATCCTGTTCAACCCGAGGAATGCATACCAAAACTATGCAGCGGCCACCAACTCCACCGGTAAAACGCTGTACACCTATATGGGTGCGCTGCTGCCGGATTACGGTAATATAACCTACTGCACCTCGGGAGAATTAAGCCCCCTTTTGAACGACCCAAGGCTCAGAACCATAGGCATAGGCACAAGAATTTTCTTCGGGGGCACCAAGGGGTATATTGCCTGGAACGGTACCCAGCATAATCCTGACAGGCCAAGGTCAGAAAACGGTATACCCATAGGCCCGGCCGGCACGTTAAGCCTTATAGGCGATCTCAAGGATATGAGCGCAAGCTTCATTAAAGCTGCGGTATTCCACAGGTACGGGGTAAGCCTTTTCGTCGGAATAGGGATACCCATACCAATCCTTGACGAGGAGATGGCCAATTTCGTATCGGTCAGGGACCGGGACATAAGCACCTCCCTCCTGGATTACGGGGTGCCGAAACGAAGCCGTCCCTCCTTAAGGACAGTGACCTATGAGGAATTGAAATCGGGCACCGTAGAACTGGATGGCAGGAGGATACCCTCTGCACCCCTGTCCAGCATATACAAAGCCAGGGAAATAGCCTTTACGCTTAAGGAATGGATAACCAAAGGCAAATTTCTCCTGCAGCAGCCGGTGGACTTTCTGCCTGACGAAGGAACCGTGAAACCATTAAATGAAGAGGGGTGTGAATAATGACAAAACAAAGATTTACTTTGATATTTCCTCCCGAAAGCTCAACAAAACCCATAACCTATACCCTTATAAAAGAGTTTGATATACAGGTAAACATCCTGAAGGCGGAAATTACCGTTGGCAAAAAGGGACACCTCCTTATGGAGGTAAAGGGGGAAGAGGAAAACCTGGAAAAGGGCCTTCGGTTTTTGAAGGAAGAAAATATTCGGGTCATTCCGATTAACAGGCAGATTATTATAAAACAGGATGAATGCGTCCACTGCGGTGCCTGTACCGGGGTTTGTTTTCCTGAAGCGCTGAAAATGGACCGGGATACATGGCAGCTTTTGTTCCGTCCCGGAGAATGCATTGCGTGCGGCCTGTGTGTCAATTCCTGTCCGCTGGGAATCATAAGTGTAGGGCTGGGATATGGTGACAGCGATGAATAGCAGCTACCAGCCGCGGCTGTACAGAGATTTTATGGGAAAAGACCGGTTTGAGGCTTTCACGGTGTGTTTCAAAGAAACCGACCTGTGGATAGGGGTTGACCCCCGGCATTACTGCGAAAGCATGAAAGAGTACGCACTGGAGCAGATAACAAAATTCAGGACCCAGCTTGAGGGATACATTCAAAAAGACCCGGGGTTTTTAACATCCCTTAAACCCTATAAAACGTCCATGGAAGCCCCCTGCATCGCCAGGAGCATGGCAGAGGCTGCAGCAAAAGCCGGAGTAGGACCGATGGCAGCCGTTGCCGGCGCCTTTTCCCGAAAAATAGGAAGGCTTTTGGAAAGGGCCTACGGCCTTGAGGAAATAGTAGTGGAAAACGGCGGGGATATATACATAAGGATTAAAGAGCCCGCAGTCCTTTCGGTTTATGCCGGTAATTCCCGGTTGTCAGGCAAAATCGCAATAGAAATCCCCCCTTCCCTTTCCCCTCTGGGAGTCTGCACCTCCTCGGGAAAGGTAGGGCATTCCATGAGCTTTGGAAGGGCGGATGCGGTCACTGTTATATGCAGGGATGCGGCCTCGGCGGATGCCTATGCCACATACCTTGGCAATATTGTACGTTCGGGGGAGGATATCGAAAGTGTCCTTAATATGTCGTCAAAGCATGAGGATATTCTGGGGGTACTTATAATTGCAGAGGATAAGCTGGGTGTCCGCGGACACCTTAAGCTTGTCCCCCTATGAGAAATGTAACCGGAGGGGAGCTGAGTAATGACCTTACTATTTGCCTGTTCCACTTCCCTTTTTAAGACAGGCCCAGGTACTGCAGCTGCTGCAGCTGCCGGTTCCCTGGCATAGTCCCCTTCCCTTATCCCCCACAGGGTATTCACCGGCCTTTTGCTCATCAGACCATCCAACCAGCGCCGTAACCGATTTTACCGGTTCAAGCAGGCAGCCCGGACCCACCGTTATACGGGGATCGGCCGCCAAAAGCGATACAATCCTGCTCTGGTCCTTAAGGGACCAGTCACCGTACCCCGGGCTGAACCTCGGCGAGGGATAAAGCCTGCTGGGCCTGTATTTCAGCCAAAGCGACCGGTGAAATTCTTCAACCACTGCCTCCACAGCATAGGAACCCAGCAAATCTGCTACCGTCCCCTCCCACAGCCTGCCTTCCCTGATACACATCTCACTGTAACGGGGAATAGCATCACCTATGGTGGCTGCCATAAGTGTTGCACTTTGACAACCTGAAAGACCCCTGGCTGCGTAAAAGCTGTGGATAGTCAACAGCCCGTCCCCCAATATCACCCTGCCCTCATCACAGACATCCACCCGGAAGTCAGCCCAGTAGACAATGGGGTCTATATAGACTGCCAGTTCCCCCGTCTTATTCTCCGCACCCCGGAGTTCCGGGCAGGACTTTGCCATATTATCCATCAAGAGATTCAATTTGAAGTCAGATACAGTGTGAACATTCGCCATAACTAGAACCTTCCTCCTTCAGTATCTCTTCCACAAGGGGAACATCTCCCATGGGGAAAATATGCACCCCGGGTACCATTGACCTCATCTGGTACAGCAGTTCCCTTGCAATCTCCACCCCTGCATCCCTGCCGCCTTTCCGGAGCCTGTCAATCAGCCTTTCGGGTACATGTACCCCGGGAACGTTTTTGTTCAGGTACAGCGCAAGCTTAACGCTCTTAAGGGGCAGCAACCCGTAGATTACTGGCACCGAACTCTCGGGCAGCGCCTTCAGAAACCTCTCCAGATTAGTAATATCAAATACGGGCTGGGTCTGAAAGAATTTTACCCCCGCATCTTTCTTTCGTATAATTCTTTCAATTTCCTCCCCTAAATCTTCGGCCCCGGGGTTTGCCACGGCGCCGACAAAAAAATCGGTTTTGCTGTCGAGGGGATTATCCATTATATCGTAACCTCTGTTCAGTCTGGCCGCAATCTCAGCCAGGCCTATGGAATCAACGTCAAACACGCCTGTTGCCCCGGGATGGTCACCCGACTGAGGTTTATCGCCGGTCAGGGTAAGTATGTTTTTTACCCCCAGAGCAAAGGCGCCCAGAAGTTCTGACTGGAGGCCCATAAGGTTCCTGTCTCTGCAGGTCAGGTGAAAAATCGCCTCCAGTTCGAGTTTTTCCTGGACCAGATGCGCCAGGGCTATGGGGCTCATCCTCATCCTTGCCATAGGGCTGTCTGCAATGTTTACCGCATCAACCATTCTGGCCAGCGGCCACATGCTATTATAGGCTCCCCAGGGGTTTGCCCCCTTGGGAGGGTCAATCTCCACCGTCACAACGAATTTATTCTGCTTTAGCTTTTCCCTCAGATCATTTCCCATGTCATTTCCCCCTTAAGTTTTCGATTGTCCTGACTGCGTCTACAGCATCCCTGCCATACCCGTCGGCCCCTGCTTCACGGGCAAACTCCCCGGTAACCACTGCCCCGCCCACTATAATTTTGATGTCCGGCAGTTTTTTCTTCAAAAGCCTTATGGTACCGGGTATCTCAACCATTGTTGTTGTCATCAGCGCACTGAGGGCTGCAAACTCTGCCCCCTCCTGCAGGGCAGCCTCTGCAAACCTTTCGGCTGAAACGCCTTTGCCAAGGTCCAAAACCCTGTACCCGTGGTTTCTCAGCATGACCGCAACCATGTTTTTTCCGATGTCGTGGACATCTCCCTTAACGGTGCCGATGACCACCGTACCTTTATCCGGTATGCTTCCCCGCTTACCAAGCCGTTTTTCCAGAATGCCAAAGGCCTTCTGGGCCGTTTCGGCGCTCAGCATAAGCTGGGGCAGATAGTATTCTCCCTTTGCGAACAATTCTCCAACAATATTCAACCCGGGTATCAGCCCCCGGTCGATTATCTCCCCGGCGTCTATCCCCTGCCCGAGCAGCTTTTCCACCACAGCTTCTATGTTTTCAAAGCCCCTGACCACCATTTGTTTCACAGCATCTGCTTCGGCCTGTTCCTCCTCTTTTTCGCCGACATCCCCGGCTACAGCCTTTGCCGTATTGTGCTTAAGAAAGTTACCGGCGTTTGGATCTCTGCCTGCCAGAAGTGAGGCAGCCTGCCATGCCCCCGAAATACTGCTGTCAGAAGGGTTTACGATGGCGGCATCCAGCCCCGATGCTATGGCCATTGCAAGGAACGCGGCATTCACCTTGCTCCTGCCGGGCAGGCCGTGGGATACGTTGCTTATTCCCAGTACCGTGTTTGTCCCCAGCCTTTCTTTAACCATCTTTATAGCCCGCAGGGTCTCAACCGCGGCCATGCTGTCGATTCCCACCGCCAGCACCAGAGCGTCGATATAGATATCCTTTGCCGGGATACCATGACGGGTACACTCCCCGGCTATTTTCCCGGCTATTTTTAGGCGCTCCTCTGCAGTGGCCGGGATTCCCTTCCCGTCCAGGGTCAGGCCTACAACCGCGGCACCGTACCGTTTAACCAGAGGAAGGATTTTGTCAAGGCTTTCCTGCTCACCGCTTACCGAATTGACCAGGGCTTTCCCGTGGTATGCCTGAAGACCCTTTTCAATGACCGCGGGATTGGTGGAATCAATTACAAGGGGAGCATCTATACTCCTCTGCAGCATATTTACCAGCCGGTACATGGTGTCGGCCTCGTCTATCCCCGGGGTACCTATATTTATATCCAGCAGGCAGGCTCCGTTACCTACCTGGTTTTCCGCTTCTTCCCGTATGGCTTGGGAATCTCCGTTTCTAAGGCTTTCAGCTATCGACTTACGAGCCGTCGGGTTTATCCTCTCGCCAATAATAAGGGGCAAAGTTTCGGACCTTACCCGGATAACCCTTTGGGAGCTTGCCAGGACACCGGCCGTATCGGCTTTTGCTGCAACGGCATTTAATCCTGCAGCTTTTTCGCTTAGCAGCCGGGTATGTTCCGGTGTGCTCCCGCAGCAGCTGCCCAGCAGGTTTATGCCTTTGTCGAGGTACGGCTCCATAGCCTTAGCAAAATCTACCGGCTTTAAGGGATAGAAGGTTTTCCCGTCCCTTAGTGAGGGTATTCCGGCATTGGGCTGGACAATAACCGGCAGACCCGTGTTTTTTTGCATCTCCATAACGCTGCCATAAAGCTCCCCGGGTCCTCCCGAACAGTTTGCCCCCACAGCCGCAGCTCCCATGCTCTCCAATACAACCGCAGCGCTGGCGGGGTTTACACCGGTCAGGGTACGCCCACCGTCGTATGTCAGGCAACAGATTACAGGAATATCACAAACATCCCTCGCAGCCAACAACGCCGCCCGTATCTCTCCCAGGTCACTGAAGGTCTCCAGCAGTATAAAATCCGGTTTTCCGCAGGCAAGGGCTTGAATCTGCTCACCAAACACATCATAGGCCGCAGTGAAGGTCATATCCCCTGCAGGCTCGACAAACCGTCCCATAGGCCCAACCGATGCCGCCACATAAACTTTTGTACCCTCCGCCGCTTTACGGGCTATTTCCACCGCTTTCAGGTTCACCTCCCGGACCCTGTCCGCGGCAAGGTATTGGGACAGCTTTATCCTGTTGCCCCCGAAGGAGTTGGTGCTTATGACATCTGCTCCGGCATGTATGTAGGCTTTATGCACCTCCAGCACCTTTTCTGGAGACTTAACATTTATAATCTCCGGACAAACACCGGCCTGTAATCCTTTTTCCATAAGCATGGTACCCATGGCACCGTCAAAAACCAAAATTCTTTCCAATGCTTGTTTGCTATCCATTTGCATCCCTCCCGGAATCAAAAATACCTTCCTGACAAAGTAGGAAGGTTCTTACCAACATCCTTATCTGCCAGAACAATAGTTCTGCTGGAATTGGCACCTTCTCAGGCAGAAACACCTGAAGGTTGCCGAGGTTTCATAGGGCCAGTCCCTCCACCTACTCTTGATAAGAGTAACATTAAGTTTTTTTATTACTAAACGCTTGTTAAATAATATTATACAGAATACTAACAGGTTAAATTCCATTTGTCAATAATAATTTCCTTTTTGGAAAAGGTAATTTCCGGGTCTTTCAGTTTTATCGTACCTATTGTGCGCTGACAGTCATATTATGGTATTATGGATTTAATATCAATTTTCAAATGGAGATGATGCCATGCTGTTTTCAAGGGAAGGCTTTAACCAGGCCAGGTTTCGCAGGGATATAGTCGGTATCAACAAAAAAGTACCCCTCGCAGGAGGAGGATATAAAACCTATGTAAACCTTGACAACGCCGCCAGTACCCCGGTACTTCAACCGGTACTGGATAAGGTGAACGAGTTTATGGACTGGTATTCAAGCGTACACAGGGGTGCGGGTTTTAAGTCCCAGGTATCCACCCATGTATACGATACCGCCCATGAGATAATCGGCGGCTTCGTAAAAGCCGACCTCGAGACCAATGGTGTTATATTTGTAAAAAACGCCACCGAAGCGTTAAACAAGATATCCTACAGAATGGGATTCAGAAAGGATGACATAGTACTGACAACCATGATGGAGCACCACTCCAACGACCTTCCATGGAGGTCCAGGGCCAGAACGGTGTATGCAATAGCAGATGACATGGGTGCCCTCGACTATGACGACCTTGAGGCGAAATTAAGGCGGTATGGAAGCAGGATAAAGCTTGTCAGTGTTTCCGGGGCCTCCAACGTAACAGGTTATAAAAACGATGTAGGAAAAATCGCCGCCCTGGCTCACCGGGCAGGAGCGCCAATACTTGTGGACGGCGCCCAGCTTATACCCCATTCACCAATAGATATGAAAGCCGATAACCATCCCGAACATATAGACTACCTGGTCTTTTCTGCCCATAAGATGTACGCTCCCTTTGGAACCGGAGTACTTATAGGACCCAAAAGCACTTTTCTAAAGGATGGCCCTGAATACACCGGCGGCGGTACCATCAGCGTAGTGACCCAGAATTTAGTGGAATGGGCGGGGCTGCCGGACAGGGAGGAAGCGGGCTCGCCCAACGTGGTAGGGGCAGTGGCCCTGGCAGCCGCAATCGGATACCTTGAAAAACAGGGCATGCGCAACATTGAAGGCTATGAAAAAAACCTTACTTCCTATACCCTTAAAAGGCTTAAGGAGATAAAAGGCCTAACGATATACGGTGAAAATGCTCCTGATAATACACAAAACAGGGTAGGGGTTATAACCTTTAATCTGGACGGTGTTCCCCATGACCTGACAGCTGCAGCCCTGGCGTGGGAGGATGGTATTGCAGTGAGGAATGGTTGTTTTTGTGCCCATCCCTATATTCTGCACCTTTTAGGGCTTAAGCCGCAGCATGTTTCACAGCTTGTTCTTAAGAAAAAAACCGGAGATATGAGCGATATTCCGGGAATGGTAAGGGTCAGCCTTGCTGCTTATAATAACCGGAAGGATACCGACCGGCTTATTGATTGCCTCGTCAAAATAAAAAACATGTCCCACTCCGGGGAGCTTGCAAAAAGATATACTTTTCGCCGGGAAACGGGAGCATATTATCCCAGGGACACCAAGGCAAACCCCCAAAAGGTTTTCCGGCTGGATTAGCCGGTGAATTTGTCCATTTATCCTTTTTATGCTATAATTCCATAACAACAGATAACAGAGTTAGTGTCTTTCCTGATTCTGTTTCTGATTTGGCGTAAAGCTGATTAAGAGGGTGATGGATATGGCCAGAACCAATATCGGAATAGGATTTTTTACAGGACGAAAAGCCTTCAGCAGCGTAATAAGAACATACATGAATAGTTGGCGTAATTCTGTGCTTATTAAAGACCCCGGATACTCGGTCAATTTGTTTGTTGCCTATGATTTAAAGTATTCCAATACAAAGCCCAGTGACTATATGAGCCCAAACGTACTTAATTCCTACCTGGATTCGTCTTTTTTCATTCATGAGAAGACCGGTGAGAATGAAATTAGTTACCTGATCAGAAAGGGATTGCTTACTTCATATGAGGCAAATCTTTTATTTGGTCGGGGATATGCAAAAAAAAGGAACACAATACTATACTTTGCCATTAAGCACGGTATTGATTATATGGTTTTTATTGATGACGATGAATACACTATTATTCCTATTGAAACCGATTACGGTTTGCTGTGGAAGGGCCAACAAATTATAAAAACCCATATGGATCATATCGGGAATGCAAATATTACACACGGTCATCACTGCGGTTATGTTTCTCCTATTCCAAGCATTAAATATGACAACGAAATGACCGAAGATATCTTCAGGCTGTTTATCGAAACCCTCAGCAATGATATTGTCAACTGGGATTCCATAAAAGAAAAAATAGAAAACAACGGCATAACTAATGTAGATACAAAGATTCTAAAAGAAAACAAGATCTTCGAAGTCGGGGAAGTAAACGGAATGAAATTTATTTCAGGGTCAAACTTATGCATCAACTTCAAAAAACTTGATAAGGTTTATCCCTTTTATAATCCTCCTAACGCACGGGGAGAGGATACCTTTTTAAGCACCTGCCTGACCCATTCCAAAGTGGTAAAGGTTCCCTGCTACACTTTTCATGATGGATTTGGTCAGTATAACGACTTGCTCAGCGGAGTATTGCCCTCTGTTTTAAAGCCTGTAAAGAGCGATTCCCCTAAAATCATAAACAGATTTCTGCGTGCCTGCATCGGTTGGGTAAGATATAAGCCTCTTATTGTATACATAACCGACAGAGAGCACTATAGAGAAACAATAGAAAAAATGAAGCACAATTTAAGAATTACACTGCCAATAGTCTCTAAGCATTTCAAGAATGATAAATTTAACAATATCTACGACGAGTTGGTAAAGTATGATTCAAATGTGGAATTGCACTATGAAGAGTTTGAAAACACCAAAAAGGCATGGCTTAAAATCGTTAACTATATTAAATAGAAGTTTGGATTGATCACCCACCACTAAAAAAAGAGAGCCTGGGCTCTCTTTTTTTTGTAAACGGCAAACCTGCCGGTTAAATAGTGCTATCAACCGCAGCTTTCTCCCTTTACCAATTCAGCACCCCTGTCCAGGGCTTGCTTATTCACGGGTATCAGGTGGGCTTTTTTTGCTCCGAATACCTTTTCCAGGGCCTTTACTACGCTTGCCTTTTCAAGGGCCCCCGTAGCCTCCAGATAGGCTCCCAGCATAACCATATTGGCTATCCTGCTGTTACCCAGCTCATTTGCTATCTCGTTGGCGGGTATATCATAAGCTCTGATATCGTCCCTTTCCGCTTTCCTGTCAATCAGGGAACTGTTTATCAGAAGAAGCCCGTCCTTTACAACGGCGGATTCGAATTTATCAAGGGACGGCCTGTTCATCGCTATCACAGCGGTGGCATCCGTTACTACCGGAGATGCTACCGGGCTGTCGGATATGATTACATTACAGTTTGCGGTTCCGCCCCTCATTTCGGGGCCGTAAGACGGCAGCCAGGATACCTTCTTGCCTTCAATCATCCCTGCATAGGTCAGAAGCTGCCCCATCGACATTACTCCCTGGCCTCCAAATCCGGCCATAATCACCTGTTCGTTTATCATATCCTATTTCACCTCCTCAGGGGTTTTGTAAGCTCCCAGGGGATAATAGGGTATCATGTTCTCTTCCAGCCACTTGATTGCCTCAACCGGCGTCAGCCCCCAGTTGGTCGGGCAGGTGGACAGAACTTCTATCATGGTAAACCCTTTACCTTCCATCTGCAGCTGGAAGGCTTTCTTTATTGCCTTTTTGGCTTTTCTGATGTTAGCCGGGCTTGTTACGGTAACCCTCTCGATGTAAGCCGGGCCATCAAGGGTGGCCAGCATTTCACTCATTCGTATAGGCGCTCCCGCATGGTCCTTATCCCTTCCAAAGGGTGATGTCGTAGCCTTCTGGCCAACCAAAGTGGTAGGCGCCATCTGGCCTCCGGTCATCCCGTATATGGCGTTGTTTACAAATATGGTGGTGATCTTTTCTCCCCGCATGGCTGCGTGTACAATCTCTGCGGTGCCTATCGAAGCAAGGTCACCGTCACCCTGATAGGTAAATACCACTTTGTCGGGATGTACTCTCTTTATCCCTGTCCCAACGGCAGGCGCTCTGCCATGGGCAGCCTCCTGCATATCACAGTTAAAATAGTCATAGGCAAATACCGAGCAGCCAACCGGCGCAACCCCTATGGCTTTGTCCAGAACCTCCAGTTCTTCAAGAACCTCAGCAACCAGCCTGTGAATTATACCGTGGGTGCAGCCCGGACAGTAATGGAAGGGCCTATCCTGTAAACCGTTGGTTCTCTGGAATACCTTGTCGGCCATTATTTAGCACCCCCTAATATTTTCTTAATCTCAGCTACTATATCGTCGGGAATGGGCACCATGCCACCGGTTCTTCCGTAAAAACAGACCGGCTTTTTCCCGTTGACGCCCAGCTTCACATCCTCCACCATCTGGCCTGTGCTCATTTCAACCGAAAGAAAGGCCTTTGTCCTGTCGGCATACTCTTCAAATACTTCATAGGGGAAGGGCCACAGGGATATAGGACGTATCAGCCCGACATTTATACCTTCGCCCTTGCATTTTTCTATAACGGTTTTTACGATTCTGGCGGTAGTTCCGTAAGCAACGGTTATTATATCCGGGTTTTCGCAGTTATAAACTTCGTATTTTTTTTCGTTCTTTTCTATTTCATCGTATTTGGCCTTTAACTTCATATTGTGCTTCTCACATTCGGCGGGGTCGATAAACAATGAATTTATGACGTTGGTGTGCTTTCTGCCGCCGGTACCCGTGGTAGCCCAATCCTTGGGCAAAAGGTTCCGTTTTTTTGGTTCCTGCAGCTCGACCGGCTCCATCATCTGTCCCAGCATCCCATCTCCTATTATCATAACGGGATTTCTGTACTGGTCGGCTATATCAAAGCCTTCCATCATAAGGTCTGTCAGCTCCTGCACCGATGCGGGGGCCAGTACCACCATCCTGTAGTCCCCATGGCCGCCGCCTTTGGTTGCCTGGAAATAGTCGGACTGCGCAGGCTGGATACCTCCCAGACCGGGACCGCCCCTGACTATATTTACTATCACACAGGGCAGCTCCGCTCCTGCTATGTAGGAAATGCCCTCCATCTTAAGGCTTATGCCGGGGCTGGAGGATGAGGTCATTACCCTTGCTCCTGCTCCTGCTGCGCCGTAGACCATGTTTATGGCAGCAACTTCACTCTCGGCCTGCAGGAAAGTTGCACCTGTCTTTGGCATTTCCCTCGACATATATTCGGGTAGCTCGCTTTGAGGTGTTATTGGATAACCGAAGAAAAACTTGCATCCGGCTTTTATCGCAGCGGCGCCGATTGCTTCATTCCCCTTCATTAAAACCTTTGCCATAAAATTTCCCTCCTCTTATTTGAGTTGCCTCCCATCGATTTGCTAATTATCCTTTTTAATTCTCTCAACCTCGATTACAGTATCAGGACAGATGGTAGCACAATTTCCGCAGGCTATGCATTTTTCCATCTCATAAACGGTTGCAGGGTGATATCCCTTAGCGTTTATCCTGTCCTTTGACATTTTGACTATATTCACCGGGCAAACAGTTGTGCAGAGCTCACATCCCTTGCATAGATGTTCCCTGAATGTAACCTTTCCTCTTACCTTTGCCATGTACAACCCTCCTTTTTGCGCTGAAATTACAACCATTCAGGCCGCATATACATTTTTACCGGAAAAATCCTGCCCGTTAAGCCCTCCGGAAGTTCTTTTGCCACCCTCTCGACAGCACTGATATATTTCACCGGCAAATCTTTCATCCGGGAAACCTCTTCAACTACCTTCTGTCCTCTTAAAACATCTTCCACGGTTGTGTCACGAAGCATATGGGTGTTGTTCACAAGACCGGTGGCAGGAACCCGTGCAGACCTTTCTATCCCTTCGATATACCGTGCCACTGCCCCGGGACTTCCGGTGTTTGGCCGGTTGGCGTTAACCACTATAAACATGTCATAGCCGCCGTGTTTAAGGTATTCAAAATAGCGTCCCAGAACCCTTGCTCCCACCGTATCGCCCCCCACATCCAGTACCGCTTCGTAGCTTTCATCCTGCAGCAGGGTATAGATTACAGGTGAAAGAGCGGGAACGTCGGCGTTTATAAACTGTCCCTCCGGCGCCACAACCCTAATTCCCAACCTTTCCATCTGGGCTTTTTTCTCCCGGGAGCGAAAATACGGGTTAACAATATCCAAATCTGCAATAGCCGTTTTCCTGCCGGACTCTGCCAGCTTGATAGCATAGTTGACCGAAAACTCGGTCTTACCGCTTCCATAATGTCCGGTTATAATCCTTATTCTCTTGTCCCTTAGCATGCGCTGTCAGTCCTTCATTCGTATTGTTTGGCCTTTTCTTCGCCCCTTAATACCCTTAAGCCGCCCTCTGCCAGGGCTGTCATTTCATCCTCCCCCGGATAAACAAGCACAGGGGCAATGAATTCTACGCTTTCGGTTATCCATCCGGTCAACATCTTGCTGTGCGCAATACCTCCCGTAAGAAGGATTGCATCCACATCCCCGGCCAGAACAGCAGCGCAGCTGCCTATTTCCTTGGCTATCTGGTATGCCATTGCCCTGTACACCAACTCCGCTTTTCCGTCGCCTTCCTGTATCATTGTCTCCACTTCCCTTGCATCATTGGTTTTCAGGTAAGCCACCAGACCGCCCTTGCCCACTATTTTTTTCTTTATATCATCCAATGTATATTTGCCGGAATAACAAAGGTCGATCAGTCCTTCCACCGGCAGGCTTCCCGCCCTTTCGGGTGAAAAAGGGCCTTCCCCGTCAAGTGCATTGTTAACGTCTGCCACTCTTCCTTTCTTATGGGCACCTACCGAAATCCCGCCGCCAATATGGGTTACTATAAAATTCGCCTCTTCATAGGATTTTCCCAGGTCCCTGGCAGCTCTTCTGGCTACAGCTTTCTGGTTTAGTGCATGGGATATGGATATCCTCTCGATTTCGGGCAGCCCCGATATCCTTGCCACGTCTTCCATCTCATCCACTACCACCGGGTCGACTATATAGGCCGGAATGTTTAGCTGCAAAGCAATCTCCCTTGCCAGTATACCCCCCAGGCTTGATGCGTGCTGTCCGAAAAGCCCCAGCCTCAAGTCCTCAACCATCCTGTTGCTCACCTCATAGGTACCGCTGGGAATGGGATGCAAAAGCCCGCCTCTTCCCACTACGGCGTTCAGCTTTGTCAGGTTTATATCCTTCTTGTTCAGCGTTTCTAGTATGACATCCTTTCTGAACTGGTACTGGCTGAATATGGTGGGATAGGGAGACAACTCCTCGGACGAATGCCTTATTACTTCCTCAAGAACAGGCTTTTCACTGTCAAATATCGCTATCTTGGTGGAAGTGGAACCCGGATTTATTATAAGTAACCTGAATACCTCGTTCATATTCTCACCCCGCTTTTTTTGTTTGCCAATAAAACCGCAAGGGCAATCGAGTTGAGTTTGGCCTCTTCATTATCAGCCCTTGAGGTAACTACTATGGGTACCTTTGCCCCCACAACCAGGCCGGCGCATTTTGCCCCGGCAAAGTACACCAGGGATTTGTACAGTATATTGCCCGCTTCAATATCGGGAACTATAAGAATGTCTGCGTTTCCCGCAACAGAGTGGTTAATACCCTTATGCCTGGCAGCCTCAACCGACACCGCATTGTCCAGTGCAAAGGGACCCCCTACAATACAATCCTTTATCCTGCCTTCCTCGTTCATTTTTACCAGTTGCGCCGCATCCAGAGTTGCCGGCATCTTGGGGTTTACCTTTTCAACGGCGCACACAACGGCAACCCGGGGATTGTCATTATCCAATGCCTTGGCCAGCTGCACCGAGTTTTCTATTATCTGTACCTTTTGTAGCAGGTCGGGAGCAATGTTCATACCCGGATCGCTGAATATAAACAGCCTTTGATACCCTTTAACCTCGGCTACGCCTATGTGGCTTAAAATATTATCCCCCCGCAGGCGTTCGTCACTGAGTACTGCCTTCAGTATAACCGAAGTATCTATTATTCCCTTCATTACTATATCAGCCCTGCCGGAACTGACCAGCTCCACGGCTTTACGGCAGGCCTCCGACTTATCCGGCTCGTCGATTATTTCAAACCCTTTAATATCAAGACCAATCTCTTTGGCTATTCCCTGTATCCCTTGTTTGTCCCCAACCAATACAGCCTTTGCAATTCCTCTCTCTTGGGCCTTAGTTACGGCGGTCAGCACCTCCGCATCCTGCGCCACTGCAACAGCAATAGTTTTAGGGCTTCTTTCCCTTGCATGCTTAACAATTTCCCCAAAGCTATTAATCAAACTGTTTCACCTCTTCTTCATATATCCTCGCATCCTCTTCGCCGGCAAGTACCCTGCAGGCACCCTCCGCGAGGGCCTGCATCTCATCCTCCCCCGGATAAACCCTGACCGGGGCAATAAAGCCTGTCATATCAGTTATAATGGAAACCAGTTTTTGCGAATGGGCAAGGCCTCCGGTTAGTACTATATAGTCAATCCTTCCCTTTAACACGGTGGCCATGGCTCCTATCTCCTTGGCTATCTGGTATGCCATTGCCCTGAAAATAAGCTCTGCCTCCTGATCGCCCTGGTCTATTCTCTTCTCAACTTCCCTGGCATCGTTGGTACCAAGGTAGCCCACCAGGCCCGCTTTTCCTATAAGCTTCTTTTTCAATTCCTTTTGAGTATATTTTCCTGAAAACGCAATCTTGACCAGGGAGCCCGTCGGCACCCCGCCGGCTCTTTCAGGTGAAAAGGGGCCGTGGTCGTTTGCACAATTGACATCTATAATCCTTCCGTCTTTAAGCGGCGCTACCGATATCCCACCGCCCAGATGAACCATTACCATTCTCATTTGGCCCAGGGGTTTTCCTTCTTCCTTGGCAACTCTGTAAGCCACCGCTTTTATATTCAGTGCATGGGATTTTGCTACCCTTTGCACCTCCGGAATGCCGGAAATCCTGGCAATATCCTCAAACTCGTCCACAGTGACCGGGTCCACAATAAAGGCAGGTATTCCTGTCCTGTCAGCTATTCCCTTTGCCAGCATTGCCCCGAGGTTTGAAGCGTGCTCTCCCCTTGTGGCTGCTTTAAGGTCATCAACCATTGCCTGGGTGACCTTGTAGGTTCCGCTGGGTATTGGAGCTAACAAACCCCCCCTTGCGACCACGGCGGTCAGGGTCTCCAATTCTATGCTATTTTCCTTAAGCCAGTTTAAGATAATTTCGAATCTGTACCCGTATTGGTCGGCTATCCTTCCCAGTTTGTCCAATTCTTCAACCGAATGGGACAGATTTTTTTGGAGTGTGTTCTGGTTATCCTTGAACAGCGCTACCTTGGTTGATGTCGATCCCGGGTTAATTGTCAGAATATAACCACCTGTTTTCATCCTTTCCCTCCTTTTATGTTTTCCTATGTTTATTTAAACGCAAATATCATGCCAATTACCTGGTAATTATTTAATGATTAAATATTATTTGCATTTATCGACATGTTTACCCTCACGCGGCAATTGGGCAAAAAACAAACGGTCTGAATAGGCGGTATTCAGACCGTAATCCTTAATGATAAGTACCAATATATATATACTGCAGGATGTTGCATGCATGATATTGCAAATTCATAGATTTGTATGCAGACTATTGCAGGTCAATTTTATATTTATCTAACTTATAATATAGGTTTCTTATCGAAATACCCATCTTTTTTGCTGCCACAGTTTTATTATTCCCTTCTTCCCGCAGAACTTTTATTATATACTCCCGCTCGGTTTGGTCAAGCACCCTGTTGAGAGTAATGGAAGTATCTATTGGTCCGGAAGTATAAATGCCTTCTGCCACATCAGTCTTGTCGGGTTTTCCGGCTATTATCTGAGGGAGATGCTCTTCCAATATTACCGTATCATTAAACTTCATATTGATAATTGCCCGCCCTAAAAAGTTCTCCAATTCCCTTATATTGCCCGGCCAATCGTATTGAAGCAGCCTTTGCTTTGCCCCGCCTGATATGTCCTGTATACTTCTGCCATAGTCCTGGTTAAACCTTCGGACTATATGCAGGGCAAGGTGATATATATCTTCCTTCCTGTCCCGCAGCGGAGGTATCTTAAGAGGTATAACGTTAAGCCTGTAATACAGATCCTCCCTGAACCTGCCCGCATGCATGGCCTCTTCCAAATCAATATTGGTTGCGGTTATTATACGCACATCCACCGGAACGGAATTGGTTCCTCCCACCCTGATGATTTCCTTCTCCTGGAGTACCCTTAGCAGCTTTGCCTGGGTCCCAGCATTTATTTCCCCTATTTCATCGAGGAATATTGTACCGCCGCTGGCCACCTCAAACAGGCCCTTCTTTCCGCCCTTTTTAGCCCCGGTGAAGGCTCCTTCCTCATAACCGAACAGCTCGGATTCCAACAGCGACTCGGACAATGCGGCACAGTTTACCCGGACAAACTGGTTAAACTTCCTTCCGCTGGCATTGTGTATCGCATGGGCAAACAATTCCTTACCGGTACCGCTTTCTCCCTGCAAAAGCACAGTGGCAGGGGTCTGGGCTGCTTTCTTGGCCTTTTCAATAACCTCCTGCATTTTCTGGTTCACGCTTACTATATCCTCAAAGGTATACTTTGCCTCAAGTTTTCTTATTATCTGCTTTGCCTGGTTTAATTCATCGGTAAGCTTTTTAATCTCGGATATATCGTGAATCACGCCTACGCTGCCCCTCAATTCGCCATCAACAACAATAGGCGCTGCATCGACAATCACTTCTTTTCTGGAGGGGCCCACCTTAAGTCTTGCGTTCCTTACCGGTCTTCTGGTTTCCAGCACCTTAAAATGGATGCTCTCGCCTTCGGCGATATCCACCGTAGCCGGTTGCCCTATCACATCCTTGCCGGACAACCCCGTAAGCCTTGTATAGGCAGGGTTCACCATAACCCCCAGGCCCTGCTGGTTTACCACAGATATTGCATCCTGGGTTGAATTAAATATAGCTTCAAGCATAATCTGTATTTCCTTGAGATTTGTAATTTGTGCAGCCAACTCCAGTATTTCACTTATATCCCTGAATACTGCCACAGCTCCTATAACATTCCCCTTATCATCCTTGACCGGCATCCTGTTGGTTATTATTCTGGTATTGCCAAGGGGCTGTTCCCTGTTTAGCTCCGCATTGCCCGTCTTTAAAACATAGGGCAGACGTGAATTGTCTATAACCTCCAAAACCGGTTTGCCCAACGCATCCTTTATTTTTACGCCTGTAAGTTTTTCGGCCGCTTTATTGAATATGGTTATTTTACTGTCTATATCCACTGCAATCATCGCATCATGGGTGGAATTAAGTATAACCTCCAATTCTCTGTGCAACATATACCGACCCCCAATATACTACTGCTCGTTTTGCTCCTGGTCCAGGGCTGAAAGTTCTATCCCGGTCTGCTGCGGCTCCATACTTATGAGTTGCGCGCCCTCCGGCAGGTTTGCCTTTAGCGCAACGGTATGTTCCCCGGCGCGTAAGCCGTCAAGGGCAGCGGTTATTGAAATGTCATTTACTTCTATTGTGTCTATTATGCTCTGCCTGCCCTGGAGCACAATCCTTACAACGGGTTGTCCCTCTTCATCCGATATCATCAGGTTCCTTCCGATGCCGGTGAAATTAATCCGGTCTATCGAAAATTCTTTGTTTATCCTTCTTTCTCCCCTGACATGAACGGTTATGGCGCTTATATTCCCAACCGGTGCTACCCCTTCGGGCATAATAATATCTACATTAATGCTGGTGTTTTCATTAATACCCGCCAATAAAACCGGCCGGGTCCTGACCGAATGGATATCCTGCAGAAGGTCCTCTTCGCCGTATATCACAATTGTATCCCTGTTCTGGTAAATGTCGGTTATCTCCCATCCCTCATCCGGCTGACCTTCCATAACCGGCTCTATGTTAACTTCCTTTGTCTTTCTGACGGGAATGGTAACCTCGACAACATTCGGGTTAACCGTAACCCCGGTAATGTCATTATTATCCGCATCCACCGCTTTAACCGCCAGCACCTCCTGTATGTCGGAGGAGGCTCCCGATATCCTCATCGTCGCTGTCATAGCCCTTATATTGCCCAATAGGCTTTCGGGTCCGTTTACCAAAACCTCTCCCGGGGTAATTACCGGTTCCAGCGTAGTATAACCCTGCTGGGGATTTCCTTCGGCGGATACGATAACCGGTACCTGAACATTCATGATTTGCTCCATGGTTACCTTGACAACCTTTGGATTAAAATCCACAAGCTCTATATTTGAAGGCAGTCCTCTTAATTCCACGGGAACATTGTTTACCCCCTTTTGGGTATGACCGCGAAGGTCGGCATCGGCAATAATTTCGCTGGCTTTTATTTCTGCAAGTACACTGCGTTTGCCCTGAAGGGTAACATCGATTTTATAGTCCTGGGCATCCCTTACTATCAGTCCCGATGTATTAATGGCTTCGGTATTTATAAGCCGGACGGGTACATCCTTAATATTCCTGTATTCCATCGGGTTCTGCTCACTGGCAACATACAACCACAGGGCTACGGCAAACAAAATCGAGATTATACGGGTATTAATTTTTTTGTTTAACATCCTGGACATCTTTAACCCTCCATTTCAGAAAACCGCGGTACCTGTGTTCCTGTAGTTTGTATTGATTTGTCAGCATCTCCTTCAGAGTCTTAGCATCAAGATATCTTGACAGTCTTCCTTCTTCTGCAGTGGAAATCACTCCGGTCTCTTCGGATACGATAATTGCTATCGCGTCTGAGTTTTCTGAAATACCAAGTCCTGCCCTGTGGCGGGTGCCCAGCTCCTTACTTAGCCTCTTATTCTCTGTCAATGGCAACACGCATCCTGCCGAAGCTATTCTTTTATCCCTTATTATCACAGCACCGTCGTGCATCGGAGTATTGGTTGCGAATATAGTTTGCAGCAGAGAAGATGTTACCATGGCATCCACCGTTATTCCCGTTTCTATAAACTCGCCAATTCCGGTTTCTCTCTCAAGGACTATCAGGGCGCCGGTCTTTTTTTTGGCCAGGGCTTGTACCGCCAATGTTATTTCATCTATCAGCAGCCTGGTTTCCTTATCCAGAGCTTCGTTTTGGGGTTTACCCAAAAGTATGCCGCCCCGCCCGAGGAATTCCAGCGCTCTTCGCAGCTCGGGCTGGAACACTATAAGCAGGGCTATTACACCCACCGTCATAGTATTTCGCAAAAGCCAGTTTACCGTATACAGCCGGAAAAAACCGCTTGCCCAGGTAGCAAATACCAGGACAAAAATACCCTTGACAAGCTGCTCTGCTCTGGTTTCACGGATTAGCATGAAAAGCCTGTAAGTAACATAGGCAATTACTCCCATATCTACTACATCCCATATAGTAATGCTCATTATTATATCCTTCAACTGCATAGCCATATTGTGCACCTCAAATATTTTGAAAAACTTTGCATAGTATATTTTCTACTATTGTATATATTTTTCCTCCTTTAATTATATATTAAATACAAAATTAAATACAAAATTTTATGAAAACCCTGCGTTTTGTCTGTTATTTTTAATATCAATACCGTATTATGATAAACTATATTAAGAAATTCCCATCCGTACGTGAAATTTGTAAGACGGAAAACGATAAGCGGACAGTGGCCGGATACTGCGGCATGTGGTCAGTGAAACAGTGAAACAAAAAGAACCGTCCCTGTTGTTTTTTGTTTTGTTGGTTAGGAGGTTATACTGTGAAGGTTTTATTGGTAGACGATGAAAAGCTGCTGGTCAAGGGTCTTAAGAGTAGCCTGGAAGTCCATGGATTTACCGTTGCCACAGCTTACAGCGGCAGCGAGGCCCTTGCTAAATTCAACAGTGAGGTTTTCGACCTGATAATCCTTGACCTTATGCTGCCACAAATAGATGGAATGTCACTGTGCAGAATGTTCAGGGAACGGTCCGATGTCCCCATAATCATGCTCACCGCCCGGGACGATCATCTGGATAAAATAGCAGGCCTGGACACCGGAGCGGATGATTACATGACAAAACCCTTTAACACCATGGAACTCATAGCCCGCATAAGGGCTATACACCGGCGGATACAGAAAGCCCGGGAGCTTTCCAAAAGCATTGTTGCAGGAAACCTTGAACTGGATCGGGATTTGCAGAAAATAAAGGCAGATGGCCGGGAAATACCGCTGACCGCCAAGGAGTATCAATTGCTGGAAGCGTTTATGAGTAACCCCGGAAGAATTTTCAGCAGGGAAAAGCTTTATGAGATGATCTGGGGGGAGGAAGGCTTTGATACCCGTACAATAGACGTCCATATCAGAAATATAAGGGAAAAGATAGAGGATGACCCTTCCAACCCGGTTTACATCAAAACAAAGTGGGGCAGCGGTTACTATTTCGAAAAGGGAGACAAGACCAATGTTTAAGAGCCTGCGTACCAGACTGATACTGGTCTATTCTTTCATAATTCTTATAACAATATTTACGGTGGATGTTCTTATTCTCAGTAACTACTTTCAATCCCGGTTTGAGGAAAGGGCCATCACCTATTTTACCTATGGAAACATTGCTGCTAACATCGTGTCCCAAAATCCGGACGATATGTTGTATATATCCCGGATCCTGGAACAGTATACCGCCACCACCGGAGCCCGTTTTTTACTGATAAATACAAGTTCTGTAGTAGCCGCCGACAGTGCCAACCGTTACACAGGACAGCCGCTCACAAACCCCCAAATCAGGGAAGCCCTTGCAGGCAGCGTTTCCCGGGCCGTATATGAAGGGGAAAACAAAATTTTGCAGCTGGCGGTTCCTATTACTTCGGGCAGCAAGGATAACATGCAGGTAAACGGCGCAATAATGGTATCGGTTAATATCGATGAACTGTTTACGGCCTACGAAGCCCTGCGCCTGAGGGTTCTGGTGATTTCCCTTTTGGCAGGCCTTTCGGGCATATTTTTCAGTTTTATTGCCGCCTATCGTCTTTCAAGCCCTTTAAATAAGCTGATAACTTTTTCGAAAAGGCTTTCCCGGGGCCACCTGGGAGAAGAGATTAAAATAAAAAGAAACGATGAAATAGGGCAACTGGCGGATACCATAAACTCAATGAGTGCGGAACTTCACCGTATCGAAGCCAACCGCCGGAAGTTCATAGGTGATGTCTCCCATGAGCTCAAAACCCCCCTTGCCTCCATTAAGGCGCTGGTTGAAGCCCTGATGATAGGCCAAAAATCCCCGGAGGGCCACATGGAATTCCTCGGCGATGTTGTAACCGAGGTGGACAGGCTTTCCGCCCTTATTTCCCGGCTTCTTACCTTAACCCGGCTTGAGGAGGAAACCCTTAACAGGGAATATGTATGTGTTTCGGACATAGTAAAGGACACCGTCAGGGTTCTAACTCCGCTGGCCGCGTCCCACAATGTGAATATCAAGAATGACGCCCAAATGGATATAAGGGTTATGTGCGACAAAAACCTTGTCAGGGAAATGCTGGTCAACCTTTTGGATAACTCAATAAAATACAGGGATAAACACAAAGCTGTAAACAGGATTGAACTAAAGGACTTTCGCATCCACAACACATACAGGCTGGAAATATCAGATAATGGAATAGGCATTCCCGAGGGTGACCTTCCCCGTATCTTTGAAGGCTTTTTCAGAAGCGAGCCTTCCCGTAGCAGGGAAATAGAAGGTTACGGGATGGGCCTGACAATTGTGAAACGAATAATTTCCCTGCATGGATGGGATATCTCGGTTAAAAGCCAACCCGGGAACGGAACGGTTATTGTCCTGATAATTCCTTTGAGTTAAGACATTCTTTAGAACCCCTTAACACTCTCTTTACAATTAAAGGCTAATATATAATTATAAACACACCTTAATAACAGGAGGTATACCAAAATGAAAAAATATTCGATACTTATTTTAGCCTTAATAATAGCCCTTATGGCGGTGGGATGTCAAAAACCTTTGAAAGGCAATGACCAGGGGGAGCCCCATCCCGGAGATACCATAATAACCCCCGACCCGCAGGGAGAGACCGTTGAGCTAACCCTATACTTTGCCAACACTGAATACGCAATGACCGGAGATGAGAAACTGGAAAAGCTGCTTACCGAAAAAAGGCAGGTGACCGTGACAAACAAGTCCCTGGCTGAAACTGCAATGGAAGAGCTGATTAAAGGGCCCGAAGGAGAAGATGCCTCGGAAGTTATTCCATCAAAGGTTGAATTGATAAGTGTTGAAGTGGCAGACAACATAGCCTATGTCAATTTCTCAAGCACTAATATGGGCGGCGGGTCCCTGCAGGAGTACTACCTTATAGACTCGGTTATTATGACCTTAACGGAATTGGAAGACATCAATGCAGTACAATTCCTGGTGGACGGCAAAAAAACCGAATCCCTTATGGGACATATATACACCATGGATCCTATGGGCAGAAACGGACAATAAATGTCCCCGATTGATAAACCGGATGTATGAAAGGGGCAGTACATAAACTGTCCCTTTCATGTATTACTGCCATTATTTGAAAGCAGGGATTCGGAATAACTAATAGAATTGTCTACAGAGACAAAAACAGGCTTGCGATAGTATTCCACAGGCTAAATAATGCATGGAGGATACCATGAAAAGAAAGCTTATTTCCATAACACTTTCAATAATGATACTGGCTTCTATATGGTGGGGGTACGGGCAATGGAGGCTTCTGGGCAGCCTGACACAGGATAAGGGCAACCAGCTTAAGCTTCAGTATGATAACTATTCAATGTACCTTGCCACCCTGGAGGAGCTTACTGCCAAGCTTATGCTCACCGGAGATTCCCCCGGACATTATTCAGACGAAATCCGATGGCTGAGAGACAACCTCAATAATATAAGCAGCTTTGATACCTGTGGATTTTCCCGGATACCGCTTAATCACAGGAATCTGAGAGAATTTTGCCGTGCTGCCCATACCTCCTTAACAGAGCTGGCATCAAAGGAAGAATTAGCCCCCCAAGCCCTGAATTATATAAAACAAGTAAACGAGAAAGCCAGGGAATTAAACAGGATTAATAATAAATACAAGTACCGGGCCTTAGCTTTGGACAATAAAAAATTTTTGCGCAGCAACCTTTGGGTTAACGCCGTCAACGAGATGGATGCCAGCTTCACCGGTTATGCCTACCAAACCTATTTCTATACACAAGAGGACACAAAGCCCCATACAAATAATTGGCCGCCTCCGGAAGAGGTTTATGGCAGTAAAATCTATTCCGAAGCGGAAATACTGGAGGTGGCAAGAGACTTCCTCAGAGGTATGGATACCATTTCGGCCACATACTCCTCGGGTGGAGGCTCAAGGGCTTATGGTAATTCGGCCGGGCTGGACTACCTTAACTTTACCGGTGATAAGGGTTATCAGATAGATGTTTATACTCTCGGGGGCAAGGTTTCTGCAATGTACCACTCCAGCAACTGGAATATTCATAAGAATAAGCCCTATTCTGTGCCCGCAATCAACATTACAAAGGAGAAAGCCATATCAAAGCTGGTGGATTTTCTGGAAGAACGGGAGATTGGTCCCTTATCTGTTGGGGACACACGGACTACAGACAGGCAGCTTATGGTATCGCTGTCCGCTGTTGAGGAGGATTATTTAAACGACGCCGCCTCGGTGTCCGCAACCCTTGACCTGACAAAGGAGGGTATGATTATTGCTCTCCGGCTGGATGATTACTGGGAAGGCTTATCCTTTGACAATTCCCAAAAGGATACCGCCCTGGACGCCCGCAACAAGGCCCGGTCTGCCTTAAAGCCGGGCATCCCGGTTAAGGAAGAAATGCTTGTCGGACGGTGGAGCTCAGATTTTTCATTAGCGTTCTCCTGGAGGTTTACGGCAGAATACGCCGGAGAAGACTATTATATATTTGTTGATCCTTTCACGGGTACAGAAACAGATATAAGAAAGGTTCACAGATAAAAAGGCATTAGTCCATCATAATTATTCCAAGGGCTTTATAGGTATCATAGTAAATTATCCTGTTTTTGGCAAGACCATTGTCCTGTTGAAACTTATACAGTGCATTTTCCATAACCGGACCGTATACACCATCTATAGAGCCATTGTAATATCCTAATAGCCTGAGCCTCCTTTGCACCTCCACCACATCCATACCCTTATCCCCGGGACGGAGATTTCTGGCACCGTTTCTGAACGGCCCGTAAATACCGCCGTATATCATTACAGGAGTACCGTATTTCACGTAGGTGTAAAGGTCCTCCACATCCCTGTTATACATCCTTACACAGCCGTGGGAAGCGTTATATCCTATGGACGAGGGCTTATTGGTGCCGTGTATGCCGTATATGCCCCAGGGCACATCAATTCCTATCCACCGGCTGCCAAAACCTCCGCCCCACCTGGCCTTGCTTATCACCTTCCATCTGCCTACCGGCGTCGGAGTGGAGGAAGCCCCTGTGGCTACCAGATACTTTTTTATCAGTTTGTTACCGTCCAGAAGATACAGGGTCTTCTCGTCAATATCTATAAGTATCCTCAGGTTTTCATATTCCGGATTGTCCAGCATGTATCGCTTTTCCCATACCTGATAGTCCTCCAGTTCCTTTGACTGCTCGCTTCCCTCCTGATAAACACCAATATAACCAAAAATCATAACGACCAGAATAATAACAACCAACACAACGCCCAGCGTTCTTGCTGCCATAAAACAGTACTCCCCCCTTACACTCTATATAATTATATGGATCAGGGGGGGTGTTTAACACAATTTCTAGAGTATTATACCTAAGCTTTTTCCGCATTCTTCACAGCTTTTACCTTTAACAAGAACTGTGGCTCCGAATCCATCCCTTTCAACCAGTTTGGTCCCGCAGGAGGGACAGTAAGTGTTGTTGTCAACGCCCGGAATATTGCCTATATATACATAGTCAAGGTGTTTTTTAACGGCTTCCTTTGCAGCCATTATTGTACCTGGCCGGGTGGGGGGTCTGTCCATAAGATAAGCCGGAAAATACCTGCTCAGATGCAGTGGAATCCTTTTGTCTATACTGCCCACCCATTCTCCCAGGCTGTCCAGCTCATGGTTGTCGCTGTTCAGCCCTTCCACAATCAGGGTTGTTATCTCCACATGGCAAAAACCCGCCGCCTTTTTAACGGTTTCAAGGACGGGGGCCAGTTTTCCGGCACACACCTTACTGTAGTACCCCTCGTCAAAGGCTTTTATATCAATGTTAACAGCATCCATCAAAGGAAGCAGCCTGTCAAAAGCTTCGCTGCCAATATAGCCGTTTGTCACAAATACATTTTTAAGACCTCTTTTCTTAGCAAGACGGGCAGTATCAAAAACATACTCATACCAGACCGACGGTTCGTTGTAGGTATAGGCTATGCCAATGCTTTCTTCAACCTCCAGGGACCGGTGAACAAGATCCCGGGGAGGTATAAATGCCGTTTCGGGATTGCCATGGGCTATGGCATGGTTCTGGCAAAAACTGCATTTAAGGTTGCAGCCAAAGCTTCCCACCGATACTATCCGGCTTCCCGGATAAAAATGGTAAAGGGGCTTCTTCTCTATGGGATCTATATTATAGGCGGCTATACGGCCATAGTTTAAAGAATAAAGGACTCCGCCGGCGTTTTTCCTTACCCTGCAAATGCCCGTCTGTCCCGGCTTAAGCACACATTTATGCGGACACAGTAAACATCTAGTAGTATCCCCGTCCCTTTCATAATGCATTGCCTGCCTTTGTTTCACGCCCTCACATCCTTAGAAGTGCCTTATTACTTCAAATCTTTCCAAAACATAGGGCTCATTTTTGCCAATACCCGCTTTTTGAAGAGCGATTGCTATCTGCTGCTCCGGAGTATCAACCCCCTCAATATCGGGCAGCAAAAGCCCTGATTTTCTGCCCGACCGGACAATCACACCATATCTCTTTACGTCCAGCTGGTCATGGGATTGGATAACCTCCGGCTCTCCCAGTACATCCACCGAATACACAAGTTCGTTAAGTTCCCCGTTATCCACCGGGAAAAACCTGGGGTCCCTTGCCCCGGCGCTGATTGCATTGCCAATTATTTCCCGGGCAATATTTTCGGTAGTCGGGGATATTGTCCCTATACAACCCCTCAACCGGCCTGCCCGTTTAATGGATACAAAAACCCCGGCCCTTTTGTTTCGCATTTCCTCGGGAATCCACTCCGGAGGGTCCATAACCTTCTTCTGCCTTACATAGGTTTCCAGGGCAGAGCGGGCCAAACGTACATAGCTGTTCTCCCCGGGAGCTGTTTCAGATTCCTTCTGACTTATATATATCTCCCGCTTCTCCCGGACACTTGGCGCTATAGGCTTGAAGGTTGCGGTGCAGTATCCCACCCCATAGGGCCCCTCGTAGGACAGTATGCGGGCCCTGGTATCATATCCGTCCAATGCCCCGAGCATGACAAGTACCGACCTGTAGCCGCACTGCCCCGCTTGCTCCACCAGTAGGGGGTCCATTTCCAAAATTTTATCAACCTCCATCTTTTTCAGATAGGATACAAGTTTCTCGTCAAATTCGGCTCCTTTTTTGTTGTAGCCGGCAGGAGCCCCTTTGGTAAGCCTGTGGGACAAATCTCCGCTGCATACAAGGGACGCCCGAACCTTCCGTTTCTCAACAGCCCTTTGGATACATTTTCCGAATCTATAAAGCTCGTTTTGAGAAAGCAGCCCATAGGTAATATATACTATGGCAAAACCCTGGTATCTTCTATTTATGAAGTACAGGGGTACAAGAGCCCCGTGGTCCAGCCCCGGGGATATGCGATATTTCTCCCGGATACTTCGGTCAACCGCGATAACTGGTATTCCCTCACCGGCAGCCTCTTCCATAATTTCAAAGGTCAAATCGGTATGCCCCGAAAATGACAAGGATACCTCCGACCGGCCGAAACTGCCGAAATCCCCGGTGAATTCCCGTCCAATGCCGGCTGCCATCGCGTCCCCGAACATGGGACCATGGGGGGTGATAACAATTATAACCTCCGGCTTTTCCAAAGCGATATCCCGGGAAATTTCCTCCATGGCCTCTGTAGTTTTCACTGCGTTTTTCTCCTCACCCTGTCCTATTTCAGGAACTATGATAGGCGGGTGGGGCATCAGATAGCATGTACCAATTTTACCCATAAGCATCTTCCCTCCATTTAACACCCTTTACTTGGTCAAGTATTTAAGTATGCCCGCATATAATGCCCAGGCAACCTTTTCCTGATACTGCTCGTCGTTCAAAAGCAGCTCTTCCCTGGGGTTTGATAAAAATCCGCATTCCACAAGCACTGTGGGTGCTTGATTATCCTTAAGAAGATATATGTCATCATCTGCCTTGGGCTGCCGGTAATTGGATTCGTCAAGAACCCTTCTCATCTCCTCCTGGAGTATCACGGCAAGTTCCCTGCTTTCCTCGCAGCCCCTGTGATAAAAGGTCTGGGCTCCATAATACTGTGTCTGCGGAAAGCTGTTAAGATGTATTATTATGTTTACAATACTGCCGCTTTCATCGGCTATAGTTTTTCGTTTTTGAAGGTCATCCCGTTTTTTGTTGGACACATCCGGAGAGTACAGGCCATAATCTCCATCCCTTGTGAGAATGGCAATGCCTCCCCCTTCCTCCACCAATCTTTTGAGCCTGAGGGAAATCTCTAAGTTAATCCTGTCTTCATTCTCACCCTGCTTGCCCACTGCGCCGGGATCCCTGCCCCCATGACCGGCATCGATAAAAACAACCTTATTGGTCATTGGGAAAAATACAGTTCTGCTGGTTTCAAAGATATCATTAATATAAGTAAAAGTAAATATTACCGCTGCCAGAAAAACGGCAGCTATTGCTAAGTACCTTTTCCTGATTATTATCAGCTTCATATTTATATTCCCCCTACTCCGCCGGGTCTATAAAAAATATATGTATAAAAAAAAATATAATCACAAAAAACTGTGATTATATTGTATAACAACAGGGACGGTTCTTTTTGTTTGCTTTTTATAACAACAGGGACGGTTCTTTTTGTTTGCTTTTTGTATAACAACAGGGACGGTTCTTTTTGTTTGCTTTTTGTTTGCATATTGTTTGCATATCGCGGAATCGAGTAGGAGGGAGTTATTAACCCCCGTCCTCTCACCCCACCGTACCTACCGTTCAGGGCAAACAACCTTTCCTTGTCCCTTTTTGTGCTTCTATTCTACGTCCGGGAGAACCTTGTTAAGAATAATGCCCGAAATTGCTCCCAAAGCCATTCCGGATACGCTGAAATCAAGAATCCCAACCTTCACCGGGAGGACTGCCCCCCCAAGGCCGAGAACCAGTATTACGGCAGCTATAATAAGGTTTCTGGACTTCTTGAAATCCACCGTATTTTCCACCACCGTCCTTACGCCTACACCCGCTATCATCCCGAACAATATTATGGAAATCCCCCCGACGACTGCAGTGGGTATAGTATCAATAAAGGCACCCAGTTTAGGTACTATCGAGAGTATTATGGCAAAACACGCCGCCACCCTCATAACAACCGGGTTATGCACCTTCGTTAGGGCAAGCACTCCGGTATTTTCAGAATAGGTTGTGTTGGCAGGACCACCGAACATGGCGGATATACAGGTAGCCAGACCATCGCCTATAAGAGTTCTGGAAAGGCCCGGATTCTTCATCAGGTCCTTTTCCACCGTAGCGCCTACTGCCAATACATCGCCTATATGCTCTACCACAGTGACTATGGCAACGGGAGCCACCATCATTACCATTTCGATGTTGAACTTAGCAGCCTGAAATGGCGGAATTCCGAACCAGTCTGCCTGGGCAAAGGGCGTGAAATCCACATTGCTGGTTATCATTGATACTATATATCCAACAAAGAGGCCAATCAAAACCGGCAGCACTTTTATAAAGCCCTTGGCAAAAATACTGACCGCCGCAACCGTGCAAAGGGAAACTATAGCAAGAAACCAATTGCCCTTTGCCATATCTATGGCGGTAGGTGCAAGCAAAAGACCTATGGTCATTATTATCGGGCCGGTTACTATAGGCGGGAAAAAGCTGACTATTTTTTCATAACCGAATACTTGTACCAGACCCGCCATAACAAGGTATACAAGCCCTGCTATTACTATTCCTCCCTGGGCATAGGCAAGCCCCTCCGCATACGCATCGCCCGCCTCATATGCAACTCCGTTTCTGACCGCAACCGCTGCTACGGCAGCAAGAATGGGTGGAATAAAGGCAAAGGAGGAACCCAGAAAAACAGGCACTTTCTTTTTGGTAATAAGATGAAATAACAGTGTCCCTATACCTGCCATAAAAAGAGCTACTGAAATATTCATCCCCGTAATAATGGGAACAAGCACAGTAGCTCCAAACATTGTAAAGGTATGTTGCAGGCCCAGAATTGCTTTCTTCCCGGGGGTAAGGATATCCCCCTCTGAAATGACGCCGCTGTCGACCCGATGGTTTTTGCCGATGTTAGCCATTATCCACACTCCTTCATTTTTATTTAAATAAAAAACTTCCCGTCACCGACAGGAAGCGCATTTTCTCAGTAAGCGTTACTATACACCTACTCAATCTCTCCTTGCCGGCCTCTCCGGACCGCCTTAAAGGAAGGCTAGTATTCATTTTTTAAATTATATCACCAGACGTCGGCAAAGTCCAGAAAAAGAATCATTTTTGTCGAAAGCTCGGGCAGACAGCAAACTTCTTTTATCCCCATCGACTATTCATCATCCGTTTCCTGATTCGCTTTTATTTCGCTGATATTTAACAAAGCACTTTGACCCATTATCCAGATTACAAAAAATATTATAACCGGGATAATTAGTTTAAGTATATCTTCCGGGCCCGTGAAACCATACCCCATGACCGTAAACTGCACTATTGCAAATGCAACCGAACCTGTCAGCGCCCCTATTAAAACCATCTTTTTTCTTGCCTGTTTGCTTCTGTATGTCAAATACAAACCTTTAAACACATTATTTACTGTTATATATATCGAGATGCCAACAGTAAGCAGGAAGATATCCATATACTCGGCAATTTGCTGCTGTAATACAAACTGCCGGAACAGCAATATCCCCCACAAAGCTAAAAAACATATTCCAAAGGCACTCGAATTAATCCTTCTCTTTTCTGCAACAATTCTTTCATCTTCAATCCTTTTCATATCTTATTCCTCCCAAAAAATATCATTTAAAGTCTTATCAAGCTCTTTACAGATCGCTATACAAAGCCTAATGGAGGGATTATATTTTCCCGCTTCAATCAGGCCTATGGTCTGTCTTGTAACATTAATTCTTTCTGCCAATTGTTCCTGTGTAAGGTCTTTTTCGATTCGAGCAAGTTTTAATTTAATATTTTTCATTTAAAACTACACCTGCCTATAGTTTAATGCTTTTATTGTTCTCTTTTAGATGCCCTTTCGCTGACCCCTTTAGCGATTCTATGCATTGCCATTATAGTTGCAATAAAAAACGGACAATAAATCGCAAGTGATGCTAAGAAAACTAAAACGAAGTACCACATCCTGTTTCCATCGCTGCCATAAACCACCGCACTCCTTATGCCAAAGAACATCGCTATGGCAAAACCACTCCCGAGACCACTTATTATATTTTTAATATTCATTGGTAATTTGCTTTTTCTGTCATGAAGCTCTATTTCATCCGAATAAATACCAAGGGATACGCTTCTGGCAGACCTGTAGAATAACAAAACTATAATAATGGAAAATTCGGTAATCACCGATCCGGTGTTTATCCCGTATAGATAAAACTTAACAATGATTGATATTATACTTATTGCTATTGAAGCCCAGAACGTTTCTTTGTAAATCTTGTTTTTGACGATTTCAATTCTTTCATCGGCCACTTCTTTCTTCTTCAAAAATCCCATATCTAATCACACTCCACATTTAACAAACTGCTTTTATTTAAATGTATTATATATTATATATTGCTTAATGTCAAATATATATTGCATATTTTATTTATTTTTAACAGGCCGCCTATTTAAGGCGTAAAAAAGCAGGCTTCCGCCCGCTTTTACCGTGATTAACCTTTAAGCTTTTCTATCTCACCTTTCAGCTGATCTACCTCTTTTTTTAAAGCCGCAACCTGCGACATGGCAGATAAAGCAAAAACAAAAGCGATTGGAGCAAGATACCCGATAAACTCCATCTTCAAGCCACTCCTTTCTGTTCCATGCAAAACCTTAAATATTATACCAAAAACGAATTGACGAATCAATTAACATAAAAAAACCGTCAAGGATAGTATTCCCCCGACGGTTTGTATCGTACTAAACGTATTTTTATTGTAAGCAAACTTGTTTGTAAGCCGACAGATTAACGCTTCGAGAACTGGGAAGCCTTTCGGGCTTTCTTTAAGCCGTACTTCTTCCTTTCCTTCATTCTCGGATCCCTGGTCATAAAGCCTGCCTTTTTAAGTACCGGCCTGTATCCCGAGTCCGCCTGTTCAAGGGCTCTGGATATACCATGCCTTAAGGCCCCTGCCTGACCCGTAAATCCGCCGCCGTGTACCAATGCAATTATATCAAACTTTCCGGCAGTACCGGTAAGCTCCAAAGGCTGCCGGGCTATAACCTTCAGGGTCTCGAGGCCGAAATACTCTTCAATGTCCCTGCCATTTATACTTATTTTGCCGTCGCCGGGTATAAGCCTGACTCGGGCTACAGAATTTTTCCTTCTTCCGGTGCCGTAATACTGAACCTTTTCCATTGTATTTCCTCCCTTCTCCACCGATTAATACTTAAGTTCAAGCGTTTCTGGTCTTTGAGCCTCATGCTTGTGTTCCGGACCCCGGAATACCTTAAGCTTGGTAATCATTTTTCTGCCAAGCCTGTTGTGGGGTATCATACCCCATACGGCTTCATATACAACCTTCTCGGGTTTTTCCTTAATCATTCTCTCATAGGATACTTCCTTCAGCCCTCCGGGATATCCCGAATGGTGACGGTACATTTTTTGTTCCTTTTTTTTGCCGGTGAGCTCCACTCCCGAAGCATTGACTATTATTACAAAATCACCTGTATCCATATGAGGAGAATATATTGGTTTGTGTTTTCCCTTTAGTATACTGGCAACCTGACTGGCGAGTCTGCCCAGGGTTTTACCCTTGGCATCCACCACATACCACTTTCTCTCAATATTATCAGGTTTAGGCATATATGTTTTCAATTTAATATCCCTCCTCTGTTCAACTCTGATAGGTTATCATATATGACATAAGGTCCGGGGCTAGTGGACCCGATATCCATAAACATAAATAGTATATTACATGGTACCAGGCGTGTCAAGAATTGCTGCCGTAAAGTACCTCCTCCAAAAACAAGCCCTGGGGAGGCAGCGTTGGCCCTGCATATCTTCTGTCCTTTTTGTCCAGTATGGCCTCGATATGGCACGGAGGGATATTGCCCTTTCCTACCTCCACAAGGGTGCCTGCTATACTCCTGACCATTTTGTACAAAAAACCATCCGCCTGTATTATTATATCAATCATCTTTCCCTGTCTTGTCAGTTCCAGCAGCTTTACGTTCCTTATTTTGCTCCTGACTACGCTTCCGCTGCTGCAAAATGAAGAAAAGTCCTTTTCGCCAGTCATGTATTCGCAAGCCTGTATCATCATATCAACATTAAGTTTTTCCGGGACAAAACAGCTGTGGTTTCTGTATATAGCCGAAGGGACCGGATTGTTATAAATCCTGTACCTGTATTTTTTGGCTACAGCATCATACCTTGCATGGAAATCCTGTTTAACGTCAATGGCTTGTATAATTCTTATGTCGTCTGGTAAACAGCTGTTGATCGCCTGTGGTATCCGCTCGGCGGGAATTTGGGTTTGGGACTTAAAGTTCGCCCTTTGACCCAGGGCATGTACGCCGGTATCCGTCCTGCCCGAACCGATAAGTTTTACCCTGTCCCCTGTAACCCTCTGTATACTTTCCTCAATAAGCTGCTGAACAGATACGGCATTTTTCTGCCTCTGCCATCCATGATAATTGGTACCGTCATATTCTATGGTAAGCAGAATATTCCTCATGAAAACACCTACCAACCCCTGCTTGCAATTGTTGCTCCCAGGGTTAATGCTCCCAGCACTAATGCAAAATAGTCACCCCGGGCCATAAGCAGTTCCTTCATTCTGGTCCTGTTCCTGCCGCCCCTGTAGCACCTTGATTCCATCGCCAGTGCAAGCTCATCCGCCCTTCTGAAAGCGCTTATAAACAGCGGTACCAACAGCGGAACAAGATTTCGCGCCCTTCTTAACAGGTTGCCGCTTTCAAAGTCCGCTCCCCTTGCCATCTGGGCCTTCATTATTTTATCTGTTTCATCCAGCAGGGTTGGAATAAACCTAAGGGCAATCGTCATCATCATTGCAAGCTCATGGGCAGGTACCCCCAGCCTTCTGAAGGGATTAAGCAGTTTCTCTATCCCGTCGGTAAGAGCTATCGGCGAAGTGGTAAGCGTCAAAAGCGACGCTCCCGTAACCAGCAGTATCAGTCTGGTTGCCATGCGTCCCGCCTGCCAAAGCCCTTCCCGGGTAACAGCCAAAGGGCCCAGGCTGTATATTACCTCGCCTTCCACCATAAGCATATTGACAACTATGGTAAGCAGCAGAATCAGCAACAGAGGTCTTAAACCCTTGAATATATACTTTATGGGCACTCCGGACAATATAAGCTCAGTAAGAATAAAAAGTGCGCATATGCTGTACCCCACCATGTTGTTTGCGACAAAAAGGCAAACTATGAGTACAAAGGTCAGACCTATCTTAATCCTCGGGTCCAGCCTATGAATGACGGAACCCCCGGGAAAATATTGGCCAATCGTTATATCCTTAAGCATTTTCCCCACACCCTAGGTTTTTTAGTATTTCCTTCCTGGCATGTTCCACCGTAAATACACTGCTCTTAACTTCCCATCCCTGCTGCTTCAGCTTAACCATTAAGGAAGACATAGCCGGAAGGTCTAAACCCATTTCCCTGAGGAGTTCGCCGTCACTGAAAACCTCCTCCGGAGTCCCGCTGTGACTTATTGTGCCCTTTTCCATAACTATGATTTTATCAGCCAGACGTGCAACCTCATCCATATTGTGGGTCACCAGTATTATGGTTATCCCTTGTTCCCTGTTCATGTTGTGAATGTGTTTAAGTATTTCCCTTCTTCCCCTGGGGTCAAGCCCCGCCGTGGGTTCGTCCAGTATCAGGTATTTAGGCCTCATGGCAAGAACACCGGCTATGGCTATCCTTCTTCTTTGCCCGCCACTCAGCCCGAAGGGACTTTCCTCTTTTAAGCTGTCAAAGTCCAGCCCCACCATATCCATTGCAAAGCGAACCCGTTTTGTGATACTCTCTTCGGCTAAACCCATGTTGCGGGGGCCAAAGGCCACATCCTTAAATACCGTCTCTTCAAAAAGTTGATGTTCCGGATACTGGAAAACAAGGCCAACCTTCCGTCTTACCTCGTTTCTCCTGTATCCCTTTTCCCATATATCCCTGTCATCCACCACTATTTTGCCTCTCTGGGGCTTTAATAATCCGTTAATATGCTGTATCAACGTGGATTTCCCCGAGCCTGTATGCCCGATTATTCCCAAAAAGCTTCCCTCGTAAATCTTAAGGTCTATATTCTCAAGGGCTACTCTCTCGTAAGGCGTACCAGGCATATATGTATACTTTATGTTTGTGATTTCAATCGGCATAGCTCCATCACCATCTCATCTTCGCTTAAAATGTCGGGCAGCCTAACTCCGCTTTCCCTGATTCTTATGGTAAGCTGGACCAGCTTTGGCACTTCCAGTCCCAACTTTTCAAGCAGCTCCACCCTGGAAAATATTTCGGCAGGTGTCCCTTCAAGTACGATTTTTCCATTATCCATTACTATTATTCTGTCCGCATAAGCCGCTTCTTCCATATAATGGGTTATATGCAGGATGGTTTTTCTCTCTTTTTTGTTCAAACGCCGGACAATTTCCATGAGTTCCTGTCTGCCCCGGGGGTCAAGCATAGCAGTGGCTTCGTCAAAAACGATGCATTCCGGCTGCATTGCCAATACCCCTGCAATTGCCACCCTTTGTTTCTGCCCGCCTGAGAGCAGATGGGGCCCATGGGTTTTGTATTCATACAAGCCCACCTCTTTTAGCGCATCATCAACTCTTCTCCTTATCTCCGCCGGGGGAACCCCCTGGTTTTCCGGCCCAAAGGCGACATCCTCCTCAACAATTGTTGCTACAAGCTGATTATCCGGGTTTTGGAAAACCATCCCCACTTTTTGTCTTATATCCCATACCTTTGCAGGATCCCGGGTATCCATACCCATTACCTCAATTTTGCCCCGAGCGGGAACAAGCAAAGCGTTTATATGCTTTGCCAGTGTGGATTTTCCTGAACCGTTATGCCCTATAACCGCTACAAATTCGCCTTTTGATACCTTCAGATTGATTCCCTTTAATACCATTTCATCTTGTTCGCTATAACGGTAACTAAGGTCTTCCATCAATATCTGATGTTCCATTTTAACCCCTCTTTAAGATGAATTGGGAAAAGGGACTAAGCTGTAAATCTTAATCCCCATTGCAGCAATTGTTAAACCAACTCCAGAATAACCATTTCCGCTGCGTCTCCTCTTCTGGGACCAATCTTTACTATTCTGGTATAGCCTCCCTCTCTGTCCATATATTTGGGTGCTATGTTATCAAAGAGCTTTTTTACCACCGTTTCATCTGTTACAAAGGCCATTGCCCGACGCCTGGAATGAAGATCCCCTTTTTTTGCCAGAGTAATCATCTTTTCAGCCAGACTTTTAGTTTCCTTTGCCCTGGTTACGGTTGTGACTATTTTCCCTTTATCCAAAAGGCTTGTTACCAAACCCCTAAGCATTAACATCCTGTGATCCGACGGCCTGCCTAACCTTCTGTTTGTTGCCATTAAATATCCCTCCTTGCCTGGTTACTCATCGCTTTTTTTGAGACCTAGATTCAATTCGGAAAGCTTTGACTGGACTTCCTCCAAAGATTTTTTGCCAAGGTTGCGTACCTTCATCATATCTTCTTCGGTCTTCAAAGTCAGCTCCTCCACCGTGTTTATTCCCGCTCTCTTCAGGCAGTTGTATGACCTTACCGAGAGGTCAAGTTCCTCTATTGTCATTTCGAGAACCTTTTCTTTCTTATCTTCTTCCTTTTCAACCATAATTTCAACATCCCTTACCTGTTCGGTCAGGGTTATGAATAGATTCAAGTGTTCATTCAGAATTTTCGCTCCAAGCGACACCGCTTCATCGGGGGCTATGCTGCCATCTGTCCATACTTCCAGCGTCAGCATGTCAAAATCCGTAACCTGGCCCACCCTGGTATTGTCTATCCTGAAATTAACCTTTGTCACCGGAGTAAATATGGAATCCACAGGTATAATCCCAATGGGCTGTCCCTGTTCTTTGTTCTTCTCCGCCGATACATAGCCTCTGCCCTTTTCAAGGGTAATTTCCATGTAGAGCTTGGAGTTGGCTTCAAGGGTTGCTATGTGCAGCTCCGGATTTAATATTTCCACATCCGGGCCATGGATTATATCGCCGGCCTTTATCTCTCCCTCGCCCTCCGTTTCTATTCTTACCAGTCTGGGTTCTTCCCCGTCCAGCTTAACGCTGAGGGTTTTCAGGTTAAGGACTATCTCGGTAACATCTTCCTTCACTCCGGGTATTGTGGAAAACTCATGAAGGACTCCGTCTGCTTTGATGGATGTCACAGCAGCTCCGGGCAGTGAAGAAAGAAGAACCCTTCTTAAGGAATTGCCAAGGGTTATGCCGTAACCCCTTTCGAGCGGTTCCACCACAAATTTGCCATAGGTATTGTCGCTGCTCATTTCCACTATCTCCACTTTGGGCTTTTCTATTTCTATCATTAATTAACCCTCCTTGAACAACTCTATTAAACCTTGCCGAGGGCAACCGATTCCAACTATATTGATTATCTGGAATAAAGCTCTACTATCAGGTGTTCTGCTATTGGAATATCTATGTGCTCTTTTTTGGGTGTGCCAATAACCTTTGCTGTCATTTTCTCCAGATCTACTTCCAACCAATCAGGAGCAACCCTCTGATTATTCTCAACAAGCTCTTTGAATTTTTCACTCGCTTTGCTTTTTTCCCTTACTTCAATAGTATCTCCGGCCTTTGCCATATAGGAAGGTATATCAACCTTTCTCCCATTAACCAGAAAATGCCCATGCTTGACCAATTGTCTGGCTTCTTTTCTGGATTCGCTCAAACCTATCCTATATACTATATTATCCAACCGGCTTTCAAGTATTGAAAGCAAGTTTTCCCCGGTTACACCCTTCATTCTCTCGGCCATGTCGAAGTACTTCCTAAACTGGCTTTCCATTACTCCATAATATCGTTTCGCCTTTTGCTTTTCTCGGAGCTGGATACCATAACCCGAAACCTTCTTCCTGCCTTGTCCATGCTGGCCGGGCACATAGGACCTTCGGTCAATGGCACATTTATCCGAATAACATCTATCGCCCTTCAGATAAAGCTTCATTCCCTCTCTACGACACAGTCTGCATACCGGTCCTGTATATCTACCCATTATTCTCTACACCTCCTGCTATTTGCTTAAACTCGTCTTCTTTTTGGCGGTCTGCACCCGTTATGCGGTACGGGGGTAAGGTCCTTAATCAGATTAACTTCCAGCCCCGCAGCCTGAAGCGCTCTAATAGCTGCTTCCCTGCCCGAACCCGGACCCTTGACATAAACTTCAACGCTTTTTAACCCATGTTCCATAGCATCCTTGGCTGCCGACTCGGCTGCCATTTGCGCTGCGAAGGGAGTGGATTTCTTTGAACCCTTAAACCCCAGTTTTCCGGAACTTGCCCAGGAAATCGCGTTGCCGTGCATATCCGTCAGAGTTATCATAGTATTGTTAAAAGTTGACCTAATATGAGCCTGACCGCGCTCGATATTTTTCTTTTCACGCCTTTTTGTTCTCCTTCTCGGCCTTGCTGCCATTCATTTTACCTCCTTCATTTAAGGTGCGCCTTATTTCTTGCGCCTGACGCCAACCGTTCTCTTGGGACCTTTTCTGGTTCTGGCATTATTCTTGGTGGTTTGACCCCTTACGGGCAAACCCCTTCTGTGGCGCAGTCCCCTGTAGGATCCAATATCAATAAGGCGCTTTATACTCATGTTGACCTCTCTTCTGAGGTCTCCTTCCACCTTATAGCTTTTATCTATCAATTCCCTCAGTTTGTTTATTTCCGCCTCGGTCAGATCCTTGATCCTTGTATCAAAGCTTACGCCCGCTTCCTGCAGTATTTTTCTGGCCCTGGACCTGCCAATTCCGTATATATAGGTAAGTCCGACCTCCACTCTCTTGTCTCTGGGTAAGTCAATACCAGCAATCCTCGCCATCTAACAACCACACCTCCCGTATTTACGTTATCCCTGTTTTTGTTTGTGTTTGGGATTTTCACAGATTATCATTACCTTGCCTTTTCTTCTAATTATCTTGCACTTTTCACACATTGGTTTAATTGATGGTTTTACCTTCATTGCAATACCTCCTCAGCTTTTACCTCTCCATACTATTCTGCCCCGGGTAAGATCATAGGGAGATAGCTCAATGGTCACTCTGTCGCCGGGTAAAATCCTAATATAATGCATTCTGAGCTTTCCAGATACATGGGCCAATATCCTATGACCGTTCTCCAGCTCCACATGGAACATAGCATTTGGCAAAGCTTCTACCACCTTGCCTTCCACCTCAATTACATCCTTTTTCGCCATAAGGTAATCATACCTCCATTCACCGAATCCTATATGCTCTCAGGGTTAAGGTTTTTTAGGTGCCTTCTCAGATCAGCATTTGTGACCTTTTTACCGTTTTTAAGCTTTTCCGCAATATCCTGTAGTACAATACCGGTTCTGGCCAAATGTTTCACCTTTTTCTTCTTCGGCCTGTCAATCCTTCTCTTGTTTCCGTCGGCTATATACAGGTACTGACTTTCTTGAAAACTTACTACTACAAAATATGCATCTCTGTCTCTTCCAGCCTTTGACCTTACAACCTGACCGAGTTCTATTCCGTTAGTATTCATGTCCCTTTCACCTCCGGCAAACCTCTCATGTTTGGGTAAGTATTTGGGGACCATTTCCGGTTATGGCTACTGTGTGCTCAAAATGGGCAGAAAGGCTAGAATCTGCCGTAACTACAGTCCAGTTATCCTCAAGGGTTTTTACATGGTAGCTGCCTACATTAACCATAGGCTCGACAGCCAATACCATTCCCTCTTTGAGCCTGGGCCCCTTGCCCGGCAGCCCGAAATTGGGAACCTGAGGGTCCTCATGCATATTTTGACCGATACCGTGTCCCACATAATCCCTGACCACCGAGAAACCGTTCTTTTCAACGTAACTTTGAACCGCATAGGATATGTCGGACAACCTGTTGCCTTCAAACATCCGGTTTATTCCCTCATAAAGGCTTTGCTCGGTAACCTCCATAAGCCTTCTGGCCTGGGCGGTAACCTCACCCACCCCGCAGGTAAATGCGGCGTCTCCGTAATAGCCATTGTATACAGTCCCTATATCTATACTTACAATATCGCCATCCTTAAGCGTATAGGGTCCCGGTATACCGTGAACTACCTGTTGGTTTATCGAAGTACATATGCTTGCGGGAAAACCTCTGTAGCCCTTAAAGGCCGGTATCGCGCCTTTCTTTGTTATCAAATCTTCCGCTATCCGGTTTAACTCCCTGGTAGTAAGCCCGGGTTTTATTGCTTCCTTGAGCTTTTGTATGGCCGAAGCAACAATACTGCCTGCGGCAGCCATGATCTCAATCTCCGCAGGGGACTTAAGGATAATCATTTATTATCGCTCCCCAGAGCCCTGTTGATTTGCTCCCAAACCTTTTGTATCTCCTGCTGGCCGTCAATACTCACCAGCAATCCCTTGCCCGAATAGTAGTTTATCAAAGGCTGTGTCTGATCAAGGTATACCTCTATCCTTTTTTCCACAGTCTCTTGCCTGTCGTCTTCCCTCTGTATAAGTTTCCCGTCACACGAATCACATATTTCGTCACGGGAAGGACGGTTATATTTAACATGATAGGTAGCACCGCAAGCAGTGCACACCCTTCTGCCCACGGCCCTTTCAATTAATACTTCCTTTGCCACATCAATGTTTAACACATGGTCAAGCTCCATATCCATATCTATTAGGACCTCATCCAAAGCGCTGGCCTGGGCAACAGTTCGGGGAAAGCCGTCAAGCAAAAATCCATTTTTACAGTCGTCCCCGGTCAAACGGTCTTTGACAATTTCCACCACAATTTCATCCGGTACCAACAGACCCTTGTTCATGTATTCCTTCGCTTTTAATCCCAGAGGCGTGCCTTCTTTAAGGTTTTTTCTGAAAATATCCCCTGTGGATACATGCGGCATGGAGTACCTGTCAACTATCATGGCTGCCTGGGTACCTTTGCCGGCCCCCGGCGGTCCCATTATTACCAAGCGCACTAATATCATCTCCTATTTAAGAAATCCCTGATAGTGCCTCATCAGCATCTGGGCCTCTATCTGTTTCATGGTTTCCAGGGCCACACCCACAACTATCAGAAGGGCAGTCCCTCCAAAGTATATTTTCAGACCGGTAAACCGCATAAGTATTACCGGTATAACTACTATTACAACCAGAAAGAAAGCTCCAACAAGGGTGAGCCTGTTTAAAACCTTGTTGATGTATTCCACCGTTGGTTTTCCCGGCCTGATACCCGGAACAAACCCCCCGTACTTTTTCAGGTTGTTTGCAACATCTATCGGATTAAAGGTTACGGCAGTATAAAAATAGGTGAAAAACACTATCATGGCCGCCGTAAACAGTGTATGAGCAAAGCCGCCCCATGCAAAATATCTTTCCATAAAGGTGTTAAATCCGCTTGCGGGAAAGAATGCAGCTATGGTTTGCGGAAAAGCCAGCAGCGAGGAAGCAAATATTACAGGAATAACCCCCGCCTGATTAACCTTTATCGGTATATGGGTACTTTGTCCACCGTACATTTTTCTGCCTACAACCCTCTTGGCATACTGTACCGGTATCCTTCTCTGGCCCTCCTGTATAGCAACAACTCCGGCGATTATAAGCACTGCCCCTATGGCAAACAACACCAGCTCCACGATGTTTGTTGTGCCGATTTGATAATACTGGTATATGGTTATCAGGCCATCGGGCAGCCTGGAAATTATACCCGCAAATATCAGCAGCGAAATACCGTTGCCAATTCCCTTATCGGTAATCTGCTCACCAAGCCACATCAGAAACGCTGTTCCTGCAGTCAGTGTCAAAGCGACTATGGTAACATTGATTGGCGTAGCGTTATAAAGGGCACCCCGCATGCCAAGGCTTAAGCCCAAGCTCTGTATTAAAGCCAGCATAACCGTACCATATCTGGTATACTGGGCGATCTTTTTCCTGCCCTCTTCCCCTTCTTTGGCTAATTCCTCCAGCTTCGGGATAGCTATGGTTAAAAGCTGCATTATAATGGACGCCGTTATATAGGGGGTGATACTAAGGGCAAAGATGGTAAAATTACTAAAGGCTCCGCCCGAAACCACATCAAAGAACCCCAATAATCCGCCCTTTTCCACTATTTCCTGGATAACCGCTATGTTAATACCAGGAACCGGTATGAAGGCGCCTACTCTGAAAACCACCAGCATAGCAATGGTGAAGAGGATTCTTCTCTTTAAATCCGGTATCTTTAATGCATTTCTCAATGTTTGAATCACTCTATATCACCTCAGCCTTTCCTCCTGCAGCTTCAATCCGCTCTGCTGCCGTTTTGCTGAATTTATGAGCCTTAACCGTCAGGCTCTTGCCAACCTCTCCGTCTCCCAGCACTTTTACCCGCTCGCCGGGCTTCTTGATAATGCCCGCCTGTGCCAGCAGTTCGGGAGTAACTACCGAACCTTCGTCGAACATATTGAGCCTTTCCAAATTTACTATTGAATATTCTTTTTTGAAAATATTTGTAAACCCTCTTTTAGGTATCCGTCTTTGCAGCGGCATTTGACCTCCCTCAAAACCCGGCCTTACGCCGCCGCCCGAACGGGACTTCTGCCCTTTATGCCCTTTGCCGGCGGTTTTGCCATGGCCGGAGCTCATACCTCTTCCGACCCTCTTGGCCTTCTTCTTTGAACCTGGCGCGGGCTTAAGTTCGTGCAACTTCATAGTGACACCTCCTTAGTTAACTTCTTCTACCTCAACCAGATGACTCACCTTGTTGACCATACCTCTTATCTCGGGTGTATCGTCATGCTCCACCACATGAGAGGTCTTCCTTAAGCCTAAGGCCTCCACCGTTGCCTTTTGGTCTTTATTGCTTCCAATTACACTCTTAATGAGCTTAATTTTTAATCTTGCCAAGGTAATTTCCCCCTAACCCAGAATCTCTTCAACAATTTTCCCTCTAAGCCTTGCAACCTGTTGTGCGGTCTTAAGCTTTCCGATCCCTTCCATAGTAGCACTAACCATATTCTTTGGATTGTTGGAACCGAGGGATTTAGCCCTGATATCCCTTACCCCTGCACATTCCAGTACCGCTCTGACGGGACCTCCCGCAATTATTCCGGTACCTTCCTTAGCCGGCATAAGAATTACCCTGCCTGCCCCATATCGGCCTATTACCTCATGGGGTATCGTCGTGTTCACCATCGGAACCTTAACCATATTCCTTTTGGCGTCTTCGATGGCCTTTCTTATGGCTTCCGGAACCTCCACAGCCTTTCCTGACCCAACGCCTACTTTGCCTTTTTCGTCTCCTACTACTACCAGCGCGCTGAACCGAAAATTCCTTCCGCCCTTAACAACCTTGGTAACCCTGCCTATATGAACAACCTTTTCTACAAGGTCGGACTTAGACTGCTCATTGTTTCTTGGCCTGCGTTGCATTTATCTCCCTCCTTTTCCTAGAAGTTTAGACCGGTTTCCCTGGCAGCATCCGCCAGGGCTTTAACTCTGCCGTGGTACCTGTATCCGCCTCTGTCAAAAACTATGTCCTTTATACCCTTCTCCAATGCTCTGCTGGCTATAAGCTGGCCTACCGCCTTTGCTGCATCCACATTATAACCCTTTTCCGCTTTATCTTTTATTTCCTTATCCAGCGTAGAGGCCGACAGCATGGTAACACCGGCATCGTCGTCTATAACCTGAACATAAATTTGATTTAAACTTTTATATACATTCAAACGGGGTCTGTCGGCAGTACCGTGGATTTTGTTCCTGATTACCCTGTGCCTCTTCTGCCGGGCCTCGTTTCTAATCATTTTTTTCTGCAAGGTTTTTCACTCCCTTCTTACCTATTTACCTGTTTTGCCCACTTTGCGTCTTATACGTTCGTCGCTGTATTTTATCCCTTTGCCTTTATAGGGTTCAGGCTCCCTTACGCTTCGGATCTTTGCGGCATAATTCCCCACCTGCTGCTTATCAATGCCCTTTACCAAAACCTTGTTGGTGCCTTCAACCTCGACGGTTATACCTTCGGGGTCCGACATTTCCACCGGGTGGGAATAGCCAACGCTTAAAACAAGCTTATTACCCTGCTTTTGGGCCCTGTATCCTACTCCGTTTATTTCAAGGGTTTTCTGATAGCCCTTGGTAACTCCCTCCACCATATTGGCGATCAAAGACCTGGTCAGTCCGTGAAGGGACTTATGAAATTTATTGTCAGAGGGTCTGTTTACAGTTATTTTATTGTCTTCCTTCACCAAAATTATGTCTTTGTGCATTTTCCGTTCCATTGTACCCAGCGGTCCCTTTACTGTAATGAGATTTTCTTCGCCTATCGTTATTTCAACACCGCCGGGTATGTCTATTGGTAATTTTCCTATCCTGGACATTGTAACACCTCCTATTAACTACCATATATAACAGATAACCTCTCCGCCGGTGTTTTCCTTCCGGGCCTGGGCATCCGTCATGAGGCCCTTGGATGTGGATATTATAGCGATACCAAGTCCTCCCAGCACCTTTGGAATTTCGTCCTTGTTAACATATACCCTCAGGCCCGGCTTTGATATCCTCTTAAGGCCGCTTATTACTTTTTCCCCGCCGTGCCCGTATTTCAAATTCACTTTTATTATCCCTTGTTTTCCGTCCTCTTTAACGTCATAACCATTAATAAAACCTTCATCAAGCAATATCCTTGCAATAGCCTTTTTAACATTTGATGCCGGTATATCTACCTGACTGTGTTTTATTTGGGTGGCGTTCCTTATGCGTGTCAGCATATCGGCAATGGGATCAGTCATAACCATATATCTCTACCTCCTTCCGTTATAAAGCCTTACCAGCTAGCTTTCTTAACACCCGGGATTTCTCCTTTATAGGCTAGTTCCCTGAAACAAATACGACATACCCCGAATTTTCTCAAGTATGCATGGGGTCTTCCGCATATCCTGCATCTATTGTAAGCCCTGCTGCTGAATTTCGGCGTTCTCTTCTGTTTGGCTACCATTGATTTCTTAGCCACTTATTCTATCCCTCCTCCTTTATTTTCTGAATGGGACTCCCATTATCCTTAAGAGTTCCCGTGCTTCTTCGTCGGTCTTGGCTGTGGTGACGATTATTATATCCATTCCTCTTATTTTGTCGATTTTGTCATAATCTATCTCAGGAAAGATAAGCTGTTCCTTTATGCCAAGGGCAAAATTGCCCCTTCCGTCAAAGGCATCGGGAGATACACCCCGAAAGTCCCTGACCCTTGGAAGCGCTATATTGAACAGTTTATCCAGAAATTCGTACATTCTAATACCCCTTAGGGTTACCTTGCATCCGATTGGCATCCCGGTACGTATCTTAAAAGCAGCAACTGATTTTTTTGCCCTAGTAATAACCGGCTTCTGTCCGCTTATCACCGTCATGTCGTTAACTGCTCCCTCTAATACCTTTGCATTCTCCTTGGCCTCGCCAACCCTCATATTTATGATTGTCTTTACAATCTTTGGAGCATCCATTACATTTTTATACCCGAATCTGTCCATAAGAGCAGGTACTGCTTCATTATGGTACTTATCCATAAGCCTTGACATCCGACTACCTCCTTTCACCTACTACTTCATTTATCAAGGGTTTCTCCGCAGGTTTTGCAGTATCTAACCTTGCTGCCGTCCTTTAATATCTTTTTGCCGGTTCTTCTTCCCTTTTTACACTTGGGACAATATAGCAATACATTGGAAGCATGTATGGGACCTTCCTGATGAATTATTCCACCCTGTTGCATCTGACGGGTAGGCTTTACATGCTTTGTTAACATATTGGCTCCCTCAACAATGACACGATTGTCCTTAGGCAAGGCTGTAAGGACTTTACCCTTTTTTCCTTTGTCTTTACCGGAAATCAGCTCAACCGTATCCCCTTTTTTTACATGCATTTTGGTTTTCCCTTTCAAAACAGCCACCTCCTCCATTAAAGAACTTCGGGCGCAAGAGAAACTATTTTCATAAAGTCCTTTTCCCTAAGCTCCCTGGCAACGGGGCCAAATATCCTTGTTCCCCTTGGTTGCTTATCTTCTCTTATTATCACCGCAGCATTTTCATCAAACCTGATGGTGCTACCGTCAATTCTCTTTACTCCTCTTGTGGTTCTTACAACTACAGCCCTTACAACGTCTCCTTTTTTAACAACACCGCCGGGTGTTGCATGTTTAACGCTGGCTACTATTATATCGCCCACATTGGCATATCTTTTTCCTGATCCACCAAGAACCCTAATACAAAGCAATTCCTTGGCTCCGGAATTATCAGCTACTTTCAGGCGGGATTCAGCCTGTATCATCCGAAATACCTCCTTCCGGCAAACATAATTAGTTATCGTGCCTTCTCTATTATCTCCACAAGCCTCCACCTTTTTTCCCTGCTCAAAGGCCGAGTCTCCATGATTTTTACCTTGTCTCCTATGGAGCATTCATTGTTCCCGTCATGGGCCTTGAACTTTGTAGTCTGTTTTATTGTTTTACCATAAAGGGGATGTCTCACCAAGGCTTCCACCGCCACCACTATGGTCTTATCCATCTTATCGCTCACAACTTTACCAATTCTCACTTTTCTGTTGCCCCGTATCATGCATTAATTACCTCCTTCCTTAAAGGCCTTAGGCCTGAACCTTCTTCAATTCTCTTTCCCGCATTACCGTTTTTATCCTGGCAATGGATTTTCTCACCTGTTTTATCCTCATGGGATTATCCAACTGTCCTGTAGCAAGTTGAAATCTGAGGTTGAAAAGTTCGCCTTTAAGTTCCTGAGCCTTTTTTTCCAATTCCTGCTCAGTCATTTCTCTAACCTCTTTAGCTTTCATTTGCTTCACCACCCACTTCTTCACGTTTTACAAATTTACATTTAATAGGCAGTTTGTGCATGGCCAGACGCATTGCTTCCCTTGCCGTATCTTCAGCCACGCCGGATATTTCAAACATAACCCTTCCGGGTTTTACTACCGCTACCCAGTATTCCGGTGAGCCTTTACCCGAACCCATTCTGGTCTCGGCAGGCTTTTGCGTTACGGGCTTATCAGGAAATATTTTTATCCAGACCTTCCCGCCCCTTTTAATATATCTTGTCATAGCTATCCTTGCGGCTTCAATCTGGTTAGAAGTTATCCATCCCGGTTCAATGGCCTGTAAACCAAACTGACCGTATGATATCGCACTGCCACGGGTCGCTTTTCCCTTCATTCTGCCCCGCTGAACCTTTCGGCGCTTAACTCTTTTCGGTATCAACATTGGTCTTCCTCCTCTCTTACAAGTCCCTAATTTTCGCTTTTGGCCTTACCCAGGACTTCTCCCTTATATATCCAAACCTTTACTCCTATCTTACCATACGTTGTATCGGCCTCTGCAAAACCATAATCTATATCCGCCCTAAGGGTTTGCAGTGGAATGGTTCCTTCACTGTATCTCTCGCTCCGCGCAATTTCAGCACCGCCAAGTCTGCCGGATACCATAGTTTTAATACCCTTTGCACCCGAGCGCATGGTGCGCTGAATAGATTGCTTCATAGCCCTTCTGAAGGAAATCCTTCTCTCAAGCTGAGACGCAATATTTTCTGCAACCAACTGGGAATTAAGTTCGGGGACCTTTACCTCTATTATATTAATGAAGACATTCTTCCCCGTCATAAGCTCCAGTTCTTTTTTCAGATCATCCACTCCGGAGCCGCCTTTACCAATTACCATCCCCGGCTTGGCTGTATAAATTGTTATCTTAACCCTGTTGGCAGCCCGCTCAATTTCTATATTGGAAACGCCGGAGGTAAAGAATTTTTTCTTAACATGTTTTCTAATCCCTTTATCCTCTATCAAAAGGTTGGAAAAATCCTTTTTGTTCGAATACCATTTTGAACTCCAGTCTTTAATCACACCGACTCTGAGCCCATGGGGATTGACTTTTTGACCCACTAACTTTCCCTCCTTCTATTCTTTTTCCTTAAGCACCACAGAAATATGGGTGCTTCTTTTCCGTATCAGATTAGCCCTTCCCTGTGCCCTTGCCTTAAACCTCTTCATTGTAGGTCCCTGACCGGCAAAAATCTGGGCAACATAAAGGTTATCGCGAACCATATCGTGATTGTTTTCGGCATTGGCCACAGCAGACTGTAAAAGATTTTCCGTTATTCTTGCGCCCTTATTTGGCAAATACTTCAAAATAGCCATAGCTTCATCTATACCCTTACCCCTTACAAGGTCCAGAACGATTTCCACCTTTCGGGACGAGATTCTGACATGCCTGACATGTGCTTTCGCTTCCACAGCTAAATCCTCCTTCCAATCTACTTGAGCAATGTTGACCTTTCGGTATGGGAACCGTGTCCCCTGAAGGTCCTGGTTGGCGCAAATTCGCCCAATTTATGACCTACCATTTCTTCGGTTATATAAACAGGGACATGTTTTCTGCCATCATGCACCGCTATGGTATGCCCTACCATCTGCGGGAATATGGTTGACGCCCTCGACCAGGTCTTTAATACTTTCTTTTCATTCTTTTTGTTCATTTCCTCGATTCTCTTCAGAAGCTTAGGCTCAACGTAGGGTCCTTTTTTTAGTGACCTTCCCATAGAATATGCCTCCTCCCTTCCCTTCTAGTTCTTGCGTCGTTTAACAATAAACTTATCACTGGCTTTTTTCTTTTTCCTTGTTTTGTATCCAAGGGTAGGTTTCCCCCAAGGAGTAACAGGTGCCGGCCTGCCCACGGGCGCTTTGCCTTCGCCGCCGCCGTGCGGATGGTCGACAGGGTTCATTGCTGAACCTCTGACTGTAGGCCGTATGCCTAAATTTCTTTTTCTTCCGGCTTTGCCTATGGTTACATTCTCGTGGTCAAGGTTTCCCACCTGGCCCACCGTTGCCCTGCATTCCTGCCTTACCATCCTTACTTCTCCGGAAGGAAGCTTCACTTGTGCATATTCCCCTTCCTTCGCCATAAGCTGCGCAGAGTTCCCTGCAGCTCTTACCAGTTGAGCGCCCTTTCCGGGTTTAAGCTCAATATTGTGTATTATTGTGCCCACAGGAATATTTGAAAGGGGCAGCGCATTACCAGGCTTTATATCGGCCTGCCCGCCCGACAGTACGGTATCTCCCACCTTTAATCCCACCGGCGCAATTATATAGCGTTTTTCGCCGTCCGCATAGTATAACAGCGCTATATTTGCACTTCTGTTAGGATCATATTCGATGGTTGCCACCTTTGCCGCTATTCCGTCCTTGTCCCTTTTAAAGTCGATAATCCTGTATTTTCGCTTATGCCCGCCTCCCCTGTGACGGACGGTAATCCTGCCGTATACGTTCCTGCCACCGGATTTCTTTAAATCCGTTAAAAGGGATTTTTCTGGTGTATTCGTTGTAATGTCTGAATAATCCAAAACCGTCATATGTCTAATCCCCGGCGAGGTAGGTCTGAATTTTTTAACTGCCATAACTTCTCCCTCCTTACATTTACATGCCTTCGAAGAATTCTATCTTCTTGCTGTCTTCCTCAAGCTTGACAAAGGCCTTCTTCCAGCTTGCCTTTCTGCCGATGTTTCTACCCATTCTTCGCATCTTTCCCATATAGTTTGCAACGTTTACCTTTTCTACCTTAACTCCGAAAAGCTCTTCCACAGCCTTTTTAATTTCTATCTTGTTTGCCGATTTGCTGACCATAAAGGTGTACTTGTTTTCTTCCATATCCCGCATACTTCTCTCGGTTATAATCGGCCGCACCACTATATCCTGGGCAGCTTTCATTTCCCATACACCTCCTCAACCGCTTCAACCGCTTCCCTGGTTATCACAAAGGTATCATACTTTAATATGTCATATACGTTAAGAGTTCCAACCTGGGCTGTTTTTACACCGGGTATATTTCTCGCGGATTTTTGTACTGCCACATCCTTGTCCTTGATAACAATCAAAGCTTTTTTTTCGATGTTCAGATTTTTAAGCATGCTGTCCACAAGCCTGGTCTTTGGCTGTTCAAGCGTCAACTGGTCCAGCACAATAATCTCGTTGCTGTTGACCTTTGAACTAAGGGCAGAGTACATAGCCTGCCTGCGCATTTTTTTGGGCAGTTTCTGCGAGTAATCCCTCGGCTTAGGCGCAAAGACAACTCCTCCACCCGCCCACTGCGGTGAACGGATACTGCCTTGCCTTGCCCTTCCGGTTCCTTTTTGTCTCCAGGGTTTTCTGCCGCCGCCTCTGACTTCGGCTCTTGTCTTTGCAGACTGCGTCCCCTGTCTCTGGTTAGCTAGATATACTTGCACTGCCTGATGCAGTAAAGGTTCGTTTACCCGGACACCGAAAATTTCTTCCTTAAGCTCAATATCTCCCACCTGTTGTCCCTCAATATTGAAAACCGCTACTTTAGGCATAACCTTTCCTCCCTTCTACAAACCTTCTTATGCTTTTACAGATTCCTTTATAATCAGCAAGCTGCCCTTTGGTCCCGGCACAGCACCCTTAAGCAGCAGCAGATTGTGTTCCGCGTCAACCTTTACCACCTTAAGGTTTTGTACGGTAACCCTTTCTCCGCCCATTCTGCCCGGCATGTGTTTGCCTTTAAAGGTCCTTGACGGAGCGCTGGAGCCTCCCATAGAGCCTACTCCCCTGTGATACTTTGAACCATGGGTCATAGGTCCGCGGTGCTGGTTCCACCTTCTGATAACGCCCTGAAATCCTTTTCCTTTGGAAATCCCTACCACGTCTACTTTTTCGCCTTCCTCGAAGACATCGGCTTTGATTTCCTGCCCGATTTCGTAGCTTTCCGGGTCTTCCACCTGCAACTCCCTCAAATACCTTTTATACTCTACTCCTGACCTATCAAAATGACCTTTGATGGGCTTGTTTGCCTTGGTTTGCTTTATATCTTCAAAACCAACCTGAATTGCGGCATATCCGTCACTTTCAACGGTTTTTTTCTGTACCACCTTAACAGGCCCGGCCTGCATAACGGTAACCGGAGTAATATTACCATCCTCATCAAACACCTGGGTCATGCCCAGTTTCTTTCCTAAAATTCCTTTCGCCATTTGCTGCACCTCCAAACTTATTAGCGGATTATTCCGATACCGGAATAATCATAACAGCCTTACAACTTAATTTCTATATCTACACCGGCGGGCAAATCAAGCCGCATCAGCGCATCTACCGTTTTCGGATTGGGACTGTGAATATCAATAAGCCTTTTATGCGTCCTTATTTCGAACTGTTCTCTGGAATCCTTGTGCTTGTGCGGACTCCGAAGTATGGTCACAATATCCTTTTCGGTAGGCAGTGGTATAGGTCCTGATACTTTTGCGCCTGTTTTTTTCGCCGTCTCGACTATCTTAACCGCTGACTGGTCAAGGGCCGAGTGGTCAAAGGCCTTCAGCCTTATCCTGATTTTTTGCTTTGCCATTAAGATTCCCTCCTTAAAATCGCACGTATTTGTTCACGCGCAACCCGGTCTCATATACACTCATCCAGGCGTTCACAATTTTTTTTTAAATTCAATGCATATAAAACCGAAGTCGCCCCATTCATGATGTGGACATACTCCATGAAAATTTCCCGTAAATTTACCGGCAACCTTTCATATCATCGCATCCTTACTGCAACTTCTATATTTTATAATAATAACTGTAAAATATCAACACATAAATTACAGTCGATATCTGTCGGGGAAAACTTATGGGTCTTTAACCTTTAAGCCTCCCCCGACATCTGCCCAAACCCCGGGACGGTTGTCTGCCACCGTTCCCTGTCTGCTACAGTATCTTGGATACTACTCCTGCTCCTACCGTTCTTCCGCCTTCCCTTATCGCAAAACGGATACCTTCTTCTATTGCTATCGGAATTATCAGATTAATGGCCATTGTAATGTTATCGCCGGGCATGCACATCTCCACACCCTCCGGCAGGTTTATGGTGCCGGTTACATCCGTTGTCCTGAAAAAGAACTGCGGCCTGTAACCATTGAAAAAGGGTGTATGCCTTCCTCCCTCTTCCTTGGTCAGTACGTACACTTCCGCCTCAAACTCCGTATGCGGTTTTATTGTGCCCGGCTTCGCCAGCACCTGTCCTCTTTCTATTTCGTTACGCTGTACCCCTCTTAAGAGGGCGCCTATGTTGTCCCCGGCCACTGCCTGGTCCAGAAGCTTCCTGAACATCTCTACTCCCGTTACCACCACTGTCCTTGATTCTTCCGTAAGTCCCACTATCTCTACCTGGTCCTGTACCTTAAGCGTTCCTCTTTCTATCCTGCCTGTTGCCACGGTGCCTCTGCCTGTTATGCTGAATACGTCCTCTACCGGCATCAGGAACGGTTTGTCGGTCTCTCGCTCGGGTGTCGGAACGTACTCGTCCACTTTCTCCATTAGCTCTATCACCGAATCCGCCCATTCGCTGTCCGGATCTTCCAGTGCTTTTAATGCCGAGCCCTTTACCACCGGTACCTCGTCACCGGGGAATTTATATTCGTTCAGTAAATCCCTTACTTCCATCTCTACCAGTTCTATCAGTTCTTCATCGTCCACCATGTCGCATTTGTTCAGGTATACCACTATGTATGGTACATTTACCTGACGCGCCAGCAGTATATGCTCCCTCGTCTGCGGCATTGGTCCGTCTGCAGCCGATACTACCAGTATCGCTCCGTCCATCTGCGCTGCTCCTGTTATCATGTTCTTTACATAGTCAGCGTGCCCGGGACAGTCCACGTGTGCATAGTGCCTGTTGTCTGTCTCGTATTCCACATGGGCTGTTGATATTGTTATTCCTCTTTCCTTCTCTTCCGGAGCCTTATCTATCTGGTCGTATGCCGTTGCTGCTGCTCCGCCCTTCTTTGCCAGTACAAAGGTTATCGCTGCCGTAAGCGTCGTCTTGCCGTGGTCTATATGGCCGATTGTTCCTACGTTTATATGCGGTTTGTTCCTTTCATATTTTGCCTTTGCCATCCTTCTTTTCTCCTCCCTGCAATAAGATTTTGTAAGGGGCGCACAGGTTGTTAAACTGTGCTGCCCTTAAACCATATTATCTTAAAATCTGTTCCTTAATACTTTGAGGTACCGTTTCATAATGACTAAAATGCATCGTATAGGTTCCCCTGCCCTGGGTCTTTGACCTTAAATCGGTTGCATATCCAAACATCTGGGCGAGGGGGACATATCCCCTTATTATCTGGGCACCGGCCCTTGGTTCTATTCCTTCAATCCTGCCCCTTCTGCCGCTAATGTCCGACATAACGTCACCCATGTAATCCTCCGATACCACCACTTCGATTTTCATTATGGGCTCGAGCAGCACCGGTTTGGCCTTTCTGGAAGCCTCCTTAAATGCCATGGAGCCTGCTATTTTAAAGGCCATCTCGGAGGAATCCACCTCATGGAAAGAGCCGTCTACAACGGTGGCTTTAATATCCAATACCCTGTATCCGCCCAGCACTCCGTTTTCCATTGCCTCCCTGATACCCCCTTCGACAGCGGGTATATACTCCTTGGGTACGGCTCCCCCGATAATTTTATTTTCAAATTCAAAGCCGCTGCCCGGTTCAAGGGGCTCAAGTTCAATGACCACATGACCGTATTGACCCCTTCCGCCTGATTGCCGTATGAACTTGCCTTCGGCTTTAACCTTCCTGGTGATTGTTTCCTTGAAGGATACCTGCTGTTTTCCTACATTGGCTTCCACCTTGAATTCCCTCATCAGCCTGTCAACTATAATCTCAAGATGCAGCTCTCCCATCCCCGATATTATTGTCTGTCCCGTTTCAACATCGGTATAGGTTTTAAAAGTTGGGTCTTCTTCCGACAGCTTTTGCAGGGCTATACTCATTTTTTCCTGACCTGCCTTTGTCTTGGGCTCAATAGCAACCGAAATAACCGGTTCCGGGAAAATCATCGATTCCAGCATAAGCGGATGACCGGCATCGCACAAAGTATCTCCGGTAGTGGTATCTTTAAAACCCACAGCCGCAGCTATGTCACCGGCATAGATTTCATCAATTTCTGTCCGGTCATTAGCATGCATCATTAATATCCTTCCTATTCTTTCCCTCTTGCCCTTTGTAGAGTTGAATATATAGGATCCGGTTTTTAGCGTTCCGGAGTAAACCCTGAAAAACGTCAGCTTACCAACATAGGGGTCGGTCATAATTTTGAAAGCCAGAGCCGAAAAAGGCTCGTCATCCAATGGGTGTCTCTCTTCATATTCATCCGTATCATCATCGGCGTCGGGGTGTACTCCTTTTATTGCCTCAACATCCGCCGGAGAAGGCAGATAGGCTACTATAGCATCCAGCAAAGGCTGGACCCCTTTATTCTTATACGATGATCCACATAGTATCGGAATAATCTTTACATTTATTGTTGCAGTCCGTAAGGCCTTCATTATATCTTCTGCGGCAATTTCTTCGCCTTCGAGGTATTTAACCATCAAATCTTCGTCGAAGTCGGCTATGGATTCAAGCATATGGTTCCTGTGTTCCTCAGCCATCTCAACCATGTCGTCGGGTATAGGCTTTTCCTCGCTCCTTGTACCAAGGTCGTCGAGATAATACACTGACTTCATCCGTAATAAATCGACAATGCCCCTAAAATTATCTTCCTTGCCTATGGGAAGTTGAATGGCTACCGGATTGGCTCCCAATCTTTTTCTCATCATTTCCATAACATTGAAAAAGTCAGCGCCGGTTATATCCATTTTATTGACATATGCAATTCTCGGAACATTATATTTGTCAGCCTGACGCCATACCGTCTCGGACTGGGGTTCTACTCCGCCCTTCGCGCAGAAAACCGCTACTGAACCATCGAGAACACGCAGGGATCTTTCGACCTCCACCGTGAAATCCACATGCCCTGGCGTATCGATAATGTTTACTCTATGGTCCCTCCAATATGCAGTGGTAGCCGCAGAGGTAATAGTAATTCCCCGCTCCTGCTCCTGCTCCATCCAGTCCATGGCAGCGGCTCCGTCATGCACTTCCCCCATCCTGTGGAGTCGGCCGGTATAGAACAAAATACGCTCGGTAGTCGTGGTTTTCCCTGCATCAATATGTGCCATTATTCCAATATTTCTGATTTTTTCTATAGGAAACTCTCTAGGCACTGTTAGTACTCCTTTCAACCGGTAATACTCCGGCATTGTTCTCGGATAAGCTCAATAGAGTTCTACCATCTGTAATGTGCAAAAGCCTTGTTGGCTTCTGCCATTTTATGGGTATCCTCTTTCTTTTTGACGCTGGCTCCGGTATTGTTTAAAGCATCAAGAATTTCTCCCGCCAGTTTGTCCTTCATTGTTTTCTCTCCCCGCTTCCGGGTATAGCTAACCATCCATCTAAGGCCTAAGGCTAACCGTCTGTCATAGCGAACCTCCATCGGAACCTGGTAGGTTGCTCCCCCAACCCTTCTTGCCTTAACTTCGAGTACAGGCATTATGTTGTCAAGGGCTTCACGGAAGGCTTCCAAAGCATCCTTTCCGGTTTTTTGGTTAACTATTTCAAAGGCGTCGTATACGATTTTTTGCGCTACTCCTCTTTTTCCGTCCAGCATAATATAGTTTATAAGCTTTGTAACTATCTTGTCGTTATAAATAGGATCCGGCAACAGTTCCCTTTTGGGAACACTTCCTTTTCTTGGCACACTGCTTCCCTCCTTAATAGTGAAACTTATTCATCGGTACTCGACGGTTAATTTCCCGCCGTTGTGCTCTGTACTCTATATAAAGTGCACAGCGTCACAATTATTATTCAATTATTTCTTTTTGGGTCTCTTGGCACCATACTTGGACCTGGATTGTTTCCGGTTTTCAACACCGGCAGCATCAAGGGTTCCTCTGATGATATGGTATCTCACACCGGGAAGGTCCTTAACCCTGCCCCCCCTGATAAGTACCACCGAGTGCTCCTGGAGATTGTGTCCAATACCAGGTATATACCCCGATACCTCGATTCCGTTTGTCAGTCTTACCCTGGCAATCTTTCTCAATGCGGAATTAGGCTTTTTGGGCGTAGTAGTCTTTACGGTAGTACATACTCCCCTTTTCTGTGGGTTTTCCTTTAGCGCGGGAGATGCTGATTTGTATTCAACCATGGCTCTTCCTTTTCTAACCAGCTGGTTTATTGTTGGCATTCTTTTCACCTCCTTATAATTTAGTTCCCTCGCAAAAACAACCCTTCCCCGGGAAGGGTTGTCACTGCTTATTATCAGCCAGCCTGGAGATACTGACCGCTCTTGGCTTCCGGCAGCTCCAAACTATTATTTCAGTACAACGGCAGATGCGGCTCCTACTTCAATACCGCATGCTTTGCCCAACTCTTCCATGGTATTAACCTTAACCACCTTTATTGACTTTTCAACACAAAGAGTTTCCAGCTGCTGTATGACGTGATGGTCAGCATCCTGTGCGATATATGCGACAAGGGCTGTACCCTCTTTAACTACCCTGGTGGACTGCTTTATGCCCACAACTTTACGGGCAGTTTTCAATCCTTCCAGCATACTTAAACCTCCCCAATTGCAACATTTTTTATTTTACCATTCACATACCGCTGTGTCAATTCTATTATTGCAGCTTGGCTTCTTCCACAGGCAAATCCTCCGGTGCCGGTACCTGCTCCTGTTCCAGACAAACCTCAATATCTCTGTACCTGCTCATTCCGGTGCCGGCGGGAATTAGTTTTCCTATTATGACGTTTTCTTTAAGCCCCACCAGCGGATCGACCTTTCCTTTTATTGCCGCTTCGGTAAGCACCCGGGTAGTCTCCTGGAAAGACGCTGCCGACAGGAAGGATTCGGTGGCAAGGGACGCCTTTGTTATGCCCAGCAGTACCCTTTTCCCTATGGCCGGGTTTCCTTCCTCTTCCTCAATTACCCCGTTTTCTTCCTCAAACCTGAAGATGTCTATAAGCCCTCCGGGCAGCAATTCGGTATCTCCCGAATCATCCACTTTGACCTTTCTTAACATCTGTCTTATTATTACCTCAATATGCTTATCGTTAATATCCACACCCTGAAGACGATACACTTTTTGTACTTCCTGGAGCAGATAGGTCTGAACTCCTTTTACGCCTTTAATCTTCAATATTTCATGGGGATTCACAGAGCCTTCGGTAATCTCGTCCCCGGCCTCGACAATATCTCCGTCTTTTACTTTAATCCAGGCTCCATACGGAATCAGGTAATTTTTAGCATCTCCCTCGTCGGTTATTACCATGACCTCGCGCTTTTTCCTGCTCTCGCTAATCTTGATTGTTCCGGATACCTCTGCGATAACAGCAAGTCCCCTTGGCTTCCTGGCTTCAAACAACTCTTCAACCCTTGGAAGACCTTGAGTTATATCGTCTCCTGCCACACCTCCCGTGTGGAAGGTACGCATGGTAAGCTGTGTTCCGGGCTCCCCGATGGATTGTGCGGCAATTATTCCTACCGCCTCGCCTACATTTACCAAGTCCCCGGACGCCAGGTTCACACCATAGCATTTAGCGCATACGCCATACCTCGAACGGCAGGTAAGTACTGAACGTATCGGTACCTTCCTGATACCTGACTTAATCACCCTGGACACATAATAATCGTTTATAAGCGTATCCGCAGGTATAATTACCTCGTTGGTATTGGGATCCACCACATCATGCAGGGAATACCTTCCCCAAATCCTGTCAGAAAGGTCCTCGATGATATCCTTTCCATCAAGAATGCTGTTGACTTCCACCGTTTGATTGGTATTACAATCCTCTTCCCTGACAATAACATCCTGGCTGACATCCACAAGCCTTCGGGTCAGGTAACCGGAATCCGCAGTTCTCAGGGCTGTATCCGCAAGTCCCTTCCTTGCGCCATGGGTTGAAATAAAGTATTCCAATACCGTAAGCCCTTCCCTGAAGTTAGCCCGTATAGGCAGCTCAATAATCCTGCCCGACGGGTTTGCCATAAGTCCCCTCATACCCGCCAGCTGCCGTATCTGGTTTTTGCTTCCCCTGGCTCCTGAATGCGCCATCATAAATATCGAGTTCATCGGGTCAAGATTCTTCATTAATGCATCGGTGACATCCTCTGTTGCTCTGGTCCATGTTTCTATAACCTTTTCGTACCTTTCATCGTTGGAAATCAGCCCTCTCCTGTACTGTTTCTCGGTGACATCCACTTCTTCATCGGCTTTGGACAAAAGCTGCGCTTTCTCACCGGGGATGTGCATATCGGATATGGATATGGTAATTGCTCCCCTGGTGGAGTAAATAAAGCCCAGTTCCTTCATTCTGTCCAGTACAACGGCTGTTTCGGTGTTTCCGTAGACCCTGTAACACCTGTCAATAATATTGCCAACGGTCTTTTTATCTACCAAATTGTCTATTTCCAGCTTATATCTGTTCTCAGGGATGCTTCTGTCCACAAACCCAAGCCCCTGGGGTATTGCATCATTGAATATAAACCTGCCCACCGTGCTTTCAACCATACTGCTTACTCCGTCTATCTTGTCAACCATTCTTACCTTTACCTTTGCATGAAGGGCTACAACACCGGCTTCGTAGGCCATAATCATCTCATCATAATCCCTGAAGATTTTCCCTTCCCCCAGCTGTCCCGGTACATGGGCAGTCAGATAATACAGCCCGAGAACCAGGTCCTGGGTGGGGCTCACCACCGGCTTGCCATCGGTGGGTTTCAAAATATTATTGGTAGCCAGCATTAGCAGTCTTGCCTCCGCCTGCGCTTCGGCAGAAAGGGGCACGTGCACCGCCATCTGGTCCCCGTCAAAGTCTGCATTATACGCGGTACAAACCAGCGGATGTATCTTCAGTGCTCTGCCCTCAACCAAAACCGGTTCAAAGGCCTGTATTCCCAGCCTGTGCAGCGTAGGCGCCCGGTTTAACAGAACCGGATGCTCCTTAATAACCTCTTCCAGAACATCCCAGACCTCCGGTCTGATCCTTTCAACCATACGCTTTGCGCTTTTTATATTGTGGGCGAAATTTTCATTTACCAGTTTTTTCATCACGAAGGGCTTAAACAGTTCAAGGGCCATCTCCTTAGGCAGACCGCACTGGTACATTTTCAGTTCGGGACCGACGACTATTACCGAACGCCCCGAATAGTCCACCCTCTTGCCCAGAAGATTCTGGCGGAACCTCCCCTGCTTGCCCTTTAACATATCGGACAGCGATTTAAGGGGACGGTTGCCCGGTCCGGTTACCGGACGGCCTCTCCTTCCGTTGTCTATAAGGGCGTCCACTGCTTCCTGCAGCATTCTCTTTTCATTTCTTACAATTATATCCGGAGCCCCCAGGTCCAGGAGCCTTTTTAAGCGGTTATTTCTATTGATAACCCTTCTATACAAATCATTTAAATCCGAAGTGGCAAACCTGCCGCCGTCCAGCTGTACCATCGGCCTCAGCTCGGGCGGTATAACAGGAATAACATCAAGCACCATCCATTCGGGCTTGTTTCCGGACTTTCTGAAAGCCTCTACGGCTTCCAGCCTCCGTATAGCCCGAATCTTTTTCTGCCCCGTACTCTCTTTCAGCTGAACCTTCAGCTCAGCTGACAACTTTTCCAGGTCAATCTTGCGAAGCAGTTCCTTTACTGCTTCCGCTCCCATTCCGTACTTGAATTTGTTCCCGTAGTTTTCGACGGCCTCCCTGAATTCCTTCTCGGAAAGCAGCTGCTTTTCTGAAAGCCCCGTTGTTCCGGGATCTATAACTATATAGGATGCAAAATATAAAACCTTTTCAAGTGACCTTGGAGACATATCCAGTATAAGTCCCATACGGCTGGGTATGCCCTTGAAATACCAGATATGGGATACGGGGGCCGCAAGCTCGATATGCCCCATTCTCTCCCTTCTTACCTTGGAGCGGGTTACTTCAACTCCGCATCTGTCGCATACAATACCCTTATACCTGACTCTTTTATATTTACCGCAGTGACACTCCCAGTCCTTCTGGGGGCCGAAGATTTTTTCGCAGAACAGACCCTCTTTCTCGGGCTTTAATGTTCTGTAGTTTATGGTCTCGGGCTTCTTTACCTCTCCCCTCGACCATTCGCGTATTTTTTCAGGCGAAGCCAAACCGATTCTTATAGAATCGAAATTGTTGAGTTCGAACAAGGAGTCTCTCTCCCTTCATTAATAATCTAAATCATCCTTTTTCTCTTCTTCATAATCTTCATCCTCAAAAAGCGAACCGTCAATTTCGACCTCGTCATCATCATCCAGCTCATTAAGGTCGTCCAGGGTTAATTCCTCTTCAAAATCCTCATCCTCACTATCCGTCCTTTCATCATAGGAAATATCTCCCGGTTCGTCTTCCCGGCCCTCAATGTTGACCGACAGTTCTTCTACCTCTTCTTCGTCCTCGTCCAGTTCCCTCAGTGTTATCTCCTCGTTCTCCTCCGAAAGAACCTTTACATCGAGGCCGAGACTTTGTAATTCTTTAATCAATACTTTAAATGATTCCGGAACCCCGGGTTCCGGGATGTTTTCTCCCTTTACAATAGACTCATAGGTCTTAACCCTGCCCACGACATCATCTGATTTTACCGTCAGTATTTCCTGCAGAGTATGGGATGCGCCATAGGCCTCAAGGGCCCAAACTTCCATTTCACCGAACCTCTGCCCTCCGAATTGGGCTTTGCCGCCAAGGGGCTGCTGAGTTACCAGTGAATAGGGTCCTGTAGAGCGTGCATGTATCTTATCGTCTACCAAATGCGCCAACTTCATCATATACATATAGCCAACGGTAACCCTGTTGTCAAAGGGCTGTCCCGTCCTGCCGTCATATACAACCAACTTTCCGTCGGCGGGAACTCCCGCCTGGCCCAGCGTGGAAAACACATCCTCCTCATTGGCCCCGTCGAATACCGGCGTTGCTATTTCCCAGCCAAGCAGTTTGGCCGCAAGACCCAAATGTACTTCCAGCACTTGTCCTATATTCATTCTGGAAGGAACACCCAAAGGATTTAGTACCAGCTCAAGGGGCGTACCATCGGGAAGAAAGGGCATATCCTCCTCGGGCAGTATTCTTGAAATAACCCCTTTATTTCCATGCCTTCCTGCCATCTTATCTCCAACGGATATTTTTCTTTTCTGGGCCACATAGACCCTGACAAGATTGTTAACCCCCGGGGGCAGCTCATCGCCGGTTTCCCGGGTAAAAACCTTAACGTCAACAATTATTCCGGATTCACCATGGGGAACCCTGAGGGAAGTATCCCGAACCTCCCGGGCCTTTTCACCGAATATAGCCCTTAAAAGCCTTTCTTCCGCGGTAAGCTCCGTTTCACCCTTAGGCGTTACCTTACCCACCAGAATGTCTCCGGCCCTGACTTCTGCTCCTATACGTATTATTCCTCTTTCATCAAGGTCCTTCAGGGCATCTTCACCCACATTGGGTATATCCCTTGTTATCTCTTCGGGACCTAGTTTTGTATCCCTGGCTTCCGCCTCATATTCTTCAATGTGAATGGAAGTATAAACGTCTTCTTTCACCAGTTTTTCGCTTATCAGAATTGCATCCTCATAGTTATAGCCTTCCCACGTCATAAACCCTACCAGTACATCCTTGCCAAGGGAAATTTCCCCCTCCTTTGTAGAGGGCCCGTCAGCTATAACCTGCCCCTTATTCACCTTTTCCCCATTAACGACAATGGGCCTTTGGTTGATACATGTTCCCTGATTTGAACGTTTAAATTTCAGTAATTTATAAATATCTGTCCCGCCATCGTTGTCCCTTAGTATCTTTATCTCATCCGCGGCGACTCTTGTCACCGTTCCGGCATTTTCTGCAATAACCACTACCCCCGAATCCTTAGCCGCCTTGAACTCCATACCCGTTCCCACAATCGGCGCCTCCGACTTCAACAGGGGTACCGCCTGTCTTTGCATGTTTGCCCCCATCAACGCCCTGTTGGCATCATCATTTTCGAGAAAAGGAATCATGGATGTGGCAACAGATACCACCTGCTTGGGGGATACGTCCATATAATCGACCTCCGAGGACGGTACAATTACAATATCCCTCTTTGTGCCCGCCCTGGCTGTAATTCTGTTATCCACAAACCTTCCCTCTTCATCCAGCGGGTCATTGGCCTGGGCTATTATATATTCTCCCTCTTCGTCGGCTGTCATATATATTATCTCTTCTGTGACTACGCCCCTGTCTTTCTCAACCTTTCTGTAGGGGGCTTCCACAAAACCATATTCATTAATCCGTGCGTAGGTGCTCAGGGATCCAATCAAACCAATGTTGGGACCCTCGGGAGTCTCTATGGGACATATCCTTCCGTAGTGGGAATTGTGTACGTCCCTCACCTCAAACCCTGCCCTTTCCCTGCTTAAGCCTCCGGGTCCAAGGGCGGATAGTCTGCGCTTATGTGTCAGTTCGGCCAGTGGATTGGTCTGGTCCATGAACTGGGACAGCTGGCTGCTCCCGAAAAATTCCTTTATCGAAGCAACCACCGGCCTTATATTTATCAGCGCCTGCGGTGTTACAACATCAATATCCTGGATGGTCATCCTTTCCTTTACCACCCTCTCCATTCTGGAAAGGCCTATTCTAAACTGGTTTTGCAAAAGTTCTCCCACGCATCTTAACCTTCTGTTCCCCAGATGGTCAATATCGTCCACATCTCCAATTTCATAAGCCAAACCAAACAGATAGTTCACCGAGGCAATAATATCGTCAATTATTATGTGTTTCGGAGAAAGCTCCGCCGCCCTCTCCCTTAAGCTTTCCTTCAGCTCCTCTTTGGATTTGCTTGTGTCAAGTATCTCCTTAAGTACCGGATAATACAGCATCTTGCTCATCTTCAGCTGGTCTATATCGGAAAAATCGAAGGGAAATTCCATTGAATCCGAATCAACAAAATGGTTGCCTACCACCCGTAATTCCATATCGTCAAGCATTATATCAACTGAGTTTATGCCAAGGTTCTGAATTTTTTTTGCCTGTTCCTTGGTTATTCTCTGTTCTTTTTCTACTAATATTTCTCCCGTGGCCGGATTTTTGATGTCCTCCGCGCTTACCTTTCCCCATATTCTTGACCACAGCGCCAGTTTTTTATTAAATTTGTACCTTCCCACCTTCGCCAAATCATACCTTTTGGGGTCGAAAAACAGGGTATTTATAAGGGACTGGGCACTGTCAATGGTCGGGGGCTCTCCCGGCCTCAGTCTTTTATATATGTCCAAAAGAGCTTCCTCGGAGGTTTTGGTTGCATCCTTCTCCAGGGAGGTCAACAGCCTTTCGCTCGACCCCAACAGCTCTATAATCTCATTGTTGGTGGAATAACCCATCGCCCTTACCAGCACCGTGATGGGAAGTTTTCTGGTTCTGTCCACCCTTACGTATACAATATCGTTGGAATCCGTTTCGTATTCAAGCCACGCACCCCGGTTGGGTATTACGGTAGCAGAAAAAAGTCTCTTGCCGGTCTTATCAATCTCATCAGAATAATAAACGCCCGGAGACCTTACCAATTGGCTTACTATTACCCTTTCAGCACCGTTAATTATGAATGTGCCTTTATCGGTCATAAGGGGAAAATCCCCCATGAATACTTCCTGTTCCTTAACTTCTCCTGTTTCTCTGTTTATCAGTCTAACCCTGACCTTCATAGGAGCAGAATAGGTTACGTCCCGTTCTTTACATTCTTCCACCGAATACTTGGGTTCTTCCTCAAGATAGTAGTCCAGGAATTCAAGCACCAAATTCCCTGTATAATCCTGAATAGGAGAAATGTCTGCGAACACCTCCCTTAACCCTTCAGCCAAAAACCATCTATAGGAATTCTTCTGTACCTCTATAAGGTTTGGCATATCCAGAACTTCGTCAATCTTAGAATAGCTCATTCTTACCTTTTTGCCCATTTGAACAGGATGTACCATAAGCATTCACCTCTTGAAATAAAGTAAAATAGCGACTTAGTCGCTGAAAACAGGGACCTCCTGATTTCCATAACAACCGTTACACATTGGAGGCCTGAACCATGAGTAGAGTACATAATTACATAAATTTTTACTGTAAAACCGCAAACTTTTGCAAAATCCATATTGTATGTAATGAGGCAAAAAACATCTATTATACTATTTCCATATAATAATTATTTTATACAAAAGTAATAATAAATCCTAATTTTGTTTATATCAATGCAATTTATAATATTAACACAATGTTGAATTGTTGTCAACTACTGCAAAGCAGGTTATTTAAAAATATAAGACAGGATAAAATAATATCCTGTCTTATATTTTGCGTTAGTATTATACCGGTTTGTTACTTAACTTCTACTCCGGCTCCTACTTCTTCAAGCTTAGCTTTTATTGCCTGGGCTTCTTCCTTGGTTACGCCTTCCTTGACCGGCTTGGGAGCGTTGTCTACAAGCTCCTTCGCTTCCTTTAAGCCAAGGCCTGTTATTTCCCTTACTACCTTGATTGCTTTAATCTTTTGGTCTCCTGCGCCTGACAGTATTACGTCAAACTCGGTCTTTTCCTCTTCTGCCGCTGCGGGAGCAGCCCCTGCAGCCGGCATAGCTGCCATTGCCATCGGAGCAGCCGCGCTTACACCGAATTCCTCTTCAAGGGCCTTAACCAGTTCCGAAAGCTCCAATACCGTAAGACCTTTAACTTCTTCAATAAGATTTTGAATTTTTTCACTTGCCATTGTTTATCCCTCCATTATTTTTCTTCGCTATGCGGATTTTTTCTCGCTTATTGCGTTCAGTGCATATACAAGATTTCTGATATTACCCTGCAGCACGTTGACCAGACCTGTAACAGGCGCGTTAAAGCCATAGAGTACCTGGGCAACAAGTACCTCCTTCGAAGGCAGGCTAGCCAAGGCCTTGACCTGCTCGGCGTCTATTAATAGTTCGCTTACCATTCCTACTTTTATTTCGGGCTTATTATGGTCCTTCGCAAAATCAGATATTATCTTTGCCGGCATTACAGGATCATCATATCCAAGGGCCACTGCGTTGGGTCCGGTAAGGTAGGGTACAAGACCCTCATTATTCAATTCTGTCAGTGCCCTGGTCATAAGAGTATTTTTATATACCTTATAATCCACTCCGGCATCCCTGAACCTTTTTCTGAGTTCGGTTACCTCCTGCACATCAAGACCCCTGTAGTCAACCAGCACCACTGCTTCGGCTTTTTTAAACTTTTCCTTTATTTCGTCTACTATTTGCTGTTTTGCTCTTTTATTATCGGACAATTACCTTTTCACCTCCTCCGCCAATACGGTCAGACATCATATGCTGGCAAATTAAAACCTCTACCATGAGACAGGCAGAGGCAATAGATTTCAAAAAGGCATAAACCTTTGTTCTATACCTCGGCAGGAATATTTAAGCCCAAAGCTCCTGCTGTCTCAGGTAAATGATTATATTCTGTTGTATTAGTCTACCGCTTTTGCAGTATTTATTTTAATCCCGGGGCCCATAGTACTCGCAATAACAATGCTCTTTAGATACTGGCCCTTTGCTGCCGGCGGTTTAGCCTTGATTACGGCCTCCATAAGAGTCCTGTAGTTTTCCGCAAGTTTTTGGGTTCCAAAGGATATCTTGCCTATTGGAGCGTGTATAACACTGAACTTGTCAACCCGATATTCTATCTTGCCTGCTTTAATTTCATTTACAGCCTTGCCAACATCAAATGTAACAGTACCGGATTTGGGGTTTGGCATAAGTCCCTTGGGACCAAGTATTTTACCCAACCTTCCTACAACGCTCATAGCATCGGGTGTCGCCACCACCACATCAAACTCAAACCAGTTTTCTTTCTGTATTTTTTCTACATATTCGTCGAGGCCTGCATAGTCGGCTCCGGCTTCTTCCGCTTCCTTAATCTTTTCACCCTTGGTGAGCACAATAACCCTTCTGGTCTTGCCGGTACCATGGGGCAGAACTATGGCTCCCCTTACCTGCTGGTCCGCATGCCTTGGGTCTACCCCAAGCCTTATGGACACCTCAACCGTTTCGTCAAAATTGGCCTTTGCGGTCTTTTGTACAAGCTCAAGAGCCTCTGACGGTTGGTACAACTTTTCCCTTTCATAAAGCGTAATGCTGTCCCGATATTTCTTGCCTTTTTTCGGCATACTAATACCTCCTTCGTGGTATTTACGGTATTTTTACCTCCCACCTGTGCCCGGCTTGATTATTCTTCTACCACCAGACCCATGCTTCTTGCTGTGCCTTCAATCATCTTCATCGCCGCTTCAATGTCTGCGGCATTTAAGTCAGGCATTTTCAATTCTGCAATCTCTCTTACCTTGGCCTTTGATACTTTGCCTACCTTGACCCTGTTTGGTTCCCCCGAACCGCCTTCTATGCCTGCCGCCTTTTTTAACAGTACGGGAGCAGGAGGCGTTTTGGTGATAAAACTAAAGGATCTATCCTGATATATAGTAATAACCGCCGGAATAATCAGCCCTGCCTGCTTTGCCGTTCTTTCATTGAATTCCTTGCAAAAGCCCATTATATTAACTCCGTGGGGCCCGAGGGCAGTTCCCACCGGTGGCGCAGGAGTAGCTTTCCCGGCCGGTATTTGCAGCTTTACAATTCCAACTACCTTTTTTGCCATACTAATCACACCTCCTTATCGTATTCTTTCAATCTGAACAAAATCCAATTCCACAGGAGTCTCCCTGCCGAACATGGAAATTAAAACCTTTACCTTGTGCTTATCGAGGTTAATTTCTTCAATGGTACCTATGAAATTCTCAAAGGGCCCGCTTACCACCTTAACCGAATCCTTAACTTTAAAGTCTACTACCACTGCCACCTCTTCGATGCCGAGGTTAACAATTTCCCTGTCGGTAAGGGGCACGGGTTTTGAACCGGGACCCACAAATCCGGTGACTCCCCGGGTATTGCGGACAACATACCAGGATTCATCATTCATAATCATCTTAACCAGTACATATCCCGGGAAAACCTTCTTCAAAGTCTTTTTAAGCTTGTTGTTTTTTCTCTCGTAATGTTCTTCCATGGGAACCTGTACTTCGACTATGACATCCTGCATGCTCCGGTTTTCCACGGCCTTCTCAAGATTGGCCTTCACCTTATTTTCATAACCGGAATAGGTATGGATAACATACCATTTTGCTTCCTGCGTTTCAGGCATAAACTTAAGGGCCATATCGGCCCTTCCCTCCTTTTATCTGATTATCAAGCCGAGTACCTGACCGAAGGCAAAATCGACCACGAATATGAGTAATGCTGCTATTAATACAGAAACAAGCACCACAGATGTAAATGAAACCAATTCTTTTCTGTTCGGCCATATAACCTTCTTGACTTCAGACCTTGTTTCCTTTACAAACTTGGTGGCCTTGCCACCAAGGCCTTTTTTTACGTTTGCCATATAACTCACACCTCAAATAGTATTTAACCTATTACTTGGTCTCCCTGTGAAGGGTATGTTTTCCGCAAAATTTACAGTATTTGTTCATTTCTATTCTCTCGGGGTTGTTCTTTTTATTCTTCAACGAATTATAGTTTCTCTGCTTGCACTCTGTGCATGATAAGGTTACTTTAACTCTCATTACTACACCTCCTGGACCCCTCATCTAACCCCCGGTATGGAGCGTAGGATTACCAATAAAACTTACCACAGTTTGTTATGATTGTCAATAAACAAGTTCCCTGTCTGCTACAGTATCTTGGATACTACTCCTGCTCCTACCGTTCTTCCGCCTTCCCTTATCGCAAAACGGATACCTTCTTCTATTGCTATCGGAATTATCAGATTAATGGCCATTGTAATGTTATCGCCGGGCATGCACATCTCCACACCCTCCGGCAGGTTTATGGTGCCGGTTACATCCGTTGTCCTGAAAAAGAACTGCGGCCTGTAACCATTGAAAAAGGGTGTATGCCTTCCTCCCTCTTCCTTGGTCAGTACGTACACTTCCGCCTCAAACTCCGTATGCGGTTTTATTGTGCCCGGCTTCGCCAGCACCTGTCCTCTTTCTATTTCGTTACGCTGTACCCCTCTTAAGAGGGCGCCTATGTTGTCCCCGGCCACTGCCTGGTCCAGAAGCTTCCTGAACATCTCTACTCCCGTTACCACCACTGTCCTTGATTCTTCCGTAAGTCCCACTATCTCTACCTGGTCCTGTACCTTAAGCGTTCCTCTTTCTATCCTGCCTGTTGCCACGGTGCCTCTGCCTGTTATGCTGAATACGTCCTCTACCGGCATCAGGAACGGTTTGTCGGTCTCTCGCTCGGGTGTCGGAACGTACTCGTCCACTTTCTCCATTAGCTCTATCACCGAATCCGCCCATTCGCTGTCCGGATCTTCCAGTGCTTTTAATGCCGAGCCCTTTACCACCGGTACCTCGTCACCGGGGAATTTATATTCGTTCAGTAAATCCCTTACTTCCATCTCTACCAGTTCTATCAGTTCTTCATCGTCCACCATGTCGCATTTGTTCAGGTATACCACTATGTATGGTACATTTACCTGACGCGCCAGCAGTATATGCTCCCTCGTCTGCGGCATTGGTCCGTCTGCAGCCGATACTACCAGTATCGCTCCGTCCATCTGCGCTGCTCCTGTTATCATGTTCTTTACATAGTCAGCGTGCCCGGGACAGTCCACGTGTGCATAGTGCCTGTTGTCTGTCTCGTATTCCACATGGGCTGTTGATATTGTTATTCCTCTTTCCTTCTCTTCCGGAGCCTTATCTATCTGGTCGTATGCCGTTGCTGCTGCTCCGCCCTTCTTTGCCAGTACAAAGGTTATCGCTGCCGTAAGCGTCGTCTTGCCGTGGTCTATATGGCCGATTGTTCCTACGTTTATATGCGGTTTGTTCCTTTCATATTTTGCCTTTGCCATCCTTCTTTTCTCCTCCTTCATGGTTTTATCCAGGAAACCGTTCCTGGCGTTCCATAATAAAATATATATGGAGCCCACGGCCGGACTTGAACCGGTGACCTCCGCCTTACCAAGGCGACGCTCTACCTGCTGAGCTACGTGGGCAAATAATACTGACAAAATTCTGCTGTTACTCAACCTGCCAATTAATCATTCTACTATATAATACCCTGGGGTGTCAAGAAATATTATTGTGACATATTCTGGTCTAATCCCTGGTACTCAAGTATCTTTCCAGCTTCCTTTTTACCCTCTGCAGCGCATTATCAATGGATTTTACATGACGGTCCAAATCGCAGGCGATTTCCTGATATGATTTCCCCTGGAGATAAAACATGAGTACTTCCCATTCCAGGTCGCTCAGTATTTCACCGATTTTACTTTCGATATTAACGAATTCTTCCCTGCTTATTATTAATTCCTCAGGATCGGTTATGCGGGTACCCGAAAGTATATCAAGCAGCGTTCTGTCGGATTCTTCATCATACAACGGTTTATTAAGGGATACATATGAATTCAACGGTATATGCTTCTGTCTTGTTGCTGTTTTAATTGCCGTTATTATCTGTCGGGTAATACACAGCTCCGCAAAAGCCCTGAAGGAGGAAAGCTTGTCCTGTCTGAAATCCCTGATAGCCTTAAACAGGCCTATCATTCCCTCCTGGACTATATCCTCACGGTCAGCGCCTATCAAAAAATATGACCGGGCCTTTGCTCGCACAAAATTTTTGTACTTGTTTATCAGGTACTCTGCAGCCTTGCAGCTCCCTTCCTTTGCCTGCTGCACTATTTCCTCATCCATCATCATTTCATAATGCTTATATGCAAAATCGTCATGGACTTTCGCTTCCACAGGCAACGCCTCCAGCAAAGGTATTTGTCAGTATACAAGCCATACAAATATTATAGATAAGTATTTTTTATTAGTCAAGCTGACTAGGGAGCTTTTCGCCATTTTTGAAGCTTCCGGGCGATTTCGGGAGACAAACTTCCGTCAACCGTATTAATGTTATCCTTTTTTGTCTCAATGAACTTTCGATTTATATCCTTGTCATATCCTTCAATGAGCCCCCTGAGTTCGTTCGCCGATATGCGCACTCCGCCAAGGGCCAGTATTACCTGTTGTTCCGCCCAATCGGAAGTTGCTACCCATACCAGTGCCTTTTTCGCCATCGCCGCAACGCTTTTTTCAATGTAACTGTCGGCGGTCTCCTGCTCCTTCGTATATATTACCTGCACCCCATTTTGGTTAACGGAGCTTCCCGGGTTGTCCTTTACCAGATGGCCGTCAAACACAACAATTACATTGATGCCTTTGTATGCCCGGTAACCCGCCATTATCTCAACAAGCTTGTCCCGGGCGGCTTCAATGTTGTCCCTGCATATCGCTTTCAGCATAGGCCAGTCATTAATTATATTATACCCGTCAACAATTAAACACTCCCGCGTCCCTTTTTCCATACGGCGGTCCATTATCTGAACTCCCTCTGTCTGATCGCCTCATATAACAAAACGCCCGCAGCCACCGATACATTCAGCGAAGAAATACTGCCCTTCATGGGTATGCTTACAACAAAGTCGCACTTCTCCTTAACCAGGCGGCCAATACCCCTGCCTTCGCTTCCCAGCACCAGCGCAAGGGGGCCCTTAAGGTCGGCTTTGTACATTACTTCGCCGTCCATGTCCGCCCCGGCTATCCAAAAACCTTTATCCTTCATTTCCTCCAGGATACGTACTGTGTTTGTTACCTGAACCACCGGCAGATATTCGGTGGCACCGGATGAGGATTTGACCACCACAGGGGTTACCCCTACGGCATTTCGTCTGGGAATGATTATACCATGTGCGCCGCAGCAGTATGCGGTTCTTATTATGGCGCCAAGATTATGGGGGTCGCTTATCCTGTCAAGGACTACCACAAGGGGGTCCTCTTTGGTTTCCCGGGCCATGTCAATAACTACATCCAGCCCTTCGGCATAACGGAATTTTTCAACAAGGGCGATAATACCCTGATGCGATTTGGTCCGGGACAATTTGTCCAGCTGGCTCCTGTCAACATATTCAATTTTAATGCCCATGCTTTGCGCCTGCTTTATTATTTCTTCTCCGGAACGGTCCAGCCCCTTTGCCGCCAAAAGCTTTTTTGCGCTCCTTTTGGCCTTGAGTATTTCGGCAACGGGGTTTCTGCCCTCCACCGTATCATATCCTTTTATGAAATCCTTTTTATCCACAGCGCCAATCCTCCCAGTTCCGGTGCTTATCCGGACAGTATCGGCATCTCCTCAGTTATACCTGTGCCCCAACCGGTATTTCCTAAATATTAGCAAACCTATCCCGCACACTTGCTGCCTGGCCGCAGGTCATCCTGCCCTCGGGGCAGGGTCCGATCAGACATGCGGGGCCTGCATTTTTGAACAGTATGGGCGCCACTTCCCTTACCTGTCTTAACATTTCCTCCGCCAGTTCCCTGATTTCCCACTGGGCCCTGCTGCAACACCGGAGCCGGAAAAAATTATACAGGGCTCTGGCGTTCATGGTAAATATAATCTTGGTTTCACAGGCGTTGGGGAATACATACCTTGCATCCTCGATAGCCATTTTTTCTGCTGTCCGGCAGGCACTTTTTTCATCCCTGCCATCCTCTGCCTTCAGCCTGTCATAATGCTGCTTATATAAAAGCTCAACTAATTCATTATAACACCTTTGGTCACATGTCATCGCCTTTTGGAACAATTTCTTTGCCTCCAAATTTTCCGCAATATGGGGAGGTATTACATAATCGAACTGCTCCAGCCTGACATACCTCTGGGACTGCTGGGAATAGCTTGCTATCCTGTGCCGGACAAGCTGATGGGTAAGCACCCTGCTTACACCTTCCACCGCAAAGGTAAAGGAAGCATGCTCTATGGGGGACTGATGTCCCATCTCAATCAAAAGATTTAAAAACCTATCAACCTTTTCCTGTGACAGGTTCTCCAGTATATCCTCCGCCCCCGCTCTTGAATAGCAAAGACGTGCAGCGGCCGAAACCAGCTTGTCCGGCTCCGGTGTATGTCCAATTAGCTTAACCCTTGGTTTAGACATTTTTGCCTCGACCCCCTAAAATGTTATTTGCTGCCAAGCGAATACTCATAGGATTTTTCCAGTATATACATAAGCCTTTTTAAGCTGCCCTTAAGATACAGATATCCCACAAGGGTCTCAAACCCTGTTGCATATCTGTATTGAACTATATCTGCGTTTTTGGGAGATGTGCCGGATTTTGCGTTCCTTCCACGTTTAACCACTGTCTTTTCGCTTTCCTCCAGTTCTTCCCATATTCCATGAATAATATCGCTCTGGGAAGAAGCCCTGACATAACCTACCGTTATCCGGTGCAGCTTTTCCGGGGGAAGCCTTGGATTTTCGCCCACCACTTTGTTTCTTATATATAGTTCGTAGCAGGCATCTCCGATATAAGCCAGCACAAGCGGCGAAAGGTTCCTTTGCCCGGTTTCACTGTTAATATCCAGCAAACCCTTCAGGTATTCTTCCATATTTCTGTCAACCCCTTACTGAGTAATCCTTTTCCATTTAACTCCCTGGGGAGTATCTTCAATAATGATACCTCTTTCCTTAAGACTATCCCTTATTTTATCCGCAAGGGCCCAGTCCTTTTGTTTCCTTGCCGCTTCCCTTTGGGCAACAAGTTTTTCAATATCCGTGTCAAGCTTCCCCTCCTGCCTGGTAATAAGGCCCAATACACCGGCAAGCTCCGTCATTAATCCGACAGCCTTTCCTGCGAAGGCTGAGGAGGTATCCTGCTTAATAAAGGTATTTATATCCCTTACCAGTTCAAATATCACCGACAGGGCATCCGCCGTATTAAGGTCGTCTTCCATAGCATCCTCAAATCTTTTTCTGTAAATTTCAAGCGCTTTTAATTTGTCTTGCTCCTTATCGTTCATCTGCTGCCTGGCTGCATTTCTTGCCGTATGCTCCAAATCGCTTTTGGCATTATATAGCCTTGTCAGTCCGTTGCCTGCCTGTTCCAGCATCTCCCGGCTGAAATTAACCGGATTCCTGTAGTGGGCCGACAGCATAAAAAACCGTATTATTTCAAGGTCATAGTCTTTGCTTATATCCCTTATTGTAAAGAAGTTGCCTAGGGATTTGGACATCTTCTCATTTTCAATATTGATAAACCCATTGTGCAGCCAATACCGGGCAAAGGGTTTGCCGGTGGCTCCCTCAGACTGGGCTATCTCGTTCTCATGGTGGGGAAAAATCAAATCCTGCCCCCCCGCATGAATATCTATGGTTTCGCCCAGGTATTTGGTGGACATGGCGGAACATTCAATGTGCCACCCGGGCCTTCCCCTTCCCCATGGACTGTCCCATGCCGGCTCACCGGGCTTTTGCTTTTTCCACAAAGCAAAATCTGCAGGGTTTTTCTTGGTTTTATCAACCTCCACGCGGGCACCTGCATTGAGGTCCTCAAGGCTCTGCCCCGATAATTTCCCGTAACCGGGGAATTTCCGGGTATCAAAATATACCCCGTCCTCCGCCTGGTATGCCAGGCCCTTTTCCTCCAGTTTGCCTATAATGTCTATTATTTCACCCACATGCCGGGTGGCTTTGGGATGAACCGTTGCCCTTTTAACGCCAAGATTATCGGCATCAGCAAAATACTCCCGGATAAATCTCTCCGAAATCTCTTCCATGGTGGTGTTTTCCTCCGCAGCCCTTTTTATTATCTTGTCATCCACATCGGTAAAATTTTGTACAAAGGTTACCTCGTAACCTTTGTACTCCAGGTACCTGCGTAAAACATCGAATACTATAAAGGGCCGGGCATTGCCTATATGGAAGAAATCATAAACGGTGGGACCGCAGACATACATTCCTACCCTGCCTTCTTTCAAGGGTATGAACTCCTCTTTTTTCCTGGTCAGTGTGTTGTACAGTCTCATAGCCCTCACTCCCTTTCCTTAAACATAATTATCCAATACATGCCTGATGCGGACCAACAGCTTTTCCCTGCCCAGCAGCAAAAGGGTTTTAACAAGGTCAGGGCCATGACACTGCCCTGTAACAGCAACCCTTACCGGCATAAACAGATTTTTGCCCTTTATCCCGGTTTCTTTTTGCAAAACCTTAAATATGCCCGAGCAGAACTCCTCATCAATCTGCCCGGCTTCTTGGATTTTGGATTTGAACCGGTCGAGCAGACCGGGTACCTGCTCTCCCTTAAGTGCTTCCAATGCCTTGTCGTTCTCGGGAGTAATGCGGTCGTCAAAGAATATCCCTGCCCTTTCGGTAATGTCCGATACTTTAACCAGACTGTCCTGCACTATCTCCACCATCATTTTTACCCATTCTTTTTTTTCCGCCGCTTGTTGCCGGGTAAGCAGACCCTCCCTGATAAGGTGCGGTTTTGCCAATTCTGTTATTCTTTCCAAATCGGCTTCTCTTATATAATGCGCATTTATCCAGTTGAGTTTATCTATATCAAAGACGGGATTGGCTCTGGTTACCCTGTCCAGTTTAAACTGATCCACAATCTCGTCTTTGTTTAAAAGCTCCCTGTCTCCCTCCGGCGACCAGCTGAGCAACGCAAGGTAGTTAAACATGGCTTCGGGCAGATAACCCTCTTCCCTGTACTGCCCTATGTATGTATTACCATGCCTTTTACTCAGTTTTGCCCTGTCGGGACCCAGTATCAAAGGCGCATGGGCAAAGACCGGTTTATCCCATCCGAAGGCGTCGTAAATCAGTATTTGCTTGGGAGTATTGGTCAGATGGTCCTCGCCCCGGATTACATGGGTAATATTCATCAGATGATCATCTATTACAGCGGAAAAATTATAGGTAGGCATCCCATCGGATTTACGTATTACCATATCCCCGCCAAGGGTCTCGGAAACGATCTCTATCCTGCCCTTAACCGCATCATCAAACACAACCGTTTTGTCCGGTTCAACCCTAAACCTGACGGTCGCAGGTCTGCCCTCCTTCAAATATGTCTGAACCTCTGTTTCAGTCAGCTTGCGGCATCGTCCCGAATACCTCGGTGAACTTGCTTCGCATACCGACTGCTTTTTATCCCGCTCCAGTTCCTCGGGGGTGCAAAAACAGTAATAGGCCTTTCCCTCACCTATTAATCTGTTATAGTATTCATTGTAAATATCCAGCCTTTCGCTCTGGCGATACGGACTATAATCTCCGCCTTTATCGGGGCCTTCATCCCACTCTATTCCCATCCAGCGCAGTTCCTCATATATAAGCCTTTCATAATCGTCCGAAGACCTCTGCAAATCGGTATCCTCTATCCTCAATACCATAGTATTCCGTTCTTCGCCGCTTTTTACAAACAGGTAATTAAAAAGGGCCGTTCTTATATTTCCAATATGTATAGGTCCGGTAGGACTTGGTGCGAACCTGGCTCTTGCCATTTGTCATTACCTCCTTTTAAATGTCCCCGGTTGATAAGCTTTGGGACCCGTGGGCTCTGCGCAGCACAGATCATTCATACCGTTAGCTGACTGCTGTTCAGAATGCGACAACCGGGGACAGTCCACTGTCGCATTCGACACATCCCAGAGTTATGCTAATTATAACACCTAGCATTATACCTCTTCAACCACAGCGATTAATCATTCTCCGGACTGTTGTCCCGCCTGAGCCGTCTCCAGCAAAACAACCGCCTGGGCCGCTATACCCTCTCCTCTCCCGGTAAAACCCATACCCTCGGTAGTTGTAGCCTTAACGCTTACCGAGGCGGCATCAACACCCAGCTCCCGGGCGATATTTTCTTCCATTCCGGATATATATGGCCTCATCTTAGGCTGTTCTGCGATTATTATGCTGTCAATGCTGCAAATTGTATACCCTGCGTCCTTTAATTTTTTCCCTGCGTTCCCAAGCAGCAGGAGGCTGCTTATACCTGAATAGTCCGTATCGGTGTCGGGGAAATGCAGCCCAATATCCCCCATCCCCGCAGCCCCAAGCAAAGCGTCTATAATGGCGTGCACCAGCACATCGGCATCCGAGTGCCCGTCCAGTCCTTTATAATATTCAATATTCACTCCCCCTATAATAAGGGGCCTGCCCTGTGTCAATCTGTGGGCATCGTATCCTACGCCCATTCTGTTCAAGCTTAATTCCTCCCTTCCATAAGGACCCTGGCTAAAAGGAGGTCCTCGGGGGTGGTAATCTTTATGTTGTCATACCTGCCTGCATACAATCCGACCCTATATTCATAATGCTCAAGAAGCGCCAGATCATCCGTGGCCTCTATCCCTTCCCGGGTAGCCCTTTTATGGGCCTTCGCAACCGGCCGGCGCAAAAAACACTGGGGGGTTTGGACAGCCCTAATCTTTTCCCTGTCCAGTGTCCTTTCCACCACCTGGTCCGGACCCACCAGTTTCACTGTATCCCTGACGGGCAAGGCACAGGCGGCCCCATCAAGATTTTTTTCCAGAAGCAGCCCTATTCCCGCTTCGACCAGGTCGCAATCAACAAAGGGACGTGCCCCGTCATGTATCACCACAATACCGTCCTCCACAGCCTCCAGACCTCTGGCAACCGACTGCTGACGGGTCTGACCTCCCGCCAGAATGGCCCTGACCTTTGTCAGGCAAAACCTGTCTACTATGCTTTTCCTGCAGTAATCAATATCCTCCGGGGCAGCAACCACAATGATCGTGTCTATTGACCCGCACTTTTCGAATCCGGTTAGAGTATGGGCAAGGACAGGTTTATCCTTTAGCATTATATATTGTTTGTTTATGTGGCTATTCATCCTGCTGCCTTTACCCGCTGCCGCGATTACGGCGGTAACCCTGATATTTTCATACATAATATTGTCACCTCTGGAAAATACAATTCTTCATTCCATAGGCCAATCCCTTTCCCGGCATAAAAAAACCCTGCCTTAAGGCAGAGTTTTTTTATAAATATTACACCGCTTTATTGTCAAACGCGTTTTTTGGCTTTGCAAATATCATTCTGCCCGCAGCAGTTTGAAGCACACTGGTGACCATTACTCCGATTGATTCGCCAATATGTTTTTTGCCTCCGTCCACAACTATCATGGTTCCGTCATCCAGATACGCCACACCCTGTCCGGATTCCTTTCCATCCTTAATGACCTGAACCACCATTTCCTCGCCCGGCAGCACCACCGGTTTAACGGCATTCGCCAGCTCGTTGATGTTTAAAACAGGTACTCCCTGAAACTCTGCTACCTTATTGAGATTAAAATCATTGGTAACAACCTTACCCTTTAACATCTGTGCAAGCTTAAGGAGTTTTGTGTCCACCTCGCCTGCGTCGTCAAAGGGCTTATCATATATCTTAACAGGGATATCGAGCTCTTTTTGTATCTTGTTAAGTATATCCAAACCTCTCCTACCCCTGTTGCGTTTCAAGGTGTCGGAAGAATCGGCAATATGCCTTAATTCCTCCAATACAAATCCGGGTATTATTAGAGGGCCTTCAACAAATCCTGTTTTACATATATCTGCAATCCTTCCATCGATTATAACGCTTGTATCAAGAATTTTGGGCTTCACAACTCCCTCTGTTCTATTGGTTTTATCCTTTATACCCAGTTTTCTGAGGGAATGGACTACACTTGCCAGGTCATCGGTTTTTCTGGTTGCGATCTTGATCCCCAGGTAACCCAGCACTATATTAGCCAGCACCATGACAATGCTGCCCAGCCAGGGAATGGGTATAATTGCCAGGGGTCTTATAAAAAGATTCGCTATTATTAAACCAAGTATAAGTCCCACGGAACCCAACAGTATATCGTTTGCTGGTATATTTTGTAAAGTATTCTCAATAATTTCTGTAGCCTTCCAACCCAGCTTGATTAACCATGGAGAAATCATATAAAATATCAAGCCGAAAAGTAATGCGCCAATCACATAGTATACAATTCTTACTGTTCCGTCCATCAGTATCCCGAAAATCTCGTTAACCGCCAGCACATCTTCCAGTACATAGACCAATTGATAACCAATCACCATACCGGCAGTAGTCAACAATCCCCTAATTAACTTTTTTACCATTAACTTATGTTCACCTCCTTTTTTGATTATTACCAATATATATATATTTTATAACCCATTACAGGCTCTCTGCAACACAAAACAAAAAAAGTCTTAAAAAAATACTATTTGGATGTAGTCCTTTGGGATTATCCGACAAAAGGGCATTAAAAAAATCAGCGCCCCTAGAGACGCTTTAATTAACAATGCCTTCTATCATGCTTTCAATTTCGTCCTCATCCATATTGTTGACCAGTACCAGTTCGCTCACCAGGATTTGTTTTGCATTGTTTAGCATTTTCCTTTCCCCGGTGGACAGCCCCTTTTCCTTGTCCCTTAACATAAGATTTCGGACCACGTCGGCTACCTCAAGGATATCTCCGCTCTTAATTTTGTCCATATTAATGCGGTACCGCCGGTTCCAATTATTTGGCATTGCGGTTTTGTGCCCGCCCAGAACTTCCACCACCAGGTCCACCTGCTCCTTGTTGATTATCTCTCTTAGGCCAATCTCATTAACACTTTCAAGCGGTATCATAACCTTCATGTTTCCTATCGGCATTCTCATAATATAATACTTCTGTTTGTTACCCAAAATTTCCTTTTCTTCTATTGATTCAATAATTCCTGCTCCGTGCATCGGATATACTACTTTGTCTCCTATATTAAACATATATATATACCTCCATAACAACCCAATACTTAATTCAATTTTACTATACAAACAGTTCCTTGTCAATGAACTAATCATTTTAACATATAAGGCTCTCCTATGTCAATGATATATTGGAAACAAATACCCTAATACACAAAGACCTTAGTTTTATTCCTTTCTTTGCTTTACCATCTTCAATCTGAAAAACTCTTCCCGTTCCTTTTCCTCCAGAATTTCCCTGATAGTTTCCACCTGTCCCCTGTATCGGGGAATTATTATCTTCTCCAAAGCATTTGCTCTTTTCTGGGTCTTTTTTATCTCCATGGCCAGCTTATACACCGAGGTTTCAATCTCCGCCAGTTCGTATATAAGATACTTTGCTTCCCTGAAACTGGTAACGGCTATATCCAGGGCAGGATTGGTCCTGAAGAAACCATACCAGGTTTTTAAATCGCTTTTGTTATACTTTACCGCCGGTATTTCAACCCCCATAACGCTTGTCATAAGGATTTCGAACTCTTCCTCCACGGGGATGGATATGGCAATCTCTTCCACATTATACGCTCCCATGCTGACATTTACAACTCTTATCGCATGGTATGCCTTCCCAAGGGCGGTTGAAACCCGGCCCTGTATATACCTGGCCCTGTCCATAAAACCCATCATTTCAACGATGAGAACGTTTCTTTTTTTATCCAGCAGCTCAAAACCATTCTGTGAAAACTCCAGTAAACCTTTCGCCTTTATCAAACCGGCCCTGGTAGGTACAGCGCACATATATCCTTATCTCCTTCTGTAGTATTTTTCCAGCATTTCGGGACTCACCCTGTCCAGTTCCCCGGCAGGGAAAACAGACAGTATCCGCCATGCCAGATCAAGCGTTTCTATGATGCTCCTGTTTTCATTGGGCTGCTGGGCAATAAACACTTTTTCGAATTCCCTGCCGAATTCCATATGCTTCTTGTCTATGGGTGACAGGTCATCCTCTCCGATAATCTGGGCCAGGGCCCTTACTTCCCGGACCCTGGAATAGGAAGCAAAGATTTGATTGGCTGCCTCCGGATGGTCTTCCCTTGTATAGCCTTCTCCTATACCATCCTTCATAAGCCTGGAAAGGGAAGGTAAAATGTTAACCGGGGGATATATATCCCTCTGAAACAATTCCCTGTCTAATACAATCTGGCCCTCGGTAATGTAGCCGGTTAAGTCGGGTATCGGATGGGTAATATCATCGTTTGGCATGGTGAGAATTGGCAGCAGCGTAATGGAACCACTGCTTCCTTCAATCATGCCTGCCCGTTCATACAGGGATGCCAGGTCGGAGTACAGGTACCCGGGATAACCCTTCCTGCCCGGAACCTCTTCCCTCGCGGTGGACATTTCCCGCACGGCTTCACAATAGCTGGTAATATCGGTGATTATAACCAGTATATGCATATCTTCTTCGAAGGCAAGGTATTCTGCCGCAGTCAAAGCGCATCTCGGTGTGCTGATACGCTCTACAATAGGATGGCTGGCAAGATTTATATACATGACGACCCGCTCGGGTACCCCTGCTTCTTCAAAACTTTCCCTGAAATAATTCGCGTCCTCATGCCTGACTCCAATGGCAGCAAATACGACTGCGAAATTACCGTCTTTTTCCGAACTCAATGCTGCCTGCCTGACTATTTGGGCCGCCAATTGGTTATGGGAAAGCCCGCTTGCCGAAAAAACGGGCAGCTTCTGCCCGCGTATCAAAGTAGTCAGTAAGTCTATGGAAGATATCCCGGTCTGTATATAGTTTCTCGGATACTTACGGGCAACGGGATTTATGGGTCTTCCGTTTATGTTATAGGTTTTACTGCCGTATATGTCCCCGCCGCCGTCTATCGGCTTACCAACACCGTTAAAAGTCCTCCCCAGAATATCCATAGAGAGGGAAATTTCAAAGGGCTTTCCCCTGAAACGCACCGAGGCGTTATCGGTGGAAATTCCCGATGTACCCTCGAATACCTGTGCGATAATCTGGTTTTCTTCAATCCTGACAACCTTGCCAATTCTCTTCTCTCCACCGGCAAGGGTAATATCCAAAATCTCCCCGTAGGATACTCCCTCCACGCCGGACATCACCACCATAGGCCCTTCTACCTTATCCAGCAACAGATATTCTTTCTTCAACCGGCTCACATCCTGCCCCGTGTTAATTAGATTGGTATTTATTCATCAAAGCGTTGTAAAAACTGCCTATTTCCTCTTCCAGCCTGTCCAGACCGCTTAATTGTTGATTGGGTATATTATATTTGACCTTTGTTACCCGGCGGTATAACCCCTCGTCCCTCACCCGGGAAATGGGAATACCCATTTTTACGGCTTTCAGGCCCGATTCATACAGATATCCGATTAGTTTCAGCATTCTATACTGCTTTTTAAGCGGTACAAAGGTATCCTCACTGTGAAAAATATTCTGCTGCAAAAATCCGGTTTTTATAACCCTTGAAATCTCCAAAATCAGCCTCTGTTCGTCCGACAGTACATCCTCACCCACAAGCTGTACTATATCCTGCAGTTTGCTCTCCTGATGAAGTATTTCCAGCATTTTTGCACGGAGCTCCATCACATCGGTACCAGCATTTTCTTTGTACCATTTCGTCAGAACCTTTGCATAGCCACTGTAGCTTGTAAGCCAGTTAACCGACGGGAAATGTCTTTCATGGGCCAGTTTCCTGTCCAGGGCCAAAAAGGCGTTGGCGTACCGCTTTGTGTTTTCCGTAACCGGCTCGGAAAAATCCCCTCCTGGCGGGGAAACGGTTCCAATAATCGTAATGGCTGCTCTCTGCCCCCCGAGGGTTGTCACATAACCGGCCCTTTCATAGAACTCTGCCAGCCTGGCTGGAAGATAGGCCGGATAACCCTCCTCCGCCGGCATTTCCTCCAGTCTCCCGGATATTTCCCGCAGCGCTTCCGCCCACCTGGAGGTTGAATCCGCCATGACCGCTGCATGATACCCCATATCCCTGAAGTATTCCGCTATGGTAACCCCCGTATATATACTGGCTTCCCTGGCAGCCACCGGCATGTCGGAGGTGTTTGCTATTAAAACGGTCCTTTCCATAATTGGCCTTTCGGTCCTGGGGTCAACCAGTTTAGGAAAATCTTCCAAAACCTCGGTCATTTCGTTGCCCCGTTCGCCGCAACCTACATACACAATAACATCCGCATCCGACCATTTCGCCAGTTGATGCTGGAGCATGGTTTTCCCTGTTCCAAACCCTCCCGGTATCGCCACCGTTCCACCCGTTGCCACCGGAAAAAAAATATCCAGTACGCGCTGGCCGGTTATAAGGGGTTTTTGTATGGCAAGCTTGTCAAAAACCGGCCTGGGAACCCTGACGGGCCATTCCTGGTACATAGACAAAGAATGCCGGCCGCCGTCAGATGTTTTTATAACCACCAGAGGCTCCTTTATATTGTAACTGCCGTCCTCTTTAACCCGCACAACTTCCCCGGAAACACCGGGAGGCACAAGGAGCCTGTGGGCTATAAGAGGAGTTTCCCGGATGACGGCATAAGTCTGTCCCGGTCTCAACGCATCCCCGGTTTTGACCTGTACTGCGACATGCCATGTCTTTTGGTCATCAATGGATACAAAACCTATGCCCTCGGGAATAAAACCGTGGGACAGCTTATTAATGTATACCAGGGGCCTTCCAATTCCGTCAAAAATATTTCCGATAAGACCCGGCCCCAGGCTCACCGACAAAGGTCTTCCGGTGGATATGATTTTTTCTCCCCGTTTCAGCCCCTCGGTCTCTTCGTAGACCTGGATGGTCCCAGAATCGCCGTCCAGTGCAATAACCTCTCCGATGAGCTTTTTGTTTCCTGCCATCACCATTTCACGCATTTTAAAACCGGCCATGCTTTTTCCTTTGACCACAGGCCCGTTTACCGACGTGATGCTCCCTTCCCGGCTATCCATGTCCATCGCCAGCCCTTTCAACGGCATGATAGAGTTCCCGGCCAATCAACTGTCTGTGGTCTTCCAGCATGGTCATAACAGAACAATCAACCCGGAGGGTCCTTCGGCTGTTTACCGCCACTATTCCTCCTATAATATCTTCCCGGGAAACCGAGATGTCTAATTGTTCCTTTGAAAACCCGTTCTTCTCTGCTTCCTTGAGGATAACAGCTTTGAACCTTTGGGCATCCTCTGCTGTTACCACCAGCATGATGCTGTTTTCTCCCCTGAGCAAAGAAAAAACCTCGGAAAGGCATTCGTCAAAAAAGTCCCCGTAGGCCTGTTCCCCTGTGAACCTTACAGCCCTGCTCTTTATGTTTTCAAAAAGCCGGTGGGCTAATTGCTGTTTCTTGTGCAGTATTTTCCTTTTCCTTTCCATCTTTGCCTTTAAAACCGTCCTGTTGGCCTGAACCTGACCTTTTTTGATCGAAGCCTCTATTATCCTTTGAGCCCTTTTGGCAACCGAAGCTGTGTGCTCCTCAATAACCTGTTTGTTTTTCCCGGTCATCCCGGTGAGTTTTTGTTCATACTCCTGATGAGCCTTACCGAGGACAAGCCTTGTAAACACCTTAAGTTTTTCTTCAATGGTAATCATGCTGCGCACCTCATATCTTAAGCCCTATGGCCTCCCTGACATACCCGGCAATATAGTCTCCCCTTTCCGGACCTTGCAGACCGGGGATTTCAACAATCAGCGGGTAAGTCCTTTCCAGCTTGAATTTCATTATTTCTTCCTCCGCCATTTTTAATACGCTTTCGGTTATAATAACGATTTGTACCTGATCGTTCCCAAAGGTCCTTTGTAATTGCTCAAGGGCCTGCTCTCTGCTTGCAACAAGTACACCCTTTATTCCCGCCAGCCGCATACCTGTCAAGATATCCTGATCATCGCTTATCACGTAAGAATTCATCCCATCACCCTATAATCTGCCCAAAATTAAAATGGAAATAATCAAACCGTAAATGGCTATCCCCTCTGCCAGTCCCACAAATATCAGTGTTTTGCCTAGAATTTTCGGGTCCTCGGACACCGCCCCCAGAGCCGAAGAACCCACCGCCCCCACTGCATAGCCGGCTCCCAGCGTGGCCAGCCCGGTACTTATTGCCGCTGCAATAAAGCCAAGCCCCGGGGACGATACTCCATTTTCCCCAACGGCCGCCGCTTCATCCGGCACCAATATAATAACCACCATGACCATAAAATAAACAAAGGCAAGCACATTGGCCCGTAATATCTTTTTCATTCCCTTTCTGTCGGTACCCTGCTGCGTATAGTTCAAAAGAAGGCCAATACCGATTGTCAGCAGCACAAGGACCATTGAAGATGTTAACGCCCAATTCATTCTCAAACCCTCCCGTATTTTTATCCGATTTTTTCGCTTACAGATAACCTATCCTTGCCGGCCTGAACTCCACACCCTCTCCCCTGTAGTACCTGCTGAACATTTCATAATATTCCAGGCGAAGGCCCTGGATAAATACAATAAGCCCCTCCAGCCCGATTATAACCACGTTACCGACAATATAAATCAAAACACTGCCGGCGGCGCTGTTAGTCATCTCTGCCATGGTTTCAAAGGCGACAAACAGCCCCACATGATTAAGCGCAAAAGCGCCCACCCTGATAAAGGATATGGTACTGCTCATCATTGCCAGCAGCGTTTCGAAAATTCCGAATCCGCCTTCTATGTAATAGCCGGCTACGTCTTCTTCATAGGCGGGCTTTCGCATAAGCCGGTTTGCCAGGGGTTCCCGGCCCACAATAAGGCCCATAAAGACAGCGAGCAAAGCATAGCCTATGCTGTTTGGCAATAATTCTTCCCCGGTGGCGATATTTATAACAAGGGTTATAAGGGTTAAGTAGAACAAAAGGCCCGCCAGTCCGTTCCGGCCGAACAAACCTTCTTTGAGATCTCTTTGTTTTATGGCGTTTAGTATGCCGTACCCGTAGCTTATACTCAGAAACAAAACACCCAATACGACCGAGCCCAGCAACATCCGGTTTATATTTATCATAGGCCTGATTAGCAGCGACGGAACAATATTTTCGAAGCCGAAAACGCTGCCGTACAGAAAACCGAATATGATGGAGCTTATACCTAAACGGACAAGAATGCCGCCTATCAATTTGCCGGTGGTTTTCCTCCGGGCAAAGAAGCCGGTTAAAAGCAGCACCGTACCCTGGCCTGCATCTCCGAACATTGCCCCAAACAGCAGCATATAGGTAATACTCAAAAATACGGTAGGATCGGCTTCGTTATAGCTCGGAACCCCGTACATCTTAACCAGGGCTTCGAAGGGCTTCAACAGTTTGTTGTTTTTCAGCTTTGTCGGCGGAATCATATACTCGTATACACTGGTAGTCTCCTTAAATATAATGTGCACATCACTCCCAAACCTTTCAAAGGTTTCCCGTATATGCTCCACGTCCCTTTGAGGAACCCATCCGGACAGATAAAGAAAGCTGCCGGAACATGCTATTTCCTTTTTAATACGGTTTAATTCTTCTTCCATGGCCAGTCGGCTGTAAGCCATCCCGAGATACGCCGCATACCTTTCCTTTAACCGGTATAAATCCTCCCTGGACTTTTCAAGCGCGGCATACAGCTTGTTTTGTCTTCCTTCAATCTTTTCTGCTGCCTGCCCATATGTGCCTGAAAATTCCCTTGGTATCTCCAGTTCTAAAAAGTTTAAAGACCTCAATATGCGGTCGGTCTCAATCTCCAGTTCCTTCGGAGATATTATAAGATAGACTTCACCCTGCCGGCTGCTGCCTAAATCCAGCACCATGGCCACTATGTTTTCATAGTTTCTCTTAAGCTGCAGCCTGTTTTCCCTTGAAAGCACACCGATCTTATAGCCGAAAAAATGGAGTCCGTTCAAAGCCTGAAAGTCTATATCAAGACCTTTCAAATATTCAAAGTGTTTGCCGAATTCTTGGATATTTCTTAATTCTTCTTCTATATCACATATATCTTTATGGACCGGGCGGACATCGTTGTATATTTTTTCAATATCCTTAATGTTTTCTTCAAAATTGTAATCCGTTTCCAGATGTTCTTTTTTAACTTCAGGCTTGATACGAAAAAGCTGCATCATTTCTTTGATTTTTCCGGCGGTGTCTTTTAAATCGGCATCCTCCCGGCAGGGCTTGATACGAATGAGGTCTTCCAATTCCTTAATATTGTCTACTGCCACCGGCATGTTAAAATTGCTTTCATCCACCTCATGCAGTGCATTTACTATGTGAACGTTTCCCAGCATGACAACTTCCCTTATTATATTGTGCAAGTGTTGTATGGGCGCAACCAAATTCATCATTCTCATACGCTCTACTGCCATAGCCGTGTCCCTCCTGAGATTTTCCTTATCAGAAATGCTCTGGATTGTCCGGGATCCAAGCCGTATTTGCCGGCTTCAACAACGGAAAAAATGTCCCTGACCTCGAATTCCAGAAGGTGTATATATACGATGGATTCTATAATACTCATTTTTTTGCGTCCCCTGTATTTCAATAACAGGAAATACATGTACCGCTCAATACGCCTTTCCATGAATACCTCCAGCGTATCCTTATTATCAAATAAAAACCCGTACTTTGAGCCCACCATATTATTCACCAGTTCTTCCTGATCTTTTGAATAGCACAGTTCCTTGATTTTTCTTGAATTCAATGTATACCCGTTTTGAAGGGTATAGTTTATAAGCTCTTCCGGAGCCAGCCTGTAAAACCTCAAACCCCGGTAGATCCACTGAAGATTCAAAAGATCGATATTCTTTCCCAGAAGTTCATTGACAAGCTTCCTGTCCTCCGAATCCAGCCTCCCGGCCTGCTCGCTGAGAGATCTAAAATACAGCTTATCTAAAACCATCTCCATGTAGAACAGCATCTCCCCGGGCCTTTCGTTCAAATAGGGTATAAGCAGACGGTAATAAACAGTCCCCTTAAGGCTTTCAATGCATTCTCTGATATTCTTTGATTTTAGCAGTCCTTCCCGGTCATAACCTGTTAATTCCTCCGAAAGAATAGCAACCTCCCCGACCGGTGACAAATCCTTCTCCCTTATTATGGCCCTGAGATAAACCTTCAAATCCTCAATTTCATAACGAAGAAGCAGCCGCCTGAAAAACTTACGATATTTTCCGGTAAAATAATGTATTAATTTTCGCATCTGCCCGGCAGTATGCTTCTTAAGTAGTATTTCCAGTCCCTTTGGATGTATATGTTCAAAATCAACGTCTTTAAGCACGCTGTGATAGGCCGTATTCTCCTTCAGAAACCGTACAACCTCCGCTACGCTCTTCTTTGCCAGCAGTTGTTGAAAATCTTCATTTGACAGCAGTTTAGCCTCCAAAGCCTGTACTTTGGTATTGACGGCTGCAAATCTCTTAACGCTTCCCATATTGCTTATCCCCTTAGTCCACCGTGAAAATTACTTTTTAAAAACCCGGTAAAAAATATCCTCTTCCAGCTCTTCATGTATACGGCCAAATAATTGTTCAAGAGCTTCACACGCATGGTCTGCTTCCCTTAGGATTCTTTGCTCTTCAATCTCGCCTTGTTTTACAAGTCCCTGGTACCCTGTGCGTGCCGTTTCCCCTGCCTCATCAAGGGCTTCGGTTTCTATCCGGGCCATATCCCTTTCAAGCTGCCGCTGGTTTTTTTTGAGCATCTCCTGTATGCTTTGTGTGACTGCAAATGCCTTGTTGTCTATTTCTATAATTTTGTTAATGACGTTATCCATTTTTTTCACCTCGGTCAGGAATGTCAGGGAGCAACGGACAATGATATTCGGGTTGGCCGGCCCTTTATATATGGTTCCGCATTTTATGAAATAAAATCAATACAGGAGCATTATTATTCAATAAAAAACACCGCGGCTTCCCTCCCGGGTATGCGGCGTGACCTGTCCTACAGTAAAATACATTGCAAACAGACATTTTTATATTTATAATATAATTAACCGTAAAATTCCAAGGGAGTGATGAAATGAAGGATACAATATTCGATGAGTTTCAAAGCTCTGTTCCGCAATTGCTGATAAGACACAAGAGCGTTCTGGATGTTTTAACCAAATACCAGGAATCAAACGCCAGAGTCAGCCGTGCAATAGTAAAGGCAGTGACCAATTGCGGTTGTATTCAGATAGAAGCCCAAAAACAGAGAACCCCCCGTAACACATCGCTTAAGGAACTGTCGGCTTATATGGACAGCCATATAAGAGGGGAGCTGTGCGAAAACTGCAGGGAAGTTATTGAAACTGAGCTGGGTGCCAACATGTTTTACATAGCAGCAATATGTGATTTAATGGATACGGATTTTCACAGTGTAATGCGAAAGGAATATAAAAAAATGAAAACCCTTGGAGTTTATAATATGCTGTAGCCTCCAACCTGCCTTAAGGCAGGTTGTTTTTTTCGTATAAGCATACGGCTCTCTTCAGGTTACCCTGTCATTTACCGCCTGCTCTCTGATTCTCTTTAGTCCCTCATTTATTGCATGAACCCTCACTTCCCCTATTCCCTCAACCTCGTCCAACTGGTCTGCCGAAGCCGTTACAATACTTCCAAAACGTTTGAATTTCCTGACCAGGTTTTCTATGACGGGACCGGGCAGCCTTGGAATTTTGTTAAGCAGCCTGTACCCCTTAGGATATACCGGCGTCTGGAGAAGCTCCATGTCTTCCCTGTAGCCCAGGATTCCGCCTATTCTGGCTGCGTTCATAATCTCCGACGGAGGAAGTTTTCGCAGGGTTTTGTCTATATCCTGGCAGCTAATTCCCTGTCCCTCGGGGCAGTAATCCATAATTATATGTATTCCGTCCTTCTTTACATCCGCCACAAGCTCTTCCAACTGCAATCCAATAAGCCTTCCCTCGCTGCCAAGCTCGATAAGGTATTCCTCCACCTCTGCCGCAATCCTCATAACCATTTCCGTTTTCTGTATTACGGTAACTACGTCGGACAGGGTCACCATGTCCTCATATTCAAGAGCTGTAAGGTTAATCTTTGCCCTGTCCAATACAATTTTGTATTTTTCAAGGGTCTGGGTAGCCTGATTCGCCTTTGATATCAATGCAGCGGAATCCCTTACCACATATTTGGAAAAACCCCGATACAGTGTTATTACATTTCTCCTCTGCGATATGGATATAACCGTATCCCCGGTCTGGCGGGCAACTCTTTCTGCAGTCCGGTGCCTTATTCCGGTTTCGGTCGAAAAAATGGAAGGGTCGGGTATCAGTTGTGTATTGGCGTACAGTATTCGCTTTGCATTACAGCTTAGGATAATGCCTCCGTCCATCTTCGCCAATTCGTACAGGTAGGGCGGAGCATATTCGCAGTCTATATAAAAACCTCCATCGATAATATCCATGATTTGCGGGCTGTCCCCTATAACTATCAGCGCCCCTGTCTTTGCTCTGATGATATTGTCAAGCCCCTCCCTAAGCGGTGTTCCTGGAGCAATCATTTTTACCCATTCAAGAATGTCGCCGCCTTTTTGCATTGTATCCAACATAGGCTATCCTCCCAACGCTGCTTCCATTGCTTCCGCAAGATTTCTAACCCCTGTTATTTCCGCTTTTTCCGTGTCTATCTGTCTTATATTATCTACAGGAACTATACATTTATTAAACCCAAGCTTTACTGCCTCCGCAAGCCTTCTGTCTATTGAGTTGACAGCCCGTACCTCGCCGGTAAGCCCCACTTCGCCGATTACCACTGTGGCTTTGTCAACCGGCGTATTTTTAAAACTGGATGCTACTGCAACGGCTATACCTAAATCCACAGCCGGTTCATCAATCTTAAGCCCGCCAACCACATTTACAAAGGCGTCCTGTCCCTGGACCTGCATGCCCAGCCGTTTTTCCATAACCGCCATCAGCATTGACAGCCTGTTGTAATCTATACCTGCTGCCATCCTCCTTGGCATAGCCAGGTTAGAAAAGCTTACCAGCGCCTGAAGCTCAACAAGCATGGGACGGGTGCCCTCCATACTGCATACCACCACTGTGCCCGGGACATCCACCGGCCTGCCCTCAAGCATGAATTCGGACGGGTTTGGAACCTCAACCAGGCCTTTGTCCTTCATCTCAAAGACCCCTATCTCGTTGGTAGAGCCAAACCTGTTTTTAACAGACCTTATCACTCTGTAGCTGTGATATCTTTCACCTTCAAAATACAGTACGGTATCAACCATATGTTCCAAAACCCTTGGCCCGGCGATAGCCCCCTGCTTGGTAACATGCCCTATTATAAACGTTGGTATCGAGAGGCTCTTTGCCATTCTTAGCAGCCTTCCGGTGGCTTCCCTAACCTGGCTGACGCTGCCGGGAGCTGACGAGATTTCCGCCGTATAAACCGTTTGGATGGAATCTATGATAATGATATCAGGTGCAAGCCTTTCGGCCTGGTCCATAATAATATCAATATCCGTTTCTCCAAACACAAATATATTTCCGTTGCTTAAACCCAGCCTTTCCGCCCTTATTTTAATCTGTTTTGCGGATTCCTCCCCCGAAACATACAGGGTTTTATGTGTGGGTGGTATGCTGCCCGCCAGCTGAAGCAAAAGAGTGGATTTCCCAATTCCCGGGTCTCCTCCTACCAGGACCAGTGAGCCCCTTACTATGCCTCCGCCAAGAACCCTGTCAAGCTCCGCTATTCCCGTACTGCTCCTGGTGTCGGTTGAAAGGTCAATTTCTTCCATTGAAAGGGGACTGTTTCCTTTTTTGTTTATTATTCCTTCCCGGGCTGTTCTTTTTTTAACCGGCTCTTCTATCATAGTATTCCAGTCCTGGCATCCGGGACACCTGCCCATCCATTTTAAACTTTCGTAGCCACAGTTTTGACAGATGTACACGCTCTTTCCTTTGACCATTTCTTATCCCCTTTACGTATATATTTGCTGCAGGGGCAAATGCGCCAGCGGCATTCCCCCTGCAACAGTCATTATTTTGTTGATATCGTTAAAGCTCCGTCCCTTTCATGGATAATTACACTATCCCCTTCTTTTATGCTTCCATTTAGCATTTCCTCGGACAGTTTATCCTCTATCATATTCTGTATAGCCCTTCGCAGAGGCCTTGCTCCGTAAACCCGGTCAAAACCCTCCTTTGCAATCAGCTTTTTAGCGTCCTGACTGATTTCAAGTTCAATCTGCAGACCTTTTAATCTCCCGGACAAATCCTTAACCATCAAATCCACTATCTTCAGTATGTGGTCTTCCTCAAGCTGGTGGAATACGATGGCTTCATCCACCCGGTTCAAAAACTCGGGGCGGAAGGTTTTCTTCAGTTCCTCCATAATCTTTTCCTTCATTTTCTGGTATGCATCCTTTTTATCGTCCTGGACCCCTCCGGCAAAGCCAAGGTTTCTTTGCTTTCTGATGGTGTGGGCACCCACGTTGGAGGTCATTATAACAACGGTATTCTTGAAATCCACCACACGGCCCTGGCCGTCGGTCAGCCTTCCGTCCTCTAAAATCTGCAATAGAATATTGAATACATCGGGATGGGCTTTCTCTATCTCATCCATCAATATAACAGAATATGGCCTTCGGCGGACCCTCTCGGTAAGCTGGCCCCCTTCTTCATAGCCCACATATCCCGGAGGGGAACCCACCAGCTTGGATACAGAATGCTTCTCCATATACTCGGACATATCCACCCTTATGGTTGCATCCTCATCGCCGAACAGGGCTTCGGCAAGAGCCCTGGAAAGCTCGGTTTTGCCAACCCCGGTAGGACCAAGGAATATAAAGGAACCGATGGGCCTTTTGGGATCCTTCAGGCCAACTCTGGCCCTTCTTATGGCCTTGGCCACAGCCTTAACCGCCTCATCCTGGCCTATCACCCTCTGATGCAGTACATCCTCCATTTTCAAAAGACGGTCGGTTTCTTCCTCCGCAAGCCTTGTAACGGGAATCCCGGTCCAGTCCGAGACTATTGCAGCTATATGCTCTTCGTCCACCACTGCTGTAACCTGCTGGGTATTCTTTTCCCAGTTTCCTTTTATACTGTCCAGCTGCTGCTTTAATTTTTGTTCCTCGTCCCTTAACCCTGCGGCCTTTTCAAACTCCTGGTGACTTATGGACTCTTCCTTTTCCTTCTTTAAGCCTTCTATCTTTTCCTCCAGTTCCTTTAGCTCGGGAGGCGCGGTTATGGTTTTTATCCTTACTTTGGATGCCGCTTCGTCTATAAGGTCTATGGCTTTATCCGGAAGGAATCTGTCCGAAATATACCGGTCGGACAGCATAGCTGCTGCCGAGATGGCTTTATCGGTTATCTTGACTCTGTGATGGGATTCGTATTTATCCCTCAGCCCCTTTAGTATACCCACCGTCTCTTCCGCCGTCGGTTCCCCCACCATTATCGGCTGGAATCTTCTTTCCAGGGCAGGGTCCTTTTCAACATGCTTCCTGTACTCATCAAGGGTTGTTGCTCCGATTGTCTGAATTTCCCCACGGGCAAGGGCGGGCTTTAAGATATTGGAGGCGTCTATTGCCCCCTCTGCGGCTCCGGCTCCTATTATGGTGTGCATTTCGTCGATAAAAAGTATCACATTGGCAGCCTGAATTATTTCAGACATTGCCTTCTTAAGCCTGTCTTCAAACTCACCCCGGTATTTGGCGCCGGCAACCATAGAAGCCAGATCCAGCGTAACCACCCTTTTGTCTTTAAGCATTTCGGGCACCTGTCCCTCTACAATTTTTTGTGCCAGGCCCTCTGCTATGGCAGTTTTGCCTACGCCAGGCTCCCCGATAAGTACCGGGTTGTTTTTGGTTCTGCGGCTTAATATCTGAATAACCCTTTCTATTTCTTTAGCCCTCCCGATAACAGGGTCGAGCTTCCCTTCGCGTACCATCTGTGTCAGGTCCCTGCCATGCTGGTCCAGGGCCGGTGTTTCGGACTTGCCCTGCACGGGTCCGCCCTGGTTGGGAGTCTGGCTGGTCAGCGTTTTTATAATCTCTTCCCTGGTTTTGTCCAGGTCGATATTCAAGTCCCGCAGCACCTTTGCTGCTATCCCTTCGCCTTCTCTTATCAGGCCGAGAAGTATGTGCTCGGTGCCAACATAGTTGTGGTTCATCCGCCTGGCCTCCAGATAGCTTAGCTCCAACACCCTTTTGGAGCGTGGTGTCAGTTCTACCACCTGGCCGCTTGCGCTTTCATCGCCTCTGCCGATAAACTCCTCAATTTTTTCTACAACCTTGGCGGAATCAATTCCCATACCTTTTAGTATTTGTGCCGCTATTCCCTTGCCTTCCTTTATCAAGCCCAGCAGCAAATGTTCAGTCCCCACATAATTATGATTGAGCCCTGCCGCTTCCTGCTGGGCAATGATTATCACTTTCTGCGCTCTTTCGGTGAATTTTCCATACATATCCATTAAAGTCCCTCCTTATTTCATTTTTTCCCTTATTAGCTCCGACCTTGCTATATCCCTTTCTATATCCGAAAGCTGTTTCCCGGCTGTTTTCTGAAGGGAAGCCGGCTGGGATTCAAACATTATCTCATTCAGGTCCTTTCTGCCCACGCCGGTTAATATCCCCAAATCAACTCCCAGCCTTACGTCGGACAACAGTTCCATAAGCTCTTTGGATGAAATGACCCTTGCTTTGGTCAGCAGTCCATAGGACCTGCACACCTTGTCCTCCAGCCCTATCCTGTTATTTCTCATCAAAATATCCCTGGCCTGATTTTCTTTATTGATAATTTCCCTTGTCATGCCCTTAATGTTATCTATTATATGCTCTTCGGATTTCCCGAGGGTTAACTGGTTGGATATCTGAACCAGGTTTCCGACTATATCGGTTCCCTCTCCATAAATACCCCTGACGGCAAGGCCTAACTGGTTTAAAGCCTGCAACACCTTATTAAACTGCTTGGTCAGTACCAATGCCGGAAGATGCGCCATAACAGAGGCCCGCATGCCGGTGCCCGTATTTGTAGGACAGGCGGTCATATACCCCATGCTTTCATCAAAGGCATAGTCTATCGACTCTTCCAGAACATCATCGATTTTACTTGCCAGATCCCATCCCTCTTGCAGCTGAAGGCCCGGCAGAAGCACCTGCATCCTTATATGGTCCTCTTCATTCACCATAATGCTGACCCGGTAGTCCTTCCTGATAAAAACCGCCGAGCTTTTGTGCCTTTCCATCAAAGCCGGACTTATCAGATGGTTTTCTATCATAACCCTTGCATCAAGGAGTTGTATGTCTTTTAGGACCGTAAGGTCAAATTCCCTGGCCAGTACCGGGTTCCGGTCAATAGCTCCTTTAACCATATCCACCACTTTGGCAGAAGCTTGTTTATCCAATCTGTCCGGAAAGGGTATGCCCTGTATGTTTCTGGCAAGCCTTATTCTGGAACTTAGGACTATATTATTATCGGGTCCGTCACCATTTATCCAATCTATCAAGCCTGTCACCCCCTATTTATTGGCTCCGCCGATACTCTTGATCCTGTCCCGGAGGTCTGCAGCCCGTTCATATTCCTCCGCCTTTACTGCTCTTTCCAGTTCTTCCTTCAGTTTATCTATTTCCTTTTTAGTCCTAAGGGAACTCCAGACCCTCCTGGGTACCTTCCCGGAATGCTGTACATTGCCCTGAACCCTTTTGAGCAAAGGTATCAGCCTGTCTCTGTAGGAATGGTAGCACAGGTCACATCCCAGTTTGCCGGTCTGCCTGAATTCTCCAAAGCTTTGGCCGCACTGGCTGCATTTTAAGCCCTCAAGCTTTTCTATTTTTATAGGCGTATCCATCCCCATATCCAGAAGGGATGATAAAAGGGCATTTATCGAGAAGGTGTCGTCTATGAACATAAACTTCTCGTGCATAGCACATTCCTTACAAAGATGCACCTCCTGCTTTTTTCCGTTAATTGTGGTGATTCTATGGATAACAGCAGGATTTTTCCCGCATTTCTCACAAAACATTTAATCTCCTCCTTCCTGGGGAATGTCCCCGGTTGATAAGCATTAGCATCAGATTAATCAATAATGAATACCGAGAGCATCGATTTTAATATACCCGCCCTCACAATATCCTTGGAGGGAGAGAATACATTGATACCCTTACTGTTAACGGCGGCATCCATTATCAACCTTTCCCTGGGGGTCACTATGCCCCTTTCCTCCAGGCTTGCCAGTATGCTCTTGGCATCATGCTGGGATATGCTGTCTCCGATATATTCGAATACTATACGGCCGAGGTAGGGCCTGGCTTTCGCATCCAGTTTCTGAATTCTGATAAAACCTCCTCCACCCCTCCTGCTTTCAATATAATAGCCCTTTTCTATGCTGAATCTGGTTGAAAGCACATAGTTAATATGGGACGGGGCACAGTTAAAATGGTCTGCCAGTTCATTCCTCTGAATTTCCAGCATATTGGTCTGGGCATCCATCATGAGCTCCTTGATAAACTGTTCTATAATATCGCTTAATCGGGACATTGCATCACCTCTGTGTAGTTTGACTTTCTTTGACTATAAATATTATAGTAAATTTTCTAATTCTTTTCAATAGGTTTTTATTATTTTTTCCCTTCCCGACATGAATTTAATCTCTTTATCATGGAAAAAAACGGGGTTATCCCCGTTTTTTCTTTGTTATATCGTATATGTGGTCGACGTTTTTTATCTGTTCTTCAAAGCTTGTCCATCCATGAAAGGTGGACACAAATTCCCCATAGGCGGTCTTATCGATTAATCCGTCCGCTTCCTCGGAATCCCTGTCAAGCATTTTCACCCTGTTACCTCTTCTGTCCTCCTTGTTTTCCAAATATATCACCTCCGGTCATTGAAAACCCGTTTGGTTTTATTGTTTATTCTGTCTGTCAACTTTATTCCGGGACCGGAGAAATATAAAGGACCGGATTATTCCGGCCCTTCCAGCTTTTTTATTATTCTTCCTTTTTCGATTCGGCTATTACTTTTTCGGTTATCACAGGCGGAGCCTCCTCATACCTTTCAAACCTCATCGTAAAGCTTCCCCTTGCCTGGGTCATGGATCTTAAATCGGTAGCATATTTGAACATTTCACCCAGCGGTGCTTCAGCAATAATCAGCTGTTTTCCCGCCCTGGGTTCCATACCCAGTATCCTGCCTCTTTTTTTGTTTATATCGCCTATTACGTCACCCATGTAATCCTCGGGAACCACAATCTCCAGCTTCATAATGGGCTCTAGCAGCACCGGCTTGGCATCATTCATTCCTTTTTTATAGGATAGGTTAGCCGCTATTTTGAAGGACATTTCGTCCGAGTCAACGCTGTGGAACGAACCGTCATAAAGGGTAGCCCTTATACCCACAACCGGATATCCGGCCAATACCCCTTCCTTTACTGCTTCCTTAAGACCCTTCTCAACGGCCGGGATAAACTGTCTCGGCACAGCTCCGCCCACTACCTTATCAACAAATTCCATATCGGTATCCAGGTCGTTTAAGGGTTCAAACTCAATCCATACATGTCCATACTGTCCGCGTCCCCCCGACTGCTTTTTGTGCTTACCTTCAGCCTTGGCAGTTCCCTTGATGGTTTCTCTGTACGGAAGCCTTGGATCCTTAAGCTCTACATCCACGCCAAATTTGCTGGCAAGCTTTCTCGTAATTACCTCGATATGAACTTCCCCCTGACCGGCAACCAACAGGTCCCCCGTCTCAGAGTTCTTTTCAACCAGGAAGGTAGGATCTTCTTCGAGCAGACGGTGCAGTCCCCCGCTGATTTTTTCCTCGTCTCCCTTTGCTTTGGGTACTATGGCCATCGAAATGCTTGGCTCCGCAAATTGAATTGGGGAATAAACAAAATCCATCTTCCCTTCGGCCAGCGTATCTCCGGTTGTAGTATGCTGCAGCTTTGCAACGGCTACTATATCGCCGGCAACAGCCTTTTCTGCGTTTATCTGCTTTTTACCCCTTACAAAGAATATATTTCCGAATTTTTCCTTTTCCTCTTTGTTAACGTTGTAAAGGGGCGTGTTTGAAGTGACGCTTCCGCTTATGACTTTAAATATCGAGATTTTCCCGACATAGGGGTCGGCTATGGTCTTGAATACCTGGGCGGTAAACTGGCCCTCGGCCGTAAGTTTCCTTTCCGCCGGCTCGCCGTTTTTGTCTTCCGCCAACACCTTTGCGCCATCCTTTGGAGAGGGCAGGTAGTTTGCCATAGTGTCCATAAGGGTCTCCACCCCTATATTTAAATCGCCTGATCCGCAAAGCACAGGCACTATTTTTCCGCTCAGAACTCCTTTTCTTAAACCTTCCCTTATCTCTTCCTCGGTAAAGGCTTCTCCGTCGAAAAATTTCATCATAAGTTCGTCATCGGTTTCTGCAACCGCTTCCATAACCATTTCCCTGATGGGTTGGATTTTGTCGTTATATTCATCGGGTATATCCGTATCCTTGTATTCTTTGCCGGTGTATTCCCTTGCTTTCATATCCACAACGTTTATAATACCCTTGAAGGTCTCCCCCGCACCAATGGGTATCTGGAATGGCGCTATGCTGACGCCGAACTGTTCCCTTAATTCTTCAACCACCTTGAAGAAATCCGCATTCTCCCTGTTCATCTTATTGACAAACAGTATTCTGGGCATATCTCTGTCGCTGGTATACTCCCAGCCCTTTTCTGTGCCCACTTCAATACCGGATGCCGCATCTACAAGTAAAACCGCTCCCTCGGCAACTCTGAGGCTCGAGACAACCTCACCCATAAAATCAAAGTAGCCGGGGGTATCCAATATGTTGATTTTGTTATTCTTCCACTCTACTGGTAATACAGAAGCGCTGATTGAAATCTGTCTTTTTATTTCCTCCGGGTCGAAATCCGAAACGGTAGTGCCTTCATTTATTGTGCCTGCCCTTTCCACAGCCTTTCCGTTATATAACATTGCTTCGGCCAGGGTTGTCTTCCCGCTTCCACCGTGACCAATAAGTACGACGTTCCTTATTTTGTCTGTTAGATACTCTTTCATTAATTTTCCCCCTTGTTTCTGCAATAGTTTAACATATTAATATTCTATTAAAGCGAATGAACTCCTTTTAATTCTATCACATTTTTATCGAATAAAACCAGTGTATAACATTAGTATTTTTCCTTTATCTGCTATATATATTCATTCTTCGAAAAAATTCCAAATTTACCTTCCACAAAAAGTTGAAGTGTTACAAATATATTTTCTATTATTTCCAATTATGATATACTTGAATCAAACAGACTGTATTGGAGGTATTAAATTATGAAACTGCCCTTTAGGAGAACACTGGAAGGCATTACAGCGTATAAACCCGGGAAACCTATAGAGGATGTTCAAAGGGAATACGGACTAAAACGGGTGGATAAGCTCGCATCCAATGAAAACCCGCTTAATTGTTCCCCCCTGGCCATAGAAGCCGTTAGAGAAGCTGCCGCCAATCTGTCCATATATCCTGACGGAAACGCCACCGGGCTAAAGAAGGCGATCGCCGGATTCTACGGGGTTAAAGAAACCGAAATAATGCCTACAAGCGGCTCGGACGAGATGCTGAGCATGCTGGCCGAAACCTTTTTAAACCCCGGAGACGAAACCATAATGGCAGACATTACCTTTACCAGTTACATAATAGCAGCAAAAATGGTGGACGCCAAGGTAGTAATAGTACCCCTTAAAAACTTTAAACATGACCTTGACGGAATGGCAGAGGCAATAACCGATAAAACAAAACTAATCTGGCTGTGCAACCCGAACAACCCCACCGGAACCATGTTTACCGAAGATGAGCTTACAGCCTTTATGTCAAAGGTTCCCGAAAACATTGTTGTGGTATACGACGAAGCCTATGTAGAATACGTTACCAGCCCGCAGTACCCTAAGGACAGCTACAAACTGTACCAAAAGTATCCTAATATGATAGTCATGAGAACCTTCTCGAAGATTTATGGCCTGGCAGGCCTGCGGGTAGGATACAGCTTCGCCGACCAGGAAATCATACAAAATGTCAACAAAATAAGAAAGGCCTTCAACGTAAACAGGATTGCCCAGGTTGCCGCAATCGCCGCCCTTAAGGATCAGGAATTTGTGAAAAAAACCTTCGCCGTTAACAAGGAGGGCAAAGAGTACTACTATAAATGCTTTGAAGAAATGGGTATTGAATACGTGCCCACCCAGGCAAATTATATTTTCCTAAACGTAAAGAGAGATTGCAATGAAGTGTTTGTTGAGCTTCAAAAACTGGGTACAATAATAAGGCCTGTTAAAGGGGAATTTATAAGGATTTCAATCGGAACCATGGAACAGAACGAAAGATGTATTGCAAACCTGAAGAAGGTTTTGAATAAATAAAGCTTAACGCCGCAACCAAACAAAAACAAATGACAGACCCTTATCCAGGCCTGTCATTTGTTTTTTGGCATCTAGTCTTCCGTTTGTGTCCTGAGCAATTCCTTCGCCTGCTCTAATTTTTCCTTCGGAACAAACAGGTCCACCCCGCTGACCTTTCCGGTATATACCTTATGCAGTATTCCCATTCCCTTATACATTTTAATAACGGGAATATCGGCCGATTCAAGCAGTCCCATCACAATATCCGCCTCTGTTTCATTGAAAAGATAGATAAAGTGCTCCCAATCTCCATCCTTTTCAATCTCCTCTGCCCCATTAGGGTCTGCGGGATATTCGCTTACCAGGGTCTCGCCGCAATCGGAACAGATGTCGAAGCCTTCCCTGTATTCGGTCTTACATTTGGGACACCAAGGCATGCCGCTGCCTCCTTCCGGAAACGTTTTTCATCATTACTCGGGACAAAAAACCACTCCTATCAAACCGGGACCGGTATGTACTCCCATTACAGGTCCTATCTGTCCCGAAAACACTTCCACCGCGTTTATCTGCTCCCTGATTTTCGCCAAAAGGTCCCGGGCTTCGTCGGGGGCCGCTCCATGCATTACTGCCAGGCGTACCTTTTTATCGCCTATTGCTTTTTTCACCATATCCGCTACTTTGCCCAGTGAACCCCTGCGCCCCCTGGCCTTTGCAACGGTATAATATATACCCTGCTCATTAATTGAAATTATAGGCTTAATATCAAGCAAATCCCCGACAGTACCCTCCACCATGCCTATACGGCCGCCTTTTCTAAGGTATTCCAGGGTTTTTAAAACAAAGAAAACCTTTATTTCGTCCCTAAAGCCGTTTACCTTTTTCAGGACCTCATTAACGGGAAGGTTTTCGCTTATCATCTGTCCGGCTTTAATTACCAAAAACCCCAGCCCCATGGAAAGGGCTTTGGAATCCACAACATGAAGCGAAATACCAAGCTGCGCAACCTTATCCTTTAAACCCTCCATCATGGATAATGTCCCGCTCAAACCTCCGGATATATGTATCGCAAGCACGTCGGTATACCCTTTCGCCTTCAGCCCCTTAATAAGTTCAAGGGTATGCCCTGAAGAGGGCAGCGATGTCTTTGGGGTTTCCCGGGACATGGTCCGATAAACTTCATCCGGAGTGATTTCAACCCCGTCCCAATACTCTCTGTCCTTGTATACAACCCTCAGAGGTATAACATTTACGCAGTATTTTTTTATTATTTCCAATGGCAGGTCACAGGTACTGTCTGTCAGTAAAGCAATTTTGCTCATTAATTAGCCCCCTATTATATTCGCAGTAAATTCCACTGCAAATACTTATAATTAACCCGTCCGGCATATATAACCAAATACTACATGTTTCTATCAATATTGGCAAATCCCTTTATTTTTTCGCTATGTAAGCGTAATTTACACTAGTATCCCTTTGCATATTATCCGCAATTTGTCCAATACTATTACCTGGAAGCATTCATTTTTTCGGGGAGGTGCCATAATGCAGGCCGAAAGAGCAGCAGAAATAATTAATTCACCCAATACCATAGAAGTTTTATACAACAGCATGCCCGTTTGGATTGACAGCGTTGATGAAAGCAGGCAGACCGCCAGCATAAGGCTTATGGAAACGGGCAACAGAGTTGAGGTGCCGGTCCATGAGCTGGATGAAACGGGGGGGAAATACGGACTTTAGCAGCCGGATTAATAGGCCTGAAGAAGTATGACAAATATGATGCCGGCAATCAGGGGAAATACCGTGCTATGATTTGTCAGCTTTCTGGATGAAGACGGTATAAGCTCGTCGGCGCATATGAAAATCATTAATCCCGCCGTTACGGCTATTAAAAACCCCAGGACTTCAAAGGTAATATTGCGGAAAATATAGTAGGCGGTTATGAAACCCAGCAGTATGGGAATAGCGGTGGATGAGGAAAGCAAAAAAGCCCTCATCCTGTTTTGCGTACAATGGTAATAGGGCGCTGCCGTGCATATTCCCTCCGGAATATTATGAATGGCAATAGCAATGGCTATTACTATGCTTACTTTGGTGTCGGTAACCATGCCCAGGGCAAGGGCCATACCCTCGGGAAAATTATGTAAAAATATTCCTAATATCAGGTAAACAGATGTCCTTTCCAGATTGTTCCCGTTTACATCCTCACAAAGGTCGGGATGAATATGGGGAATCAACCGGTCAACTAAATGCATGCTAACAGAACCGACTATTAATCCCGCTATGCATATCAATTCGGAGGAAAGCTCAATGCTTTCGGGAATAAGCTCAAGAAAAGATATGGCAAGCATAACTCCGGCGGCAAAGGACAGCATCATATACATAAATCCTTCGGAGGGCTTTCTCATCACGCCAATTAATGAACCCAACACCGGCGATATGGTGGATAAAGCTACAATAAAAAAAATGGTGCCCATGTCAAATACTCCTTTGTAATATAATGTATAATTGATAATGATATTTATTTTCATTATTATAGTATATCAATAGGCGCAACTTGTCAAAGTCCAGATTGCCTGTTTATAATACACAGGCAGCAAAAACCACCCGTCAGCTCTGTCCTGCGCCCCGTTTGTCTATCAGAATATCCTCGAGTTTAATAAGGCCGAGGCAGCCCATATTAAGGCCAAGCAAGCCCTGTCTGCCGGCAACCGCCCACTGTGGATGGATAAGGAATATCCACGGTGCGTCGTCCACAATAAGCTTTTGTATTTCCTGATATAATTCCGCCCGTTTTCCGGGATGTACCATTCCCTGGGCAATCTCCATTTTCTCATTTACCCTCTGGTTGTTGTACCTGGTTCCGTTGGATACGTTTTCGGGATGGAAAAGGGGTCGCAGGAAATTGTCCGGGTCGCCGGTATCAGCCATCCAGCGGCTTATATACAGATCGCATTTTTCCAGATTTTCCAGCTTGAGCATATCCGCATGATAATACCGTTCCACGGTACATTGGATACCGACGTTGCTTAAATCTTCAATAATATATTCCCCTATCCGGTTAAACATTTTAACCAGTGCGGCATCCTCATCCTTCCTCAAATGAATCCTCAGTTTTTTGTTCAGGGAGTACCTTTGGAGTATACCTTTGGCCAAATCGGGATTATACGGGTATCCCTTAATGTCTTTGCCTGCCAAAATGCTAGGCGGTAAGGGGCCGACGGATTCCACCGCCATTCCGCCAAATATATCCTCTATAATCCTTTTTTTGTTGACCGCCATATTCATGGCTTTCCTGGCTTCTTTCTCTGTCACAATACTATTTGGGGAATTCAGGTTGAATCCGACAAAGTATGAACCGGAAATATTGCGGGATTTCATGCTGATGTTATTTTTATCCTTGACTTTGTTCATCAGCTCCTTATTATCCACAATAATATAATCATATCTGCCGCCAAGAAGTTCCGCAGCCGCATCCTTTGGCGCAATATGTACATGGAACCGGTCTACGTAGGGCTGCCCGTTGAAATGCTCCTTGAAAGCCTGCAGGATGCATTTAGATTCTTCAACCTCGGATATACTGTACGGGCCGCACCCTACTATATTTCCCTTTTCCATCTCCTGGCTGTCAATTATACAACAAATATACTGGCCCAGATTTAATAAAAATCCGCTGTAGGAAAATTTGAGTTTAATGGATACACAGTAATCATCAACTGCCTTAATGCCTTTAACTTCCCGGGCCGCACCCTTCATGTACTCTTCGGCACCTTCCACATACAGGAGGCACCAGCTGTTGGGCGAATTTACGCTTGGGTTCAACAATCTTTCAAAGCTGTACTTAACGTCCCGGGCGGTTACTGCCCTGCCGCTGTGAAATTTCGCGCCCCTTCGCAGGTTAAATACCCAGGTTAAATTGTCGTCCTGCAAACTCCAGCTTTTCGCAATCCCGGGGGATACTTCGCCGTCATTACCTATGGATAAAAGGCCGCTGTGGATATTCTCAAGTACAAGCCCGGTAACAAAATCGCATGAAAGGTGCGGGTCAAAGGTGGCAATTTTGCTGGGAATGCAAGTATGCAAGGTCTCCTCCAGATACGGTTTGCCTTCAATTACCTGAAGCAGCCTTCCGGTAACGGATTGTAAATCCTTGGAAACATTATGAAGGGATAAAAGCGATGTCCTTGTATACTCGGTACTGGAGGAAGCCGTCTCAACCAGCGACAACAGCTTTTCAAAGGTTTGGCTCATATCATCAATTGACATAACGATGCTTTCAAGGTTTTGGGTTTGCTGGGATATGGCGGTGGAAATTTCTTCGGATATACTATTATTGCGCCCTATAGCATTTATTATGGTTTGGAATGTATCCTTTGTATTGTCGGCTATTTTTGTCCCTTCTTTAACCTTCCCAATGGTTTTGTCCATTGATGAATTGGTGTTGTGTATGTACTGGTTTATTTCTTCAACGGTTTTACTTATGTACTCTGTGGATTCAACGCTGTGCTGGGCCAGCTTTTTTACTTCCTGGGCCACCACCGCAAAACCCCTGCCTGCTTCGCCTGCCCGCGCAGCTTCGATGGAGGCATTTAAGGACAACAGATTCGTGCTGTTTGCAATATCCTTTATCACGTTCAGCATTTCGTATATGCTGTCGGCTTTGGTGCTTAGGTTTTGAATAAACTGCTTGGTTTCCTCCACAGAGCTTTCTATCTCGTTCATGGCCCGGATGGAGTTTTTCACCGCTTCATTGCCCTGCTGGGCTGCTGCCGCGGTTTGTTCGGATATCTGCCTGGAATTATCGGTGTTGGCATACACCTCCTGGGCCAGGGCGGAATAACTGCCCACCTCATCCGTAACCTTTTCTATGGTATTCATCTGAAATTCCACATATTTATTAATATCACCTATCATATCAATAAGACTGCCGGATATAAAGCCTGCCTCTTCTATTTTGTTGCTGATCCTGTTTACTATACATTCCTGGTTATGTTTCATCAGTGAAAGCCTTTGGTCGTTTGCGTCAGCGGCGGATTTCTGTGCCCTATCCGGCTGCTGCATCGCCACCGGGTTTTCCCTTACGGGGGCTTTTTTGAAAAACATCCTGATACGCCTCCCTTATAATTTGAATAAGTAAAAAGGCCGTTTATACACAATATAGTATTTCTTTCATCATGTATGAATTTCCTTCATAAAAAACTATAATCCTACAAATTATTTTACAAATATCAAATTATGCCCCGGGCCTTTCGGCCTATTCCATGTCACCCCCTCCGAAGTAATTTGATATTAATCTCTGGAAGCGAAGAACCGGTGCCTTGGACAGACGCCGGTTCTCTTATGGTTTAAAACAGCACCAGCCTGTTGAGGGCTATAATTACCCCCATTCCCAAAGCTATGGTGGCTAATACATTTCTGGTTTTATATGCGGTAACAGCGGCAACAATCCCCGCTAAAAGATAGCTGTTGCTAAAGGATATGTCAAGGTATCCCCGGGGCAGCAAAAGAGCCGGAACTATAAGAGCCGTCAGAAATGCCGTAGGAACATGCTTAAGCCATTTTTCCAGCCATCCGGGCATGCCGGTGCGGGCAAAGAGGACCTGGGAGCCAATACGGGTTATATAGGTGGCTACCGCCATACCCAGTATAATTGAGATCAGTTTATAGTTCATCCTTATTACCCCTTGTATACTATGAGCAGCAACCGATTTGGACCAAAATTTCCAGTTCGGAGGTTGCTCATATTGATATTTATTGACTTAATAATGCTGTGTTTTAATTGGTCTTTTTCTTTCTAAAAACAGGTT
>Ga0334898_1000215_pt1 | contig 107076 bp, 101 predicted proteins | sample GraSluR3_MG_10_FD_207228 | JGI IMG/M metagenome (GOLD analysis project Ga0334898, IMG submission 207228) | Sludge microbial communities from methane-producing bioreactor in Wageningen University, Netherlands - Granular Sludge_3_08-R3 | ecosystem: Engineered > Bioreactor > Anaerobic >... | reverse complement strand
CCTACAGAAGAAGTAGCAAAAGAGGCACTCGAGGAAGTAGAAAACAAATGGGGAAAACAATACCCCTTGGCTGTGAAACCTTGGAGAACGCACTGGGAGTACATCTCCACCTTTTTTCAGTATCCCGAAGAAATACGGAAAACTATCTACACCACAAATGCAGTAGAGGCAGTTCATCGGCAATTACGAAAAGTGACCAAAAACAGAGCTTCTTTTCCGAATGACGAATCCTTGGTAAAAATACTGTTCTTAGCGATCCGAGATGTGTCCAAGAAATGGACCAAAGCGATTCCAAACTGGCCTTTGACAATCTCTCAATTTTCTATTATCTTTGAAGGGAGGTTGAACATACGTTAAATGTTGTTTACACACTTAATTTGACAGACCCGTATTTCAAGGACTTTTGCCTTGGGTATACCAATGGTCTCGCCCAAATGAACAGATTCGGATAAAGTAGCCATGAAAGACCCTAAGCATAAATTGTTAACAACCTTCATTTTTGAAGCAAGGCCTGGTTCAGCAAGATAATAAATATGCCTAGAAAGAATGGAAAGAAGGGGTCGAATTGTTTCATATGAATACTCATTCCCACTTACTAAAGTAGTTAGCATACCTTTGGAAGCAGGAATAACGCTACCTAGTACAGGGGCTTCAATATACGCAACTTTTCTTTCTTTACACATGGAATGAAAATCAAGTACTTCTCTGTAGTGATTTGTTGTTGTGTCAATAATAATGCGATCCTGTTTACAACTCGGGAGCAATTCAATAAGAATTTCTCGAACGGCCTTGCTATCGTAAACATTGATAAAAATATGTGAGCATTCTTTGCCTAGGGAGGGTAAGGTTTTTGCTACAGGTAAGTGACTACCCCGTAATGCATCCATTGTCCGATTCCATAGCAAAAGAGGAGTATTCTTTTCAGATAATCTTTGAATCATGGCCTTCCCTAAGTTTCCGTATCCGATAAAACCAACTTGATTGTTCATAGTGCCTCCTTGGTCATTTATAAAAGGTTTATGCTTTTTCTAAAGTTGCTTCCCCCGTTTTAAACAATGCATATTTTGCAAGTAGGGGTCCAACAATCTGGCTATAAATAACATTTGCTACAACAATTGTAAGAATAAAGTCAAATTCTGGAAAAATACTCTTGACAGTTAAAGCAAATCCTATGGGTACTCCAGCTTGGGGTAACATGGCATAGCCTAGGTATTTGCTAATTTTGGGGGGAACTCTGGCAATTTTTCCTGCCCATTGAGGACTCCATATTTTTCCAACGGAACGAAGAATAATGGTAGCAAGACCGATCCATCCAACCGATGGAAGAGTGGTAATATCAAGATTTGCCCCTGAAACAATAAAAAACATAAGCATAATGGGAGGAGAAAAGCTTTCTATGGCAGAAAACACCTCCGAGGAGTTTTGGGAGAAATTTGACATTGCTCCACCTAGTGCCATACAGCATAAAAGGTAGGATAAGTTGAAAGTTACGCACAGGCCCGTAGCAAATAAGAGCATAACCAATGTGAACAAGAGATAGTTGGACTTTCCATGAATGCGTTGGCAAGCATATGCCAAAAGAAAGCCTAAAACAAGGCCCAAGCCAACCGATAAAACAATGTCAACTAGGGGGAAAAGGATGGAGAAGCCAATGCTAACCGTAGTGCCTCCCAACATCAATCCGCTAACTACGATCATGGTGTTGAACAAAATGATGCCTACTACATCATCTATTGAAACAGCTGCTAGCAAGAAATTTGTGAAAGGTCCTTTCGCTTTGTATTCGCGAATGACCATAAAAGTACTAGCTGGGCCAGTAGCAGCTGCAATAGTGCCTAGTATAAGAATGGCCGGGATAGGCAAACGAAACCAGGAATTGAGAAGAAGCAGTCCGATCGCAACAATAACGGCTGTAAACACAGATTGCAGGATAGAAAGAACAGCTCCTGGCTTACCGACTAGTTTTAGATTTTTTACTGAGAATGTTTCGCCAATAGAAAAAGCAATGAAAGAAAGGCCAATTTGTGCAATCAGGAAGTCATAGGACATAAGCGTAGGGCTAATGATATTCAATAGGGAAGGACTAACAAGCATCCCTATCACAATATACACTAAAACAGCCGGGTAATTAAACTTTTTTAAGAGCATTGATCCTGCTAATGCAATGCTTCCAATTACACCAATGTTTAATAGGATATTGGAGGAAATCAGTTCCATAGGAGTGCTTTTAGTTTTCCAATGAGGCTTCTCCGGTTTGGAACAATGCATACTTGGCAAGGAGAGGCCCGACAATTTGACTATACACAACATTTGCTACAACAATGGTTGTAATGAATTCAAATTCTGGAAATGTTGTTTTTACAGATAAGGCAAAACCGATTGCTACTCCTGCTTGTGGTAACATGGCATAACCAAGGTATTTACTAACCTTTGGTGGCAATCCTGCAATTTTGCCAGCAAGTTCTGTCCCCCACAACTTCCCAATGGTCCGAAAAACGATTGTAGCAAGGCCAATCCATCCAACGGAAGGAAGGATGGTAACATCAAGATTTGCTCCAGACACAATGAAAAATAGAAGCATAAGTGGTGGTGAAAAATTTTCAACAACAGAAAATATTTCTGTTGACTTGTTTGAAAAGTTTGAGAATGCACCACCTAAAGCCATACAACATAGAAGAGGGGACAAGTGAAAAGAAGAACAAAGCCCAGTAGCAAAAAGAATCATCCCTAGTGAAAAAATAAGGTAAGAAGAGTTTCCCCGAATTCTCTGGGTAGTATATGCTAGGAGAAGTCCTAAAATAATACCCAAACCTAACGAAAGAACAATGTCAATAACCGGAACAAGGATAGAAAAGCCTACGTTTACCATGCTTTTCCCAAGCATAAGCTTACTAACAACAATCATGATGTCGAATAAAAGAATACCAACTGCATCGTCGATAGAAACAGCTGCTAACAAGAAATTTGTGAAAGGGCCTTTGGCTCTGTATTCGCGGATAACCATAAAGGTGCTTGCTGGGGCTGTTGCTGCTGCAATAGTGCCAAGAAGAAGAATAGAGGGAATAGAGAGCTTGAGCCATGTATTTAAAAGAAGAAGTCCTCCTGCTACGATACCTGTAGTAAAAACAGCTTGTAAAATTGAAAGAACGACCCCTGGCTTTCCTACGTATTTAAGGTTTTTTATTAAAAATGTTTCTCCGATAGAAAAGGCGATCACCGAAAGCGTGATTTGCGTGATAGTCGGACCATACGATAACAGGGTAGGATTGATCAAATTAAGAACAGATGGGCTGATAAGCATTCCGATGACGATATAGACAAGAACTGCAGGGAAACTATATTTTTTTAAAATAACAGCTCCAAGCAATGAAACAACAGTAATAAGGCCAATGTTTAATAGTAGATTTGACGTAATCAAATCCATATGATCTCTTTTTCACATAACAATTTGCTGATACCGTAGTGCTTCATTACGATACCTCTTCTTTTTTCAACGGATTTGCTAAGCCGTGGATCTGCAAGACGGGAAGAACAAACATGATACCAGAACCTTCTTGATTTAGATTCAATTCGTTTTGTATTTCCTTGATTGCCATGTTAAGGGTTTCTTCTGTTCGTATTACAGACATGATCATATGGTTTTCTTGTGTGTGATCTGCCCCTGAAATAAAACGTCTAAGAGGATAAAACATGGGCATATCATCGCTTAACAACTGCCCCATTCCGTGAGAGTTGATCACGGTAGCTCCTCGTACATCAATTTCTAGAAACTTTGATAAAACTGCATTTACACTTCCGCGGTTGTTTAAAACAATAATTAAAAGAAACATTTCATCCTCTTTTCTGTAAAGTTGTATAGGAGACAGATATATGCTTAAATTCTGGATTCCACTCTACGGATGTTCGAAACACTTCTGAAATGAAACGCAACGGAACCAATGTGCGAGAATTTACAATCATAGGGGGGGCATCTAGCTGCATCGTAGTAGAAATACCAGCTTGTTCGACAATGGCTTCTTTTTGTCCAATATGTAGAACAACCTTTTTTTCACTTTGATATAACGTGATTTTCCGTGTTTTTGGTTCCCATTCTATCTGGACTGCCAGAGCATCTGCTAAAAACCGAAGCGGTACCATTGTACGATTGTTGTAGATGATGGGAGGGCTCTCAAGAGATATGGAATTCTCATTGATAAATGCCCAATAATTACCAATCCATAGGTTTACCTCGGTAACATTTGTGAATGTAATGAAGCTACGAACTTGCGCAAACTGATTATCCTTCTGCACAAGCCACGCAAGATTGTTATTGCGTCGGCTGGAAGAAAAATGACTGATAAAACTACTTTTGCCAGTTTTATCCAAGAGTATTTCTTCGCCATCTTCAATAAACCATATCTTGTTTCCATTGGTACTACCTTCGCTAAAGTAAGATCTTTTGGGGACTTTTTCATACAATGGAATGTCTGGTCGGATATAAAGACCCAAATCTGAAACTGTGATTCTGCTGCTATTGGTTTCAAGAACATGGGCATTTTGGTTGGGGTTCATATATATAGCTTTTTTTAAATCTAAAGTTGAAAATCCATTCTTCAGGGTTTTAAATGTAATGGAAGCAAGAATTCCATTGCCATTCATTCCGCTTCGCTTTCGCTCTCGAGAAACAGTTAAGGAAAGAATATTGTCTTGTTGAGATTTTCGAATTTTGGGAATGACACCATCTTGGGAGAAAAATGATCCATAATGGACTTGATTGGATTGCATTTCCAAAAAAGTTGGATCGTACAGCAATTCAAGGATTGCAGAATCAGCGTTGAGAAGGTTTTTCCCAAGGATATCCACCGTGAAATAGGTATTCTTTTGCAAGTGCCATTGGGAAAAGTTAAGAAAAGCTTTTTGACTCTCTCCATATGGCAATATGGTAAATCGAGGGCAAAGAAAGACTGATTTGTGAGGACTCATTAAATGCAGGGAAACAGTATATGTGCTAGGGTATATTGCAGGCTTTGGTGAAATCTTTACTATGAATTCTCCAGGAGTAGGTACTGTTTCGGGATATACTGAAATGCGAAAAGAATCGGTGTTAAAATTTCCAGGAGTGAGAGTAATGGAATCTGCAAAACCAGCGCTTTCTACCGATACTGTAAAGTAAATATTTTCTCCAAGAACTGCTATTTTGTGGGACTCATCCAGGGACGCAGAGAAATCTCTTCCAAAGGAAGTATTGAATCGTGATGCAGGATCTCCATATAGATTGAAGGAATAGAAGTTTGCATAATCAAAACTACCCAACACAGAATATTTGTTTTTGCATTCTTCAATGGCATTGTATAATGCGTCTCCAAAACTTTGATTACGAAGAGTAATATTGCGCACAAGTAGATACAGGAGTGTTTGATTTCCACCATCTTGTAAGGATCTCCAATCAATCGAGTACCAGTTTACAGAAGTACCTCCAATAAAACAGCTAAAACCATTTAACAAAGCCGTTTTCCCCAGATTGGACTCGGAACTAGGATACAAATTTGAGCAACAACCTGAAATAAACAAACCATGGTCTTGCGTCATGTTATTGAAAGAATGAACATCAAGAACGGTTTCTTCAACCAATTCTTTTCTTTCAGCTTTTTGATTGCTATTCTTATCCTTTTCCCATATTTTTGAGAGAAGCTCTGTATGAGATCCGTGTCCTTCCCACAAAACCATATCAAAAACATTTTTTTCTAACAAAAATTCAAAATTCTTTTTCTTGAGAGCATATTCAGCTGGAAATACAGATGGCTGTAGTCCTCCTTTTTCTCCCATTCGAGTGGAGCTATAATTGAGAGGTTTTAACAGGTCTTGCACAATAGATTCTGTTAAGGAAGCTCCGTCGGTTCTTTCTTGAATAAAATCCATTTGATCTGTTTCTTCCATGGAGTAGTTTAATATGGTTGAGCTAAGCAGTGCTTTTTTTTGAGGGGGTCTGTTTTCCATTCGTATAATACGGTTGATTACAGTGGAAACTTCTTGGGAGGTGTTAAAAGGGATTCTTCCTACTCGTACTTCCGCATGGAAAGAAATATCTTTATCTCCAATAAACTCTCCGGTAAAACCATTTTGGTTTATGTCTAAATCAGAATCCAAAGAGGCAAAGAAAAAATCGCTTTGAATAGTATTGTGCTTGTATATACCGGAATCTCTTGGGTAAAAAGGATAAAAAGTCTCATAAGGGATATTTTTTTGATCTCCTACAAGAACTACGTAACGGAGGTTCCATGATTCATATTTACTAATTAGGAAGTTTCGAATTTGATCTTGCTTTGTTGTGCCTGCGTATTGATTAAAAATTTCCCCAGTTTCATAGAAGGCTGTTTGAAATCCTTGTTTTTGCCGGTGTTTAATGAGAGGGTGTAGGACTGTTGTAAGTCCAGAAGAAGCAATGACCAAATAGTCAACTTGTTCCTTCAATGCCCCTTTTGCTTGTGGAATAGGAAAAAGTGCATGAAGAAATAGGATTCCACAAAGGCATAGTAACAGGCATTTATTTTTCATGAATACTATTATCCATGGGTTTTATGTGGATACAATAAAAACTTCAAGAACTCGCTTGTATTGTTCGCCGTATAATCTAAATCCTGTGTTTACAAATACATTGTCAAATTGGACATAGGGTAACTTTGCTTTGGGAACCGTTTTGGCAACCCACTCCGAAGCTTTTACAGGGTCGCTCTCTGTGCGGAAAAGAGTAGAGGCAAAACTAAGATAATTCGAAGACAGTTTGTCAAATGAATAATCTTGGGGGAGTTTTTGCGACTGCGTTGCATCTGCTTGAAATACAACGCGATATACTTCGTAAGGGTTTTTTAAGTACAAACGGCATGTTAACTCCGATTGTGTGTCATCGTCAAACATTTTGCCATCAATCACCCAATTGCCAGTGGATACCATAGTAGGATCTTGAAAAGTAAGGTGGTACGATTCACGGAGTTGATTCTGAAACTCCTTTACTTGAATCCCAGGCAGCACATTGGAGTGAGTAATTTTCATTTGATCAATCATTTCTTGGGCTTTAGGATTAAGAACGATCATCTTTTCAAAATCCCGCATTGCTTTTTCAAAGTCGTTGTTTTGAAAGAAGTATTCTCCTCTTTCGAAATAGGCATCGTTTAAAATTGTGTCAATTTCGGGTGTGGATTTGATCTTTTTTGCTTCCAATAGTAGGTCGATTCCAGCTGTTAGATGGTTTTCTTCAATCAGCTGAGTGCCTTCTTTGAAAAGAGTATCAAATTCTGAAGATAACTCACTAGTTTCATTTGTAGGAGCAGGATTAGACTGCTTTGAAACCACAAATTTCCCTACGAGAAAGACGAGAACAACAAGCAAAAGGATAAGCAGAATATTGAAAAATAGATTTTTCTGGAGTTTTTTTGTGGGCTGAAGTTGCTTTGGACACGTATGCACAATGGTAGAGATGGAGGGTACTGATAGCAACCATCGATGGAGTCGAGTTACATAGGAGGGGTGTACTTGGACTGCTAGAAATTCTTTTTGCGATCCTTCTATATGCAGGCGGATGATTTTATGTTTTTCTCGAAGGACTTCCGAAAAAAAGATAGACTGTACTTCCTTGAGCGGAATGGTAATTTCCTTTTTCCCAATCCAAACAAGCAGAGTTTCGTTGGAGGTTAGCTGCAATCTACATTTTCTTTTATTTGATCGAAAGGTAAACGTTTTCATAGTTATTCTCTTTCATGGTATTGAAACATCTTCATTATACTCTAACATAGAGGTGTGCAAAATAAAAGTCCATGAATACTTGAGAGGTATATTATGAAAGGCATTGTATTAGCTGGCGGTATAGGAACAAGACTTTTTCCTTTAACAAAGGCAACGAATAAAACGCTTTTGCCCATAGGAAGATATCCAATGATTTATTACCCTATTATGAATATGAAACAGTGCGGCATTACTGAAATGATGGTTGTGACAAACCAACAGCATATTGGGGATTTTGCTTCAGTTTTTGGCTCCGGTTCTGAGTATGGTGTTCATATCGTGTACGCTGTGCAGGAAACAGCACTGGGCATTGTAGATGCTCTGAAGGAGGCAAAAGATTTTTGTCGAGGAGACTCCATGATGCTTTTTCTTGGGGATTGTATATTTGAAAAACCCATCCGGTATTTTCATGAGGCCTATCTACAGAAACAAAATGAAAAAGGGGCCCGAGTCTTGTTGTATGAAGTACCCGATCCGGAAAGATTCGGCGTGGCAACCATTGAAGGAGATTTAATCACAGAAATTGAAGAAAAACCATGCCATCCCAAGAGCAATTTTGCAGTGGTGGGTGCCTATTTGTATGATCAAACCGCATGGGATAAAATTCCACATATTACCCCATCTGCACGAGGAGAATACGAAATTACTAGCCTGAACAATATGTATATTCAGGAGCGCACTATGCAATACGACATTGTGCAAGGCAAATGGTTTGATGCGGGTACATTTCAAACGTTACTAGATGCTGGCAATGTAATGATGAAAGTTGATCATGACGAAACAAAAGTGGAGTAGCAAAAAGAGTTGGATTTCAATTGGACTCCTGCTTCTTAGTATTCTTTTCCCTATTCATTCGTTGTTTGCCAATGAAAGCAAACTATTTCTTCGAATGGAACCCATTGTGTTGGGTTTTTACACGCAAGGAAATGAGGTAAAAGTAGCGCTTTGTTGCGATAAACTACCGAGTGATATCCAAGAGATTGAAGCAATGATTCAATATACAAATCTTGCTTTTCAAAAATGTGATCCTGGAACTATTTATCAAGGCCTTGATACGCCGGTTCTTGATACCAAAGTGACTGACAATCAGATTCAATTGAACATCAAAGGCAATGGTCGGTATTCTTCGATGGCAAACATGAACAGTATTGCAATTTTTACGTTTACCGCTGAAACCGAAGGTACTGCTAGATTTTGGATGCCACATGGTTTGATTAAGGATATGCAGGGAAAGCATCTTTCATTTCATTTCTTACCCTCTTCCCTACAGGTCCGAGCACCCAAAAACCAAACCATCCAATTGCAAATTGGCTCTAGAAGGTATATGCTGGGGTCAAAGCGAAAAGTATTTTCTCTTGCTCCCATAATCGTACAAGGACGAACCTTAGTTCCTCTACGTTCCATAGCAGAAGATATGGGGGCTACAGTAGAATGGAGTCAAAAAGATTCCATGGTACAAATTCTTCTCGATTCTGTTCTCATTGAAATGAAGATAGGTAAGATGATGGCAATCATCAACGGCAAATCCAGATATATGGACGTTCCCCCCATTCTTTACAAAGGAACCACCATGATTCCTTTGCGCTACATTGCAGAAACATTGGGTGGAAAAGTTGGCTGGAATGCAGAGAAACGACACATTACGATTGATTATTGAACAACCTTTTTTGCCACATTTTTTTTGATACTTTCACATCGAGAGAAATATTGAAAAACTCTTGACATTTTCATAATTGATACTACATTGAAAATAACGTAAATTTTTTATATTTCCGAAGGAGGCCTTTTATGAATTTTTTTAAAGATGAATCCGGACAGACCATTTTAGAGTATGCATTGATTATTGCGGTGCTAGTGTTAGTTATTATTGCTGCTGTGCCTAATTTAAGGAATGCTGTAACGGGAGTATTTACTGGTGTCGAAGATCAATTGGTAGTACCAGAGCCAGTAGAGTAATCTGGAAAACCTTACAGAGGTATTGTAGATTAAAAGAAATTACCGGGGAGATTTCGATCTCCCCGGTTTTTTTATGAAAAACAGGGGTATGTATGCGTATTTTTTCATGGAATGTGAATGGTATTCGTGCGGTTATAAAAAAGGGATTTTTCCAGTGGATGGACAAAGAAAACCCTGATATTGTCTGTTTGCAAGAAATCAAAATACATGGCGATCAGGTAACTCCCGAAATAAAGGACAAGGAAGGGTATCAATCCTATTTCTTCTCTGCCCAAAGAAAAGGGTATAGTGGAGTGGCTGTGTACTCGAAAGTACCTCCTCAGGAAGTTCACTATGGATTTGGAGTGCCTGCGTTTGATGATGAAGGGCGCGTTCTGCACTTACAATATTCTGATTTTCACCTTGTCAATGTGTATTTCCCCAATGGAAAAAGAGATGATATACGACTGCAATACAAATATGATTTTTATCAGGCATTGCTTGATTATTTGCGTCCATTTCTACAAAACAATGAAAAAATGATTGTTTGTGGAGACTATAACACGGCTCACCAAGAAATTGACCTGGCGAGACCCAAAGAAAATAAAAACATCTCTGGGTTTTTACCCGAAGAACGGAAATGGCTTGATCGGTATTTATCCGAAGGCTTTATTGATACATTCCGGTCATTGCATCCAACAAAAATACAGTATTCTTGGTGGAGTCATTTTGCACGGGCAAGAGATCGAAACATCGGATGGAGAATTGATTATCATTTCGCCTCCTTGGCTTTACAGAAAAAGATAAAAAAAGCTGAAATTCACGACATGGTGCAAGGGTCAGACCACTGCCCTATTTTGCTGGAGATCTGAACGAAGGAGCTTGGTTGAACTGGCTACGGAATAATTCTTGGATATATATTGTGAGTTTGATTCTCATTTTCTGTATTGGCTTTTACTGCGGAAAAATGGAGCAAATTGCTGCCCATAGACAAATGATCCAGCAAAATAATAAATGGAAAGAAACAGATGTTATCATTCAGCAGCGATTCTTCATTACCGGAGAAGTGCACCAGCCGGGTTTGTATGAGTTTACAAAAGAAATATGTTTGATGGATGCCATACAGATGGCCGGAGGGCTTACCGATAAGGCCGATTTACAATCTGTCAATCCTGCTCGCACTATTCGCAACGGAGAAAAAATTCAAATTCCACCACATGTGGATATACACCAGGATATAGCAAAAAAAAATACCACGCCGCAAATACAGCCATCACAAACACCTTCTAAAATCAACATAAACACTGCTACCTTGAATGATTTGATGCAGCTTCCTAATATTGGAGCGACACGGGCTCAAGATATTTTGGACTATCGAGAAACCGTGGGCTTGTTTGTCAGTATTGAAGAGATCATGCAGGTGTCAGGGATAGGCCCCAAAACATTTGCTTCCTTTCAAGACTTGATTTGTATTGATGGATCCGGATAAAAGAACGGTTCCAATTTTTTTTCTAAGCCTCTTGACGGGGATTGCTTTTGCATTTATTCCTACCATATCTATCGCGATTCCTATATTGTCTACTCTTGTACTGCTCTATCTATTTTTTCATTTTTTTTCTCATCCTTCATTGACTCTACGAAGAAGAGTTGGTTTGTTTTTTGTTCTTTTGTTTCTTTTTTCCTATGGATTCGTCATGATAAAGAAGCCCTACTCCATGGAAACAACGTTGGTCCCAGGCCAAGAGGTATGTATCGAAGGGAAGATTGTTGAACATCCCATTCATTATTCCAATCAATCACGGCTAGTTGTAAAAACATCCGATACAAGACTTTTAGTAAAGCTATATTCACCATCTACCCAACTAGTAGAGCAGCTATATATTGGTGCTACCATACAGTGCGAAGGAGTGGTTGAAGATATCTCTCGATATCTTCAACCAAAAGAAACAGAGGATTTCTATCGAAAAAAGAATAACATTGCGGGGATCCTACGGGTAGAATCCGAAGATGTAGAACAGATTCAAATTCCAGAAAATCTTTTTATGCAATGGATGCACAAAAGTAAAATTGCAATGCGTACCAATTTGGAAACTGCTACGCGAGGAAATTCTTCTTTGCTCCCCTTATTAAAGGCTATTGTATTAAATGAAAAAACAGATCTTCCCAGAGAATCTTATGCGGAAATTGGGCTTTCCCATCTTCTATCTATATCAGGGCTTCATTTTTCTATCATTTCCTTGCTTTTGCTTTTATTTTTACTGTGCTTTCCGATACCTCCTTTTGGGAAATTTTCTCTTTCGCAGCTCTTTATGTATTTGTACCTTTTTTTTATTGGATTTCCTATTCCCGCTGTAAGAGCCTATATCATGGTTACACTATTTTCACTGTCCTTTCTGGTGAAAAGAAAGTCTGATCCTTTTTATGCCTTGATGACTGCAGGATTTTTACTCATTCTTCTATCTCCTCATACGGTGCTGAGTATTTCTTTTTGGTTTAGTTTCATGTGTACAGCAGCATTGTGTATACCTGGTTCATGGATGCAAAAAGCTGGTTTGTTGTTTTTTGTTTCCTCCTTGTTATCTAGTGCATTTTTTCACATGATGTCGATGGTAAGTGTTTTCAGCAATGCCATTTTCTCCCTTTTTTTTACACCATTTTTCCTTTGGGGATGGATTAGTCTATGCATTCCTGGTTTGTCCAGTGTGTTATTGTACCCCATTATGAATGGATTGTTTGAGGGTCTTCAGTTTATAGCAAAAGCACTGCATTCTCTTCCGGGTTCTTACCGGTATGTATCGGTTGCATCACAAGAAATCAATATTTTCTTTGTAAGTATTGTATTTCTTCTATTCTTTGTTGCTTACTATCACCTTTTTCAAAAAGCTATCAAACGGATCATTGCAAGTATTCTTTGTATAGCAATGATTTTTCTGTTTGTTCCTACTCCTTCTTCAACAGCTAGGATTACTTTTTTCCACGTGGGAGAAGGAGACTCTGTTTTACTAGAGTTTGATCAACAGGTAATCCTTATCGATGCCGGAGAAATGCCAGCTAGAAATGACTCGGGGTATTATCCAGCCAAAAATGTTATTGTACCCCATCTCAAAAAGAGAGGTATTAACAGAGTTCATCTCATTGTTCTTTCTCATTTCCATTCGGATCATTATGGGGGGATTCCTTGGATTCTTCAACATATCCCTACCGTAGATGCTTTGTGGATACCATCAACAAAAAGTAAGGAGAAAAAAGGATTTACGGAATATATGAAAAGAAATGCTTTTTTCTATCCATATACAATGCAAATATCCAGGAATAGACAATGCCATTTTTCTGCTACGTCATCTCTTTGTTTGATTCCAATGAATACCTATTTACCGTCTTCTATTACAGAAAATGAGAACAACCAGTCTATGATGGTACTTTTTACGTATGGAGAAAAACGGTTTCTTTTTACTGGCGATATGGAGTCGGAAGCCGAAAAGCTTGCCATAAGAATTGTAGGCAATGAGTTACGGGCCGATGTTTTGAAAGTTGCCCATCATGGGAGCAATACATCTTCTACCGAAGAGTTTTTGCGATGGGTACACCCTTCTATTGCAGTGATCTCATGCGGAGATTATCGTATACACCGGCATCCTTCACCGCTAGTAGTGGATCGATTGTTAGATCAGAACAGTATTGTTCTTACAACTCACGATGAAGGTACTATTGTTCTGGAAACAGACGGGACCCATATCTGGGAAGTAGATGAATAGAAGGGATCAGCCGAGGGATTTGGTTTGAAAGCCATACTATTTTTTAGTTCCAAAAAAGAGAGAGTAATGCTCTGGATACCATCTCCATAAGAAGCAACTTGATAAGGATCAAACGTAACAAGCAATCCCTGAGGAGTAATGCAAATGTTTTGGTAGTTGTCAAGAATAGGCTCGGTACCTTGTTGTATCCATTCAGGATCTACGGTGTTGTTGTTTTTTTGGAGCTTTTGGGGGAGCTTTGACCGAACTAAAGACGAAATTGTCTTCAAATAGTTGGATTGGGACAAAAAAAGATCCTTTGTATTCATTTTCGTTCTTTTTTGAAAATCAATATTGAGTGCTTTGGAGTATTCATGAGGGTGAGCACCTCCTAGATCAATACTAAAAAATAGTTGTATACTACAGTGCTCTCTGCTTAGGTAGTGCGGTTTAAAATCAATCCAAAAGACAGCTTTATTAGGCATGCCATCAGCTGGTAAATTTTCAGAAACGCTCTGCTCCCATTTTAACTTTTCCTTGGAGAGAAAAGCTTGAACAATCTCATTGATGGTAGAAACTGGTTGGGAATCATCTAAATTAACAAAGGTGGGTATGGAACCTTGTATTTGATAGCGACCTTCTAAAAATGTTTCGTCAAGTGCTTCCCCATGGATTGCATACAAGGGGGGTACTGTATCTTGGGGTATTCTGCAGTTGGATCGAGAACAGTGTGAACAAAATAAAATGCACAGAGAAAGTGTTACAAACAAATGAATATATTTTTTTCTCCTGATGAGTCTATTCATGAAAACCAACTCCTCGTTATGTAGAATTCATGTAGAATTGTACCATGAAATGGTTCATTATCGAATTGACAGGGCAACTGTGTTGCAGTATGATAAAGTTCATATGTCTATATACACTGGAGGATTTTCATGAACAAAGAAAAATCATTGATAGAAGAAAAGAAAGAAAAACTTTTTTTTCAGAAAAAATTTGTTTGGAAAGCATCAAATAGCGATTCTATCCAAACGTTTGCTAAAGAATACAAAAAGGTTTTAGACCTTGGAAAAACAGAACGTATTTTTACACAACAAGTAAAAAGCATTCTGCTTTCTCACGGATTTGAAGAACTAAATTCGCAAACACCTCTAAAAGGCAAAAAATATTTCCGAGTGGTAAACGAAAAAGGAATATTTGCTTTTGTGCCAGGGAAACAGAACATCTCCAATGGAATGAATTTCATCGCTACTCATATCGATTCACCCAGGCTTGACGTAAAGCCAAATCCACTGTTTGAAGATACGGGAATTGCTTTTTTGGATACTCATTACTATGGAGGTATTAAAACATACCAGTGGATGAATATCGCATTGGCTCTTCATGGTGTTGTTACCAAAACCAACGGTGAAGTGATTGAAATTCATGTTGGGGAAAAAGAAGAAGACCCTATTTTTATGATATCGGATATTCTTCCACACTTGGCCAAAAATTACAAGACAAAACCTGTGGGAGAAGTGTTTAGCAATGAGAATCTGGATGTCATAGTAGGAAGTTTACCATATGAGTTTAACACCGATGAAAAAGACACCATAAAACTTTTTGTTCTTGATTATTTGCATGAAACCTATGGAATTGCAGAGCAGGACTTTTTTAGCGCAGAATTGGAATTTGTACCAGCATGTACCGCAAGAGATGTAGGTTTTGACCGAGGATTGATGGCAGGATATGGTCATGATGACCGCTGCTGTTCTTATCCCGCGATCAAGGCATTGGTGGATGCAAAACCCCCTGAAAAAGCAGCCGTTGCACTTCTTTTTGATAAGGAAGAAATTGGTTCTGTGGGAACAACCGGGGCCATGACACATTTAATGGAAGTTTTTATTGAAGACCTTATGAAACAAGAAGACGATCCTGTTTCGTTGCACAAAGTTTTATCTCTTTCTTCCTGTCTATCAGGAGATGTGGGTGCTGGTTTTGACCCGCACTTTAAAGAAGCATTTGAAGCAAAAAATGCAGCGGAGCTTCACAAAGGCGTTATTCTCACAAAATATACCGGCTCTGGCGGAAAAGGGGGAGCAAACGATGCCCACTCTGAATTTTTAGGAAACGTACGATCCGTTTTTGAAAATCACAAAATTGCTTACCAAGTAGCCGAATTGGGAAAAGTAGATATTGGTGGCGGTGGAACGGTAGCTGGGTATTTCGGCAATCGAGGAATACAAACGGTAGACGTAGGAATACCGGTCCTTTCCATGCACTCCCCTCAAGAAATCATTGCCAAAGATGATTTGTATGAGTTGTATCGAGCCTACAAAGGATTTTTTGAAGAGTACAAATAAGCTTACATAGACTTTTGTAGCTGTAGCACGGACACGTAAAATCCCCCCGCCAAATCTAGGCGGGGGGATTTTTTTATGAGGATTGCTTTTCTGCAAAGTCTTTAAAAAAGTCTTTGATGCGGGGGAAAAGAAGGGAAAACAAAATGCTGTTAATGCCCGAATGCAGAATATTAAAAGGGACAATGGCTGGGAGTAGCATATTCTTTACTACTTCTATGGGAGCATTAAGGTAAATGGGGGTAATAAGCAAATTGGCAGGGATCATGATACCAGCACGTGAAAAGGTTCCCAGGAGCAAACCAATCCAAATACTCCCCTTTTTTTTGCTGCGTGCAATAGCCGAAAAAACCACAATAAATGTGCTTGAAGCAATGAAGTGCATAAGCATTCCCCACAAACCACCTTCTCCTCTGAAAAAGATGAAGAGGATGGCTTTTATAGCAGAGCCAAGAATGCCAAAAAGAGGTCCGAAGAAATACCCGATGAACAAAAGAGGTAGATCGCCTGGAGAATACAATAAAAAAGGTGCACTGGGAAGAATTGGAAATGCAATCAGTAACTCAAAAACAACTGCCAAAGCGATTAAAACGCCAATAACGCTAAACAATTGAACCGATTTTTTCATACATCACCTCGAAGTATTTTTACTTCAAGGGCTATTTCGGGAATGCCTTCTCCCGTCCAGACTATACTGTCGGTATCGGAATTTCACCGAATCATGCTTATGAAAGCTCGCGGACTTTTACCGCCGGTAGGGACTCTCACCCTGCCCTGAAAGCATTCCTATCATAGTACATTTTAAGCAAGAATTCAATACTTTATTGAAATATTGAAACCTTACGCGCCAGAGTTCTTAGATTCACCACATTGATCACAGTTTGCAGAACATTCTTCATCGTTTTTTGCAGAATCATCGTCGGATTCATCATCGGGCATTTCAAAGGTTTCTTCTTTTGCAGGAGTCATGAAACCAACGATTAAAACAATAATGCCTGCCATGATAACGAAGCAGATAGCAACTCCAAGTAAAAATGGCCAAAAAATAAGCCACCAATGGACTCCCATCCATATGCCAACAATCGTCACAATGAGGCCTGCTAAGATGTACAACCATTTTTTCATCTAAATCCTCCTAAAAAATAGAAAAATCAAAATCAATTTGAGTTTATCACAAAATGCGATTTTTACTATAATCATTAAATGGCTAAAAAAAACCAAGTGAGGACAATATGCAAAAAAAAGACTTTCCTTTTAAACAAATTGATGAGAAATGGCATACAAAATGGGAAGAAGAGGGTCTATTTCGGGTAGGCGTTGATCACTCAAAAAAGAAGTTTTACATATTGGATATGTTTCCCTACCCATCAGCTGCAGGTCTTCATGTAGGACATCCCGAGGGGTATACAGCTAGCGATATTGTTGCTCGGTACAAAATGATGCAAGGATTTCAAGTATTACACCCAATGGGTTGGGATGCCTTTGGCCTACCAACAGAAAATTATGCAATTCAAAAAAAGATTCATCCTGAAATTGCAACAAAAGACAATATTCAGAATTTTAAGCGGCAGATCTCTCGCTTTGGTTTTTCTTATGACTGGTCTCGTGAAATTACAACATCGGATCCCTCTTACTACAAATGGACGCAGTGGATTTTTATCAAACTATTTGAACACGGTTTAGCCTATGAAAAAGAAGCTCCCATCAATTGGTGCCCTTCCTGTAAAACGGGATTGGCCAACGAAGAAGTTGTTAATGGAAAGTGTGATCGGTGTGGGGCGATCATTGAAAGAAAGTACCTTCGTCAGTGGATGCTACGGATTACTGCATATGCCCAACGATTGTTGGATGATTTAGATATTGTTGATTGGCCACAAGATGTAAAGGCTATGCAAACCAATTGGATTGGCAAATCATACGGTGCTACTGTTTTTTTTCCTATTGTAGGAACGGATGAAAAAGTCGAAATTTATACAACAAGACCAGATACTATTTTTGGCGCAACTTATATGGTGCTATCTCCTGAACATCCTTTACTTGACCAATTGGTAACTGGAGAATATAAAAAGAAAGTAATGGAGTATCGAGACAGTATTCAATCCAAAAGTGACTTGGAAAGAACTGAGTTAAATAAAGACAAAACAGGAATTCATACCGGTTTGTATTGCCAAAATCCTATGACCGGAGACAACATACCCGTTTACGCTGCAGATTATGTGTTAATGAGCTATGGCACCGGTGCCATAATGGCTGTACCTGCCCACGATCAAAGAGATTTTGATTTTGCACAGAAATATCACCTACCCATCATCCCTGTTATTGAACCTAGCGATATGGATATGCCAACCGACAAAGCTTTTGATTTGCCAGGAAAGATGATTCATTCTGGTTCTTTTAATGGCATGCCTTCAGAAGAAGCAAAAAAGTTGATCGTGCAATCGATGGAAGAACGACATATTGGAGAAGCTTCTACGCAGTATCGCCTACGAGATTGGATTTTTTCTAGACAGCGTTTTTGGGGGGAGCCTATCCCGATTGTGCATTGTGAAAAGTGTGGTTGCGTACCGGTACCAGAGGATCAATTGCCATTGACACTTCCAAAAGTAGAATTCTATGAACCTAGTGGAACTGGCGAGTCACCTTTAGTAGAGATAAAAGATTGGGTACAGACAACATGTCCAACATGTGGGGGGCCTGCTAAAAGAGAAACGAATACTATGCCACAGTGGGCAGGTTCTTCCTGGTATTATATCAGGTATGTAGATCCTTCTTGTCAAAAAGGATTAGCCTCTGAAGAAGCTTTGCAGTATTGGTTACCTGTTGACACTTATATTGGAGGAAAAGAACATACCAATTTACATCTATTGTATGTTCGATTTTGGCATAAGTTTCTTCAAGATATTGGCATTGTTCATTGTCCAGAACCATTTGTAAAATTACGAAATCAAGGGATGGTATTGGCAGAAGATGGAAGAAAAATGTCGAAATCTTTGGGCAATGTGATCAATCCAGATGAAGTTCTTGATCTCTATGGAGCGGATGTTATTAGAATGTATGAAATGTTCATGGGACCTTTTGAACAAGAGTCACTTTGGAATACACAAGGCGTAGAAGGGATTAAAAGGTTTATTAACAAAGTGTGGTCTCTTGCTACAGAAGGTACTATACGAAATGAAGAAGCATCTGATGAAACTTTACGACAAATGCACAAAACCATAAAAAAAGTGACAGAGGATATTGATGACTTTTCATTTAATACCGCCATATCCTCTTTGATGATCTTTGTGAATCATATGCAAAAACTATCGACTCTTCCAGCTGTGTCTATGAAAACTTTGTACCAACTTCTAGCCCCTTTCGCACCGCATATATGTGAAGAATTATGGCAGCAGATGGGCAACAAAGACTCCATTTTTCAATCTTCATGGCCACCCTTTTTAGACGAATACTGTGAAGACCCCGAAATTGAAATTGCCATTCAAATAAACGGAAAGGTTCGAGACAAAATTGTTGTTCCTTCTGATATTGATGAGAATTCTTTGAAAGAAAGAATAGTACAGAGAGAAAAAGTGCAGGATTATACGAAGGATAAAACCATTCAAAAATGGATTGTTGTTCCTTCAAGACTGGTGAATATCATTGTTAAACCATAATAACAGAAAGAGGGTATATGGGGCCATTAGACGCAAATAATATTGCTTTTATCATTGGCGGTTTAGGTGTTTTTTTATATGGTTTGTTCACTTTTAGTGAATATTTAAAGGATGTTGCAGGGGATCAGTTAAAGAGTATTCTAAATTCTGCTACAAAATCACCCTGGATTGGCTTACTTACAGGTGCTCTTTTGGCTTCCTTGGTGCAATCATCTTCTGTGGTTACTGTGATTACGTTGGCGTTTGTTAATTCTGGACTATTATCGTTTGAGCAGTCTCTAGGATTGATTTTTGGAGCTAATATTGGTACGACTATTACAGCTCAAATCATTGCATTCAATATCTCTCAGTGGGGCTTCTATGTTATCCCCTTGGGTCTTTTAGTGGTTTTTGTTGCGAAAAGACGAAAACCAAAAGCTGTTGGTAACTCAATTGTTTCTTTCGGGTTTTTACTGATGGGGCTAAACCTCATGACTTCGGGTTTGAAACCCTTGCGCATATACGAACCTTTTGTACAAGTCATGGCAAATTTCGGAGAATCCCCCATTCAAGGAATTATTGCTGCTACACTATTTACGGGAATTGTTCAGTCCTCTTCTGCAACCACATCCTTGGTTGTAACTATGGCGAAAGAGCAACTGTTAAATATCAAAAGTGCCATTCCCTTGGTTTTGGGAGCAAATATTGGAACAACCATTACGGCAGCTTTAGCTTCTATCGGTGCAAACAAGAATGCAAAACGTGTTGCCATGGCCCACTTTATTTTTAACTTATCGGGAGTTATTGTCATATATCCCTTTATTGCGAATGGTTGGTATGCAGATCTTGTAGTAAACTTGACGAATTATACTACAGGCGGTCATTATACCTTGCAAAGACTGATAGCTAACAGCCATACTGTATTCAATGTAGCATGGTCTGTGTTTTGGTGTTGGCAGATGTCACTGTTTGCTCGTGTAGTAAAATTCCTTATTCCTGGTGAGATGCAGAAATTTGCATTAAAGTCGTATTTAGATAAACGATTGATTGGAACGCCATCATTGGCGCTGGAAGCATGTAGAGAAGAGCTAGCAAGAATGGCTGGATTAGCGTACGATATGGTCGAAGGACAGATGTTAGTGATTTTAAAAAAGAAACCCTTTAAGGATGCCAAAGAAGTTTGGGAAATAGAGAAAGTTGTGAACCAAATTAACCGAGATACTATTGTGTATCTAAAAGATTTGTATAACAGCAATTTAACGGAAGAAGAAAGCAAAATTGCCTTAAACTATATGCATGTATCATCTGATTTGGAAAGATGGGGCGATCATGCAACGAATATTTTTGAGGTAGCAGAGCATATTTTTGAAAACAATACAGATTTGTCCAATGAGAATATTGAAAATCTAGAAAAACTTTTCCATATTGTTCAAGAAAATATGAAAATTACGAACTCCCTCTTGTCTTTTTCTCGGGAACATTATCAGATTACAGAACTGGATGGAATGTATGCTAAGGCCCGAAAAAGAGAAAAGGAAGTAGATTATTTATCAGAGAGTATTAAAGAAAACAATGTGAATCGCTATATGACTTCTCACGCCGATAATCTTAGTATAGATAATGCTGTCGTGGTTACTGATCTACTGACGAATTTAGAAAGAATTGGAGATCATGCTTACAATATTGTGAAGTACTTCACGATACCAAAAGAAAAAGATAAGTTTGCTGGAACCTCTCAGTAAAAGCTAACTGATAGTTGAAAAAAGAGCCAAGGGTGTATCCCTTGGCTCTTTTTTGTATTCTATGGAAGCTGTGAGATTATTTTGGATGCAAGCTCAGTGAAACTAGTGGCCGAAGGAGAATCCGGATATTGTACTACAATTGGCTTTTGATTGTTCCCGCAAGTTCCTACTTGTTGATCAATAGGTATTTTGACTAGCAGGGGAGCTTTCATAAGGTCAGCCATCAACTGCCCTCCTCCTTCGCCAAATATGGGGTAGATATTTCCTGTGTCGGGGGCCTTAAAAAAGCTCATATTCTCAATAATGCCGGTAATAGGAATCTGGAGTTTTTGAAAGGTTTTAAAGAACCTTGTGGCGTCATCTGTGGATACCTTGGATGGAATAGTTACAACAAGGCCTGAATCCAAAGGAAGAGATTGACCAACTGTTAGCATTGCATCACTTGTGCCAGGGGGAAGGTCAATCAAGAGATAATCCAATTCTCCCCATTGTGTCATAGTGTATAGTTGTTGAATTGCATTGGAAATCATAGGGCCACGCCAAACAATAGGCTCATTGCTTCCTTGCGTAAGGAATCCAATGGAAATGATGCTAACTCCATATTGCTTTATGGGTTGGATGGATGTGTCACTTCCAACGGGATGTTTTTGTGTATTGAACATGACAGGAATATTGGGTCCTAAAACATCTGCATCCAATACACCTACCTTTTTCCCTTGTTTTGCTAGTGCAATAGACAGGTTTGTAACTACAGTAGACTTGCCCACACCCCCTTTGCCAGATCCTATTGCGATAATTCTGCGAATTTTGCCCTTTGGGAGGATATGGGGACCTCCCATTCCAATTGCTTCTTTTTCTTTTTGTGTTAATTCGGCAAAACGTATGGTGACATTTTGTACTCCAATGGATTGAAGAACTTTTTTTGCATCATCCGCCATTTTCTGTTTCAAAGGGCACTTAATGGTTGTCAAATGAAGTTCGAACGAAACATTTTCCTGATCTATTTCGATATTCTTGACCATTCCTAAATCAACGATGTTTTTGTGTAGTTCGGGATCCATTACATTTTGTAAAGCTTTTAAAATTTCTTCTTTTGTTGTCATAAGGTATCATTCATCTCCTAACGTAGTTTAAGTTTAGTCTAGAATAAAAAAACAGAGTTGCAACATAAAAGGCTACAGTGATTACATATGAATTGCCATGTTTTCAGCCATTTCAATGGATTCCCCAAAAACCTCGGAAAAAGTAGGATGAGGAAATGTTATAAAGCCTAGATCTGACAAGGGAAGCTTTTTTTGAATGGCCATTGTAGCTAGGGTAATCATATCGGAGGCATGAGCTCCGAAAAATGTACATCCAACCAGTGCATTGTCATCAACAAAAATCTTTACAAAACCATCTCGTATTCCACTGGCTCTTGCTTTGCCATTTGCACTGTAGGGGAAAGTATACGTCTTATCAGCAAGCCTTTTTCCAACACCTGCTAATTCAGGATGTGTGAACACAACGCTAGGCTGCAGTCCATAGTGAATCGGAGGTGTTTCTTTGTGGAAAATTCGAGCAGCTGCAATCATGCCTTCTCTGCTAGCAGTATGAGCTAGCATCCATTTGCCATTCAAATCACCTATGCAATATACATCGGGATGATTGGTTTCTAGGTACGGGGTAGTAACGACTCCCTTGCGAGAATATTCAATTCCAAGAGGATCCAATAAAGAAGGGATAATGGTAGGGTGTCTACCAATCGCCATTAAGACAATATCTGTTACCATTGTGTTGGTTTTGTCGTCTTGATTCCATTCAACATGTACAGAGCCATTTTTTTGAATAGCTGATGAAACCATACTATGACAATGGATTTTTATTCCACTCGATTGTAAGCTTTTCTGTAAAGCATGAGCAGCATCTGTATCTTCACAGGGCAGAATTTGGCTTTGTCCTTCTAATATGGTGACATTTGTGCCCAATTGGTTGTATATGGTGGCAATTTCGCATCCAATAACTCCACCACCAATAATGACCATATTGTTTGGGATTTCTGAAAGAGTAAGAGCTTGATCACTAAAAATGATTTTTTCTTGATCAATTTCAATGCCTGGTATAGTGCTAGAAGACGAGCCTGTTGCCAAAACTAATGTATCAAAATCAACAGAAATTTCATCTTGCTCTTTTAAAACGGACACTGTATGGTCTTTAACTTCAATAGCTCTACCATGTATCCATTGGATATTGTTCTTCTTTAGCAAGTAGTCGATCCCTTGTCTCGACATCTGAATAGCTTTTTTGGTATGCTTTACAAGTTTTTCCACTTGAATGGATGGTTTTGAACCTACAAGCCCCATTTTTTCATATTGAGACCAATGAGAAAGAGGTTCAATCCCTTTGAGAAGTGCTTTCGTTGGGATACAGCCAACATTGACGCATGTTCCTCCCAAATGTCCTTCTTCAATCAATGTAACGTCGCCACCATATTGAGCGCACCGAATTGCGGCAACATAACCACCAGGACCTCCACCAATAACGGCTATCTTCATATATATACTCCTTGTTGTGTAAATATCTGTTGTAAACAACTATCTTCACATTATAACAAATGGTAAAGCAGGGTGGTTCAAAAAATGTAGAAACTGAGATGTTTGATCTGAGAACAACAAACGACTTTTAAGATGCACAAAGATTCTCACTAGCGTATGAAAGAAATTGCATTTCCTACATTCTTCCATATGATCATTTCTATGATTGGAATACACCTGCGATTAACAAATGATATAGAGTCCATCCGTAAGTGCATAGATGAGCTACAAATTGATTGTTTTCAGCTGTTTTTTGAACCCTTTCATGGTCTATCAATGAAAAGGAAACTTCATTATCGCGCCATTTTTTCTCGACTGAAAAAAGAAAAAATGGTTCGAAAAATCTTTGTGCATGCTCCAGATAACACCTCTTTGCGAGTATCGAAGAACAATACAACGATTCCGTCATGGAAGAAAATACGATACCGATTGCAAGAAGCTGACGATTTGGGAGTTGATGGACTGGTTGTCCATGTAAATATTGATCGAACCTTTCCTTTGCAAATGATGGCTGAAGAAATGAGTGAAGTTCTATATGATATTGATGTCAAAAGTGATTTGCTACTAGAGAATACTGTTATGCAAAACAGTATTAGTTCTGATATGCATACTTTTGACCACATGACACAAATATTGCACGAAAAGTATCCAATCAAAATTTGTCTTGATACAGCCCACCTATTTTCTGTGGGGTATTCTTTCTCCTCAAAAGATGAGATGAGAGAATTGATAAGAGAGTTTCCTTCTATCTTTCGGCATACAAAATTAGTCCACATGAACGATTCTGCAGTTGCATGTGGTTCTTTTATAGATCATCATGCTCATCTAGGGAAGGGCTTTTTGGGCTTAGGATCTTTAGGGGCTGTTGTTTCTGTGTTTTCTCGCGATATGCCCTATATTACAGAAACACCGAAATGTGATTTTGATGTTCAGAAAGAGAATATTGTCACTTTAAATCAAATTGTGGCAGGTAACAAATTAGACCTTGATGAATTAGGATCACATGTTAAAATGGAAAGAGTATTTTATTTCTAAAAAAAAGATATAAAATAGATGAATGTTTATTAATTTACACACCCTTTTACGTGGGCTTTTGTTCTCCTCAACGAAGTTCTATGTAAGAGGAATTGGAGGATATTGTGCTTACAAAAGAGGAAAAAGCTACCATTATTGAAGATTTTAAGACCCATGATGGTGACAATGGATCCCCAGAAGTTCAGATTGCCATTTTGACGAAAAAAATCCAGGTTTTATCTCTACATTTACGCGAACACAAACATGATCATAGTTCTCGTAGAGGTCTTTTAAAAATGGTAGGACAACGCCGTAGATTACAAAGATATTTGAAAAAGACAGATGTTGAACGTTACAAAACGCTAATTCAACGTTTGGGAATTAGAGGATAATTAAACTTCATGAAAGAACAAAAACCAATGTTGTTTGAACGCACCTTACATGGTGTCCATTATAGTTTTGAGTTTGGCAAACTGGCAAAGCAGGCTGGAGCTTCCATTTTGTGTACAGCAGGAGAAACCAAAGTTTTGGTAGTAGTCACAATGACCAAAGAACCAAAAGAAGATATTGATTTCTTTCCTTTAACTGTAGATTATTCAGAAAAACTCTATTCTGCTGGAAAAATTCCTGGAGGCTTCTTTAAAAGAGGGGGTCGACCTTCGGACAAAGAAATATTGCGATCTAGATTGATTGATAGACCCTTGCGACCATTGTTTCCCAAATATATGCGCCATGGTGTTCAAATTATCGCTTATGTTCTTTCTTTTGATGGTACTAACGCCCCCGATATGCTAGCCATTAATGGAGCATCTATTGCTACATGTCTGTCCAATGTTCCTTTTGAGGGACCTGTTGCTACTACCAGATGTAGCATGGTAGAGGGTAAATTTGTAGCAAATGTGTCTAGTGATGAATCTGAAAACGGTCTTTTAGACTTGGTTGTCGCTGAAACTGAGAAATCCATCATGATGGTGGAGGCAGGTGCTTCTGTTATAACAGAGGATGTTATGTTAGAGGCTTTTCAGTTTGTTCATGATTCTAACATGGATATGATTGCCTGGCAAAAAGAAATTATTGACGCCATGCCCAAAAACGAGAAAACATTGGTTGAAAAGCCAATTGCTTCTCCTGATGCTGTGAAAGCAGTGAAAGATTATTTAGACGAAAGAATTGAAGATGCTCTATTCAATCCCGACAAAACTCAAAGAGAAGCTGCCGAATATGAGTTACGCTCTGCAATGCATTCCCATTGCGATCCTTCTTTCGAAGAGCGAGAAAAAGAATTAGATTTAGCATTTGACGACTATGTTTCTACCTATGTCCGAGATAAGATTATCCATGAAAATCGTAGACCAGATGGTAGAAAAGAAGATGAGATCCGAAACCTTTCTATGGAGGTAGGATTTCTACCTCGAACGCATGGAAGTGCTGTTTTTACAAGAGGTCAAACACAAGTTCTTTCCGTAGTTACCCTAGGTGGTAAAGGAGAAGGACAATTAATCGAGAGTATTGATGAAGAAATGACCAAGCATTTTATGCATTACTACAACTTCCCTCCATTTAGTGTTGGCGAAGTAAGACCTTTACGTGGTGCTGGGCGAAGAGAAGTAGGTCACGGCGCTCTTGCTGAAAGAGCTATTCTTCCCGTAATTCCTCCTGAAGAGAAATTTGCCTATACTATCCATGTTGTATCCGAAGTATTAGAGTCGAATGGATCTAGCTCTCAAGCCTCTATTTGCGGCAGTATTTTAGCGCTTATGGATGCTGGAGTTCCCATATCGGAACCAGTAGCAGGTATTGCAATGGGTTTGTTTGCAAGCGGTCCGAAGTATCGAATTTTAACAGACATCCAAGGTGTCGAAGATTTTTCTGGTGATATGGATTTTAAAGTCGCGGGATCTCGAAATGGTATTACCGCCATCCAAATGGATGTTAAAAAACAAGTTGTTACTTTGAAGATTGTAGAAGACGGCCTAGAAAGAGCAAAAGCTGCTAGAATTGATATTTTAGATCAAATGTTTGAAACTATACAAACCTCTCGGCTAGACCTTTCCAAATATGCTCCCAGGTTAGAGATTGTTCAAATTAGTACAGATCGAATTGGCGATCTGATCGGACCTGGCGGGAAAAATATTAAGAGAATCATTGAAGAAACTGGTGTGAAAATAGATATTGAGTCAGATGGACGCGTCTTTATAGCTTCTGATGATGAAAATGGATTAAAGTCTGCCCTCAAAGAAATCGAAGATATCACACGAGAAATTGAGCCCGGCCAAGAGTATTATGGAAAAGTTGTTCGCATCACTGACTTTGGTGCTTTTGTTGAGCTGAAAAAAGGAACTGATGGCCTCCTTCATATTTCACAAATTTCTTCGAAACGTGTGAACCATGAAAATGGGAAACTAGTAGCGGATGGCGAGGTTCTTGTTCAGATGGGGCAAAAGATTAATGTCAAAGTGGCATCTGTTGATCCTGAAAATGGTAGAGTGAGTCTTACCATGAAAGGTGTTGATCAGCAGAAAAATGAGTAGACTTTATGAAGCAAACAATTCATTCTGTTAATTGGAAGCAAGAAGTTGCTGACAAGTTGCGAAAACAGATTGAAACCTGTCAAAAATGTGATTTACACTTAACACGAACGAATCCGGTTCCAGGAGAAGGCTCTCTAGATACTGATCTGGTGTTTATCGGAGAGGGGCCTGGAAAAAATGAAGACTTGCAAGGGTCACCATTTGTTGGTCAAGCTGGAAGAGTACTCGACCGATTGTTAAATAGTATTGGACTGCAACGCAGTATGATTTTTATTGGAAATACGGTTAAATGCCGGCCACCAGCTAATCGAACGCCTACTTCTTTTGAAATAGAAACCTGTAAACCTTTCTTGGTTTCACAAATAGAGCTTATACAACCCAAACTTATTGTGATTATGGGTAGTGCGGCTCTTACTTCTTTGCTAGGTTCTGGGCGTTCCATCTCAAAAGATAGGGGAATTCTTATCGAAAAAGATGGAATGCTTTATTTTCCTACCTATCATCCCGCAGCAGCATTATACCGACGAACTAGCTTAGAATATATACAAAATGATTTTTATCAAATAGGAGACATCCTACAAAAACGAAAGAAAGAGCATATATGAGAATTAAAGTAAGTTTTCTTGGTGGATTGAACGAAATAGGGAAAAATATGACCCTATTTGAGTTTGACAACGAAATGATTATCCTTGATGCTGGGTTTGAGTTTCCAAGCGCAGATTTATTGGGAATTGACAGAGTGATCCCCGATATTACGTATGCCTTGCAGAATAAAAAAAAGATTAAAGCAATCATATTGTCCCATGGTCATGCTGACCATATTGGAGGTTTGCGATACTTTAGTAAAGATCTAGGATATCCACCCATTTATGCAACAGCCCTCACCATAGGGATTGTAAAATCAGAACTACCGTCCTATGTATCAAAAAATTTGCAGTTTCATGAAGTATCACTACCTTCGTCCATCAAAATAGGGAAAATTAAAATTGATTTTTTACGTGTTACTCACAGCATACCCGATGGCATGGCGACCGTGTTTCACACACCTCATGGCAATGTGTTTCATGGAGGAGACTTCAAAGTTGATTTGACTCCTATTGATGGGAAACCAATTGATTTACAAGGCATTGCTCATGCTGGAAAAGAAGGAACCCTTCTTTATCTAGGTGATAGTACAAATGCGGACGAGCCAGGTTTTACTGCCTCCGAAAAAACAGTAGGGTTAAAGTTGGAAGACTTGATTCGAGCATGCAGTGGCAGAGTGATTGTAGCAACTTTTTCTACGAACCTGCATAGGGTGCAGCAAGTGTTTGATATAGCTGAAAAAGTGAATCGAAAAGTATTGGTAGATGGACGATCCATGATGAATACTATTCAAGTTGCCAAAGAACTAGGCTATTCTTCCATTCCAAATCATTTGCTAGTGAAACCTCAAGAATTACAAAACATTCCCGATAAAAAACTCATTGTTTTGACAACGGGTACCCAGGGTGAACCATTTTCCGGTTTAACAAAAATGGCACACAAACAGCACGATATATTGAAGTTAAAAAAAGGGGATAAAGTTATTATTTCGGCAGATCCAATACCAGGAAATGAAGCTTCTGTGACAAAGAATATTAATAGTTTAATTCGTCTGGGGGCTGATGTAGTTTATCGAACCGAAGGAATACATGCATCGGGACATGGTTCAAGAGAAGATTTGCGATTGATGATGTCCCTGATTAAACCTACTTTCTTTATTCCGGTACACGGGGAGTATCGACAGATGTTTGCCCATTGCAAAATTGCGCAAGAAGTTGGTGTGCCAGAAGAAAATACTAGAATATGCGACAATGGAGACAGCATTGCTTTAACGAAAACAACAATGAAACACGTTGGTAGAGTACCAGCAGCCCCCATATATATTGATGGACGCAATATAGGTGATATTGGTCAATCTGTCATCAATGAGCGGAAAGTATTATCTCGCGAAGGGGTGTTGAACGTAGTTGTGATTGCAGATATCAAAAAACGCACGATGACGACCTCTCCCCTGATCGAAACAAAGGGATTGATCTCGTCAGATTTTTCAAGTGATTTGTATGAAAAAGTTACCCATGGTATCCAAGAAATTGTGAAAAAATGGTCTCGTCAGAACGGCAAAGGGTCTGATCTTGAAATTATGATTAAGGGTTATTTATCAGGGTTTTTCTCTTCCGAAGTTCACCGTAGACCTGTTATTTTTGTCTCTGTCATCGAAAGCTAGAGAACCATGGTAAAAAGAACTCAAACAATCCAATGGATTCGTGGTGCCGTTATTGGCTCTTTATACTTCGTATTAACGGTAGTTTTTCAAGCTTTCTCCTTTGGACAAGTACAAATTCGAGTATCTGAAATTCTAACCGTCCTACCTTTTTTCTTTCCAGAAGCTATATGGGGTCTTACGATTGGTTGTTTGATTGCCAATTTCTTCTCTCCATTTGGTCTTATTGATATTGTCTTTGGAACACTTTGTACATTCATTGCCGCTTTTCTAACATACCTATTTCGCTGGATTCCCAATAAACGCGTTGGAGCCTATCTGGGAATATTGCCACCCATTCTTATCAATGGTTTTGGAGTGGGTTTCTATGTATCCTGTTTGTCTACTAGTGGAATTTGCTCCTTGCAGCATTTTTCCTTTCCTGTTTATATAGCTATAGCTGGTTCTATTATGTTAGGAGAATTGGTTTCGGCAGGACTAGGAGGCAGCATTTTGATTACCTACTTACTAACAAAAGGAAAGCACTTGTATTCACTTCCAAAAAAGACGATTTTAGGAGGCTGATTTGAAAGTTGCACTAGCACAAATTGTTCCCATTTTTGGAAATTGGGAGGCATCCTTTTTAAAACACAAAGAATATGTGGAAAGAGCAATTGAGCAAAAAGCATCCTTGATTGTTTTTCCTGAAATGTCTCTTACGGGCTATAACTTGCAAGATTTGACTCCAGAAATGTCCATCAGGGCTACCTCAGAAAAGTTAAAAGAAGTGGCCAGACAATCAATGCAGATTGATCTTGTAGTTGGATTTCCTGAAATCGATGATCATTTCCGCTCCTATATATCTTGTGCTTATTGTTCAAAGGGTGAAGTGCTCCACATATACCGGAAAATATTTCTACCCATTAATGGAATGTTTAACGATTCCAAAGACTTTACGCCTGGTCATGAGCTCCTTTCCTTTACCGTAAATGATTTTCATATGGGAATGTTACTATGTCGTGATATGTGGCATGAAGAAGCCATCGTGTCGTATGTTAAAAAAGATGTTCAATGCCTTTTGATCCCTTCGAATATTCCACTTCGAAATATTGATGAATCCGGTCCCGCCATTCATAAATTTGTGGAAAGAATGGTGCGGGGATATGCAGAAAGAAACTCCATATACGCTATTTATGTGAATCGAGTTGGATTTGAAGAAGGTACCTGTTTTTACGGAGGAAGTATGATCGCAGATCCATTTGGGAAGGTTATTGTCCAGGCTCCATTTGTGGAAGAATCCCTTGTGTATGCTGAAATTTCTACGGATGTTATGAAACGAAAGCTTGCATCCTTTCATCTACATAATGATCGAAGAGATGCCATTGTTCGAAAAGCTTTTGCGGGAGAAGAGAGATGAATAGTATTGAAAAAGCGATAGAATTACACTCTTTGGAACCGCCGTTTTTTAATCAAGATGTTTCTTTTCTGGAAAAAGTTATCGTCCAATTCATTCAAACAGAAATGGAAAAATATCATTTTGAAAATGCAGCCATAGCCTTGTCGGGAGGATTGGACTCTACAGTTGTTACTTATTTGGCTGCTCGAGCTTTAGGAAAGAAACGAATAAAACTTTTGTATATGCCCTATGGAGAAAGCACTACAAGCCTAGATCATCTTCGTTTGATAACAACGGATTTAGGAATCGAGATTGAAACGTACGATGTTTCAGAAATTGCTGATTTGATTTTTTTGGAAAGAGCAATTCAGAATCCACTCAGAAGAGGAAATGTACTGGCACGGCTGCGTATGGTAAACCTCTTCGATTTGAGTGCTAGAGAGAAAGCATTGGTTATTGGAACCTCGAATAAGTCAGAACTTTTAATTGGGTATAGTACTTGGTATGGTGATGGTGCTGCCGGTATTATGCCAATTGGAGATATGTACAAAACGCAAGTTAGAGCTATGGGTCAATATCTGGGGATTCCCAAAGAGATCTTGGATAAACCTCCCTCTGCTGAATTATGGCCAGGACAAACAGACGAATCGGAAATCGGCATACCCTATGAAGTACTGGATCGTATCTTGTATTATTGGGTTGACATGAGATTCTCAAAAGAAGATATTTTGAAAATTGGTTTTGCTGAAGAAATTGTAACAAGAGTCATGAAGATGTCTTATCGATGTTTGTACAAACAAAAGCTACCTATTGTCGCCAAAGTATCAGCTCGAACCGTTGGTGTTGACTATAGGCTCAGTAAAGAAACAGGAAATGTCTCTTCCTGATTTCCAGATATTGCGTAGAACAACGGTAATTTACAAAAAACGATGAGTTATTATTCGATTAGCCGAATCCAAATGTATAATTCATGTCCTCAAAAATATAAATATCGCTATATTGACAAAATCATTCCGCCCAAGGGAGAAGTTCATCTTAATGCCTTAGTAGGGAATTGTGTTCACAAAACTCTAGAAGCTATCTATAGAGACTACATGCGTACAAACAAATGGCCCGATTACAAAGAAATTGAAGCAGTCTATTTTGATGTGTGGCGAGCTCAAAATGAAGACAATATTGTCATTGTTCATTTATCACAAGATCCCGACGAGTTTAAGCAAGAGGGTTTACAGATACTAAAAGAATATTACGACAAAGAAAACAAAGAGAAAAAAAAGGATCAAACGATCGCCGTAGAACGACCCTTTTTTGTAACCCTTGGAGAGTATCGTTTAAAGGCTATTATTGATCGAATTGATTACCGGAAAGAGGATGTTTTCATTATTCATGATTACAAAACAACCTCTCATTTTCCAGAACGTAGAAATCTTGAAGAAGATTTTCAATTACCACTGTATCAAATTGCTGTTGAGGAAACCTATCCTGCTGGTAAAGAAATTGTGCTGACATGGCATTTTCTTCGTTTTAACAAAACCATCACTATAAAAAAATCTGAAAGTGGCATTGAAGATATTAAGAAGAACATAGAAGACAATATTCGAGTGATTGAATTGGACCGTGATTTCCGTCCACAGCAAACACCTCTTTGCGAGTATTGTCCGTATCAAGATGTTTGTTCTGCACATCGCCACCGTTTTTTAATTGAATCAATGGAAGATCAAGCAGCTGATACTGGCTACCAGGTTGTGGAAAAACTGGAGGATATTGCTTATCAAATCAAAGAGCACAAATATGAAATCAAGAAGTTAGAGGATGAAAAAAGTGATTGGGAAGCTGAGGCCCAAAGTTACGCGCGCGCTAACAATATGACAACCCTAATAGGGAAAAACCATGTGTTAACGATTGAAACGAAAAATGAGATTTCATTTCCGGACTCAAAAGATCCAGCAAGAAGTGCTTTAGAGTCTTTTTTAAAGAAAGAACATTTATGGGAAAGGGTGTCCAATCTATATGGACCGAAGGTCTATAATTTGGTGGCAGATACGTCTCTTGAGAAGAGAATCCTCGACGAATTAATGAGCTTTTCTTATATCAAAGAGAAAATTACTTTTCGATTGAAGACAAAAAAAGATTAGATTAGACAATCTTTGTGTTACACTAGTATGAAGAAAATTTACGTAGGGAGATGATGTATTAATGAAAAATAACTATATTGCTTTGTTTGTTGTTCTCGTTGTTTTAGTAGCGGGTATTTTCTTTATTGTTCGATACGAAGGAATATCTGTTAATACACCTGATGCAACAACAAACACAACGGAAACACCAGACAAAAAAGAGAATTCAGAACTACAGGATTCGCAAAATTATTCAGCTGATGATGTGAGTGATCCAGAAACCGTCGTATGTACTATTGGAGATGATTTGTACAGCTTCACAATGGATGATTTTATTGGTGAAATGTACCGAATCATGCCACGTGATTTTGAACAGACTATGAGTCAACTATCAGCACCAGATCAGAAGATTCAAAGAAAACAACTCGAAGAAAATGTGATGAATTTTCTAATCGAGACTGGCTATGTAACTCTCTATTTCCAGAATAGTGGATTGGAAATTACCGACGAAGAAGTACTTTCCGAAGTTGAAAAAATCAAAGCTAATATAAAACAGCAAAGCGGTCAGCAAGACTTTGATGTAGATGGCTATTTAAGTGAAATTGGTGTATCTGAAGAGATGTTGCGCGAAGATATGTATAACCAACTCATGTTCCAAAAAGTTTTTTCGCCTCTTATGGACCCTGTTACTGTGACAGATCAAGAAGTTCAAAAATACTACAACGATAACATTTCACAGTTTGAGCTACCAGATCAGATAAACATTGATGTCATTCTTACCTATGATGAAAATGAGATGCAGGAAATCATCAAAAAGTACCATGAAGGGCAAGATTTTAATGATCTGGCTGCAGAGTATGCCAAAGATCCTCAGATTCAAGAAAATCGTGGTAAAGTAGGATGGGTATCTGAAAAAGACTTACCTCAAGAAATGTCTCGTCATATTTTTAATGAAGAAGAATATGGAGATAGTGACATTGTTTTCTTCAACATTGAAACAGCCTACTATATCGTTCGCAAAAATGACCTTCGCCAAGCTCATACACAGTCTTTCGAAGAAATAAAAGAAGATGTTGAACGGATGGCTTTGGAAAAGAAAAAAGAAGCATTGTATCAACAATTTATTGATGAGCAAAAGAAAGAATTTGGAGAACCTTCTATTAATCCCGATATAGTATTTCCATCCGATGTCGTTGTATCGAATGTTCCACCCAATACTCTTCCAGGTATGGAAGGTATGGTTGAACAATATATGGATCAACAGCAAGATACACAAAAACCATAAAATAAGGAATCCACACAAATCATTGAAGAGGGTTTATCTAGACATAAACTCTCTTTTTTCAACCCAAAATTTCTTATGCAATGCATAAATGATGGAATCTGGAATACATAGTCCTACTAGGGTAAGCAGTTTTGTTTGTAAACCTGGTAGGACTATTGTTTTATTCTTCTGCAATCCAAGAATAGACAGGCGAGCAACAAAGCCAGGGGAAGAATAGAAACGGCGCAATGAGCAAGGAATAGGAAGTGCAGAATTCGTATCAAAACAGGTATTTGTGGCTCCTGGAAGAGAACACGTTACAAAAATATTTCTTTTTTTTAGTTCATAATGAAGTAGTTTTGAGTATTGCAATATGTATCTCTTAATAGCACTGTATGTTAACGTTGATGCAGCAGGAGTATAAGCGCATATTGAAGAGATGTTGAGAATATAGCCTACTCCTCTTTTTACCATATCTCGAGAAAAGAGACTTGATAGGACAGTTATCGTAGTAGTTTGCAAAGTAATCATACGCTCTAGTGTCGAAGAATCTTGAAATTCTCGCTCAGTCGCCATTCCAAACCCGGCATTATTGACAAGAATATCAATCTGAAGGGATTGATTTTGACAAAATTCATATACTTGGATAGCAGATTGTGCATCCGATAAATCAATAGATAAGGCATACGCTTGAATACCATAGAGGCTTATTAGATCTTTTTGTAGTTGCTGCAGTGCGTTTGTATTTCGGCCAACTAAAAGAACATTTGAACCTTGCTTGGCTAATTCAATGGAAAGTTCTTTCCCAATACCACTAGAAGCTCCTGTTACTAGGGCTGTCTTCCCCGCATAAAAATGTGTTTTCGTGTACTTGTTCTTCATTTTACCTACTCTTTGAAGGGTAAAAAAAAAGACCAGGCCATGTTTAAGCCTGGTCTTGTAGGTTTTAAATCCTATTTTCTAGAAAGAATCTTACTTTTTCCAATACCACCAAGCTGTATTCCATGTGATTGGGGAGCTTGTACCTGTAGGTTGGAAGTTGACAATATTCTTGTGCTTGGAACTAATGTCTACTCGGTAGAACAATGGTAAGGAAGGAATATCTCTTGTAAGCTCTGCTTGAACAAGACGAAGATTGTTGTAGATATCTTGCTTATCAAGCATTCTTAAGATATCCGAGGTAAGTTCATCGACAAGTTCGTTTTTGTAAGCTGTGTAGTTTTGACCACTCCATCCATTTTTCTCGGTAGGAATTTGTTCGGAGTTAACTATGGAGTATAGGTTGGAGGTGGGACCCATGATCCATGCATACATAGCAGCAGAAGGTCCATTAAATTTTCTTTCTTTTAAAGTTGCTGTGAAAAAGCTAGTTGCTTGTTCATTTTTAAGGTTGACTTTAATTTTTAAGTTTTCTTCCCAACCTGAACTAATAACGGCTTGCACTTGTTCTCTGGCCTTGTTGGCTGCAGTTGTCATGAAGGTAATGGTGAACTGTTCTCCATTTTCATTCACCATTTGAGCATTTTTGCCTTCTCCTTCAATATTCCAGCCAGCCTCTGAGAATAATTCAATGGCTTTATCAAGATCATAGTCCCACTTGGTGATACTTTCATCATTAAAAGCGGGATGTTTTGGAGGAAGCCAAGCATGAGCAACAGGTTGTTGACCTTCAAAGAATTGATCAGTGATTAATTGTCTGTCAATACTGGAAAGCAACGCTTGTCGAACTCTGGGGTCAGACAAGTATTCGTTATCGCAATTCAAATCGCAATGTTCCCATGTTAAGGAAGGAGTAAAAATTGGTACTTGATCTTGGGTTTGCTTTTCCAATTGTTTTGCTTGATCAAATGTTAAACCTGTAAGGGTCATGTCAACTTGGCCAGCAATTGCGGCAGCAAGAAGTGTATCGGTGTTTTCAATGGTGCGGAAGATGATGTTATCAAGCAAAGGTTTGCCATAAAGGTAGTGTTCGTTGGTTTCTAAAATGATCGTTTGTCCACGTTCCCAGCTTTTGACTTTATAGCATCCAGCATGGACAGGATTTTTACCATAAGCATTCTTAGAATCTCCCTTGGTGGCTTCTACGATGAAATATGCATCGTCTTTGCATTTTTGTGAAACATAGGCTTCATTGTCTTGTGTTACGGGATCATCTGCATCGAAATCGTAGTACGATTTGTCGTTGATGTTGTATGGTTCTAAAACATAGTCAAAGTTTTCTTCAAACCAATGAGCAGGCATTAGCCCAATACCCCCGTTAGCGTATAGGTAAGGAGTATTCCATGTTACCTGAACAGTATAGTCATCAATGGCAACCATATCATCAATCCAGAAATCCGTTTCATTGTGAATTACAGGTGCCGCAGGGTGGTTGTAAAAATAGAAAGAGAAAAGAGCGTCTTTGGCTGTGATTTCAGTACCATCAGACCACTTTAATCCCTGATGAAGATGATAGGTGACGATCATTTTATCGACTTCGCCTTCTTCATCGTAGAAAATTTCCCAATCGCCATTTTCTTGTGTAGGCATTTTTTTGATCATCACTGGGAAACGACCCCAGAATTCATCAAAACCACCTGTAGAATTTTCATAGATCAAGGAAGTAACTTGTGTCATGGCACTCATTTGGTCAAGACCACTAAACAAGGTAGTAGGTTCTTGAGACTGACCAATAGTTAAGTTGCCACCGCGGACAGGTGGATTTAACAACATATAAACACTGTAGCAAGCTTCAGAAACTAACATAGAAGAATTGGGGCGAATATAACGGAAATCATCCCCAATTAGCCATCGGTAATACATTAGTTGATAGTCAGGAAGAATGCAAACACTTAATGCGTTTGCCACTTCGTTGCCCATTGCAAGAGTTTCTTCCCAGCCATCTTGTGCAGGAATGAGAGGTTCAAGAATCTTGGATGCATGTTCTTTGGCTTCTTCTCCCTTGGCATTGATAAGCCAAACAGCAGCGTCTCCTCGAAGAAGTTCTTCGTCAGGCATAAATTCATCTGTTTGCTCAACAATACCATTTTGAGCGACTGTAGAAATTGCATCAGAATATGGATGCTCTTCAGGTACATCACTGAAGCTATATCCTGTATCTGTTTCTAATTCTAAACCTTTTACAATCCAATTAACAAATTGTCCTCTTGTGATTGGTTTGGTCGGGTCTTCGAGTTCAATACCACTAACGATACCAACTTTTTGTAATTGTGCCATTGGTTCTTCAGTGTATCCATAATACTCGACTTTTTGACCATCTGGCAGTAGACTCCAGTCATATGAAGTTACGACCTCGTGGTTTGTAGGATCCCCATTTTGTGATGTATCACCACAACCAAATAAAACGGAAGAGGAAAGAGTTACAACTAGCAAAGAAATAAGAGCTATATGTTTTCTCATTATACCCCCTAGGAATAATAGATTTTCTACTTTTATTATACGATAAAATTAACATTAATGAAGAGAAGGAGAAAGGAACTTGAAATTTATTTTACTCTGTGAATTGACGAAATTTTCCATTGACTACCGATATGGGTGAATAAGAAAAGAAACTCTTGACCCTCCAGAGTTCCAATTTGTATCTGAGCATGAAATTCATCAATTGAATCATGGGAGACGATGTCCCATTCTTGTTTTAAAGGATTTTGGATAAGCAGTTCAATATCCAACTCAGATACAATCTCTCTATCGTCAACTAGTTGGAAAGCTTTTTCATCTTGATGGGTGCTCAAGCGATAGATAAAAGCAACCAACGTGCTATAAGGACTTTCCTCAACTCTTTTGGTGACACATTGGAAACTGTGGGTGCTTGGGTTGTATTCCCATATGTCTCGAAACGTTCTATACAAAGAGTTCATGCTTTCAACAAACAATTGATTCGCAGCATCATCATTGTCTAGGGATGTACCAATGGTCTCAAATTGGTTTTGTGAAGGGGAGATTTGTAGAATTCCGTTCTGACCCCTCCATTCTTGTTGTTTCGGATACCATTCTACCAACCATTGATCTCGTTCCTCATTGTGTCGGGTTAACAAGATCATAGGATTGTCTTCATAAACAAACATGTAGAGATTGTGTTGGGAATCATATGTCAATATTTGAGCAATCCTACTTCTTTCATTGAGAGGCCACGAAGATTGGAGTGGTTCTGTTAACATCTGAAGGGTGTCTTCCCTTCCATTGTTCCAAAGTATGGCATGGTGCAGTAAACCATTATCAATTCCGTTCATAAAGTAAAATTCGGGTTGAATATCACTAAAATCTATCACCTTGCAACTTCCTAGTATTGGGTGATGGAATGTTTTAATATACACATGCAATTCGCAGTTTTGATTTGGATAGACGTCACTTGTGACAACCATGACATTATGTCCTTCCGAGAAGTCTGGAAGATTTTTACGAAGATGTTTGTAGGAGAAGTATGTTTGTGCTTTTTCTTCAAGAACATGGAAATCAACCCTAGAAACAAAGACGTCCAAAGGGATTTTTGATATTTTTCTGGGTTGGGATTGGGACTGAAATACGGATTCAAGATATTCCTGTGCTTTTTGTACGAATTGAAATGCCTGGGTAACATTGTCTTCATGAAGAGATATCTCAGATAGACACAAGTTGGCTTGACACAGAATATTGTTTTCTCCTACAGAGGTCGTTTTTTTCTCGCGAAAGTAAGATTGGATATTTTCAAAGTGTGTTTTTGCGGTAGAAAAATCTTGCAATTTGATAAGAATTTTGCCATGAAGATACATGTAGTCATAGGAAAATGGAAAGGAAGTAGCATGTTTGTTTGAAGCGATCCCCTTTAGGCAGGCATCAAGAGCTTTTTCATATTGCCGGGAATACAATAAAGAAAGACTGTAGTAGTACCAGTAGGCTGTTTGTTCTGGATATTTTTCAACAAGAGGATGGTAATAGCTTACAACAGATTTAAAATAGTGCGGATAGTATTCGTTTAAAGGAATTGGCTCAAGAGTATATTGAGTGAGTGTCATAAGGTCAGAGAATTGGAGAATATCAACGGAATAGGAGTTCTCTACTTCTTTTTTCCATATGATAACTTCGGGTTTGTCATTGATGTTTTCCTTTTCATGCAATCCTATTAAGTTGCGAATTTCAAGAGATGAGTAGGCTGTTGAAAAACTTCTTGAAGTTTCAAACGATATCATATCGACAAAATAGTAAATATCGAGCCCGTTTTCCAAACCTGTCCCACTTGCCCAGCCAATGATTATCTCGGGCACACCATCGCATGTAAGGTCTTGTAGTGTTAAAAAATCAATCCCAGAGGCTATAGTTTTAGACTTCCAAACCAATCTCCAACCTTTTGGAAATTTTTTTGCAAGAGCAACTTGGACCGTATTTCGTTCGTTCCCTCCTTGCAAAAACTGACTAGCGAAAAGGATTTCATGTTGATTGTTACCATCAATATCGTATGTTTGATAAGAAGATGAGGTTGTCTGATTGTCGAAACATAGGATTGTGGAATCTTTTGGAAGAAGGGATTGAATAATATCAAGGATTGGATCTTGAATAGAAGGACTCATTATCATCTCTGATGGAGGAGGAAACAGGGAGCAACCTTGGCATACAAGCAAGATACTTGTAACAATACACAATAGTCTTTTGTTTTTCCAGAAACATCTAGACATTTTTGGCCTCCAATGGAAATTCAAGACAGATTTTTGCTCCTTGGGAGGGGAGGTTTTCTATAATTAAACGACCTTGATGTAGTTCCATAATACTGTCACATATTGCAAGACCCATACCCGACCCCGTTTTTTTATTCGATCCTTGATAAAATTTCAATTTGACGAAAGGGAGGTCTTTAGAAGGAATACCCTGCCCAGAATCTACGATACAAATATGTAATTTATTGTTGAAAGAATGCATTTGAACAAAAATTTCATTGTCATCACCAGAGTATTTGATGGCGTTGTCTAAAATATTGTCAAACGCTCGTTTTACGTAAAAAGGATCAATAGAAACGATAACGGGATGAGTAGGAAGGGATTTTTTTATCTTGATGCCATGTTTTTTTAAAGAAGGTTTTACAAACGATATCGAATCTTCAAGGATGCCTCGAATATCTGTTGGAACCAGTCGAATATTGTTTGTTTGTAGATTCAATTTTGAAAAATCTAACAATCGATTTACCATTTCAGAAAGCCTATCACATTCTTTTTCAATAATATCCAACCCCTCCTGAATCTCAGGGTTTTGTGTTGTGTCTGGCGATTGCAAAGTAATAGCCCATCCTTTGATGGAGGTTAGTGGAGTTCGAAGATCATGAGAGATAGAAGAGATAAAGTTGTTCTTGATTTCTTCTCGATCTTGGATTTCTTTTGCCATATGATTGAATGTGGTGCCCAATTGACCGATTTCATCTTTTCTATTTTCTGTAATACGGACAGAGTAGTCTCCGTTGCTCATTTTTCTAGAGGCCTGCGTAATTTTGCCGATAGGATCTGACAAGCTTTTTGAAATCTGAAAACCTACGCCTACACTTAAAAAAATGGTTACCATTCCCAATAAAACCAAGAATGAAGAAATTTGCAGAATACTCTGATTCGTTCTTTGTAGTGAAGTGATGAATCTTGCATATCCAATAAAATCAGAAGAAGAATACAGGGGAATCGTAACCCCTAGAATTGGTTCATTGGATTGCAGAGTTCGAGATTGCCATACGATGTATTCTTGGGATTTAATAGACTCAATATCATTAATGTATAAAGGAACGATATTTGTAGCTGCTAAAGTATCCGCAAGGATATTTCCATTGGATTCAAAAAGTTGTACTTGTGCATTTGAATTGGCCGAAAAACTTTCCAAAATTGTTTGTCTTTGTGTAAAAATATTGGGATTCTCTATATATTCATGAAAAAACATGGAGGAAAGAAGGGCTTGGTTTTTTACAATATTTGTTACACTGTTTTTGTAGTAATAGTGAATGGTTGCAACGAGAGTAGTTAAAAAAAACACAATACTAAGGCATACTACAATCGTATAGCCAAAAACCAAACGCGCACGAATGCTACGAAATTGAAAAAAGTGCATTATCGTCTCCAGCGGTAGCCTACTCCCCAAACTGTTTCAATAAGGTCTGGCTTGGCAGGGTTGTCTTCAATTTTTCCACGGAGCCTGCGAATGTATACGTCAATGGTTTTTGGTTCAGTAACAACATCATGCCATACTCGATCCATGATTTCATCACGGGAAATGGCAATGCCTGCATTTTCCATCAAAAGACTTAAAAGGCGAAATTCTCTTTGCGTTAAATCAACTGCAGAGCCATTTTTGGTGGCTTCTCTTGTTCGCAGATTGATGGTTATACCATGGGAAGTGGCATAGCCAGCATGGTAGTTATTTCCTTCGGTGGTGCGTTTTAAAATAGCTTTAATTCTTGCAATCAATTCAAGTGGGTTAAAGGGTTTTATAACGTAATCATCTCCGCCACTTTGAAAGCCATGGATTTTGTCTTGATCCTGTCCTTTAGCTGTAAGCATGATGATTGGAACGTTAGGGTTGATTTGCCGGATCGCTTCGCAGGTTTCAAAACCATTCATTCCTGGTAGCATTACATCCAAAAGAATAAGATCAATAAATTCGTTTTGTATAATTTCCAAACCATCTTCCCCTGAACCAGCTTCAACTACCTCAAAGTCATTCCTTGAAAGATTAATAGCGGTGAACTTACGGATTGGGACTTCATCTTCAATAACTAAAATTTTTTTGTTCATTTTCATCCTCGGTAACAAAATTCAATTGATCCAATTTACATTTTTATTATACTAATTCATCGATATGAATAAGACAATGCTCATCCAAAATTTTAAGAATATCGAGATAAAGCATCGAGATCAAATTCTTGTAGCTCTTTCATCTATTGGTATCCAACCGAAATGTCTACGGTTTTACCATGAGGCCTTTACCCATCGGTCTTTTAAGATCGAAAACGATTGGCCTTATCAAGATAACGAACGACTAGAATTTGTAGGAGACTCTATTCTCCAAAGTACAGTTTCTTTGTTCCTTGCTGACCGGCATTACAATGCTACTCAAGGAGAATTAACCGTTCTTCGATCCGTGTTTGTGAAAACAGAAACTCTCACCACTCTAACTATGAAATATAATTTACACAAAGCTTTCTTGATGTCAAAAGGAGAGCAATCTACTCTAGAAAAGTTTTCTCGGTTATATGAGAAGGCGCAACCCTATTCACAACGGTATGAACCGTATTGTGGTTTGTTTGAAGCGGTGGTTGCGGCTATTTACTATGATTGTGGCAGTTCCTTTACCACGAAATGGTTGCATCGGATTTTTTTAGAAGTTGCTCACGATCGAAAAGAAGAAAAATATGTGAAAGACGCCAAAACACTTCTTCAGGAGTTAACTCGAAAGATCTATGGCAGTGAACCCGAGTATCAAACTCGTCTGCTACCAGAAAGCCCTAAACTTGGATTTTATGCCATGGTTTTTGTAAATGATAAATATCTGGGCTGCGGTTATGGGAAATCCAAGAAGGAAGCCCAGAAATGCGCAGCCCAGAGCGTTCTGCAAAAAAAAGAGAAGCTTATTTAGACTCTAAAAGAGTGTTTGGATCAAGAATAAAGTTTTGTCCTGAGGGCAAAATGATAACTTTGATATCGTCGGCTAACTTTTCAATCATTGTATACTGAAGGATTTCTGAGCTCAACGATTCAGAAATCAATCGATTGGATTCTGCTTCACCCTGTGCCCGAGTAATTCTCTGTTCAGCTTTATACTTTTCTTGTTTCACAATTTCTTGCTCTTCCAATGCTTTTTGAGAAGCAATTTGTTTTAGCTCGATGGCGTTTTCAAATTCACTGCTAAAAGTGATGTTCTCCAGAAGAACGTCTACCACTTCAATAGAGTAGCTTTCCAAATCATTTTTTAAACGATCTCGTATGGATATGCGAAGCGCTTCTCTACTGGGAGCTACCTCAATTGCTTTGTATTTCACTGTTTCATCTTTCACAATTTGAGGAATCTTTGGGAAAATAATTACTTCAAAATATCTAGGACCGATATTTCTGTAAAGATCTTGAATGATATTCGGGGAAACTTTGAAATTTAAGGTTAAATTCATTGTAATGTTTTGAGTTTCTAGCGAGAAACATTCCAAATTGGTGAAAGTATATTTCTGAATGCGAACGTCTGCAAGCTTCATTTCATTCCAAGGGGGAATCATTTGCAAGCCTTCTGATTTTTGATCAACAATACCACCAAACTGATAAATGATGCCCACATTGCCCGTTGGAACAATTTTCATAGAGGACCATAATGTCACGACAATGAAGATTAAAAGAACAATCCATGGTGTGGATTTTTGGTAGGAATTGACAACCCTGCTTTTTTGATAATAAAGAAGAGAGCCAATGAAAACTAAAATCAATACGAAACTAAACCCTATATACGTCATGTTTACTCCTTTGTTATTGAATATAATGTAGCAACAATCGTAGTGTGTGTAACAGTCCTTCTTGGTGAGTTCTTTCATATCCATGAGAAGAAGATACACCCGGGCCAATAAGTCCATGTTTGATCAGATACCCCGCTCTAAGCGAAGCCTCTACATCGGAACCATAGTAAGGGAACACATCGGCAGAGTAGGCAATACCATAGTTTTTTGCTATTCGAATAAGGTGGGAAGTTATGCTGTAGTCGTAGGGACCACCACTATCTTTAACACAAATAGATACTTTTTCTTCGCTGCCTGTTAAGTCACCACCAACAGCTCCCATGTCAACTGAAATCATTTCTTGGGTGTCGTCTGGAATGCCAGAGGATCCACCATGACCAACTTCTTCATACGTTGTAAAACAAAGATGAATACGTCGATGAACGGCAGTAGGATTCTCTTGTATCCATTTGGCCAATGCTAAAAGAATAACAGATCCAGCTTTATCGTCTAAATGCCTACTTTTAATGTAACCAGAATCGGTAATCGTGAATCGTGGGTCAAATGAAATGAAATTGCCTACTTCTACTCCCTTGTTGATCGCATCTTCTTTGGTTGTAATTCTTTCATCAATAACCACCTCAATATCTTCTTCTTTTTTTTCTTTTGCTACTGATTTTGAGGTGTGTACCGACGAGTCAGCATACTGAATTGTGCCCTGCAATGTGGCACCGGTGTAGGTGTGTATTGTGCAGTTTTCACCAGATACGGTATTTTCGGACCAACCCCCTATTTTGCTAATGCGAAGTCTGCCGTTGGCTTTAATACTTCGTACGATTCCACCAAGGGTATCCAAATGGGCTGCTAAAGTGAGTGGTTGATTTGGTGGACCCATGGAACACAGAATCCCATTTTTACAATTCTTTTCAGGAGACCATCCCATTTCTATAAGAAGTTTGCAAACGGTAGTAGATATGGCATCTGTATATCCGGTTGGGCTAGGAGTATTGCACAGTTTATTTAAAACATCTAACATCCATTGTGTGTATTCTTCTGAATGTAACATAAAACCTCCCAACGATAACATATGTTTATCATACCAGAAAAACAGTGGATATAAAATGATCTCACGAGAAACTACTGAAAAAAAATACGAATATGGTATACTGAGTATCACCTCGAGTAGGAAAAGCAATTGCTGACAATGTCAGAGGAAAGTCCGGGCTCCATAGAGCAGGGTGCTAACTAACGGTTAGTGGGGGTGACCCTAAGGAAAGTGCAACAGAAAATACACAGCCTGTTTACAGGTAACGTTGAAATGGCGAGGTAAGAGCTCACCAGCAACCGGGTGACCGGTTGGCTATGTAAACCCCACCTGGAGCAAGACCAATAACAAACGTTTGTAGGTTGCTCGCTGAGTTTGTAGGTGTGTCGCTTAGATAGATGATTGCTATCCTTTTTGGATACAGAACCTGGCTTACTGATTACTCGAGGTGGATACTCTAGTAAGGAAGAAGATGATACACCATATACCAGTTTTTGGAAACGATATTGTTCAGTTGCTACAAGTGAAGCATGACGCAGTTGTTCTGGACTGTACATGTGGCGAGGGGGGTCATGCAAGTATGATTCTTCCTCATATGCCACATGGTCACTATTATGGCTTTGACAGGGATCCTCAAGTTCTATCAATTGCCAAGGAAAGACTATCTAAAATAGCCCCTAACTTCACTCTGTTTTTAGCGAATTACACAGATTCTATTCCTCGAATCCAAAACCAAGAATTCCCTCAACCCAACGTTTTGTTAGCAGATTTGGGAATTTCGATGTTTCAATTAAAAGAATCCCAGAGAGGTTTTAGTTTTTTATCTGACGATCCTCTTTGTATGAGATTTGATTCAAATGAACAAGAAATGCAAGCCTACGATATTGTGAATCGATATCCTGAAAAAAAATTAGCTGATATTATATATGAATACGGAGAAGAAAGGGCTTCTCGAAAAATTGCAGCCTACATTGCTCGAAGCCGCCAAAAAAAACACATCGAAACGTGTTCTGAATTGGCTTCCATTGTGGCAAGAGCAAAAGGCTATCGGAGTCGAAATCGGGGTATTCATCCTGCTACTCAAACCTTTCAAGCTCTTCGTATAGAAACCAATCAAGAAATGAAACATTTGGAAAAATTGTTACTACATTTGCCAGAAATCATTGCTCAAAAAGGGATTGCAGCTTTTATCTCCTACCACTCCATTGAAGATCGAAAAGTGAAACATTTTTTTCGAGACTCCCTTTATTTCGAACGATGGAACAAAAAAGTAATAAAACCCTCCGACGAAGAAATACGTCAAAACCTAGCTGCAAGAAGTGCAAAATTACGTATAGGAATTCGCAATGAGAGCATTTCGTAGTCTTATTGTTTTGTTTTTTTGTTTGATGTTTGTGGGGATAACACATACATTGTTATGGATGGTAGATAAGAAGATTGAGAATACACAAAACTTGAATCAAGAATTACGTATTCAGATCAGTGATTTGCAAAAGGAATACGAAAATTATGTCAACGTAAACGTTGTGATAGAAGAAGCAATGAATCGAAAAACCTTACAAATGATTAAACTTCAAAAAGATCAACAAGTGGAGGTGTTTACTATTGAGTTTTCTGAGTAAAAGAAAAAAACATCGTATCGGCAGTATCCAATTTTTAGGATTTGTTATGGCTCTTTTCTTGCTACTTGTTTCCGGATGTCTTTTTTGGAGGGGATTTTTTGATGACAGAGTTGCCGCTCTTAAGTATTATCCCTCAAGCACTCCAGATGTTATATTGCCCATGAGAGGAAAAATACTGGATCGCAATGGAAAAATACTCGCCGAAAGCAAAGAAGCTTTTAACCTCCAATGCAACCGTCATCAGATGGAGAATCCTGAGCTGTTTATGAACCAAATTGGACCCATCTTAAATATCGATGAACAAGTTCTTCTAGAGGACTACCAAGAAAGAATCAAAGACCCGGAAGTGGTTTGTGTCATGATTTCAAAGAAACTAACAGAAAATCAAAAAGAAAGAATACAAAAGCTAGTACAAGATTCCCCTATCTGCAACTATGAATTTGTTACAGATCAAAAAAGAACCTACCCAAAAAGAACATTAGCCGCTTCTTTAATCGGATATGTGGGCGATGACAATTATGGATTAAGTGGCATTGAAAATGCCTATAACAGTTTGTTGTCGGGTATTCCAGGTAACAAAATCTACAACCGAACCTTCAGCGGAAACAAAGTCCCAGGATCTGAAGAACTTTTGAGTGTACCCGAGAATGGGAAAAACTTGATTTTAACTATTGATGAAAAGATCCAGTCCAAAGTGGAATCCATTCTAGAGTTACACACGGAAAAGGCCAATGCTAAAGGAGGGGTGGCGATCGTTATCAATCCCGAGAATGGAGAAATCATAGCGATGGCTTCTTATCCATCGTTTGATTTAAACATGGGGCATGAGTATATTCAGCAGGTAGCATACTCCAACAAAGCAGTTGCCATGAATTATGAACCAGGTTCTGTTTTCAAGTCAGTCACTGCCTCGGCAGCACTAGATTTAGGCTTTATAACACCAGAAGATACCTATACGTGTGAAGGACAGATATGGGTTGAAAACAAGCAAATCCAGTGCATCATACCACACGGAACCCAAAAACTGGCAAGTTACATACGAAATTCTTGCAATGTGGTTTTTGCTCAGATTGGACAAAAAATGGGTACTCATTTGTTGGATTTTGTGGAAACTTTTAACTTTGGATCTCGATTGCCCTTTCCACTAGCGGAACAGGATGCTGGTATTCTTCCGGTTCGGGAGTGGTATTCTGATCTTGAGGCAGCAAATATCTCGTTTGGGACATCCATTTCTGTGACCCCCTTGCAAATGATTTATGCATATGCAGCCATCATTAATGGGGGAGACTATTTAAAACCTATTATAGTGAAGGAAGTACAGGATTTTGCAGGAAAAACAATACAGACATTTGAAAAGGAAGTTTTAAAAAAAGTAATCTCGGAAGAAACATCTTCTACTATGGTTGCGGTGCTGCAGAATGTTGTTCAAGATCCATACGGATGCTCGCAAGCAAAAATTCCTGGAGTGCCGGTTGGCGGAAAAACAGGAACATCCTACAAAAGTTTTCAAGGTAAGTATCAAGATGATAAGGTCATTTGTTCTTTCGTAGGTTTTTTTCCTGCTGATGCTCCTCGTTATCTTGTTTTAGTTTCTATTGATGAACCTTATCCAAGTTACAACGCCTACGGTTCTACAATTGCAGCTCCTGTTTTTAAAGATATTGCTGAGTGGATTCTTCGAATAGAGGATCGATCAAATGCTTTTGAGTAAGATCGAAACGATTCTGCCATGTAAAAAAAAAAGACTTTGCAAAGACTTTGCCATACATGAAATACAAAGGGATTCTCGATGGGTGGTTGAAGGCGATATTTTTGTATCCATTATGGGAACACAAACGGATGGACACCATTACATAGAGTCGGCCATAAAAAATGGTGCTATAGGAATTGTATTGTCCGATGAGTACGATGTTTCTACTCTCCCAAAGCATCTGTCATACTGGACAGTTTCTTCTCCTGCCCAGGCTTGGAGTTTATTATCACAAGCTTGGTTTCAGTATCCTGCCTCTCAATTAAAGATGATTGCTATAACAGGTACATCAGGAAAGACAACGACGGCACATATACTCTATAAAATGTTCCTCAATATGGGACAAAAGGCAGTTTTAATTGGAACAGGGGGTGTTTTTATAGACGATCAACCCATGAACTATACTATGAAGGGGGCTGTTACAACCCCTGACCCAAAGGAATTACACTATATACTATCTAAGGCGATAGAAAAAGGGTGTTGTTATGGTGTAGTCGAAGCTAGCTCTCATGGTTTGTCGCAAGATCGTCTTTTTGGAGTGGCTTTGGATGCCGTTTTTTTTGTATCCCTTTCACCTTGTCACCATATCGAATATCATCAATCCGAAGAAGAATACATCCATGCAAAAGAAAGGATTTTTTCAACCGTAAAACCTGAAGGCATTGTTGTAATCAACAAAGACGCAGAACTATATCAGAAAATGACTATTCCAAATTCTTCCTCCTATATCACAATTTCTTTTTCAAAAGATGCTGATTATCAGTTGTTGCCAATTAGTTTGCACCATGATTCTTTACAGAACCCCTTGAAACGTTTTGCTTTGCAGGGGAAAAGTCAATGTTATCATCTTTCTACAAGGCTACCCGGAGACTTTCAAATATACAATATTGGAGCTGCTTTTTTGATTGGAACACATTTTGGTTTTGAATCGGATCGATTGAAAGATGCTTTGCAGAGTATTCATCAGATACCTGGGCGATGGCATGTAATTCCTACTTTGTTACCAATTACTGTTGTCATCGATAAGGCCAATGTGCTTCTAGCTCTTCGAGCAATTCATAAACAAATTGAAAGCAGTCCCTATACAAAGAGGATTTTGGTTTTTGGCAATGTAGGAGGAGGGCAGAAATCTTCCAGAGCGGATATTGGTAAGTTTTTTTGTTCGTTTTTTGATGAAATAGTTTTAACACTGGACGATCCTGAAACAGAAGATCCTGTTCTAGGCTTTTGCCACTTCATGTCATCCCTAACAAAAGAAGAAGCCGAAAAGGTTTGCATCATAGAAGATCGTAAAAAAGCGATTCAGAAATCTATTGATTTAGCTCCCAAAGGGTCTATTGTTGCAATTTTAGGAAGAGGGAATCAAAAAGAATTCCTAGTGCAAGGATCTGTACAAATATTTGATGATGTTGAAACAACAAAACAGATTGTTCACGATAAGGAGAGCCATGTTTCTTGTGACAAACCACACATTGACGAAAATAACTAAAGGATCTATGGTACATGGAGAAGAAACTCATTTAAATGAATACCCACTTCATCTTGCAATTGATTCTAGAAATGTGCAGCAAGGGGATGTATTCGTTTGCCTAAAAGGGGAACGAGTGGATGGGCATGAGTATGTAAAACAAGCTCTTGCTAAAGGGGCAAGGGGGATTATTGCCCAGAAACCTATTCCTTTTGTAGACACCACAGATTCATTTCTCCTTTTAGTGGATGATACTGCTCAAGCTTTATTGGATATTGCTTCGGAGATTACAAAAAAATACGACTCAATTCTAATCACTGGTTCTGCTGGTAAAACCACCACGAAACAAATTCTTGCAAAACTATTGCCTTCTTCTTATGCTACTTTTGGAAACTTCAATACTCCTATCGGTCTTCCCGTTGCACTGACGGGTATTCCAATCAATACAAAGTGGATTATTTCTGAGTTAAGTGCTTCCTATCCTGGTGAAATTGAAACTCTTCTGCCTCTTTTCCCGTCTTCTAAAGGGGCTATCTTAACAGGAATTGGCTATTCTCATGCTGCATTTTTTTCTTCTACAAAAGAAATCTTACGCACCAAAAGTTTGATCTTTCAGAATGTATCCAATCCAGAAACCTGTTTTGCAAATGGTCACTTGGGTGGTCTGGAAAAAGACTTAAAAAGGGCTTATCCTCAAGTTCAATTCTATGGTTTTGATGACAATTTGGATATACCAATATTGATTGATTCTATGAACACAGAAGGAACGACCTTTTCATTTACCATCAACGCAGTGAGGTATACGTTTACAATTCAATGTTTTGGAAAACACTATGTACTAAATGCCGTCGCTTGTATTTGCTTGACTTTGCAGTTGTATCCCCATCTAGACGAAATTGAACTACAGAAAAAGCTACAGGGGTTTTCTCCCGGAAAAGGTAGAGGGCGTTTGATATGCCTTGTGAATGATTGTATTTGTATTGATGAGTCGTACAACGCAAATCCTCTATCCATGAAACTGTCATTAGATGCTTTTAGGGCTTTTCCATATTCTTCTAAAGTGTTGATTCTAGGGGATATGTTAGAGCTGGGAAGTATTTCTGAGAAAGAACATGAAGAGATGGGTAGATTGGCTAAAGGATGCAAAACAAAGAAGGTATTTTATATAGGTCAATGCGGACCCTCTTTTCGAAATGGATACGGCGCTTCAGAGGATGTCTCATATTGTGATTCACTGGATCAGCTGTGGAAAGAACTTCAGATCTGGATCAAAAAGGGTACTGTTATTTTTGTAAAGGCTTCTCATGGAGTAGGTTTACACGCTATTGTTGATAAACTGGAATCAATGGAATAAGAAAGGAAGACTTGATGAAATTGCAACCATTTTTATTTTTTTGGAGCAGTTTTTTGCTTGTTACTTTTTTAATGCCCTTCTTTATACAAATCTTGAAGAGACAACAGATAGGGCAAATTGTCCGAGAGGAAGGACCTAAAGATCATTTATCGAAAACTGGCACACCAACTATGGGTGGTATACTCTTTATTGTTGTCGGTACTCTTTTGTTTGGACTCTATATGTCGACGCAGCCATTTGCTGTACAAAATCTTTTACCTATCTACCTTCTCCTTTCTTATGCAAGCATTGGTTTGTTGGATGATGTCCGAAAAACAATTCTCCGATCCCCCTATGGATTGAAAGCAAGAGAGGACATTGCTTTGCAGATTATAGCCTCTATACCTGTTATTGTGTGGGTATATTTATTTTCGAATAGTACGTTTATGATCCTAGGTTGGATTGTATTTGAAGTGTTTTTTATTCTATCTGTGGTCAATTCTGTCAATTTGACGGATGGTATTGATGGATTGCTAGGGAGCATTTCCATTCCAATTTTCCTTTTTTATGCCATCATATTATACTCACAAGGACATTATGCGGGAGTCATTTTTTCTCTTATTATGACCGGAGCTCTTCTTGGATTCATGATTTTTAACGCGTACCCTGCCAAAGTGTTTATGGGTAATGTTGGATCTTTTGCCATTGGGGGAGCCATTGTTGCCTTGGCCATTCTTTCTCATACTGAATTCTACCTCTTATTGGTAGGACTTTTATTTGTTTGGGAAGCCTTATCGGTTATCTTGCAAGTCGGATGGTTTAAATATACGAAAAGAAAGTTTGGTGAAGGGAAGCGTATTTTTCTCATGTCACCGTATCATCACCATTTAGAGTTAAAAGGTTATTCAGAAACACAAATTGTTGTTTTGTTTACCAGTCTAGAGATCGTCTTATGCACCTTAGCAGGTGCAATTTATTTTTTGTAACTTTTTCGTAAAATGAAGGCAATGAAAAAAACACTGGAACTGAAAGACAAAAAGATTACAGTTTTTGGCTTGAAGAAGAGTGGCAAAGCTGCCATTGAATTGTTGCTATCAAAGGGGGCATCTATCTTTGCATCAGAAGCTTCTGCAAGCATTGACCCAAAGACTATCATATGGTTAGAATCGATGGGAGTTGATTTTGAATTAGGCTTTCATTCTGAAAGAACCTACGAAGGAAAAGACTTTATCGTTCTTTCACCAGCAGTTCCTAGGCGGATTCCAATATTGGTAAAAGCAGAAGAACACCATGTGCCAATTATTGGAGAAATTGAACTAGCATACCAATTCACGGAGTCTCATTTTATTGCTATTACGGGCACATCTGGGAAAAGCACCTCTGTTGAACTTACGGGCCATATTTTGCGATATCATATTGCTCCTGTTTACGTTTGCGGGAATATTGGAATTCCTATTTCTGAAATTGTCCATAAAACCAAAACAGCCACTTTGGTGGTAGAGGTAAGTTCTTTTCAGCTAGAAACCATCCAGGAATTCTCCCCCCATATAGCAGTTTTTCTTAATTTTTCTGAAGATCATTTGAATCGCTACCAAACAATGCAAGATTATTTTGCAGCCAAACTTCGTATTTTTGAGAATCAAGCCGAACAGGACTTTTCTATTCTTAATGGAGACCAGGAGTGTCTTCGCAGTATTAACGTAAACAAAGCAAAAAAATACTTTTTTTCAATGAAGCAAAAGGTAAATCCCGGCTGTTGGTATGACCACGATACAGACGAAGCAGTTATGACAGTGAATCAAAAAGAAATCAGAGTTTCTCTTGCACATATGCGAATCAAAGGACATCATAACAAACAAAACGCAATTGTTAGTATCTTGTCTGCCTATCTATATTTGCAAGATGCTTTTTCAGTTGATTTGTGCCAAAAAGCACTGGTTACTTTTCAAGGTCTTCCTCATCGATTTGAATGGGTAGGCAGGTTTAACGGTATTGGATTCATTAATGATTCGAAATCTACAAAACCTTCCACTACCATTGTAGCTATACAGTGCATGACAGAACCATTTGTCTTGATGATGGGAGGTAGCGATAAAGAAAGTGATTTTCATGAAGTTGCAAAGAGAATTTCAACTCACCCGTTTATCAAAATTGTTATTTTATACGGGAAAACAAGGAAGAAAATTAGAAATGCTTTGGATGGAGTTGGATTTAAAAACTATAAAATGACTCCTACATTTAAAAGTGCTTTTTTTGAAGCCACAAAGAAAGCTAAAGCAAGCAATTTCATCCTTCTATCACCGGGGTGCGCTAGTTTTGATGAATTTAATAATTTTGAAGAAAGAGGAAATGCATTTAAGAAAATGATTTGGCGCACATTTAATCACTCATGATTTCACCAAAAAGATTGCACGCAAATATTTTAACTCTCACGATTCTGCTTTGCTTGATTGGCTTGTTAATGGCATTTTCTACAACGTCTACTCATTTCTTTAAGGATGGGGGTCAAGGAAATCCATTTTTTGGTCTATTGCACCAGTTTTTATTTTTGTTGCTTGGGTTTTTTGTTTTATTCTTTTTCCGGAAAATATCCCAACGATTTTTAAAACGATATGCCTACTTGTTTTACTATGTTTCACTCATTTTGCTGTTTTTTGTGTTGATTTTCCATACTCCCATAACAAATGAGGTTGGAGAAGTAGCAAGAAGATGGATTTTTATTCCAGGAGGTTTCACCATACAACCTTCTGAAATTGCAAAAGTATCGATCATTTTTTATATAGCGACCTATTATTCTCAGTTTAAAAAGAAAATGGTACTTAAGGATCATTTTCAACCCTTATTTATGATTGCTTTTGGGGCAGTACTCATTGCAATTGAACCCAATGTTTCAGCAGCTGTTGTTTTTGCTGCCATTGGTGCCGTCACTATGGTGTTGGGGGGGTTTCCTCTTCTTGCAGGTTTTATAGGGGCGTCCTCGGTTTCTGTTCTATTTTATGTTGTAATGTCAAAGATTCCTCGCTTGCAAAGGCGACTAAACATTGTGCAAGAAGTTTTTGTGAGTCCTGATGCTTATCAGCTTCGACAGGGGCTTCGGGCGATTGTACGAGGAGGACTTGTCGGTCAGGGATATATGAAAAGTTCTCAAAAATTTGTCAACTTGGCATTTTCATCGACTGACTTCATCTTTGCTATCATATGCGAAGAGTTTGGTTTGGTATTCGGGTGTCTTCTTCTATTTCTCTATTTTCTGTTGTTCTATTATATGTTGCAAGTAGCTAGATTGGTAAAAAGCCATTTTTATTCCATTCTTGTTGCGGGAATCGCTTTTCATTTGTTGTTTCAAGCTCTTCTTCATGTAGCTGTTACGTTGGCCATATTTTTGCCAACAGGAATCCCGCTTCCCTTTATTAGCAAAGGCGGCAGTGCATTGATTCTCAATCTTTTTGAGGTGGGAGTTGTGCTGAATATTGCTGCAAGACTTCCTGTAAAAAAAGACAACTCAAAGGAATTTTCGATTGTTGCTTGATCAAAAGCATATCTATATGACGGGTATAGGAGGAGTGGGAATGACACCTTTAGCTCTTTATTATAGGGCAAAGGGCTATTGCGTAGAAGGTTCAGATCTGCAATCGTTTCGAATGGAAGATACTTTGCGGAAACACAAGATTGCAATCCACACCGAACAAAACATGGAAAATATTCACACCGGCATTAGTTCTTTGGTATATTCTGCAGCAATACCAATGACCAATCCTGAAATCGTCCAAGCACGTCGCTATGATATACCCTGCATTCATCGAATAGACGCATTAAAAGAAATTGTTCAATCGAAAATTTTATGTTCCGTAACCGGTAGTTATGGAAAGAGCACCACAACAACTTTTCTGTCAAATATGTCAGAGCAATGCGGACTGCAACCTTCTTGGCTGATAGGAGCAGATATGTTGCATTATCCGTGTGCTCGATATACAACAAGCGATTACTTTGTTTTAGAGACCGATGAATCCCAACCATGCTTTTTAGACTTTCATCCTACGTATTTGATAGTAACAAATATTGGCGTGGACCACTTATCAAACTATGAGAATGATCCAGAGAAGCTAAAACTAGCAATGCGTTCTATTGTTCAAAACACAAAACAAAGAGTGATTGCTCCTTATTCAGTTAAACAAACATTGGACAGTCAATCTGTACTCAATTCTTGGATAACCTGTGGTTTGAACAAAGGGGAGTATCGAATTTCTCAACATCGTACGTTTTTTGATGGATCGCAATTGCGAACCACCTTCCATCTAGATGGGAAGTATTCGTCTTTTGATGCCGAAATTCCAATGCCTTCAATACGAAACGTTATGGATGCCGTACTATCTTTTGCTCTCATAGAGGATATCGTTGGTCCCATTAGCAAACCCTTTGAATATTTTTATTCTCTTCCTCCGGTGGAGAGACGATTCCAGTTTATTACTACCGATTCTAGTGCCCTTTTGATTGACGATGAGGGCGATAGCCCCGACGTCATCAAAAAAGTGATAGAAGATGCCAAACTCTATTTTCCCCATCACCATGTAATTGCTTTCTTACAACCTCACCGGTATTCTAGATTGCAAAGCTTGTTCTCAGATTATGTACAAGCCATGCAGTTGGCCGACGAGGTCGTTATCTTGCCGGTATATCCAGCAGGGGAAGAGCAGAAGAATAGAAAAAACAGCATGGATTTATTCGAAGCTCTTCAAGAATGTCATCTAGGTTCTGTCCATTATGCTCCTACAATAGAAGAAGGCTCATCTCTTCTTGCTTCCTTTCTCCACGAACCCAATGCAATTGTCACATTAGGGCCTGGAGATGTATGGAAACTTTATCAGGATATTCATAGATGAGTACCCAGGCAATCAATCTTTCTTTTTTTTCAGGGACCATTTTGTACAATGAATCGCTACGACCATATAATACATTTGGTATTGGAGGACATGCGAAGATATTGGTGCAACCAAATACTCCCGAGGATGTTGCTCAAACCATTCTCGAGTGTACTTCTTTACATATACCTTATATCATTATTGGGTGCGGATCCAATATTCTTTTTTCTGACGAAGACTACCCGGGCGTTGTCATTCATATGAAAAGTCACTTAACCAAAATACATCTTCATTCGAACCGTATGGTATTTGTTCAAGCAGGGGTACTGATGCAAAATGCAATCCAATGGTTTCTTCAACACCAACTTACAGGATATACATACCTAGCGGGTATTCCTGGAACGATGGGGGGCTGTATTGCAATGAATGCAGGAACCAACCGAGGTCGAATCAACCAAATTGTACAACGTGTTCAGTATTTTAACGGACTGCATATCCAAGAAATGGAAGGAAAAGAGCTTCAAGATTCTTTTCATTACAGGAGTAGTATTTTTTTGGAACAAAAATGGTGTATTTTATCTGCTTTGCTTCTACTAGAAGAAGGAGATATTGAAAAAGAGAAAAAACAATTACAAAATTATCTTCAGAAACGTAGTACTTCTCAACCACTACAATTCAAAAGCGCAGGTTGCTTTTGGAAAAATCCTCCTCAGCGGTCGACAGGAAAAATACTAGAAGAGTTAGGTTTGAAGGGCTTAAAGATAGGAAATGTGAAAATATCTGACTTGCATGCAAATTTTATATTGAACATGGGAGGAGGCACATGCAAAGAGGTATTAGCCCTAGCAGAAAAAGTGGAAGATATTGTGTATCAAAAAACAGGAATTGTATTGGATAGAGAAGTACAACACGTAACCGGTATGTTGCATTGAAAACAATGTTTTATATAGTTGTAGTATATTTTTTTACACAACGTTTACATAACAGAATCAACGATACTCTATGAGTATCTTAATATAGGTATTGTCTTGCAAAAATGTATGTGTCATGGAAGGCGGTAGACTATGTGGCAATATGTAGTTAGACAAATGATACAGAGGTTTTTTATCCTGCTGATTATATCGTTTATTGCTTTTATTTTTCTGAATACGATGAGTGATCCGGTAGACATTATCAAGTCTATGGACCCTCATATTACGCAACAGCAGATCGATGTATACAAGCGTCAACAAGGTCTTGATAAGCCTGTTGTCATCCGATATGGCTATTGGTTCGTGAATGCCTGGAAAGGTGATTTTGGAATTTCACGAGCGTACAAAGAGGATGTTTTTCCCCTCATAATGAATCGAATTCCTAACACGATGTATATGCAGGCGATTGTCATTCTTATCATTGTTTTTGTTGCTATTCCGTTAGGCATTTTTTCGGCCGTTCATCAGTATTCAACATGGGACTATATTCTCACATTTTTTACATTTACCGGGGTTTCTTTGCCAATGTTCTGGGTCGGCCTAATGGTTATTTTGTGGTTAGGAATTGGTGCTGGACTTCCTTTTACTGGGATGTATTCTGATATTGTTACCTATGGGGGGCAGACTATGCCCTACCTAGAGGCTCCCTGGTTTGTAAAACTAGGGGATCGTATGATGCACCTGATTTTACCAGTCATCACAATTTCTTTGATATCCCTTGCGGGTTTAATGCGTTATACACGATCTGCCTTGTTGGAAGTTATCCGTCAAGACTATGTTCGAACTGCCCGTGCAAAGGGAGTTTCACAAAAAAAGGTAATTTATCATCATGCTCTTAGAAATGCAATGATTCCGATAGCAACCATTCTCATTCAAACGATTCCCACCCTTTTTGCGGGATCCCTTATTGTTGAGCAAATATTTGGTTGGCCGGGCGTAGGAAAAATGGTGTACGATGCTGTAATGCAAAAAGATTACAACTTAGCCATGATGAATTTAATGTTCTTGTCGTTTCTTACTGTCACTTTTACATTAATTGCAGACATATCGTATGCATTTCTTGATCCAAGAATTACGTATCGGTAAGAGTAACATTTTAAAGGAGCAAAGAATATGAGCAATCAAGATAATAAGAGAAAAAATCCATCTTTGGACGAAGAAGAAGTATTAATTCCTAATGTTGAATCTGGAGAACCTACTTTAGTGCCAACATTTGATCAAGACGATATTCAAGGCAATACGAAGCAGTATTCTTATTCGCAGATGGTTTGGATCCGTTTTAGAAAGCACAAAATGGCATTTATTGGAGCGTGCATCATTATTATACTCCTCTTAGGTGCTATTTTTGCACCATGGTTTTCAGGAGGACAAAATCCTCGATTTGCTGACATCAATATTCGATTTTTACCACCCTTTTCACCAGGGCATTTTTTAGGTACCGATGATGTAGGAAGAGATGTATGGACACGTCTTTTATATGGTGGCAGAACCTCCTTACTTATTGGCTTCCTTGTAGCAATACCGGCAGGTTTATTCGGAGGAATCGTTGGATCCATTTCTGGTTATTTTGGAGGATGGGTAGATTCTTTCCTTATGCGACTAGTTGAAGTCTTCTTTTCCGTTCCAACGTTACCCATATTGGTTACACTATCTGCTTATTTCGGGGCTAGCGTCTTTATAATTGTAGGCCTTTTGATATTCTTTGGATGGGCACCAACGGCTCGATTGATTCGAGGCCTTGTTCTGCAAATTAAACAATATGAATTTGTTGAGGCCGCTAAAGCTATTGGTTGCTCCGATACCCGCATTATTATGCGGCATATTTTCCCCAATACCTTTGCTATTCTTATTGTCCAAATGACCCTTAAAGTTGGTGGAGCTATTCTTTCTGAATCTACTCTTTCCTTTTTGGGTTTGGGTGTAAATCCAGCAGATCCAACCTGGGGCAATATGTTATCCAATGCTCAGAATTTCCTGTGGAATGCTCCCCATCTTGTTATATGGCCTGGTCTCATGATTTTTCTCACCATTTTGTCCTTTAACTTTTTAGGGGATGGTTTGCGCGATGCTCTTGACCCAAAGTTAAAACAGTAAAAAGCAATAATATAGTCTGACTAAGGAGTTGAAAATTATTTCTGATTTTCAACTCCTTTATAGCGATGAAAAGAATTCTAATCGTAGAAAACGGAAAAGCATCTGTCCAGATTAAGAAATCTTCTTTTTATGCGTATGCTGTTCCTATTCAATCAAATGAGGATTTCGTTACCTTTCTATCTACTACAAAAAAAACCCATAAGAATGCAACGCATTATTGTTATGCTTATCGCATTCAAGACCTTACCAATCATACCCTAGAAAAAATGTCTGATGATGGCGAACCATTTGGTACTGCTGGAATCCCTTTGTTGTCTTTGCTACAGAATCATTGCATTGCCAATGGAGCCATTGTAGTGGTACGTTTTTTTGGTGGTATCAAGTTGGGCAAAAAGGGACTATATTCCGCTTATTTAGAAGCAGCTAAGCAAAGTCTAAACGATGCAAGGGTTGAAGAGTTCATTCCTAAAGAAATTCTTGATGTAACTGTACAGTACACTATTTTTGATTTGTTTGAAAAAATCTGTGAAAGGTTTGATTCTCAATGTATACAAGTTGATTATGCAGAAGATGTACATGTGAAAATTGAAGTTGCATCAAAAGACAAGATGGCACTACTGGAAGCATTTTCTCAAGCAAATATCACGAAGTATGTTATAATACGATAGTTTTGGAGGTAATGATGAAAAAATTGAAACTTGAAATTCAAGGTATATTGCTAGATTCAAACCACGGACAAACAAATTGCAGAGAATGCCAAACCCCTTGTAAATCTGCATGCAAGACCTCTTGTACTATTGGCAATCAACGTTGTGAAAAAAGAAAAAAACCAAACCCACGATGGATTTGGTAAAAGATCTTATTCAACAAGGAACCCTTCATTGTTTTATATGGAACAATGAAGGGTTCCTTGTTGATCCAACATCCAATTCAGTCTTTTCCTGCTGTGCAAAGGATGTTTTGGATATTAAAAAAGGACAACCCTCTACAGATATCTTAAAAGATATTGAAGAATTATATAACAAGGGCTTTTTCCAAGAAGAACCAGTACAATTTGAAGACAATCGAATAGTAAAATCACTTTGTTTGATCATGACAAGGAATTGCAATTTTCGTTGTCCCTATTGCTTCGAAAAGGGGTCATCCCATTTTTCTGAAGAAGTAATGCAACCTTCTGTTATTGAAAAAGCTTTTGAGCTTTTAGTGAAACAAAGCGGTGATCGACATGTTCTAGAGTGTGATTTTTTTGGGGGAGAACCCTTGTTGGCATGGGATTCTATACTGTATGCTATTTCTTTGTCTCAAAAAATTGAATTGGAAACAGGCAAACGATTTCGATTTTCTTTGACAACCAATGCCTCTCTTCTTACCCCTGAAATGACGGATTTTCTGTATCACCATAATATCAGTTTGATACTCAGCCAAGATGGTACTCCCGACAATCATAACCGCTTCCGAATCTCTTCCAATGGAAAACCAACCTATGAAACAGTGATGCAAGCGATTCTTCCGATTGCTCAAACGTGGAAGGAAGGCTATTATGTGCGAGGAACGTATACAAAAAAGAATCTACATTTTGTAGAAGATGTTCAACATCTGTATTCTCAGGGGATCCAGAAAATCTCGTTTGAGCCAGTAGTGTCAGAACAAAATGACATTGGTTTTTCTTCTCAAGATCTTCCTATTTTGAAAGAAGAATACCAAAAACTCTCTTCTTGGGTTTTGGATGTCCTTGACAGGGATCCTAATTTTTCTTTCTATCATTTTGAAATGAACTTAAAACATGGTGCTTGTAAAGAAAAACTTATGACAAGTTGTGGCGCTGGAGTAGAGTATTTATCTGTTTCTCCTGAGGGAGATTTATATCCATGTCATCAATTTGACGCCAATCCAGATTTTAAAATAGGAACCGTATGGGATGGCATTACCAATCCTTCCATTGTACAAACCTGCAAACAATGTACGAATTTACTATTCAAACCAGCATGTGAAAAGTGCTGGTCTCGATACATTTGTGGGGGAGGTTGCTCTGCAAACAATCTTCGAATGACGGGGCAGTTAAGAACCCCATGGGAGCTAGGTTGCGAAATTCAAAAATGTCGGATCGAAGCAGCGTTGTATGTGCAGGTGAAAAGCCAAAAGAAGACCAAGCCAAATACATAAAACGCAAGATCTCCTACTGGCCTTAGCTTTTATTGACCGATATCGCTTCGGTGTGTTTTACCTTCAAACTCTATGAAGTCAGCAAATTCATAAGCTTTTTTTGTGGATTCTTGGAGGCTTGTTCCCAGTCCAACAATATTGAGAACTCTTCCTCCTGCCGTTACTGTTTCTTGGTCTTTATTCTTCGTTCCTGCATGAAAACAAATACAGTCTTTGGTTTCTTTGAGAGTGTCTAGGCCATGAATAGGAAAACCTGTTTGGTAGTTCTCAGGATAGCCTTTTGAAGAAAGGACTATACAGGTTGCAGATGTATTCTTTTTCCATTCCAAACGATAGGATTCCGCAATTTTTTTGTTTTGTGCAATTTCAATCATCAGAGGCAGAAGATCGCTTTCAAGAAGCGGTAGTAAAACTTGTGATTCAGGGTCTCCGAACCGTACGTTGATTTCTAGCACAGTGGGTTGGTTATTTTTGTTGACGATAAGGCCAATAAACATCACTCCGGAATAAGGATTGTTCTCTTTTTGGAGTGCTTTCATCAGGGGTTTTACTACTTGGTGGCGGATGTTATGCAGAATATCATCTGTTACCCATGTAGCAGGAGCAACACTACCCATACCACCAGTATTAGGTCCTCGATTTTCATTGTATGCCTTTTTGTAATCTTGCGTAGGAAGGCAATCAAAATATTGATCTTGATTTACAATTACTTGATAGGACAATTCTTGCCCCTCTAAAAAGTCCTCTATCAGAATCTTCTCTCCTGCTTGCTTGAATTTCTTATGCTCCATCATATCTAGGATAGAAGCTAAAGCTTCTTCTTTGTTGTATACAATATCCACTCCTTTTCCTTGTGCTAAGCCATCGGCCTTAATAACAATGGGATATTGTTGAATAGATTCGAGATGGTAGATAGCATCGTCCTTGTTGAAAAAAGTTTCATAAGAAGCAGTAGGGATATTATATTTTGCTAATAAATTTTTGGTATAGATTTTACTACCCTCTAGCGTTGAGGCATGTTTAGATGGACCAAAAACCAGAACAGTAGTATCTGCGAAGAAATCTTTGATTCCATTGACCAGAGGTTGCTCTTTTCCCACGACAATCAAGTGGATTGAGTGTCCTTTACAAAAATTTTCCAACGAGGGAAAATCTAGAATATCAGGTTGAGAATGGATTTGGGCAATTTCTTGTATTCCTGCGTTTCCAGGAATACAATGTAAATCTCCCATGAGAGGGCTTTGTGCAAGTTTCCAACAAAGAGCATGTTCTCGACCACCACTCCCTAAAACTAAAACATTGTATTTCATATCCAGCTCCTTTCTTTACGAAAGATGGTTAATGGAGGAAGTGTCTTTGCCCGGTAAAAACAAGAGTTATACCTTGTTTGCGTGCTTCCTCAATGACCTTTTTGTCATTGATGGAACCTCCTGGTTCTACTACAATTCGTACGCCATAGTCAGCTGCTTCCTGTATCGAATCAGGGAAAGGAAAGAACGCATCGGAGCACAACATGCTCCCTGATAGTTCATGGGGGAATCTTTCTTTGGCATGAGATAAAGCAATTCGGCAGCTATCAATTCGATTTGGCTGACCCCCTCCGATCCCCAAAACATGTAGGTTGTTACAGAGTAAAATAGCATTTGATTTAACATATTTTAAGGTTTTCATCCCAAAAAGGAGATCCTTTTGTTCTTTTGTAGATAAGGGATTTCCACATACAACTTCCATCTGTTTTACAACTTCTTGGTCTTTATCTTGTATCAATATCCCATTGGAGGCATCTCGTAGGTGATAAGGAAGGGAATCATAGATTTTGTGCTCCAAAAGCCGAATATTTTTCTTTTTGGTAAGGATTGCAAATGCCTCTTTGGAATAAGAAGGGGCACAAACTACGTCGACAAAAATGGATTGTATGTGCTCTGCTATCGGGATCGTGATCTCTTGATTAAAGATGAATACACCACCAAAGGCAGAGACGGGATCGCACTGGTAAGCTTTGGTATAGGCTGTTTGTATATCATGGGCTACAGCTGCCCCGCAAGGATTCGTGTGTTTCAAGATAATACATGCGGGTAGGTCTTTTCCATATTCGTTCAGTAGGTCCAAACCTTGAGAAACGTCTATAAGATTGTTGTAAGATAGACTTTTTCCATGGCGTTTTTCGCACCCTAAAGGAAGAGATGGTTGTTGATATGCATTGGAAAGAAGGCTAAAAAAACCAGCTTTTTGATGAGGGTTCTCTCCATATCGAAGAGCAAGATTTTTTTGTAAAAACAAAGGCTGAATACTTTCATCAGAAAAAGTCTGTGCGATATGGGCATCATACATGCTTGTGTGCAAAAAGGATTGAACCATACATTTCGTCGAAAACTCGTCCGAAATGCTCCCGTTTTGTTGCGTAAATTCGTCTACAAAACTAGAATATTGGGAAGGATCTGACAGCGTCACACATTCCAGATAATTTTTGCCAGATGCACGAAGAAGGGAAACTCCTCCAATATCAATCAAATCAAGTTTTTCTTCAAGGGGTGTCTGGGGGGAAGTGTTTTGTGAGAATGGGTACAAATTAACACAAACCAAATCAAATTTTGTAATTTGATGCTGTTTGTTTTCTTCTACTTCTGAAGGTATTCGGGATCTACCCAAAATACCTCCGAAAATTTTTGGGTGAAGTGTTTTTACTCGACCATGTAAAATAGGAGGAAACTCCGTATATTTCTCCACTTTTTCACAAGTATAACCCATTTTGGCAATAGCAGACTGTGTGCTTTCGGTTGCATACAAGTGAACACCAGCATTGGAAAGAACATCAACAAGGATTTTGAGATCCGTTTTATTAGATACAGAAAGTAAGGCATTTTTAATTGTTATCATCGTAGACTAAAACTCTCCTTCCCATGATTTCATAATGGCCATCTATGACGATTTTTAAAACTTCTGGCAGTAGGATGTGTTCTCGCTCAAGAATACGAAGAGACAAAGATTCTTCAGAGTCATCATTGAATACGGGAATAATTTCTTGGGCAAAGATAGGTCCTGCATCAACATTGTCTGTAACCAAATGAACGGTGCATCCAGCAAACTTTACCCCATATTCCAGAGCTCTTTTTTGAGCATTTAACCCTGGGAAGGCAGGGAGAAGTGCAGGGTGAATGTTTAGAATGGGTCCTGCAAACTGTTGTACAAAGTGAGAAGAGAGAATCCTCATAAAACCTGCTAATACAATAATATCAATAGCATGTTTTTGAGTCACTTCTAGCAGTTTTTCTTCGTACAAACCGCGAGAAGAGAAGCATCGATGATTCACTACATATGTTTGGATCTGATGATCTTTGGCGATTTGAAGACCTTTTGCATCTTTTCGATTAGCCAAAACAAAAGGAATATTGCAATCCAAAAATCCCGTGTCCCTTTTCTTTAAAATAGCCTCTAGGTTGCTACCTTTTCCTGAAATGAATACTGCGACATTCTTTTTTGCCATACTTACCTCATTGCAAATAGTGAGTTAATGATTGTTGATGTAATTGTTCTATTGAAGAAATAGAAAGCTCCATGACGTCTTCTATGATGAAACGGTTTTCAATCGTTTTTCCAATAATATCCAAAGGGGCAACACCTTTAAGCTGGTTTTGAATGCGATCAAGATATTCAGCTGGAAAGGTAATGAGATAGCGACTATTGGATTCGCTCATCAAATAGGAGGCAGGAGTAAATTCGTGGAAAATCTTGTGAATATGAAGCCCAATATGTTTGGGTAGCATGGATTTAACAATCGCATACCATAACCCACCACGATCTACACTTATACAGCTTGAAACATGCGATTCAAGAACAAATTCTCGAATGACATCTTGCGTCTTTTTTTCTACCAAGATATCGATACGCGGAATCGAATCTGTTTGGAGATATTCTTTTTTTGTTTTTCCAACAACGGCACAAATCAAGTCACTTTTGGGAAAAGAAAGAATTGGTTTTGTACGAAGAGTTCCTGTTCCAATCATTCCTATTACAGGAGTAGGATAAATTCTCTGTTTTTCGCCTTCGTTATAGAAACTTACATTGCCAGACACTACAGGGGATTTCAAAACAGACAACGCATCGTTCATCCCCTTGATAGTTTCGGAAAACTCCCACATTGTATGTTCTTGTGTAGGATCTCCGAAGTTCAAACAATTGGTAATAGCTGCGGGGGTAAGACCAAGAGAAGTAATACGCCTTGCAGCAATAGCACAAACTGTTTTTGCTCCTTCATAGGGATCGATAGAGCATAGTTCTCCTCGGCTTAGAAGAGTCATGCCCACAAAATGGTCTGTCTCGGGGATATGAATGCAACTAGGTCCAAGACCAGGTTTTTCTATTGTACTTGCATACAATGTAGAATCGTATTGGTCATGAATCCAATTTTTTGATCCGAAATTTGGATTTTTTAGTTGCTGGCATAAAAAAGATTCAGTTTGGTCTACCGGAATATTGGATGGGACATTGGGTACAGTTGTTTTGATTCGTGGATTACGGATTGGTTTTGTTGTATTTTCTGGCGGATCAAGAAGCAGCTTGATAGGAACATTACAGTGGCACGTATCATCGGTAAAAATTTCAATACACCCTGTTTCTGTAATGACACCGATTTCAGCGTAATCAAGTTCCCACTTATCCAGTATTTCTTGTATACGACCTTCTTTTCCTTGTTTTGCTATCAATAGCATTCTTTCTTGTGATTCTGAAAGCATGATCTCTATGGGAGTGATCCCTGGTTCTCTTCGAGGAACTTTTTGCAAGTCAATGCGAATTCCCAGTTCTCCCTTGCCTGCCATTTCAACAGAAGAGCTTGTTATACCGGCAGCACCCATATCTTGAATGGCTTCCACAAGGTCTTCCTGAATGATTTCTAAGGTGGCTTCAATAAGTAATTTTTCCAAGAAGGGATCTCCCACTTGAACGCTTCCCTTTCTTTGTTTACGATCCTCATCCAAAACACCAGAGGCAAAAGACGCTCCATGCAAACCGTCTCTCCCCGTTTTTGCTCCAAGGTAGATAACCGTAGCGCCAGGAGTTTTGGCAATACTCCTTCGAAGGTTCTTTTTATCTAGTATTCCAACAACCATAGCATTAACCAAAGGATTTTCGTCATAACAGGAAGCAAAATGTGTTTCTCCTCCTATAGTGGGAACACCAACGCAGTTTCCATAGAATGAAATTCCTTCTACCACTCCATTAAGAAGATAACGAGATCGAGGAGAGCTGGGATAATCAAAATGAAGAGAGTCCATACCTGCAATAGGTCTTGCCCCCATGGTAAAGATATCTCGAATGATACCACCTACGCCTGTAGCGGCACCCTGGAAAGGCTCAACGGCAGAAGGGTGGTTGTGACTTTCCACTTTGAATGTAATATAAAGGGAGTCGGTTAATCGAATAACCCCTGCATTTTCACCGGGACCTTCGATGACTTGTTCCCCTTTTGTGTAAAGTTGGGAAAGGTATCTTTTGCTGCTTCTATAACTGCAATGTTCGCTCCACATGGCTGAAAACAAACCAAGTTCAACAAGTTTAGGTTCTTTTTTCAACCGACGGACAATCTCGTGATAATCACTAGGATGGAGATTTAATTCTTTGAGCAATTTAGGATTCATGGTTGTGCCTCCAAATGTGCGAGCAAGGATTGAAACACCTGCAAACCGTCCGATGTTCTGATCCAATCGGACAAAGCTCTTTCAGGATGAGGCATTAGACCTACGACATTGTGTTCTTTATTGGAAATGCCAGCAATATCCCAATGGGACCCATTGGGATTATCTGTATACTGAAAAACAATTTGATGATTTTCTTGGAGAGTATGTAGGGTTGCTGGATCCGCTTGATAGTTTCCGTCTTTATGTGCAATGGGTAGAGTGATTCTTTGACCCATTGCGAAATGTTTTGTAAACGGTGTTTGGTTGGATGTAACGAGCAAAGAAATATCTTGGGAGATAAAACGGGTCGTTGTATTTCGAAGAAGAGTACCTGGCAAAAGACCAGATTCTGTTAGAATTTGAAAACCATTGCAAATACCAATGACAGGACCTCCATTGACTGCAAATCTTTTCACTGCTTGCATAATGGGAGAATGAGAGGCAATAGAGCCAGGTCGCAAATAATCACCATAAGAAAAACCTCCTGGCAGAATGATTGCATCTGTATCAATGGTAGCATCTTTATGCCACAGAGGAACTGCTTTCGCGCGCAATCCTATTTCAACAGCTCGGATTGCATCAAGGTCGCAGTTCGACCCAGGGAAAATGACGACTCCAACTCTTAACATGGTTCAACGTTGACGGTGTATTCTTCAGTTAAAGGATTGGCTAACAAGTCTTGACACATTTTTATTCCAATGTCATAGGCTTCTTCTTTAGAATTTCCGTCTAGTGTGATTACAATATGCTTACCAATACGCACTTGTTCTGCATTTGTATATCCAAGGTTCAAGAGTGCATGTTGCACTGCTTTGCCTTGTGGGTCTAAAATATCTTTCTTAGGATCTACATTAATGGTTACTTTATACATCGATGCCAGTCCTTTCGTATATATAATTTACATTTTTCAGATACGGTGAAGCAGAAAACATGGAATCTATTTCTTTGGATGATATGTACGGTTTGATTTCAGATGAATTCTGCAAGATGTCTTTTAGAGAAGTCTTGTTTTGAAAGGCTTGAAAAGAAAGCTTTTGAACAAGCGCATAGGCATCTTCTCTTGAGAATCCCTTTTCAATCAACAAAGTAAGTACTTTTTGGGAGGCGAACACCCCATACGTTAACCACAGATTTTTTTCAATCTGATCCTCGTGCAAGAGCAGCCCATCAATGACATGTGTAAATTTTTGGATCAAATAATCAAGGGCAATGCTGCTATCGGGAAGGATAACTCTTTCCGCTGAGGAATGAGAAATATCTCGCTCATGCCATAGGGCAATATTCTCAAAGGCTGTCAGAGCATATCCTCGCAGTAGCCTTGCTAAGCCGCATACACGTTCAGAAAGGATAGGATTTTTCTTATGAGGCATAGCCGAAGAGCCCTTTTGACCTTTTCCGAAAGGTTCTTGTACTTCAGCTACCTCACTTCTTTGTAAATGCCGTATTTCGGTTGCAAACTGTTCGAAGGAGCTGCCAATTAGGGCCAGGGTAGAAACATAATGAGCATGAACGTCTCTCTGAATGATTTGTGTAGCAACAGGGGCTGCAACTAAATCGAGTTCTTTTAAAACAAATTCTTCAATCCCAGGGTTGGTATTAATGAAATTTCCTACCGCTCCGGATAATTTTGCCTGGGTAACTTCTTTTCGAACTTCCTTTAAACGGTGTATGTTTTGCAATGTGACGGAATACCACAGGGCAAATTTTAATCCAAAAGAGGTGGGTTCTGCATGAATTCCATGGGTTCTACCAATAGTAAGAATATCCTTGGTTTCAATGGCCCTTCTTTTACAGACTTCAGCGAAATGGTTCAAATCTTCTAGTAGTCTGTCGACAGATTCTCTTAACTGAAGAGCCAGTCCCGTGTCCAAAATATCGGAAGAAGTTGCACCCATGTGTACATACCGACCAGCTGGACCAATATTTTCTGCAACATTTGTAACAAAAGCAATAACATCGTGATGGGTTACTGATTCAATCTCTTGAATACGATCCAATTGAAAATCTGCTTTCTTAAGAATGAGCGCAAGATCTTGATCAGAAATTTTTCCTTCACGGTTCCAAGCTTTGCATATGGCAAGCTCGACCTGCAGCATTTGGTGTGTTTTGTTTTCATCTGACCATATACGAGCCATTTTTGGGTATGAATATCGAGGAATCATTTATGAATTGTCTCCTTTTCTCCAGGACCAACAGAGATAATATTGATAGGGCATGCAATTGTATCTTCAATAAACTGAATGTATTTTTTTGCATTGGGGGGAAGATCTTCCCACGTTTTACAGTCCCTTGTAGACTTATTCCAGCCAGGAAATGTTTGATAGATTAATTCGGATTCAGAGAATGTGGGAGAAAACCCATGTTTGTATCCTGTGCAAATAGATATTTCAGAAAAAGAGTCCAAGACATCCAATTTCATAAGTGCTATCGAAGTAGCGCCATTAACGTTTATGGCATATTGTAGGGCAGGAAGATCCAGCCAACCACAGCGTCTTGGACGGCCAGTTGTGGCACCAAATTCATGACCTTCTTTGGCCAGTTTTTCTCCTACATCGTTCTTTTGTTCTGTGGGGAAGGGTCCTTCTCCTACTCTTGTTACATATGCCTTTGCGATGCCTAGTACATGACGGATACTAGAAGGTGGCACCCCAGCTCCGGTTGCAGCCCCGCCAATAGTGGTAGGGGAAGATGTCACGTATGGGTAGGATCCGTAATTAATATCAAGCAGTGTTCCCTGAGCTCCTTCAAAAAGAATGCCTTTTTCTTTTTTGATGGCATCTCTGAGGATTGAGCCAGTGTCTGCAATCATGGATTGTAGATTTTTAGCATACATCAAGTAGTCATCACAGATTTTTTGTGCATCCAATCGAACGGGTTCTTGGCTAATTTGGTTAAGGAAAATTTCTTTTTCTTGAATAGTTTCTTTCAATTCTTTCAAAAAAGTTACAGGTTGTAACATGGATCGCATTCGGATCCCGGTTCTATTGATTTTATCCCCATAAACAGGACCTATACCTCGTTTTGTGGTTCCAATTTTGCAAGAACGGTTTTTCTCCAAAATTGTATCCATTTCTATGTGCCAGGGAAATATTATGTGAGCGTTATCACTGATATAGAGACGATTTTGGACAGAGTCCGTAAGGTGATTTGCTTCTTGAATCTCTTTCCAAAGAATTCGCGGGTCAACGACAGTACCATCTCCAATAATGCCTATAACAGAAGGATGAAGAATGCCCGAAGGAAGGATATGGAAAACAAAAGATTGGCCGTTTTGTACGATGGTATGACCTGCGTTATTGCCACCATTAAAACGAACAACATAGGCAAAATCGCGAGATAGTCGATGTACAATTTTCCCTTTTCCTTCGTCCCCCCATTGCATACCAACAATACCCAATGTATTACACATCATATTCACTCCTTGTAAAATCAACTACACCTACTAGTATATGAAAGGAGGGAGCGATATAAAGCATAATCCGTAACGGAATTGTTGTTTTTACATTTGACAAATGAAGTGTTAGGATACAATAGATTTTTGTTAGGATTTCATTTATGGCAAACAAAATATATTGGATTTTAATCATTTTATCAGTTTTGTACGGAATTTGTGTCACCTTACTCGCTAGTAAGGTTTATTATAAGGCTATGCAGCGGAGTATTCAGCGGCGAAAAATGAATCCACTGTTTCAGCTGTTGTTTCCCCTTATTAGCTCATTGCTATTGTTTTTGCCTGGCTTGCTCCACAGTCTGTACTGGATCCTTTCTTTTGCAAGTTCTATTGTAACGGTAGCGGTACTGTTGATACGCCTTAAGATTCAAACAAGAAAAAAGGATTCTAGACCATGAAAGAATCACTCCAAGAGATCATTCAGCATTCAATTCGTCCGATATTTCAGATCCACATAGGCGAGTTTGAGCTTTGCTTTTCCTCTACACTTGTTGCGTCTTTTATTGCAGGAGTCATGTTTTTGACCGTTTTTGTATGCATTGCTGTTGCTGTTCAAAAAGGGAAGCCCAAATCTTTAGCCATCGTGGGTGAAATATTATTTCTCGCCCTGCGATCTTTTATGAAATCTATTGTAGGGGACCGAGGAGATCAATTTGCACCCTTTATTGGCGCTCTCTTTGGATATATCCTCTTCTCTAATCTTCTTGGTTTATTCTCTCCTTTAGGAGGATTGGGGCTACACTGGATTGTTTCTCCCAATATTGACCTAAGTTGTACATTAGCCTTGGCGACAACTGGCATATTGTATGTTCACACCGTATCTGTTCGAAATGTAGGATTGAAAAAATGGCTTCATCACTTTATTGAGCCATATGTTTTCATGCTACCTATCAAGATTATTGAAGAAATTGTGAAACCAATATCCTTGTCTGTTCGTCTTTTTGGGAATCTATTTGGAGAGCATGTTGTGTATGAAATTGTGTTCTACTTAATTAGTTTTGTTGTGCCAGTGCTACTTATCTTTTTAGGAATGTTTACAGGCATTGTGCAAGCATATGTTTTTTCTTTATTGGTTCTTATTTACATCAAAGAAACCATGGGCGTTCATACCTAGGAGGTAGTCATGGACAATGTACTTGCTTTTTACTCAATATCTATTCTTGCCGCAGGATTTACGATCGCTTTAGCAGTCATTGGAGCAGCATCTGCGCAAGGAAAAGCGGCAGCTTCTGCTTTTGAAGCTATGGCTAGACAACCAGAAGCTCAAGGTGGAATCAATAGCTCTCTTATTTTATCGTTAGCCCTAATAGAATCACTGGCAATTTATGCCCTTGCAGTGTCTCTTATCATTTTGTTTGCCAACCCTTTTCTTAGCTATGTAACGCTTCTTCCATAGGGATATAATATGCTACATTTTGACTGGGTAACCTTTGTTGGTGTTATTGTAAATTTTGCTGTTGTTGGATTTGTCTTCAAAAAATGGTTTTATAAACCTGTGAAGAATATTATTGACCAACGTGAAGAATCTATCAGACTAGCTGAAGAAAAAAAAGAAGAGATTCATCAGCAAGAAATAAGTATAAAAGAAAGCTGTCAACGGAACATTGCCGAAGCCGAAGAACAAGCACAAACGATTATTTCTGGAGCAAACGATTTGTCCGAAGAAATCATCTCGAAAGCAAAAGAAAATGCCCGTGTTCAATCCAAAAATATGATTGTATCAGCAGAAGATGAAATCAAAGCCTCGTTAGAGACATCCAACAAGCTCTTGAAGAAACAAGCCTTAAAAATGGCACAAGTAATATCCAACGGCGTTGTTTCGTCTGTTATTACCGAAAAAATGGATCAGATTTTTATTATGAATATCATCAAAGACATTGACCAAGCTACAATTGTTGATAAAACCAACCGAACTATCACCTTTAGTGAAGCCCTGACCGAAGCGTACAAATCGAATTCCCCCATTCTTGTGTATACAAACCGCGAGATGCCATGGGAAATAAAAGAAGAGCTTCACAAAAAAATATCAAGCATTAAGCATACAGCCCCCATCATTGAGTTTGAAAAAAATGATTCCATGTCGGGGGGGATGGTTATCGATTTTGGATTTATCGAAGTCGATTTTAGCCTGAACGGACAGATACATTCTATAATTGAGCAATTGGCATAATATGGAAGAGAAGAACAGATCTCTTTTTCAAACCATTCAAAGCGATATTGAAAAAACCCTTCGCAACTATCAATTTAAAGGATTTATTTTTGAACAAGGACAGATTTTAAAAATTAGTGCATCTGTCTTGATTGCAAAAGGAATTAGTAACAGTTTTTGTGGAGAAATGATTCAGATTAATCGTGATTCTCTTGCATTTGTTTTTGGCTTCATTGCCAATGATCTTGTTCAACTCATTCTTTTAAAGGAAGGGTCGCCCGTTCACACTGGAGACCCCATATACCGTACAGGCAAACCACTACAGATTTCTGTGGGAAGATCGCTACTTGGAAGAGTTGTGAGCCCAATCGGGAATCCTTTGGATGGAAAAGGGGAGATTACAACCAATCATACACGAAATATCGAAAACGCAGCTCCATCGGTCATGAAAAGGAAACCTGTTCAAGAGCCTCTTCATACTGGAATCAAGGTAGTTGATTCTATGATTCCGATCGGAAAAGGGCAAAGAGAGCTTATTGTTGGGGATCGACAAACGGGTAAATCTGCTTTGTTGATTGATACAATACTAACGCAAGCAAAAACAGATACTGTTTGTATTTTTGTCGCTGTTTCTCAAAGGTCCTCCACGGTTGCTTCCATTATTCGAACGTTAACCAATAAAAAGGCGATCCAAAACACAATTTTCATTGTATCTTTGGCTGAAGATCCTGCCTCTTTGCGATATATTGCTCCTTTTGCCGGTGCAGCAGTTGCAGAATATTTCGCTGCAATGGGGAACGATGTTCTAATTGTCTATGATGATTTATCAAAACACGCTGAAGCCTATCGAGAGATTTCTTTACTACTTCGTAGGCCTCCCTCTAGAGAAGCCTATCCAAGTGATATCTTTTATCTTCACTCCCGACTTCTCGAACGAGCAGGTAGTTTTGATAAAAGTATTGGCGGAGGATCCATAACAGCTTTACCTGTAGTAGAAACACTGGGCGGTGATATATCGCAGTATATCCCTACCAACCTGATCTCTATTACAGACGGGCAAATTTATGTCGAGAAACATATGTTTAATGCAGGAATACGCCCGGCTATTAATGTAGGATTGTCTGTATCGCGCGTAGGGAGTTCTGCCCAAACAAAAGCAATGAAGAAAGTATCTTCTGGTTTGCGGTTGGAGCTTAGTCAATACAACGATTTAAAAGCATTTACTGAATTTGGTACGGAACTGGATCAAGAAACAAAAGCAAGATTAACAAAAGGCGAGCAGTTGGTTGAGATTATGAAACAAAATGACCTTAACCCAGTACCTATCGAAAAGCAAGTAATTTTACTGTTTGCCTATCAGAATAACTTTATGAAGAATATTCCACTGGATAAAGTTTCTTTTTATCAGGAGAGTCTTTATCGTCATATGAAAACAAGATTTCCCCGTTTTGTTTCCATTCTAGAGACAAAAAGAGAGATTTCTCCTACTTTAGAAAAAGCCCTGGCCAGAGTCATTGAGAAGTTTTCTCAAGCGTTTATGAAGAGCGAAAATGAACCCGTTTGAACTGCAACAGAAAATTCACACAGTCAAGAATATTCACCACGTCGTACATTCTATGGAAACCCTTTCAACAATGCGCATTATGCAGCTCCGAAAACAAGCGGATACACGAAAAGCATATTTACGTGAACTGGAAACCATTTTGTTTAGCTTCCTTCACATTGTCCCCCCTGCAATAACACAAAATTTCTTGTTGCAACCAACAAAAATGAAACAATCATTATTGGTTCTAGTAACATCTGACAGAGGTTTTTGTGGCAGTATGAACCAGCAGCTGTTGGGAATTGCAAGAAATCACATACGATCTCATCCTACTGTGGTTATTAGTATTGGGAAAAAAGCTGGCAACACACTCCTCAAAGAAGGAGTTCCTGTTGTTGGAATGATTGCAAAGATGCTGGAAAAAACAGACCTTACTTTTTCTCAGAATCTTACCTCTGATATTGTAAAAGGCTTTTTAAATCAAGAATTTGATTCTGTTTTTTTCGGATCCATGGAATTTCGGAATTTGATTTCACAAAAACCTACCGTGAAACAAGTTTTGCCAGTGGTTGATCAGTCACAAAAGTACTCCTCTCTTCGGTATGACTATGAGTCGGTATATTTGTTACCTTCCCCAAAGAAAGTTTTTTCAAAACTAGTTCACAAGTACATGGATGCAATGATTTATTCTATCCTTATCGATGCTGCTACAGCAGAGCAGGCCATCCGAATGATTAGTATGAAGAGTGCTTCGGATAATGCAGAAGAAATGATTCAAACAATGCAGAAAAAATATCAAAAAATACGCCAAGAGAAAATTACCAATGAGCTTATTGAACTAAACAATGATTAACAGAGTAAGGAGTGACTATGGAATCCACGAAATCAACTGCTTCTGATGAGATTGTCTCCATCGAAGGATCCGTTGTTACCATTCGTTTTTACGATACTCCCCCCGAAATATATGACTTACTTCATGTAGTAGACAGCGAAGGAAACGTATTATTACCCCTAGAAGTGGAAGAAATCACAGCTGAAAATGAAGCTAAATGTGTTGCAATGGGTTCCACAGATATGTTGTCGGTAAGTTTACGCGTTCGTAATACTGGCCACCCTATACAGATTCACGTTGGTCCAGATTTATTAGGAAGAGTCTTAAATGTATTTGGACACCCTATCGACGAAAAAGGACCCTTGCCACAAACAAATATGACCTCTATCTTTCCAACGTTTCCTGAATTGTACAAAGTAGAACCGATAGCAGAAATACTGGAAACGGGAATTAAAGTACTAGATCTATTAGCCCCCTTCCCTAAGGGAGGAAAAGTTGGTTTGTTTGGGGGAGCTGGTGTGGGTAAAACTGTTTTTTTAATGGAATTAATGAACAATATTTCTCAAGTCCATAAAGGTATTTCTGTGTTTGCAGGAGTTGGCGAACGGACGCGAGAAGGCAATGAGCTCATCAACAGTATGATTGACGGTGGTGTGATAGACAATACCGTCTTGGTTTTTGGACAAATGAATGAACCACCAGGAATTCGACTCCGTACTCCTTTCACCGCCTTAACGTGTGCAGAATATTTTCGAGATCAAGAAGAAAAAGATGTTCTTGTATTTATTGACAATATATTCCGATACATCCAGGCAGGCTCTGAACTCTCTGCCTTAATGGGACGGATGCCTTCGGCTGTTGGGTATCAATCTACTCTTGCTACCGAAGTAGGGATGATTGAAGAACGAATCCAGTCCACTATGAAAGGGTCCATTACATCCATTCAAGCCGTGTATGTACCTGCCGATGATTATACAGATCCAGCACCAGCGTCTGTTTTTACTCATTTGGATGCTACTGTCAGTTTATCCCGAGCGCTAGTTGAGTTAGGGATATATCCTGCAGCAGACCCACTAGATTCCACATCCAAAATGCTGAAACCTGAAATGGTTGGAAGTCATCATTATGAGGTGGCTCAAAAAGTGAAGTCCATGTTGGAACGATACAAGGAGTTAAAAGATATTATATCCATTCTTGGAATGAGCGAACTATCCGACGAAGATCGAATGACAGTATACCGAGCTAGGAAGATTCAAAAATTCTTATCCCAACCTTTTTTTGTTGCAGAAAAGTATTCTGGAAAAGAAGGTAGATATGTTACTATTTCGCAAAGTGTGGAGGGTTTTGCTCAAATTGTTGATGGAAGATGTGATGATATTCCCGAAGACTTATTCTATATGGCAGGAACTATTGATGAAGTTTGGGAGAGATTTAAAAAATGAGATTTCGAATGGTACTACCAGAAGGAAAAACATACACCAATGAAACCAATTCGATTATTGTTCCTTTGATGGATGGTCTAGCTGGAATCAAAAAAGGTCACAGCCCAATGCTAGCGGAGTTGGCAGATGGTATTATTACGCTTCGCTTAACCAAGAAACAGCCCACAATCATCCAATATCAAGTACAAAACGCTATGATTGAAGTGCTAGATGATCAAATCACGGTTCTTACGGATCGAGTAGAAGTTTTATCCAAGGATGCGAACAAAACTTCCATTATGTAGTCCAGCAGCATTTGCTTCATCCGTGTCAATATGGAAATCAAGGGTGAAGTCTTCTCGAATCCGAACCATTACATTGTTGAATATGACCGATCTCGGTCCTTCTGTTTCGACGGATACAATCTGCTTATCCTTTACTTCTAACTGCTGTGCTGTTTTAGGATCCATGTGGATATGCCGAAGCGGTATAATGACGCCTTGGGGAATATACGTAAAACCCTTGGGTCCAACAATTAAAACTCCTGGAGTTCCGGCAATATCACCCGATTCACGAAAAGGAGCACGGATTCCTAGGGTGAAGCTGTCTGTTACAGAGATCTCAACTTGTGTGGCACTTCTTTCTGGACCCAAAATACGGACATTTTCAATTTGACCTTTGACGGATACCAATTTTACAGTTTCTTCACAGGCAAATTGTCCTGTTTGTGACAAATCTTTTCTTGGAGATAGACAATAGTCCTTCCCAAAAAGGATAGCTAAATCCTCTTTGCTAACATGAATATGTCGATTTGAAATCCCACATGGAATTCGTGCATCATTCATAATGAACTCCTTCTACTGCTGTATTGTTATCGAGCGCCAACTGAATGTAGTGTTGGGCTGATTGCTTGATTCTTGCAATTTCTTCTTCTGTTAAGCCCCGAACTCTTTTGGCTGGGGATCCAAGGATAAGGGATCCATCGGGAAAGGTTTTTTTCTCTGTAACCAAAGAGCCAGCTCCGACCAAGGAATTGTTCCCAATTATGGCATCGTCAAGAATGATACTCCCCATACCTATCAGAGAACAACTTCCTATAGAACAACCATGCAAAACAACTCCATGTCCAACAGTTACATTGTCTCCAATCCATACAGGTCCGTTCTCTTTTACGTGAAGAGAGCATAGTTCTTGGATATTACTCCCCTCCCCGATTGTGATTTTTGCCAAATCTGCTCGAAGGATAGAACCATACCAGATACTACTGTTTTGTTTGGCTTCAACATCTCCTATGATCGTACAGTTTGGAGCTATAAAGCTACAATCTTTAACAACAGGTTTCCAGCTTTTAAAAGAACAAATCATTCTTTACCTCATTTCTAAAAAATACCACATAAGTATTAGCAAATGTTCTCAACTTGTAAAGATTGAAAATGTAACTAATTTTTTTGAAATGAGAATCGAATGTCAATTTCTTTGCATAAACAGTAAATATAGTATAATAATTGTATACCCTGCGGTGGTTGTTGTGAATGTAGGCTACGACGCTAAATGATGAGTTAACCGGTTGCAATTTGCTCGGAGAGGCACCTTTGCTTGCATTGGTACCCGAACAGCATTTTAATTCCTATAATAGTGCTAATGCGGTTAATGGGCCTTCATTTAGACGCCATCACGGGGTTTTTAGTTTGGAGTACATCATATGTATCGTAAAGCTATTGTAAAAAAAGTTGTTGGAAAGAGTGGTTGGGTTTCGTTGTTTGATGCCAACCAACAAGTTGCAACCGATTGTTCCTCAGGGAACCAGTGTAGTTCTTGCCACATGGATTGCAAAAAGACAAGCCTTGTTTTTGTTGATGACATGTTAGATGCACAAGAAGGAGATATGGTTGAACTCTTTATTCAAAACGGTTCTTTTTTATTGGCTACCATGATTAGCCTCTTCTTCCCTTTGCTAATGCTTGTGATTGGGATTCTTCTTGGACAAGGCGTTCTGTATAAACAATTTATTTTTGGAAGTGCCTTTTTTCTTATTGCTGTGGGTATCGCTTATATATTCGATAAGCGATTTAAAGCTTCAATTCGAGTTTCTAGTATCATTGAGAGGTATTATGAAAAAGAATGATTCAATCCAGGGCTTGATTGTCGGTTTCTCTGTTGGATTGTTGTTGGCTTTTTTAACAACGCCAACAAAAGGATTTCTATATATGCCCCATAAAAAAAGAAGTTTCCACATGCTGGGTTCTTCTTTGTACAGGACTTTCGAATCCATCCTAAAAATGGGTCTATGCGAAAAGGAAGACGGAAGTGTTAAAAGGAGTGAAAAATGAAAAAGTGTTTAGCGTACGTAGCTCTTATTGTATTTTTCTGCACCTTTTCTTTTCCTTATCAAAATATTTATGCAGAACAAACAAATATTCGCATCACATCGGAACAGCAAAAATATCTCTTACAGACAGAAAGGATCGAAATAGTTGTTCATTTAGACAATGCTGTTGATTTATTCGGATACTCTCTGTCGTTTTCGTATCCTACTGGCAAAATGAAATTCATGGATTGTACCGAAGGATCTATTTTTCAAACCGAAGAAACATCATTTCAATACAGAGTTTACGAGAGTGGCCTCATAAAAATTGGTTCTGCAATGCTGGGAAAGAAAGACGGATTTCATGGAAATGGAGATCTTTTCACCATTGTTTTAGAACCCGTTTTTACTGGAAATGCACGATTTTCAGTGGCTGATATTGTACTTATGAATAGCCAACTGGTTGCAAGTTCGTGCAGTGCAGATTCTTATGAGATAACGATCTATGAGGAAAGTAATAACCCAGTTTTAGCAGTGGAGCCGGTTGAATTGAATTTTGGAACGATCGAGTTTGGAACAGAACCTACCAAAACATTTCGGATCTATAATTCTGGAAAAGGAGAACTATCTGGAACGCTGGATTCTCTAACTCCATGGCTAAGAGTGCAGCCAAAGCGATTTGAAAAAGAAGGAATCTTCACTGTAACAGCAAATACCACATTGTTACCCCCACATAGTGAGTATGAAGGGTTTTTGTCGATCCAGAGCAATGGAGGGAATTATGAGTACAGAGTTACCATCTATGTTGATCAAGACGTTGATACAGAACCTCCATTTTTAAACATATTGACTCCCGAAACAGGATATCGAACCAATATCAAGCAGATCTTCTTCCTTTGTGAAACAGAGCCAGGGGCTTATGCCAGTATTAATGATCAACACATAGCAGTGGATGAAGAAGACGGTGTTTTTTATTATCGAACTTTTTTGAAAGAAGGAGACAATACCTTTGTTGTGAAAGTGTGGGATGTTGATCAGAATTCTTTCTCAAAAACCGTGCATATTGAGTTGGATACAAAGCCACCCTCATTGCGCATTGACCCTGTTCCATTACAAGTTCTTGAAAAATCAATTGATGTTACAGGAAAAACAGATCCGGATGCTGATTTACTATTTAATGGCATGGAAGTATTTGTTCAGAAAGATGGAACATTTCGAGTGCATTACGAAATTATGCATAAAATCAATCAATTGATTTTTACTGCCAAAGACGATTTGGAAAATGAAATTACCAAGTACGCAGTGTTTTTTTACAAACCTCCTTTTGACAACATCATTATTCTAACAATTGGTGATGCAGTGGCCACATTTAATGAAAAAGAGTTCTTTTTAGAGGCTCCTCCTCAACTACTAAACGGAAGAGTTTTTGTTCCCATAAGGGCCATTGCAGACATATACGGAGCAGATATTGTATGGAATTCTGATGCAAAAGAAATGGAAATTTCTCTTGTTCCGGTTCACGTATTTTTAAAAATTGGAGATGTGAAAGCAAGGATAGAGGATGATAAGCTTGGCATTAAAGAAATAGAATTGGATGCTCCTCCCTATATTTTAAATGGTAGAACAATGGTTCCTTTGCGATTTATCTCTGAGTCTTTTGGCTCTACGATTGAGTATATTCCTGAAACCAAACAAATCATGATTAAATTTTAGGAGTATATGTGGGGAATAACGTAGCTTTTTTAAAAAAACCAGTATCTCCAAAAATACACGCAAACTATATTGGTGTCATCCTAGGTACGTTTGTGGATGCGTTTGGATATGCATTGTTTCTGATCCCAAACAAGCTGACACTTGGGGGCGTTACGGGTATCGCAATCATTATTTATCACCTTCTCAATGGTGCTTTATCTGTTGGATTCATATATATTCTTTTAAACATTCCTATTTTTATCTGGGCCCTTTTTCGACTTCATAGACGCGTGATTATAACCACTGTCATATCGGTAGTAGCCAATTCATTTGCGATCGATTTTTTTAGTGTTTTTGTCGTACCTCATCTTGGAATTCATCCCGACTTAATGATTTCTGTTTTATATGGGGCCGTCTTGTCCGGTTTTGGGATTGGTATGTTATATCGGTCGTATGGTTCACTAGGTGGCACTGACATGCTAGCCCAAATCGTAAAAACCTATACTCATGCTTCTTTTGGACAAATTGTCATGATTCTTGATGCCATTGTGATTCTTTCCTCTGCCATCATATTTCAAGATGCAGAACTGGCTTTGTTACCGCTATTGGGAATTTTTGTTGTGGGAAAAATGATTGATGTTGTACAAGAAGGGTTGTCTACCTCGAAGGCATCCATGATTATCACGTCTCAAGAGGAGGAAGTAACAAGGTTTATTATTCAAGAAATGGACCGAGGGGTTACAATTCTGGAAGGAAAAGGCGGATATACTTCCAATGGCAAGAGAATTCTACTATGTGCTTTTTCAAAAAGACAGTATTCAACCTTCAAACGAAGAATCCTGATGATAGACCCTAGTGCCTTTGTTATGATTGGTTCCTTGGACGAAGTAATTGGAGAAGGATTTGAAAGAAAAAGGGATGAATGATGACTAGCTTACCCATTTTACAGATCAAATCTGTTACCAAAACATATCCTCATGGGATTCAAGCATTAAAAAATGTCAGTTTTTCCGTTGCTGAACAAGAGTTTGTTTATATAATGGGTCGATCAGGAGCAGGAAAGACAACTCTTTTTCGTATCATTACAAAACAAGAAGAACCCGACGAAGGGGAAGTTTGGATTGAACACGAACTCATTTCTTCTATCCTACAAAGAAAGAAACATCTGGTTCGTCGAAAAATTGGAGTTGTTTTTCAAGATTTTAACTTGATTGATTACAAGACTGTATTTGAAAATGTTTCTTTTGCTTTAGAGATACGGGGGCTTTCTAGGAGATACATTCAGAAGCAAACAGAATTAGCACTTGATATAGTGGGTCTTTCTCAGCGGGTTCAGAATTATCCCCCTATGCTATCTGGTGGAGAGCAGCAACGCGCTGTTATAGCCAGGGCGATTGTTACCAAGCCTAAAATTCTGTTGGCAGATGAACCTACTGGAAACTTAGACTATAAAACTTCAGAGAGTATCATGGATTTGTTTTCAAAGATTAACCAACTAGGAACTAGCATTGTTATGGCTACTCATGACCTTGATATTGTAAGTGGAACAGGCAGACGGATTATTATTCTGGATCATGGAGAAAAAATGGGTGAGAACCGTGGTTAATTCTTTGAGAGAAGCAAAACAAGTGTGGTCTCGAAATCCAGCTACCTATATTGTATGTACGATTAGTTGTTTCATATCACTATTTTGTATAGGCATTGTCTCTGTTTTTGGAATCTTTGTTTATCAAGGTGCGCAAGCTGTTGGAACCAGATTTTTAAATGTCACATCTTTTTTTGAGAGAACAGCAAATCATGAGGATATCAATCAAACAATTCTTTCCTTAGAAAGCCTAGAAGGCGTTCAAAGAGTGCAATATGTTTCTCCTCAAGAGGCATTGCAGTTGCTGCAACAAGAGTATCCTGACATGGAAACTTCAATCAACCCTCTCCCTTCTTCTCTTCGGATTGAACCCAAAAGTGCAAAAGATGTTCCTAGTATCATTACGTATTTGCGTGGAATTCCTTCCATTGAATATATTGAAGATACATCAGAGGCGGCAACCAATTACAGCAACATCATTCGCATTTTATTGATTCTTGGAATTGCTCTGTTGCTCATCTTTTTGCTGGCTTTTATTTTTTCTGTCAGTTCTTCCATTGGAATTTCTGTTTTTTCATTTCGCAAAGAAATATTCATCATGCAATTGCTAGGCGCTACGCCAGGCACCATACGAGCACCCTTTTTGTTTATTGCCTCTGTTTGCGCCATTATTGGAGGTATTTGTAATGCTATTGTTCTTTTCCCTGTTGTGCAATATGTGTATCAATTCTACCAATCGTTCCTCTTTTTTTCCCCCATTGACATGAATACACAACTGTTAAGCTTACAACTAGGAGCAACCCTTTTGTTTATTGGATTTTTTATTTCCATTACTTCCACAATTTTCTCAGTAAGCAGGCATATACAATGAAAAAAATAGGGATTGTTTTACTCGTTCTGTTTCTAATGCAATGCTTTTTCATAGCAACCCCTATGGTGGTTCGATCTGAACCAACATTGCAAGAACAGATTGATCAACTGGAAGAAAAAAAGAGACGAGAAGAAGCAGCTCAAGAAGATTATAAGAGAACTATTGAAGAAGAACGTAAGAAAGCTGCGAACCTTCGGCATATACAGGACGACCTAACTGAAGAACTCGGTAGCTATGAAGAAAATATTACCACTCTTCAAGATGAGATTAGACAGCTACTGAACGAAGAAGAAAATCTTAAAAAGATATACAACATAACCCAACAAGAGATCTCTTTGCTTGAAGAATCCATTCGCCTAAAAGAACAGCGCGTAGGGAAGCTTCTTAATGTTCTGTATAAAGACTATTGTTCTCGATACAACAAGTACTTGTTTTCTTCGTCTAACATTAATGAAATCCTAGACAAAGGAATTTATCTAAAATATTTATACGAGACAGATCGGGAATTCTTTTCTCAATTGAAAGACAATAAATTGCTATTAGCAGAAAAGAAAGATTCGATGATTGAGGATCAAATCCGAAACTTTGAGTTAAAAAACGAACTCAAAACAAAGTATGAAGAATTGGAAATAGCTCGTCAAAAAAAAGATGAAGAAATTCGCAACATACAACGTTTGGCTTCTCAAAGCCAAGATATGGTTTCTAAATCCTTACAAGCTTTGGCTCAATCGGAAGCTACCGTTCAGCAAATAATCGCAACAACGGTAGAGCTGAATCGAAAAAAAAGTCTTATGAATAAATCCATGGGAGCTCTTATTTGGCCCATACAAGGGGTGGTTAGTTCGGAATTTGGCATGCGAATGCATCCCATTTTTGGTGTATATAGAATGCATACAGGAATTGATATTGATCAACGTTATGGATATTCCATTAAGGCGGTAGCTGACGGCACGGTTGCATTTTCTGGCTGGTTAACCGGATATGGGAATTGTGTTCTTATTCACCATGATTATGATCATAGCACCTTATATGCCCATATGAATAGTCGATATGTATCGAAAGACCAAAAAGTCGTTCAAGGGGAAGTCATCGGAGAAGTGGGTTCCACGGGTTGGTCAACAGGACCTCATCTCCACTTTGAGGTGCGTAAAAATGGGGATTATGTAAATCCACGCGACTATTTGCCTTAAGTATACGGTTGTATTTACCGTTCTTTTTTCTATCATCAAATAAGAAATTCAATCAAATAGGTGATATATGAAGTTTACATGTAAAACTTGGCTCGTGATAGTGATTTCTCTCTTTGTTGGCATAGGGGGTTTCGTGGGTGGATATGCATTTGCATCTCATCAACTAGGACTTCTTTCGTATCCAGCTTCTCAATTTGCACTCCATACCATCCAAGAGTTTTTTGTAGATCCCATTCAAGATGAGTATTTGGCAAAAGGAATTGTACTAGGAACTGGAGATCCTTATTCAACCTATTTTACAGAGCAAGAATATGAGACGTTTTCAACTCAAATTGCAGATCATTACGTTGGGATTGGTGTCATTATTACGGATCAATTGGAAATTAATCGTGTATTTCCCAATTCTCCTGCAAGTGATGCAGGAGTTCAAGCAGGTGATTTTATTCTTCAGGTAAATGGAGAGAATATGGCAGGAAAAGATTCTACCTATGCTGCCAATTTAATTCGGGGTCCGCAAGGAACCAACGTAGAAATTGTTTTCCAACAGCCAGGTCATCCAAGCCGAACCTATATTCTAACACGGCAACAAGTCAAAATTCAAACAATTCATGGCAAAATGATTGATTCTAGTACTGCTTATATTCACATATTGTCTTTTAATTTTGGGACTGCCCAAGAGTTTACAAAGATTTATGAAGAATTAATGGCACAAAACCCTACCTCTTTCATACTCGATCTTCGAGATAACGGCGGGGGTGTTTTGGAAGAAACACAACGGATTGCAGAGTATTTCCTTCCCGAGGATTCGAATCTTTTTTGGACAGTGGGGAAGAAGCAAGAACCAAAACCTCGAAAAATGAAAACAACAAATTGCATGAAGATTCCCTTTGTTATTCTTCTGAACCGCTATTCTGCTTCTGCATCAGAAGTCTTATCTGGAGCTGTTCAAGATTATAAAACAGGAACACTGATTGGAGAGACTTCTTTTGGAAAAGCTTCTATACAGCGAGTTTTTTCCGTTATTCCTACAGGAGGAGCTATCAAGGTAACGGTTGAAAAGTACCTTACTCCACTGAAGAGAGATATTATGGGATACGGAATCGAACCCGATATTGTTGTAGAATCAGATCAATCACCTAGCAGTGAAGTGAATGATCCAGTTATTTCTAGGGCACTGGAGTTTTTAAAGAAAGGAATGTAATATACATTGACATCCAAAAGCTTGTTTCATCAGTCGTATCAGAAGAGTATTGAAGAAGTTGTTGAAGGGGCAGATTCTTCTATTGAGAATGGATTAACAAATGAAAAAGTAGCAGAAAGAACTAGCTTGTACGGTCCAAACAAAATTGTGTCCGGCAAAAAAACCTCTGCCTTGAGAATGCTACTTAATCAATTCCAAAGTTTGCTCATCTATATCTTGCTTTTTGCTTCTGGGCTATCTTTCTATATGAAAGATACGACTGAAGCGATTGCCATATTAATTGTGGTTATCCTGAATGCGGTGTTAGGATTTGTACAAGAATATAGGGCGGACGCTTCCATTAAAGCAATCCAGTCATTGGTGAATCCGGAGTGCACTGTCTTGCGAAACGGGAATAGGCAGACGATACCAAATGAAGAACTTGTTCCCGGAGACATCGTCCTGTTGGAAAGCGGAAATAAAATTCCTGCCGATATACGAATTGTTTCTTCTACAGATGGATTCAAAGTTGATGAATCAATGCTAACCGGCGAGTCTCTTTCCATTTTAAAAAATAACCATGTGATGCACGAGGAAGTTTCCAATCCCGGCGATGTACGAAATCAGTGCTACATGGGCACAATTGTTACAGAAGGAAAAGCAAGGGGTATGGTTATTGCAACCGGTGGAAGTACAGAACTAGGCAAAATTGCTTCATTAACAGGCGAAGTGAAAGAAGAAAAAACACCCCTTGAAAAAAGAATGGATGTCTTTTCAAAGAATTTAACCTATATACTAGGTTTCATCTGTGCTGTAGTTTTTGTTCTTAACATGGTTCAAGGCGATAGTTTCCATGATACTTTGCTGTTTGCTATTGCATTGGCTGTCGCAGCCATTCCTGAAAGCTTGCCAGCAGTGACAACAATTGTATTGTCCAATGGTGTCGCAAGGATGAGCAAGCATAGTGCTATTGTGAAACGCCTTTCTTCCGTCGAAACGTTGGGCTCAACAACTGTCATATGCACCGATAAAACAGGAACTCTTACAGAAAATAACATGAAGGCTACAAAAGTATACGTAAACCTTCATGAGAATACGATTCCTAATACTATCGCAGAAGATTCATCTATGCGATTGCTACAAGAAATCTTCTATTTTGACAACGATGCTGTTATTCAAGAACAAGCTTCATCTGGTGATCCAACCGAAATTGCATTGCTCGAAATTGGCCAACCCCTACAATCTCGCTACCAGGCTATTCGGTTTCAAAGATCACACGAAATCCCTTTTGATTCTACTCGCAAGATGATGAGTGTAACAATTCAAAAAGAGGAAGGCGAGTATTTTTATACAAAAGGGGCCTGGGAAGAAGTTGCACAGAAGTGCGATACTATTTTTGTTAACGGAGAGATTGTCCCCTTTACTTCAGAACTTCAACAAAAAGTTAACGATACCGTCCTCCAGTGGAGTCAAGGAGGATATCGTGTATTGGCCGGGGCTTTTAAAAAGAATCCTGCATCAAAACTAGAAGAAGATCTAGTGTTTGTAGGCATTGCAGCGCTTCGAGATCCGATCCGAGAAGAAGTTTTTTCTGCCATCGAAAGATGCCAAGCTGCAGGAATTCGAGTTATTATGGTAACAGGAGACCATGCAGAAACAGCGAAAGCCTATGCAAAAGAACTGGAGATATCCGGGCAATCTGAAAAAGCACTCACCCATGAAGATATTTACCAGTTGACCGATCAGGAATTGCTTCATGAACTGAAAACCTGCTCTGTTTTCGCCAGAATCAATCCTGAAGATAAATATCGTATTGTTTCTCTTCTGAAGTCTCAGAATGAAGTTGTTGCCATGACAGGAGATGGTGTGAACGATGCTCCTGCATTGCGAAAGGCTGATATTGGTGTAGCAATGGGTCTGCACGGTACAGATTTAGCACGCGAAGTCTCAGAACTAGTTCTCCTTGACGATAATTTTGCCACGATTGTGCAAGCCATTGAAGAAGGCCGAGTGATTTACGATAATATAAAGAACACCATTTTCTTCTTATTGTCTTGTAACATTGGTGAAATCTTATTGGTTTTCACAGCGATCCTGTTTGGCATGCCAGCCCCTCTAGGAGCTTTACAACTTTTATGGCTAAACCTTATTACAGATAGTTTTCCTGCCATTGCTTTAGGATTTGAAAAAGCAGGAAAAGGAATCATGAACCCAAGAAAACAACAAGACAATCAGTTTTTAAACCGACCTTTCATGATGCGAGTCACTCTTCAAGGTCTTTTAATAGCAGCAGGAGCTTTCTGGATCTATTATGAGTATTACTACGGGTCTTTTAACAATTCAGTAGAATTTGCTTCTACAGCCTGTTTTGCTGGATTGATAATGATTGAATTGTTTAGAGCATTATCGGCAAGATCACAAAAACGTTTTCTTTTTGAAATGGGTTTTTTTACGAACATGTATGTCATTTATGCCCAGATTATTTCTTTTGGCTTCATGCTGTTGTCTCTTTATGGTCCCATTGCGGTAACCTTTTTCGAGTCCACGCCAATCAAGCTTCAGCAGTGGGTCAATATTGTTGTTATCGCAACCCTAGTTTTGGCGTTCGCAGAAATTCAGAAGTTAATTCTTAGGAAACAAGAATGAAACATGGCACATTTCTTATTGTTTCAGGCCCTTCAGGCGTTGGGAAAAAAACCGTAATCAATGAATTCCTCTCCAGAACAAACAATGTTATGCTTTCCATTAGTGCAACCACCCGAAAACCAAGACCTAATGAAAAAAACGGAGTAGATTATTGGTTTTTTTCTACCGAAGAATTCAATCATATGATTCAAGAAGATTCGTTTATTGAATGGGCACTTGTCGGTGAGAATTATTATGGAACGCCTTGGAACAATGTTGAAATGGCCAAAAAGGAAAACCAGTGGTTGTTACTCGAAATTGATGTGCAGGGTGGTTTGCTCATTATGAAACGATTTCCTCAAGATGTAGTTTCTATATTTCTTGTACCACCAACATTTGAACACCTGTATCAGAGACTTCATAATAGGGCAACGGAGTCGGAGGAGGAGATTCAAAAAAGATTAGAAATAGCGAAAGTTGAACTTTTATACAAAAATCAGTATGATTTTACAGTTACAAATGATACACCTGAAAATGCTGCCAAAAAGATGATCCAAATTTTATCGGAGGAACCCTGTGCAAGAACAAAAAGAGACCACTATTGAAGATTTATTGAACAATATTGATCCAGACAAATACAGTATTGTTTTGCGAATCATTTTACAAAGCATTAAGATTTCTGAGCATCGGAAACATGCTTTTCCTATTGGAAATTTTTACACAAGCATCATAAGTGATGCAAAACGAACCCTGAACATTGGCGAAAAAATTGATGACAAGAAACCTGATCCTTTCAAACCTATTGAATAAAAATGAAGTGCACTGATATTCTTCGTCATCTACCCCATCGTTACCCTTTCTTACTTGTCGACCGAATCTTAACAATAACAGATGATGCTATTCAAGGGCAAAAAAATGTAACTATGAATGAACCTCAGTTTCAGGGACATTTTCCTGACAATCCTGTATTCCCGGGAGTACTCATTATTGAGGCATTGGCCCAGTTGTCTGGGATTTACATATTTCAGAAACAACCAGCAAACGAAAACCAAGTAGGACTTTTTGCAGGTGTCGAGAATTTTTCCTTTAAAGGTATTGTCAGACCAGGCGATGTGATGATTTTGAATTCACAGATACGGAAGAAAAAGTTTACTGTTTTTTTGTTTGATGTTTCCGCTACGGTCGATGGTTCGATTGTTGCAACGGGGAGCATTAAAGTCATTCTAAGTGAAAAAGGAAGATCATTGTGAAAAAAGTATCTATTTGTGGAGTAGGACACTATGCACCAGCAAGAATTATAACCAATGATTATTTAGCAACCATTGTGGATACAAGTGATGAATGGATTCGAACAAGAACTGGCATTCAATCGCGTCGCTATGTAGCTCCTGATGAAACCACCTCTGATATGGCAGCAAAGGCAGCAGATATGGCGCTAAAAGATGCAAACATGAAACCAGAGGACATTGATCTTGTGGTGCTAGGAACTTCTTCTCCTGATATGTTGTATCCATCGACTGCTTGTGTGGTATGTGACAAACTTCACCTGCAAAGTCCTTCTGCTTTTGACTTGCAAGCCGGATGTTCAGGGTTTGTCTATGGTCTTACAACTGCTTCACAATTTCTACGCACTGGTCTTAAAAAAAATGCTCTTGTCATAGGTGCTGATGCAATATCCCGTTTTATTGATTTTTCAGATCGTACCACCTGCGTACTTTTTGGCGACGCCGCAGGTGCTATGGTGTTAACTTCTTCAGAAGATGGGCCTGATCAGATTTTATGTTCGATAGATGGAACAGATGGTTCTGGTGGAAAGTATTTGTGCATGCCTGCAGGTGGAGCTCAAAAGCCGGCCTCTATCTACACTCTTCAAAATCATGAACATTCGGTTCACATGAACGGGAAAGAGATCTTCAAATTTGCTGTTCGTATCAGCATATATATGATTGAAAACATGTTGAAGCAAACTGGCTTAACAGTGGATGATATTCACCATTTCGTTTTTCATCAAGCCAATGTACGTATCATTGATGCTACAGTAAATCGTATGGGATTCTCAAAAGAAAAAGTTATCTACACCCTACAAAATTACGGCAATACCTCTTCTGCTTCGATTCCATTAACACTATCACTTGCAAAGCAAAATGGTACAATTAAGAAAAATGATATTGTATTAATGGTAGTTTTTGGAGCTGGTTTGACATATGCTGGTTCCATTGTTAGGTGGTAAAGATGGCAATTCCAAAAAGTGTTTTAATTACTGGAGCTAGTAGGGGTATTGGTCAACAAATTGCATACCAATTTGCCAAACAAGGCTCCTTTGTTGCAATCAATTATCCATTTGAATCTGAAAAAGAAAACGCATTGCATACTCTGCATGAAGTTCAGAAGCTTGGATCTCAGGGCAACATTTATGAAGCAGATGTATCCAATTTAGCCGCTGTAGAAGATATGGTTAAACAAATGAAAAGCGATATCGGCACCATTGATGTTCTAGTTGCCAATGCTGGTATTACCAAAGACAAATTAATTATGAGAATGACACCCCAAGATTGGGAGCAAGTTCTTCATATTAATCTTTCGGGTGCCTTTCATTGCACAAAAGCAGTGACAAAAGAAATGATGAGAGAAAAAAAAGGACGCATTGTCTATATATCCTCTGTAATTGGAATGATAGGCAATGCGGGACAGGCTAATTATGCTGCATCCAAAGGAGGGATGATAGCTCTTTGCAAAAGTGTCGCAAAGGAGTTTGGCTCTCGCAATATAACTGCTAATTGTGTAGCACCAGGCTATATTATGACCGATATGACACAAAATTTACCAAAAGAAGCTACAGATCAGTTTATGTCAAGAGTATCTATCCAACGATATGGAACGATGGAAGATGTCGCTAATGCTGTTTTGTTTCTGTCATCAGACCAGGCTGCCTATATTACCGGACAAGTCTTGGTTGTAGATGGTGGACTCACATTATAATACAGGAGGATCGTATGACTAGAGAAGAAGTTTTACAAAAAGTTGTTCCCGTTATTTCTGATAAATTGGGCATAGAAGAAGAACAAGTAGTGGGTGATGCCCATTTTATTAATGATTTAGGAGCAGATTCACTGGGTCTTGTGGATATCACAATGGCTTTGGAAGAAGAATTTGGTCTTGAAATTCCAGATGAAGATGCAGGAAAGCTTGAAACCGTCAATTCTATGATTGATTATATATTGAAAGCGGTATAGATGAGCTTACGACGCGTAGCTATTACTGGCTTAGGAATGGTATCACCTGCGGGGCTTTCTGTTAACGAAAGCTTTCAAAATTTGTTGGATGGAAAATCCTTTGTTGATACAATAACACACTTTGATCCAACAGATTTTAAAGTGAAAATTGCTGCTGAGATTAAAAATTTTGACCCAACCAAGTACATGTCTAAACCGGAGACCAATCGAATGGATCGTTTTGCTCAGTTGGCCATTGCTGCTGGCAGTGAAGCATTTGAAGATGCAAATCTTACTTTGAATGCGGAGCAGCAGGAACGTTTTGCCGTGATTGTTGGATCTGGCATTGGTGGCAATCAAACCTTTATCGATACATGCCAAGTCCTTGACAAGCAAGGTCCGTCCAGGATTAGTCCTTATTTTATTCCGAAACTGATCGGCAACATGGGAGCAGCGCTTCTTGCCATTCGTTACTCAGCAAAAGGTTACACGTCTGATGTTGTAACAGCTTGCGCATCCGGGACCAATGCAATTGGAGACGCTTTTAAAAGAATACAGTTTGGCCTCGAAGATTTTGCCCTTGCTGGTGGAACAGAAGCTTCCGTGACCCCCATCTCCATAGGAGGGTTTTCTGTTATGCGTGCATTAAGTAAGCGTAATGACGAACCCAGCAAGGCCTCACGACCTTTTGACGTGGACCGCGATGGATTTGTTGTGGGAGAAGGCGCAGGTGTTTTGTTTTTAGAGGAATGGGAGCATGCTGTGCGAAGAAAAGCTCATATCTATGCCGAAGTTGTCGGCTATGGAGCTACCTGCGATGCTTACCATATTACAAAGCCCTCTCCTGATGCATACCAACAAACAAGATGTATGCACTTAGCAATACAAGAAGCTGGCATATCTCCTCAACAAGTTACGTACATTAATGCTCATGGTACATCGACACAAGCAAATGATGTTACTGAAACAACAGCCATAAAGAATCTTCTGCAGGAGCATGCTTATAAAGTTCACATCCATTCAACAAAATCGATGATTGGACATACACTTGGTGCTGCTGGTGGAGTGGAAGCTATTGTCACTGTCAAAACTATCAAGACTGGTAAAATTCATCCAACCATCAACTTAGACAATCCTGACCCCTTGTGCGACCTAGACTACACCCCCAACTTAATGGTAGAAGATTCTATTGAGTATGGACTTACAAATTCTTTTGGTTTTGGCGGACACAATTTCTCTCTTTTACTGAAAAGAGGTCCTGCGTGATACCACTTGACTTTCGTTCTTTTTCAAAGAAAAACCTCCCTCATAAATCATCCCGACTTGACCAAACTTTGTCGGAAAAGAATTGGATCAAATGTCCAAAGTGTGGGATTTTGATCTACGAAAAACAACTGAAAGAACAATGGAATGTCTGCCCTAAATGCGAATACCTTTTTCGGTTAGACTCAGAGGACCGCATTCAGTTGATCCTTGATGAGGGGAGTTTCGAAGAACTTTTCAAGGATATTCAACCCAGGGATGTTCTACAGTTTTCTGACCGAATATCTTATACAAACCGATTGCAAGAGACGCAAGAAAAAACAGGTTTGGCAGAAGCTATACGAGTTGGCACAGGATCCATTGATCATCAGCCAATTGCTTTTGGTGTGATGGATTTTCGATTTATTGGCGGCAGCATGGGCATGGTAGTGGGAGAAAAAATTGTTCGCATTACTGAGTATGCAGCCGCCAATTCTCTGCCATTGCTCCTTATTTCGAGCTCCGGAGGAGCTAGAATGCAAGAGGGGATGTATTCTCTTATGCAAATGGCTAGAACTTCTGCAGCCATTGGTCGGTTTCAAAAAGAGGGTGGTCTTTATTTTTCTCTTTTAACTCACCCAACCACAGGCGGCGTGAGTGCTAGTTTTGCCTTTTTAGGGGATGTCATCGTGGCTGAGCCTGGTGCATTGATAGGATTCGCAGGACCACGTGTTATTGAGCAAACTACAAAACAAAAACTACCCAGTGGTTTTCAAACCTCCGAGTTTTTACTAGAACATGGTCAAATTGATAAAATTGTTAAGCGAAAGCATTTAAAACAATGGTTCTCTACTTTTCTTCTTTTTTACTATCGAGGTCAGAAGAAATGAAGAAATCTTCTTCTTTCCAATGTTCTTTTGAAGCACCCATTGTCGAGATTGACAATAAAATTCGATCTATACAAGAAGATTCAGAATTGTTCAATAAAGAAGAGCTATTGGAGTCTTTGCAACAAGAAAAGCAGAAAACCATTCAGAAAATTTATCATTCCTTATCTAGGTGGGACATTGTACAAATTGCGAGGCATCCCGATAGACCTAAAACCCCCGATATTATTGCCCATTTTATGCCCGACTATGTCGAGCTCCATGGCGATAGATTGTTTCGAGATGACACATCCGTAATGGGAGCGATTGGAACATATCACGGAAAAAACCTTATGATGATTGGACACAATCGAGGATCTTCCACCAAAGAAAAAATTCGCAATCGCTTTGGAATGGCAAGCCCAGAAGGCTACCACAAAGCATTGCGCTTGATGCGGTTAGCAGATAAATTGAAAACTCCTATTTTAACCCTCATTGATACGCAAGGTGCATATCCTGGCATCCAAGCCGAAGAGATGGGTCAATCTGCCGCCATAGCATTAAATTTACGAGAAATGTTTTCCCTCCAAACACCTATTGTTTGCCTAGTAATCGGAGAAGGTGGATCTGGAGGAGCTCTTGGAATTGGAATTGGAGACTCGATTTGCATGATGCAATACAGTATCTATTCTGTCATATCACCTGAAGGATGTGCTTCTATCTTGTGGAGAGATGCTTCTAAAGCTAGTGGAGCAGCAGAAAAATTGCAGCTGACTGCAGCGGATCTACTCCAGAGAAACCTGATTGATCAGGTCATCCCAGAACCATTGGGCGGAGCACACCGAAATCCAACAGAAGCTATGCATAACATGGATGAAGTTGTGCAGCAAAAGCTTTCTCGTCTCTATAAACGCAACCCCAAAGAATTACTAGATACTCGTTACAACAAATTTCGAGATATAGCTTCTTTGCCTTCTTAACTCAATGTCTGTACGACACATCGTATTAACATCACTTTTTGTGGCACTTTTAACAATTGGGTCCATGATTTATCTTCCACTTGGTCCAATCCCCCATACACTACAAGTTTTTTTTGTAATTCTTGCAGGAATTCTTTTGGGGAAGAAGTGGGGAACAATTTCTGTGGCTGTATGGCTTTTACTTGGGTTGGTAGGAATCCCTGTTTTTTCACAAGGAAAGGCTGGAATTATGGTTTTGTTCGGACCTACAGGAGGATTTCTAATAGGCTTTCTTATAGCTGTTTTTAGTATTGGATTGTATCTAGAGAAAAAAAAGAACCATCTGATTGCCATCCTTGTTGCTTCCTTTATTGGTATCCTTTGGATATACATTGCAGGGGGAGTCGGATTTTATTTTCATTCTGTGTGGGTTGTACAAAATCCTCTATCGTGGTATGAAATCTTTAAGATTACAGTTTTGCCTTTTGTGTTCATTGATCTTTGCAAAGGTGTTTTGGCGGCAGTTGTAGGTGTAAAAATTCGTATGATCTTAGCTCAAACGGGGACGGTACCTTTATGAATCCTCTCCTTATAGACTGTTTTTTGTTATTTGCTATCGCCACTTTATTAACGCTACTGCTTGTACCATATTTTCGAAAAATTGGATTGCGCTGGAACATTGTCGACCATCCTTCTAGCCAACAAAAAGATGCACAAGGCAATTGTCGTGAAAAGCTTCACAAAAAAAGTACTCCCCTAACAGGTGGTTTAGCCTTGTTTGTATCCTTTTGGACAGCCGTTCTGGTGACGATTGGCATCAACCACCAAATACTAGGGATTCTCATCGGGTCTTTATTTATTGTGGTTATCATGGCATTGGATGACAGATACGACTTAAAACCAGGAGTAAAATTAATTGCACAATGTGTAGCTGCTACCATTCCCATTTTCTTTGGTGTCCAAATACGATATATATCCAATCCTTCCACGGGAAACTATTTTGATATTGGCTTTTGGGGAGTAATCTTCAGCATATTCTGGAGCGTTGCTTTCATGAACGCTATGAACTTAATAGATGGCTTAGATGGTCTTGCAACAGGCATTGCTGGTATTGCTTTTTTAGCCATGTTTGTTGTAGGAGTTTTGAGTGGATTTGTGATTCCATCCTTTTTGGCCGTTGCCTTGGCTGGGTGTTGTTTTGCTTTTTTGCGATACAATTTTTATCCTGCTAGTATTTTTTTAGGAGATTCTGGTGCTCATTTTTTAGGGTATATGATCGGGAGCATTTCCATTTGGGCTGGGCTGAAAACAACATCAGGAGTAGTTTTGCTGATAGCTCTCGTAGGCTTTGGGATTCCTATTTTTGATGTCATTTTTTCTATCATTACTAGGTCTCGAAAGGGAAAGAAGATTTACGAAGCAGATTTGGAAAATATTCATTATCAATTGCATCGAAAAAAAGGATGGGGACAACGTCGGATAGCCTTAGTGTTTTATGCGATCACAGCTTTGTTGTGTCTGATTCCAATTTTGTTGTTATACTTATAGAGAATTCAAAACCATGAGGGATTTATGAAGAAACCAACACTGCTGATAATATTTGGTACAAGACCAGAGGCGATTAAAATGGCTCCCCTAGTACAGACTTTCCGAAAAGATCCTTCTGTACAAACCAAAGTCATTATTACTGCTCAGCATCGAGAAATGTTAGATCAAGTATTACAGTTGTTTGCTATCCAAGAAGACTACGATTTTAATCTCATGAAGGATCGACAAACGTTAGAATCAATTACAACGGGTGTTATCGATAAACTATCGCAAGTCATTCTTCAAGAGAAACCTCAGATGATTTTTGTTCACGGAGACACAACAACAACCTTTGCCGCTTCCCTATCTGCCTTTTATCATCACATTCCTATAGCCCACATCGAGGCAGGGTTGCGTTCATACGATATGCAAAATCCTTTTCCTGAAGAGATGAATAGGACCTTGTGTGATCAATTGTCGAGTTTGCACTTTTGCCCTACAGCACAGGCGAAAGAAAACCTTTTACAAAGCTCTCTCCAAAGCTCTTTGGTATATGTAACAGGCAATACCGTTGTAGACAGTTTGCTATGGATGGTTTCTCATATCCAGAATACAAATCCCTCTTTACTCCTGCAGAATTCTACGAACGAGAAACGAATCCTTGTTACATTGCATAGAAGAGAATCATGGGGACAACCTATTGAAAACGTATGCAATGCTCTCAAAAATATTGTCCTGCAAAACCCTGATGTTCGAGTTGTGTTCCCTGTCCATAAAAATCCAGTGGTAAGAGAGTCTGTTTATTCTTGCCTAGAGGGCCTTGAGAATGTAAATCTAGTAGAACCAATGGACTATATTCACTTTGTTGCAGAAATGAAAAAAGCGTATCTGATTTTATCAGATTCAGGTGGAGTGCAAGAAGAAGCTCCTACATTCGGCAAGCCTGTATTGTTAACGCGAAGCGTAACGGAACGTCCTGAAGGTATTCATTGTGGAGTAGTCAAACTAGTTGGTACCGACTATCAAACTGTATATCAGGAGCTGCATGCTTTGCTGAATGAAACCTCTTATTATGAAGCAATGGTAACCTCATCCAATCCTTTCGGAGATGGACACGCATCAAAAAGGATCCAGAATCAAGTACGACAATATTTCGGTATTGAGCTGCCATATCCAGATATCGGAGAATTTACTTAATGAGTCAATTTGTTATTCAAGGAAGAAAACCTTTACAGGGTAGAGTGCAAATCTCAGGATCCAAAAATTCTGCTCTTCCCATTATTACGGCAACACTTTTAATCAAAGGACCTGTAGAAATATCGAATATTCCTGACATGGGAGATGTCAGAATCCTCATTCAAGCAATGCAAGATATGGGTGTTAAAGTAGATCGTCAGTCGGAAGACTGCTATATTTTCGATGCCTCGAGAGACATTCATTCCGATCTAACCACCATTAAGGGTGTTAGCTCTATTCGAGGATCCCAAACACTTCTAGGAGCACTATTAGGTAGAAACAGAGAAGTTATGTTGCCTATTTTGGGTGGTTGTAGAATTGGATCAAGACCCATGGATATACATTTTCAAAATATCGAAAAAATGGGCACTACTATTCAAAACATCGGAAATCGGAAATTTTTCAAAACTTCTCAATTGAAAGGCACTCACATCTACATGGATTATTCGTCTGTGGGGGCGACAGAAAATTTGATATTAGCAGCCACTAGTGCCGATGGTATAACAATTATTGAAAATGCTGCCCAAGAGCCTGAAATTGTAGATTTGGTTTATTTTTTAAACAAAGCAGGGGCAAGAATAACAGGATTGGGTTCCAAAACAGTGCAAATCATTGGAAATTCTACTTTGCATCCTATCGATTACCACATAATGCCTGATCGAATTGAAACCGGGACCTTTGTGGTTGCAGGGGCTATCACAAATGGAAATATTCAAGTTGAAAAGTGCAGTGTGCAAGATATGAGTGCGCTACTTTTTAAACTGCGTGATGTAGGCGTACAAATTGATATAAAAGGGCAATCTACACTATCTGTTACCATGAAGGGTAGACCTAAGGCCTTCTCAATTCGCACCATGCCTTTTCCTGGTTTTCCAACCGATTTGCAGTCTCTTGTACTTGCATTCGCTTGTTATGCACAAGGAACTAGTGTCATCAAAGAAACCATCTATGAAAATCGCTTCAATGTAGTGCCAGAGCTTCGAAAAATGGGAGCTATCATTATGACAGATAACAAGTTGGCTACTGTAACGGGTGTAGAGCAACTATATGGTTCGGATGTAGAATGTCCTGATTTGCGTGGAGGAGCCGCTTTGATACTTGCTTCTCTTGCAGCAGAAGGTACATCGTATGTACACAAGGTGAACCATGTCGATCGAGGGTATCAATACTTTGAAAAAAAATTGCAATCAATAGGCGCTTCAATTGTTAGAGTGGAGGAAGAGCATGACGATTATTGATGAAAAAGGAAGACTATTTGGATGGATCAATATTGTTGATTTGTTTGTTATAATCCTTCTTGTAGTCCTTGTATTCATGACTGTCCGTTTCTTTACCCAAAAGAGAGTTTCTGTGGAAGAAAAGGATTTCTATATTGTAAAGGTCCGAGCTACAAACCTTGGTCCTGAAATTGCTGAAACTATTCAAAAAGGACTGCCTATTCAAAGGCCGGATGGAACTAATTTTGGCACAGTAATTACAGATCCAGAAGTTGGACCCACCCAGGTATATGTAACAACCCCTCAAGGCATGCTAGTTCCTAGAGCACAACCTAAAATGATGGATGCCACATTTTCCTTTGTATGTTCTGTACCCCAAGGAAGTCCTGAAATAAAATATGGAAGCCAGTCTTTGAAAGCAGGAGCAACCGGCTTTATCGAATCGAATCTGACAAAATATACAATTCACATATTGTCCATTCGTTCTATTTCTATAGAGGAAGCCAAGGAACTCACGCAACAAACCAAAGAAGGCGATGAAACCAACAATACGCAATCGCAAGAAACTACTACTTCAGAGCAGAGCGAAGACACGAATCCGTAATGAATATTAGATCGTTGTTTAAAAATGCCGGTATTGTTACCTTTGGAGCACTATGTAGTAGGATTTTAGGTCTTGCTCGTGAAACAGCGATTACAAATCGTTTTGGTCTTTCTGCTCAAACCGATGCCTATGCTGTTGGTTCGTATGTACCCATTACCCTTTCCAATATGTTGGTGTCAGGGATAGTATCAGCGGTGTTCATACCGTTGTTTTCGCGGCTAGTAGCCAAAAAGAAAATTGCTGATTTGCGAATGATTATCACGGTTACTATCAACCAATTTGTATTGGTGATGGTTGTTTTTTTAGTGCTACTATATGGCATTGCTCCTTTTATGGTAAAATTGCAAGCTCCACGATTTGACCCAGAAAGATTGTACTACGGGATAAGTATTTTTCGTATTGCTCTTCCCTCCATCCTATTTTTAGGCTTAGCTGCCCTATCGTCAGGTATCTTAAACTCCATAAAAATTTTTGGAATCCCTACATTAGGAGGGATCATCTTCAACGCGACAATTGTCGTTATCACATTGGCTTTCTCACAGCAATGGGGCATTAATGCAGTGGCGATTGCTTTGGTTGTGGGAGCTGCAGGACAATTTCTTATTCAGTATATTTGGGTTGAAAAGCACCATTTGGGGTATCGATTCAAGCCAATATTGTATCATCCTGAAATGAAAGAATTGTATATTTTGATTCTACCCGTTTTGATAGGTTCGGGCATAAACTATCTTGCTCCCTTGGTAAACAACATGATAGGTTCTCAACTTGCCAAAGGATATTTAGCATCTCTTCATACAGCCTTTAAAGTTTCTCAATTTCCCATTGGAATTTTTGCTCTAGCTGTTTCAAGTGTAGTATTCCCCAATTTAGCAGAGCATGTAGAAAAAAAAGAACATCGCAATGTGCAAGAGAACGTGCAATGGGCCATTAAATTTGTCTTGTTAATCATGTTACCAGCCACACTAGGATTAGTAGCTATCAGCACCCCTGTTGTGCGATTGTTGTTTGAATCAGGAGAATTTACTGCAAGGGATACTCTTATTACATCTCCTGCCCTACAATTGTATTGTATAGCGTTGATACCCTGGTCTTTAACAGCAATTCTTGTAAAAATTTTATATTCATGCAAGGACACAATCACGCCTGTTTGGGTTGCCATTGCAACCATTGCAGTCTTGGTTTTTGTTGATCTTGCATTGGTTGGACCTATGGGTCATTTGGGATTGGCTTTGGGTTCGGCGTTATCGGGAGTTTTTAATACAGTAGTTTTGTGGATTATTATTGCGAAGCGTTATCCGGTGTATCTTGTTGTATCACCGCTACGAAAGACTGGTATTGTATGTACGATTGGTTCTCTTTTAATGATGGGTAGTATAGGTATTGTAAACCTATATTTGAAGAATTTTCTTGTTTTAAGTTCAAAATGGGAACAAGTACTCCAAGTCTTATTTCTTGTAACAGTAGGATGTATTGTTTATGGTATTTTTACATACGTTTTTAACAGGCGCGATGTTAAAGAAGTGATGGGGCGATGATGAAAAGTACGAATAAGAAACCAAAAAAAAAACTGCACGTAGTATTATGGATTTTGTTATTCTTTGTCGTGGCTATCGTATCTACGGCTGGATACTTTATCTTCCGTATATTGAATGATATCGGGACTGAAACGGAGGAAGGAAAAAAAATCCGGAGCGAATACTCCATTGATTGGTCTGGCAGAATGAATGTTCTAGTTATTGGCTGTGATGAAAGGGAGCACTTAAACCTTGGTGCAAGAGCAGACACTTTGATTGTGGCGAATTTGGATTTAAAAAATAAAGAAGTCCGCATTATGTCCATACCGCGGGATTTGTGGGTGGAGATTCCAGGACACAATTGTTACGATAAGGCGAACTCTACGTTGAACCCAAACTATTTCTCCGATGGAGGTATTGCATTAACCTTAAAAACAGTGGAAAACTTGTTGAAAATTCCTGTAAAACTATATGTTAAAGTCGATTTTGAAGCTTTCAAAGATGTTGTTGACGCCCTAGGAGGGATTGTGTATACTGTGGAAAAAGACATGTACTATATCGATCCTTCCGATCCTGAGACTGTGATTAATTTGAAGAAAGGAGAGCAGAAACTCGATGGAGACAAAGCTCTTCAGTATTGTCGATTTAGATGGGACCCGCAGGGAGATTTTGTCCTAGATTATCAAGGTAAACAGCATGGTCGAACCTCAAGACAGCTGAACTTTTTAAAAGAATTGGCAAAAAAAGTAATCCAAACAGGCAACTTAATTACATTGAACAGCATCATTAATATTGTGGTCAAGAATACTGAAACAAATATGGATTCTTCAGAGCTTTTGAGGATTGCCTTATTATTTCACAAAATGAATCCAGAAGAAAACCTTCATGTGGAAGCATTCCCGGGCTCTTTGGACTGGGTTTCTAATACATCCGTCATTCTACCCAAAGAAGAAGAGCTCCAAAAGCTTATTGAAACAAGCTGGAAGGACCAACCTGTTGAAGACAATCAAGAGGACAAGGAAACAACGTTGGATGAATAGATACAGCATTCTTCGCGAAAGCCTTGTAGTTCAATTTGTACAAACATGGATGCAGTATTGGGCTGAATCCAAAACGAGACAAGTTGCAAATGCTTTTATTCACACATTCAAGGGTTTTTTGCGACATAGTATTGTTGTGCAATGGTTATACTCAGACCAGTGTTTTGCAACAGCACTATTTCGAAAAAGTACATTGCTCCTGTTTTTACAACGCGGAATTTTCCAATTGTTATCACGATTGACGCAAGGGATTCAAAATCTTTTTAATCATTCAATGATTGTGTATTCCTTGAGCGTTCTACGTCGAGATCTAGAAGAAAATGGTGTCAGTTGTCTGTGCTCTTTCCTGTTTTCTTTCACTGTTTTATGGACTCTTCTCACCTTATTCTTTGGAGAAGGATTTTCAAGAACCACTCTTTTGTTACTATTTTCAACCGTGATTTTTTTCTTTACATTTTCCTATATTCGAGTAAAACCCAGTGTTCTTCTGCAGGAAAGTAAAATATGGCAATGGATCAGGGAGATTGTACAATGACATCATCTACTCGCCCTATCAATCCTACTATAGAACAAAAACCAACGCCCTCCTTTCAAGAGTTGCCCTATATTCTTGGAGGAATGCTTGCTGGTACGATAGGTTTTTTGGCAGGTGGATGGCAAGTTCTTCTGATCGTTCTTTTTGGTCTGTTTTTGTTTTTCTTGTATTTTCGTCCTACGATCGGTTTGTTTATTCTTCCTTTTTTTGTTTTGGTAGATTACTACGTTAAGAGCATAGGAGTCGGAGGAATCTTTGGACTATGGGATGAAGTACTCTTTCTTGTTATTTTTTTCTTTATTCTGTTAGAAAGAATACGAAACAATCAAACGTTTCTTCGTTTTACTATTGTACTGTACCCCATTCTATTTTTTGCTTTCATTGGTCTGTTATCTGCCTATTTTAGTGATGCCGTTACCCTTTCTCAATCCATAGAAGCCTTGCGTTCTGTTCTCCAAAGCTTTCTCTTTTTTTTCCTGGTCATGAATGCATCTTTGAAAAAGACACAAATCCGTGCTTTATTGTTTGCCGTTATACTTGGGGGAGTCATTTGTGCAATCTACGGAATCATTCAATATTTTGTTGGCGTTGCTTCTCCACCCACTTGGGTTGATAAAGATCTGGAATTTGGACTCTCCAGGGCATTTTCTTTTCTGGGAAGTCCCAATGCTTTTTCTGCCTATTGCATAATGATTGCACCCATTGCTTTGGGATTTGTGTTTCAATCCTCAACCAAACGATCTCATAAGGTTCTTTTTTGGGGGCTTTTTTTGCTGCTTATTGGCGGTTTGATTAGTACGTTAACACGAGCTTCGTGGCTTGCCTTTATTCCTGCTCTATGTGTTTTTTTCATGTTGATGAAAAAAGGCAGTTATGTCATCTTTGTTTTCATTGCTATGATTTGTATTCTTCTTTTTGTTCCGCCTATTCAGCAAAGATTTTCCACTCTTTTTTCAGAGCAATATCAACAGAAAAGTTCTGAAGGAGGACGCACATATCGATGGTCTCTAGCACTTGATTTGGTGCAACAAAAACCCTTCCTTGGGCAAGGACCTGGCAGCTACGGAGGAGCGGTGGCCTATCGCTACCAAGAGTATGGTGGTTTATACTCCGATAACTACTACCTTCAAATTCTCTCCAATTATGGCGTTCTTGGTTTCATAGGGTTTTTCTTCATCCTACTCTTTTTATTACGATTATTGCTGCAAAGTTTCCGAAATTCTTCCAAAAAAGACAAAGGCATTATCGCAGGTGTTATTTGCGGTGCCATTGCCCTTTTCTTAAATATGTATACAGAGAATTTATGGGAAATTGTGCCTTTGTCCGTCGTATTTTTCTTTTTTGTAGCGCTTGGTATTCGTTTAGGAGAAGTGGATGATTCACAATAAGACCATTGTCTTTCTTTCGACAATGCGTTACCACGAGTTGCCCACACGTAAACAGCGAATTGCTAGGTTTCTTAGTGAATCGAATCGAGTGCTCTATATCGAACCTCCCTCCACGTATCTTTCCACTTTTGTTCATGGGAAAAATGAATCTTGCCCCACTATTACTCCCCTCTCTTCTACTCTTCTACTTGCATCCCTTCCCACCATTTTTCCTTTGGGTTTGCGATATCAATGGATTCATGCATTGAATCAAAAGAAGATTTCTCAATTCGTACATCAAATGCTTCTCAAGTATGATTTGACCCCCGATATTTTGTGGTTTTACTTGGTGGACTATCCCGAGCTCTCTTTTCAATATCCCGATGCTTTGACTGTGTATGATTGTGTGGACGACCATTCTGCCTATCCAGGACTCCGCTCTCCTTTCTTTATGAATAGGCTTGAAAAACAGTTGGTTGCTTCTTCCGATGTTGTTTTTGCAACCACTAAGGCATTGCAGCAAAAGATGCACTCTTTTGGTAAGGATGCAAAACTGGTTCCTAATGGAGTGGATTATCCACTATACCAATCTTGGAATCAGCAAATCCCAGCGATTCTACAAAAGCTTCCTCGACCCATTGTTGGATATATTGGAGCTTTAAAAGAGTGGTTTGATGTTGCCTTTATACTCCGCCTTGCGGATGCTTTACCACACTGTTCTTTTGTGCTTGCAGGACCTTGCTCTCCCTCTTTTGCTTCTTCTTTTTCCAATCATCCTCGCATCTTATTGCCAGGAGCCATTCAAACAGAAGATGTTCCTTCTTGGATTGGATCCTTTGATGCTTGCTTGATTCCTTTTTTGCAAAACAATCTTACGCTCCATATCAGTCCGCTCAAATTTTTTGAGTATTGTGCAATGGGCAAACCTTGTATAACAATACCCATTCATCAATTGGAAGAGTACAAAGATGTGGTGTATACATACCATTCTCACGCAGAAGGTATAGAAAAAGTAAAACAAGCCTTACAAGAAAAAGATCCGGTGTTGCAAAAAAAGAGAATTTCTATAGCAAAAGAAGCTTCATGGGAGAAAAAGTTCTCCTATATGTTTGATGCAATCGAACAAGCTTATCGGTGAGAGAACCTTTTCCATAGATTCCACAGCAGCACTGCCATAAAAAAGATCGCAATTGCAACATAAAGCGGAGACTGTATGATGTGAGAATGTTTGGCAAGTAAAAAACCACCAATATCTATCTTCATGCTAGTAAAAATCCAATCCAAAACAAATCCTAACACAATTGACAACACAATCAAAACTCCTAAATAAAGAGCGATTACTCTTTTTCCTAGTGACTTTTGGAGCGTTGAAATAGTGGCCACATTTGTAGCAGGCCCTACAAATAGAAATATAAAGGCTGCACCAGGGCTGATACCCGAGATAATCAGAGAGACTGCAATGGGAATGGAAGACGTGGAGCAGATGTACATAGGAAGACCAATCACAATCATTAATAGGCTAGAAATGATTCCTTCTCCCGCCATTGTACCAGCAAAAAAATCCGCTGGTATTAAGGTGGTAATTAAGGCTGCAATGGATACTCCAATTAAAAAGGAAAGAGCGATGTCTCGAACCATTTCGTGAAAAGCGTATGAGAATACATTTTGCAGGAATTGGATGGGTGTATTTTTCGGGGTTTTTGTTTCCTGGTCTAACTTCTTTTCATGGTGGTCACAGACCTCAGAAACTTCAGCAGGGGGGTGACAATGACTGCATTTTACAGGAGAAGCAGATGTAGGAACCTGTAAATTCCATGCATTGGATGCGGCCTCAACCAATCCTCCCCCGACAATCCCAGAAACAAAAGCAGCCATGGGACGGAAAATAGCAAATACTGGCCCCATCATACCATATGTGGCAATTATGCTATCAACCCCTGTTTGGGGCGTGGAGATCAAGAAAGAAACAATAGCTCCCAAAGAGGCCCCGCTTTTTTTCAAAAAAACAGCAAACGGGATGACCCCACAAGAACAAATGGGCAAAGGTACTCCAAACAGAGAAGCCTTGAATATAGAGCCAAAGCCTTTTTTGCCCAAATGTTTTGGAATCCACTCTTCGGAAAGAACTTGGTGAATAATTCCCACCAAAAGAAGTCCAATAACCATATAAAAGCTCATATCTACAAACATCTGATAGAAATTTCGAAAAAACAATACAATACTATTTGACATACATATTCCTTGTATTTTTAGTTCTTTGTCGTAATCTATGCATAATTTATTATAGTTACGTAAACATCAAAGGTAAAACCAAAAAAATACGTGCCCTCATCAAACAGCATTGTGGAAATTTTTGCTACTGCAAAGGAAGACATTGTTTTCAAGAATGATTTGACGGATTGCCTTACCTTCATATAATTACTATGATTTCAAACGAATACAATAAGATGAGGTTACTATATGTCAAAAAAATGTGATGTTTGTGGAAAAGGACCTTTGGTTGGGAATAGTGTTTCTCACTCCAATCGTCGAACGAAAAGATGCTCATTGCCAAATTTACAATGCATTAAGGTCAAGCTTCCTAATGGCGGAGTAAAGTCAATGAAAGTTTGTACAAAATGCTTAAAAGCAAACAAGGTGCAAAAAGCCTAAAGGTTCATTATGGACCCCAGGACGAATACTCGGTCCGATTTGATGAAATTCTTAAAGGATATTCACAAGGAACGTCCTTTACAGATTGTAAGTGGAAAAGAGCTTATGGAATCTTTGTCATTAGATGAAGAAACGCTTTGTTTTCACTTGCGATTTTTATATGATTTAGGCTACATTGAACTTCTTAGCAGCAATCAAGACAGTAGAGCTTTAATTCGGATGACCGACAAGGGATTCTCGAAGTTTGAAGATTAATTCCGCTTCTTTAAGCACCCCTGTAGGGGATCTTCTAATACAAGCCACAGCAGAAGAAATTGTATCTATTGTTTTTATTGATCAAGAAAAAGAAGATCTTTTCTCACCACTGATCTTAAAGGATGCCATCCAAGAAGACGATTTTGTACAACTTCGCAAAGCCCCTCTTTTGATAGAAGCATCCAAACAGATAAAAGAATATTTTCAAGGAACAAGATGTTATTTCAAGCTACCATTGCGAACATTTGGAACACCCATTGAACAAAAAGTAACTAGATTTGTTTCCATTGTTCCATATGGACATGTTGTATCCTACCTTGATGTAGCCCGTATGGTACATATTGAAAATGGAGCACGATTTATTGGTAACTGTATGAGAAAAAACCCTTTACCCATTCTCATTCCTTGTCACAGAGTGATAACTAGTACTGGTAAAATGGGAGGCTTCTCTGCAGGTGCTGAGAGAAAAAAGTTTCTTCTACAATGGGAGAAAACAAATTGGGAGATGAATCATGAAAGTAGTTCTTCTGGCAGGTGGTTATGGTACACGTTTAAGCGAAGAAACGGAGAACAAACCGAAACCACTGATTGAAATCGGAGGAATGCCCATTATCTGGCATATCATGAAAAATTATGCAGGATATGGTCATATTGATTTTGTGGTTTGTCTTGGATACAAAGGGAACAAGATTAAAGAGTTCTTTCAGCAATACTTTTTACATCATTCCAATGTTACCTTTCATCTTGGAAGCGGCTCGATGGATGTTCATGAAACCTTTGCTGAATCGTGGAATATTACCCTTGTAGACACTGGCTTGGATACGTATACGGGGGGCCGTATCAAAAGAATCCAAAACTATATTGGAAACGAAACGTTTATGCTAACCTATTGCGATGGTTTAGCAGATGTAAACATACAACAATTGATTGCGTTTCACAAGAAGCATGGGAAAAAAGCTACCATGACTTCAGTTCAAAAACCTAGCCGATTTGGCTTGTTACAAAGCGACCCTTCCGGACTTGTCCAAACCTTTCAGGAAAAACCTATGGAAGAAAGTGCCTGGATTAATGGAGGGTACTTTGTATTGGAACCTTCTGTTTTTGAGACTATTCAGGGTGATAAAACGATCTGGGAACGAGACCCTCTAGAAACATTAGTGCAAGAAAAACAATTGATGGTTTTCCCTCACAAAGGATATTGGCAGTGCATGGATACGTTGCGTGACAAGCAGCTGTTAGAACAAGAATGGGAAACCGGTCATGCTGCCTGGAAGAATTGGTAAGCAGTGGCAAGGGTTTGATTGATGAAACATGAAAATATTCTTATCACTGGGGCATCGGGGTTTATTGGT
>Ga0334898_1000213_pt1 | contig 107476 bp, 83 predicted proteins | sample GraSluR3_MG_10_FD_207228 | JGI IMG/M metagenome (GOLD analysis project Ga0334898, IMG submission 207228) | Sludge microbial communities from methane-producing bioreactor in Wageningen University, Netherlands - Granular Sludge_3_08-R3 | ecosystem: Engineered > Bioreactor > Anaerobic >... | reverse complement strand
ACAATATCAAGGGACAGAAGATAAAAGATCTATTCAGCGATCATCTACCTACCGGCGAACATAGTGTGGTCTGGAACGGCAGGGATAACAGAGGCAGGTCTGTAGCATCGGGCGTCTATTTCTACCGGATAACTACGGGAAATGATACTACAGTGAAAAAAATGTTGCTACTCAAGTGAGATGATAGAGGGTAGAAGATGGAAGAGAAGAGAAGCAGGGAGAGTTCCTGGTGAAAAGAAAAGCAGTGAGGTGTTTAGGGTTTAGAAGTTTAGAGGTCGGAGGTCAGAGATCAGAGTTCAGAATGGGAAAACGGTCATCTCGAGCGGAATCCCGACTTGCCGGAGTGAAGTCGAGAGATCTCTTTTTACAAATGTCAAACAGCAAAGTAGAAAGACGGAGAGACTGTGAGAGTATATAGGAGAAAGAAGATAGGAGTTTTGGAGGATAGGAAGATTGGTAGAGAGCGGAGAGATCTCAGAAAGAGAACGATATCGTCACACTGAGTAGCTTCGGTGTAAGCCGGAGCGTATCGAAGTGTGAACTTAGGAAGTGTGGCATTGTCACCCTTCGATACAATTCCGACAAGTCAGAATCACTCCATCCTTCGTTTTACTACGGAATGGCAGGCAGGGTGACGGCTGGTAGGGAATATGGATTTGCTGATTAACAAGAGCAGGCATTCGTTTCGGTCATTTGGGGAATTGGGATTTGTTTGCCTGCCCCGTGAAATTTCGTCAGAAATATTTCACTGAGGGATTGTTTGGTATTTTTCTTATCCATAGGCTCGTCTCTTTTTTTATGATTTGAGTACTAAAAGACTATGCTTTTTTTTTATACATCTCATTATTATAAATTCCTAACCTTAATTAACTGGATATTTTTTAGTGTTTACTTTCCAATAATTCTAGCATTCGATACATTGATAAGACTAGATCATAGCGATATGAGTTTGCTCCTAATAACATCAACATGCCTCAACCACTTTTTTAGCCACTGCTAGTGGGCGTTTGTTGATATCCTATTTTTATCACTAATTGTCTATGTCGAAATGTTTGCAAAGTACTACGATATTTTGAAGATCATGCTGAGCTGACAAGGTAGATTCTGTTATGATGATCATAGAGTCAGTGCCACTAATTGAGGCAATTACCGGACAGCCCATTCTTGGTGGTTCATCTATTAGAATCAGCTCAAAATGCCCTTCTTCTTTTCTACTATTTCCTGAACTGTCCAAGTCTTTTATTTACAAAGTAGATGACCATCCTCCGTCAATAACCAGTTCATGTCCGTTAACATAACTGGAAGCTTTCGAAGCCAGATATATTATTGTGCCTATCAGTTCATCCGCTGTAGCATGGCGTCCCATCGGTACTTTTTGCTTCAGTTTTTGCATAAATTCTTTATCTTTGAGAAAATCGTCTGTCATATCAGTGGCGAAAACACCCGGACATACAGCATTTACACGAAGGGTATGTCCCCATTCCGCCGCAAAGGTTTTTGTCATCATAATTAATCCTGCTTTGGCAGCACTGTAAACTGCCGAACCTGCATAACCTCTTATCCCGGCAATACTACTTATGTTGATAATATTTCCTTTTCCTCTTTTAAGCATATGTTTTGCAACAGTCTGAGCACAGATAAACTGTCCGGTCAAGTTCACTTGTATCACCTTATTCCAATCTTCCAGGCTCAGTTCTTCTGCTTTGCCAGTTCTGAGGATGCCGGCATTATTGATCAGAATATCAATATTTCCGAAATTCTCAATTGTCTTTTCAATCATATTATCTACATCTTCTACATTACTAACATCTACTTTTATTCCCAAAACATGGTGACCTTCTTTTTTAATTTCATCAACTGTGTCGGAGCTGTCTATGATATCCGCGATAACGACTTTAGCACCAACTTTGGCTAGCCCTACAGCCATTGCTTTGCCTAAACCACGGCTACCTCCCGTTACGATCGCTATATCTCCTTCAATATTAAACAATTCAGATGCCATTTTTAACCTCCTTTAATCTTGCAATTTGACTAAACATTCTTTGATAAATGCCTGTAAATCAGCCGGGCTTCTACTGGAAACCAGATTTCCATCAACTACAACTGCTTGATCTTGGAATTCAGCCCCAGCATTTACTATATCTTGTTTTATCGATTTCCAGCCGGTGATTGTTCGTCCTTCTAATACTCTTGCGTTTATGAGAAGTTGTGGTCCATGACAGATCATGAAGACCAGTTTACCTTTCTGGACAAATCTTCTCACAAATTCTACAGGTTCTTGATAAGCCCGTAGTTTATCAGGTGAAAAACCACCCGGGATAAGCAGAGCATCAAAGTCATCTACCGCAACCTCACTAATTATCGTATCAATCTGAACTGTAATTTTGTTTTTTTTACCGGTAACTTTCTTATTTTTCGTTAGACCAATATGTGTGATTTGATGTCCTTTTTTTTTGAAAGCTGAACTTGGTTCATAATATTCAGAATCTTCAAAAAGGTCATCAATGATTACAGCTATTTTTTTCCCCATCTTAACTTCCTTCGTTTTTTGTTTACATCCCTCCGGTTAAAGTTTGGTCTGCCAACCTATCTACTTCTGCTCTTATCTCATCCGGAATCGTTAATATATTTACATCCAGAAAACCACGAATAATTAAGGACTGAGCTTCTTCTTTGGGAATTCCCCTTGCCATCAGGTATTCTAGTTCTTCTTTACTGATTTTACCTATCGCGGCTTCATGTGACATATCTACATTACGACGAGTTGTTCTAAGTTCCGGTATAGCATGTATTATGCCGGTTTCGGTAACAATGAGTCCTTGACATTCAAGATGAGCTTTTATATCAACTGCCTTGGAATAAAGATCACCTCTGGCTATTGCAGTACCGCCAAAACTTACGGCACGTGAGATTATTTCTGCTGATGAACCTAGTTCTTCAAAAATTACGCGGGATCCAATATCAACTAAACAATCTTTATGGGCTGTTATAAGGGACGAAAATGTTGCTTTACATTTTTTATGTAGAACTGCCGTAGGATACATTTTTATGTTACGTACAGGGCTTAGAGATATGTAGTTAGAAACAAAAGAAGCGCCATCTTCGACAATAGCGACGCTCATAGGAGTGACTTCGACATCTTTTTCCCAACGATGAATCATGGTAAAATTCAGATAGGCATTTTTCTCAACAAAGAACTCTGAAATACCAAGATGATATGCTTCTTCTGCTGCTTTTGAAGATGCACAACCGGTAATCAGATGTACGCGGGAACCTTCTTCGGCAATAACAATATTATGAACATTCTGGCGGAAATCTTTATTATTGAGGAAAAGACAGGATTGGATGGGAAATTTTGCAGTTACACCTTTTTTTATTCTGATGAAATAACCACCTTGTGTATCTTGAGGATATTGCTTATCGATTGTTTTGAATGCTTTCCCATAATACGTAGTTTTCAACTCCGGATATTTCTTACAAGCAACTTCAATTGGTTCAATCTCTATACCTTCTAATAGAGTTTTATTGAATAAGACTGAATCATCTTGTTGAATAAAGGTTGCGGAACGAGACTTTTGCGAAAAGTCCAAACCAACCTTTTTAAGCTTTTCCTGGTCTTCTTTGGATAAATTCGAATCAATTATTTTATTCATAATAAGTGCCTTTATATTTCATATTCCCGGCATTCCCTACATTTCCCGTATCCATATTCCTTTATTTCGCTAAAAATACGTTTCGGCTCTTTATGACAGATAATTTTACCATCATATAAGACGCATCCATCTTTGGCTTCTAAATAGTCAAGAATGTAACCGGTGTGACTGATTATCAAAGCAGATACTTTATGACGATTCATATACTGGTTGATAGCCTTACTCATTACCGCGACATTTTCGATATCAACACCAGATTCGGGTTCATCAAGCAAGAGAAGTTTGGGAGACTGTAAAAGTATTTGGAGTAATTCGGAGCGCTTTATTTCACCGCCGGATAAATCAACATTAAGATCTCTTTGCAACAAATATTCCAAATTCAAAGCCTTAATCAACATGTCTTTCTCTGCCGGATCCTTGTTCTCACCATAAAGCAGGTCTGCTAATTGATTTAGTTTGATACCACGTATTTTAGGTGGATGTTGAAACATCAAACCTATCCCATGTCTTGCTCGTTCATCAGGCTTAAGTTCAAGAAGGTTTTTGCCATCAAACTCTATGCTGCCAGAAATGATATCATAGTTGTCAAAACCCATTATGGCACCTAATAGAGTCGATTTGCCGGATGCGTTGGGCCCGAAGAGAATAATGTTCTTATGTCTTTCTATATCTAAATCAAGTTTATTTAAAATAGTTTTTTCACCTACTTTGACGGTCAGATCTCTTATCTTTAATAGGACATCCATAATTTCCCTTGTTTATTCTCCATTAGTTTATATCATAGTTAAAGCAAATCATAACAAGCCGGTTCTTAGTTGACTTGAGACTATTAACAATATCAAATCTCGTATTGTTTTTGATAGTCATGCGATCCGAGCCGGCTTTATTACCACAAGGAGTCGCTTTCGGGCTCTAAAGAAAACCCGAACTATTCAACAGTTATTTTTTTTGAGTTTTGCCAGAGCCCGTGGATATTGCAATAACTCGAGGCAAGAATAGTTCCGCTTTTTTCTGTTTTAAAGCTCAATGATATTCGATGATGTGTATACACCGAGCTTGTATCAGGTCCTTCAACAGATTCTCCATGTGCAGTAAATTCAGCTTTACCAATCTGATAAGGAAACTTAGCATCATCAGGCTTAAAATAAATATCGATCCAGCGAATATGATGTTCAGTTTTGTTCGGATGAGCGACTTCCTTACCTATTGAAACTTCGATAGAGAAAAATTCACCTTTTTTGATACCATCCGGCAGTTCAATCACCGGGACATGTTTTTCTTTTTTCCAGTCTGCTGTTTGAAATAACTCGTTCATTTCTATCATTTTTCACCTCCTAATATACATTAATGGTTAATTATCAAATGACAAATGAAATCGTAAATGAGACATATAATTTACAATCATTCACAAAATATTGTACAGTGTCTCATCGAATATAGTACATCCTCAAGCGAAATCTTCGAATATTCCATTAATGTCATTATTTTGCTGATTAACCAAAATGTTGCCAAACTCCAACTTTTCCAGATAGGTCTTATGTGGAGAGTTGTAAATTATACCCATCGGAATTTTATCGCCCCATTCTAATGCTTTTGATAAGGCAGTTTGTAGTTGATTAGGATCATACGAGCCTGACTCTCCGACATCATAAAGTCTTTCTGCATACCAATCGTATGTATTGATTTTATTGAAAGAGACGCAAGGCTGCATTACCTCAACCAAAGAAAACCCCCGATATTTGATAGCCTCCACAATAATATTAGACAGATTTTCTATCTGACGTGAAAAGCCTCGAGCAACAAACCCACATCCGGCTGCAATTGCGACTGCTAGAGAATTGAATCGGTTGAGCACCACACCATTACTCTGGACTTTAGTTTTCATGCCTGGTTCACTTGTAGGAGAAGCTTGTCCCTTGGTCAATCCATAGATCTGATTGTTATGCACAATAACTGTAATGTCGATGTTCCTTCTGATGTTGTGAATAAAATGATTACCTCCTTCTCCATAGCAATCTCCATCACCAGTATCAACTATTACTTGAAGGTCAGGATTGACCATCTTTGCTGCTGCTGCAACCGGCAAAGCTCTTCCGTGTAAACCGTTAAAACAGTTAGCTCTAATATAATGTGGAAGCTTTGCTGCCTGTCCTATCCCTGATACAAATAAAGTTTTTTGGGGGGGTTGGTCTAATTTTGCCAAAGACTTTTTAACCGCATTTAAAATGCCGAAATTACCACATCCCGGGCACCATGCTATAGGATCTTTGCTCTTATATTCTTGTAGTTCCATAATTCCTCCTTCATGATGAAACAACATCTTTTAGTTGCTTTATCAAGCTTTCCAGAGTGAAAGGTCTGCCATCATATTTGAGTATCGAACCATTTACTCTTATTCCTGTTTCCCTGTGTAACAGTTTTGCTAGCTGACCTTCAGCATTATTCTCGACACTGAAAACTCTCTTTTTGTTTTTAACCAGAGCCTTGATCTTTTGGGAGTTTATTGGCCATACTTGGGATAGATGAACCATAGCCAAATTTGGATCGTTGATCTCTTCCAAGCATTCCCGAAGAGGACCCAGAACTGAACCGAAACAAAATAAAACAGTTTCTGCTCTAACTAAATTATATACTGTGGGGTCGATAAACTCGTCAAGTAAAGCATCCATCTTCTTCTGGAAACGTTTCTCGACCATCTTGATCCTTACATCAGCATCTTCAGTAATATGTCCTTCTTCCGTATGCTCATCACTATCTATATAGATAACATCATCAATACGGGAAAAAATAGCCCGAGGTGATATACCTGAAGTAGTAAGCTCATATCTTTTATACTTATTGATTGCTTTTGCTTCTTTTACAGATAGGATATTGCGTTCGATTGCTTCGCTGTCAAAATCAAGTTTATTGATATTTCTTGCTGAATCTGCCAGAAATTGGTCGGAAAGAATAATTGCTGGGATCTGGTATTTCTCTGCCATGTTAAACGCCTTTTTAGTAAGATAGAAGGACTCTTCTATAGTTCCAGGTGCGAAGATTATTTTGGCAAACTCACCGTGACCGGCACCAAGGACCAAATTGAGGTCTGCTTGTTCGGTTCTGGTGGGAAAACCTGTGGCAGGTCCAGGCCTTTGAAAATTACCCACAACTAGCGGTGTTTCAGTCATACCGGCCAAACTGATTCCTTCACCCATTAGAGCAAAACCACCTCCCGAAGTAGAGGTCATGGCTCTGACTCCGGTTACAGAAGCGCCGATAGCCATATTGACTGCTGCTATTTCATCTTCAGCCTGTTCAACAATGATGCCGAATTTGTCCATGTAACGAGCGATAGTATCCATCACGCCAGTGGAGGGACTCATTGGATATGCCGAATAGAATTTACAACCAGCAGATATGGCGCCAAGAGCTACTGCCTGTTTGCCGTCGAGAATGTATTTGGGACTTCCCGATGGTTTCGCAAGCTTTAGCTGACTTGAGCTATTATTTTCGCTTGTTTGATTATAGCCTAATTCTGCAGCTTTGACATTCTTCTCGACAATCTCCTTACTCTTTCTAGTAAACATTTCATAAAGGACTTTTTTAACAATCTCCAAGTCAATGCCTGACATTGCTGCTAGTATTCCCGAACAGACAGAATTTATATAAAGATCGCTACCCCCAGCTTTACGTGCCAGTTTAAAATAATCAATGCAGATATAACTTTTGCATTCGTCTAATTTAAACTCCTCTTTATCTACTACTGCCAGTCCATCTTTATCAAGCGAATCTTTATGAAGATGCAATGCTTCTTTGGTGAGAGGTATCAGCAGATCTATCTTCTCTTTCGGGCAGCTCTTTGGTGCGGTGGCAATGCGGAGCTGATAGAAATTATTGCCTCCTCTGATTCTCGACATATAATCGAGATTCGAGAAAACATAAAATCCCGCCTCTTTGAAAACTTTACCCAATACGGAGCCGATGGTTTTCATGCCCTGACCGGCTTCTCCTGTAACTCTGATATTAAGATCTTCTTTCATATAGACCCCCTTTGTAAATCTTGCCCAATAAAAAATAATACTCCATTCTTTTCGAAGACAAAAAATTAAACATCGATCTTTCTCAATAACTGGGCATTGATGGCAACTATAACAGTACTGGCTGACATTAGGATAGCACCTACTGCCGGTACGAGCAGGATGCCTGCCCAAATAAGAGCACCTGCTGCAAGCGGTATAGCCACTATATTGTATCCTGCTGCCCACCAGAGATTCTGGAGCATTTTGCGGTAGGTAGCTTGACTCAGTTTGACGATTCTCGATACATCTCGTGGATCATTGCGTACTAAGACTATATCGCCAGCTTCCACTGCTACATCCGTCCCTGCTCCGATAGCAACACCGATATCTGCTGTTACCAGTGCCGGTGCGTCGTTCACTCCATCTCCTACCATTGCCACAAACTTACCCTGTTTTTGCAAATCCTTAATTTTTTCTGCTTTGTTTTCCGGTAATACCTCTGCAAAGACTCTCTCTATTCCCAGTTCATTAGCAATATTATCGGCAACTGCCTCTGAATCTCCGGTAAGCATGGCAACTTCCAGTCCCTTCTGTTTAAGTCTGTTTACTGCCTCATAAGATTCGCTGCGAATCGCATCGGCTACTGCAAACACTGCCAACACCCTTTCATCTTCTAACAAAAAGACGGCAGCCTGACCATTTTCTCCAAACTGTTGGGTAGATTGTTGTAATTCTTCAGGTACTTCAGAGGAGTATTTATTAAGCATTGCTGGACCACCGACTTTTAGATCGCGTCCTGATACAGTAGCCCGGACACCATGTCCCGGTAGGGCTTTAAAATCTTTACCAGCAGGTACTTTCAGTTTCTTCTCCCTGGCACTACTGAGTAAAGCCTGAGCTATCGGATGTTCCGAGTCATGTTCTACCGCAGCTGCCAGACTCAAAGCTTCTTCCTTTTTGATGTCGGGAGTTACGACTGTTTCAACTACACGGTGTTCTCCTAAGGTAAGAGTTCCGGTCTTGTCGAAGACAACAACTGAGAGCTTTCTGGCTTCTTCCAGACCGCGCCTGTCTCGGACCAGTAAACCACTATGGGCTCCGAGGGTTGTCGATATCGCTATCACCAAGGGTATTGCCAAACCTAATGCATGAGGACAGGCGATCACCAGTACTGTAACAATCCGGGTAATAGTAAAATGCAAAGTTGCACCCATGGCTAACCAGAAGCTCAGTGTAACGCCTGCTGCAACAATCGCCACTATTGTAAGAATGAATGCTGCTCTGTCAGCAAATGATTGAGCCCGGGAACGGGAATTCTGAGCTTGCTCCACCAATCTCATGATACCGGCAAGAGCAGTCTTTGTCCCTGTCTTTATAACCTCTACCCGGAGGGAACCTTCACTATTGACACTACCGGCAATGATCTTGTCATTCTTCTGTTTCTTGACAGGATCGGACTCTCCTGTGATCATAGCCTCGTTTACCGAACTTTTACCCTTTTTAACTATGCCATCAGCCGGGATACTTGCTCCGGGTCGGATCAGAATCAAATTTCCTTCTTGCAATAGTTCGACAGGTATCTCTTCAGTCTGATCATCATCTGTCAACCTCAATGCCTTATCAGGAAGAAGTTTGGCAAGTTCTTTCAAAGCTCCTTTTGCCTGAGAAATTGAACGCATCTCGATCCAATGCCCTAGCAGCATGATCGTTACAAGTGTTGCCAGTTCCCACCATAGTGCGTTACCTTCAAATCCCAGTGTTACAGCGGAACTATATACAAAAGCAACACTGATAGCCAATGCTATCAGGGTCATCATTCCCGGACGGCGAGAAGAGAGTTCATGACCAGCTCCCTTTAGAAAAATCCAGCCACCATAAATAAACACGATAGTTCCCAGAATAGCTGGAATATATTGAGATCCTGGGAATAGAGGAGCCCGGTAGCCAAACCAATCCTGCAACATCGGTTCCCAGAACAGTGTTGGAATAGTCAGAAGAAGACATATCCTGAATCTTTTGCGAAATAATACTATACTGTGTCCTGCATGCCTGTCATGCTCTTTATGTTTGCCATTACCGGCATGAGCTTGTTTCATTGTATCTGTAGAGTTGGAGTTTTCCTTATTATGTACCGAAGACTCACTATTCATTTTTTTCATAATTACTCCTGTTTATAAAAGAGAACTCTTTTTGCTCGATTGTCAATTTAAATATTGTATTCACATCCCTCCATTTTTTATAAAGGACAAGACCAATTGATGGTCATCATTATAGATTGTTTTGTATCTAGCGGCGTCTATTTCTGCATCATGCAGACGGGAGAAGATAGGTTTGTCTGCAAAGTAGTGATGATAAAATGAAGTTCTCATAACCTCCCCAAAAGAGGCGGGCCTGCGGGCTCGTCTCTTTTTTTATGATTTGAGTACTAAAAGACTATGCTTTTTTAACTTTTTTATACATCACATTCTTGTAAATTCCTAATCTTATTAACTGTATATTTTTAGTGTTTACTTTCCATACAAAAAGACAAAATAATTGACAGTTACAATAGTTAATATTTTAATGACGTTATGAAAATCAGTCTTGATTCTCAGAAGTAAGTAACATCGTTCGAGGACTTCATATCGATTAAAATGGAGGCATTATGTTATTTACTATGAAACTTTTTTTTACATTTGCACTTTTAATTTGCACAGTGTTTGTTCATTCAAATGAGCAGATAATTTCCGATTATTCAGATGCATGGGGTGAGCACGGGATCAGTTTGGAGTATTCCACTCGTAGCGGAGTTTCTTTGAATTTCTCTATCAGAGAGTTGGAATTGGTTGAAGATAAATTGCATGATGAGATTGTGCATAGACTACTGATACCCGGCGTATTTCTACCCAATGACGAGGGAGCACCCAATCTGCCGATTATGAGTCGTTATATAGCGCTGCCGCAGGGAGCAAAAGCGGAGTTAAAGATAGTATCGGAGCGAACGGAGGCTCTTAAAAATATTAATATTGAGCCCGCCCCGCGCATTCCCGCCGGTGTGGAGGATGGACCTCTGGAATACAATTATGATATGAGTATCTATTCGAGAGATGAATTCTTTCCGCAAGAACCGGTTTTCCTGTCAGAGCAGACAGATATTCGCGGGCTTGATGTCGTTATCATCTCTATTACTCCGTTTCAGTATAATCCGGTTTCCAAAGAACTGCTTGTTTATCGCGATCTGAAGATCGAGGTCGATTTTGTGGGAGGTAGCTCACATTTCGGAGATGACAGACTTCGAAACAGATGGTTCGATCCGATATTATTTAATTCGGTAATTAATCCTGAACAAATTCCACATATAGATTATTCATCGCATAATACTCGTGACGAAGGTTATGAATATTTAGTCATTGTGCCGGATGATCCCGAATTCATCGCTTGGGGTGATTCTATCAGAGTCTTCCGCTCACAACAAGGTATTAAGACAGAAGTGGTTACCACTGCCGAAGTCGGTGGGAATGACCATGTGATGATAAAGAACTATATTTCTAATGCTTATGACAATTGGGATATTCCACCTGTGGCAGTGCTCTTGTTAGCAGATTATGGTACTACCGGCAATACGATCACCAGTGAATTTAGGACTGACCACCCTACCTCACAGGCAGATACAACATACATTTCAGATCATTATTACAGTGATATGAATGATAACCTGATGCCCGATATTATTCCAGCACGTATAACAGCACAAAATCGAAATGATCTGGAGACTATGGTCGGTAAATTCATAAATTATGAACGGAATCCTCCTACTAATACAGATTATTATAATGAACCAATTACGGCTATGGGCTGGCAAACTGAGCGTTGGTTTCAGATATCGGCAGAATCAGTTAATGGATTTTGGGAACACATTTTGGAGAAAAACCCACTGAGACAAAATGCTATCTACGGCACATATGGCGGTCATCCTGACACATTACAGTATTGGTCAACAAATGATAATACACCTATGGTTATGAATGTCTTCGGACCTGATGGGTTGGGATATATACCAGATAATCCACAACATTTGCAAAACTATGGATGGGATGCTGATGATGTATCCCTTAATAATGCGATAAACTCAGGTGCGTTTATGGTGATGCATCGTGATCATGGCGATGTAACTGGTTGGGGAAAACCATATTACAGGAACGATCATCTAGATGGTTTGAATAATGATGATCTGCCTTTTGTGTTTTCTATCAATTGTTTGACGGGAAGATTCCATTTGGCAACTGATTGTTTTGCTGAAGCTATTCACAAGCATCAATATGGTGCTCTGGGTATAATAGCAGCATCTGCAATATCCTATTCATTTGTCAATGATGCATATACATGGGGAATGTTCAATCATATGTGGCCTGATTTTTTACCGCAGTATGGTACAAATCCTGTATCAAATGATGTCTTGCCTGCATTTGCTAATGCGGCTGGAAAATATTTCTTGCAGCAATCAAGCTGGCCTACAAATCCTGACCGCAAAGAGATAACTTATCGTATATTTCATCATCATGGTGATGCTTTCTCTCATGTGTTTACAGAAGTGCCTCAACCCTTGACTGTCTTGCATGACCAATACATTTTTGACGATGAACAACATATAATTGTTACAGCTGACCAAGGTGCTTTTATATCTTTATTTGTGAATGGTGAGATAATCGCTACTGCAGAAGCTACAGGTCAACCATTGAATTTGAGTATAGGCGACCTATCATCACCTGATGTAATAAATCTAACGGTGACTAAGCAGAACTATAGTCGTTATGATGCAAAGATAGGTGTAGTTTCATTCGCGGGAGGAGCAGGTACTTCTAATGATCCATTTCAAATCGCAACACATAGTCATTTGTATAGCGTAAGATATTTTTGTAATATCGATAACATTTACTTTGAACTAATTGATGACATTGACCTTACTGCAGAATTTCTACCAAGTGGAGCTTATTATAATTTCGGAAACGGCTGGGAACCTATAGGCGATAGTTGGAGTAATACCTTTGAGGGCACTTTTGACGGTGCTGATTATCAGATTAAAGGACTTTATATTAATAATGACGATAGTGAAATGCAAGGGTTATTCGGCAATATTGAAGATGCATCGATTTTAAATATAGGAATTACTAATGCGGATATTACCGGTAGTAACTATGTCGGTTCTCTGGTGGGAAGAAGTTATAACTCCTCTATTAGTGATTGTTATAGCGTAGGAGCAGTTAAAGGAAATTCTTATGTTGGCGGGCTTGTGGGACAAAATTTGAGTAATTCTATTATTAACAAATGCTTTAGTATCGGCACAACAAGCGGTCATTCGTATGTAGGTGGACTGGTTGGAGAGAATTATATTTCTTCAAATGTTATCAATAGCTATAGTACTGGTAACGTGACATCTACAGGAAATTTTATCGGTGGTCTTGTCGGCAACAATTTTCAATCTACAGTAAGTAATAGTTTTAGTGAAAGTTTTGTGTATGGCAATCAATTTGTAGGTGGTCTCATAGGTTTTAACGATAATTCCGAAGTAAATAATAGTTACAGCAAAGGTAATGTTAATGGAAGTTCATCGGTTGGTGGACTAATAGGCAGGAATTGGTATAACTCTAATGTAAATAATAGCTATAGCACGGGCATAATCAACGGGACATCTTCTGTTGGTGGTCTTATCGGTTTTAATTACGGTAATGTAAACTCCTGCTATTGGGATATACAAACTTCAGGGCAAACTACCAGTTCTGGTGGTATCGGCAGAGAAACGGATGAGATGACTTATCCCTATGCAGAGAACACATATTCGGGATGGAATTTTGTTGATGTTTGGAGTGCAGATAATGAATACTACATAAATCAAGGGTATCCATATTTGATCGAAATGGGAACTTATGAAGTTCAACCAATTGGAGAAGGTACGAGTGAAAATCCCTATAGAATATCCAGTTTCAGCAATCTTACTTGGATCGCAAATGATGTAACTCGTTGGGACAAGTATTATGTTCAGACAAATGACATAAATGCCTCGCAAACTAATGCCTGGTATGATGGGGAAGGTTGGATTCCTATAGGCAACCACAACCATCATTTTACAGGCAATTATTATGGTGGAGGATATACAATAATAGACTTACATATCAATCGCCCTGACAATGATTACCAAGGTTTGTTTGGATATGCTAACAACGCTACAATAAAAAACCTCAGCCTAATAGATTTGAATATAAACGGACATGATTATGTGGGAGGTTTGATAGGTAACAGTCATCAATCATATGTGAAAAATTGCTATACAAGTGGAAATGTACAAGGTAATTGGTGGGTGGGTGGAATATCAGGTAGAAATAACTCTTTTTCAAGCATCCAAAACAGCTCTAGTATAAGTAGCGTAAATGGTGTTTCAAGAGTAGGTGGTATAATAGGAAGCACTATTAATTATTCTTCTCTGAAAAATAGTTACAGTACAGGAGAAGTAAGTGCATCTGATGGATATTTGGGAGGTTTAGTAGGTTATAATTATTTCGAATCTCTTATTCTTAATTGTTATAGTATAGGGCTGATTTCAGGAAGCGGTTCTTATGTTGGAGGATTGGTAGGGAGAAATCAAATTTCATCTGTGACTAACAGCTATTGGAATATAGAAACTTCTGGACAAACAACCAGTGATGCTGGAGAAGGTAGAACAACAGAGGAAATGTCTTACCCTTATGCAGCAAACACATATGTAAGTTGGGATTTTGAAGAAGTTTGGGTTGCGGATCAACAATTTATCAATATTAATGATGGTTATCCTTATCATATGTGGTGGGGATTTGGTCTCGATCCTTTAGAAGGTGACGGCACAATTGAAAATCCTTATCAAATAGATAATATAGCACATCTTATCTGGATAGGTGCAGATGTAACACGCTGGGACAAACACTATATTCAAACTTCAAATATTGATGCGTCTGTAACTACTCATTGGGATGATGGATGGAAGCCAATCGGGAATCATTTAATCCATTTCACCGGGACCTATAACGGTAATGGTTTTATGATTGATGGATTATTTATTGATCGTCAACATGGAGATTACCAAGGATTGTTTGGTTATATCAGAGAAGCTACTATTACAAATCTGAGTTTAGTAAATATTGAACTTTCTGGCAAATCTTATGTAGGTGGATTAGCCGGTTATAACGATTCTTCCCTGATAAGCTCTTGCTATACTAAAGGTAATGTGAGCGGCTTATCCTATGTTGGTGGGCTAGTGGGCTATAATTTTGGAACGATTAAGGAGTGTTTTAGTAGAGGGTTTGTAAATGGGAATGATTATCTGGGTGGTTTGATTGGTAGTAACTCTTCGTCGGTGGACGATAGTTACAGCAGGTGCAACGTGACAGGCAATAGTTATATCGGTGGTTTGATTGGCAGTAATTTTTCAACAGTAAACAACAGCTTCAGTACGGGCATAGTGAGTGGTAATTACATAAAGGGAGGACTCATTGCTTTGAATACGGGGACTGTAAATGGTTCTTATTGGGATATCGAGTCATCAGGCATAATTTTTAGTGAAGCAGGCGAAGGTAGAATAACCAAGCAGATGATCTTTCCCAGTTCTTATAATACTTTTCAAGGTTGGGATTATGATGATATCTGGATAAAAGGGCTTTATCATAGTATTAATGACGGTTATCCACATCTAAAATGGCAGGGCAATCCGCCAATTGTGCCATCCGGAGAAGGTACTATTGACAATCCCTATATAGTCGAAAGTCTGGGCAACCTTTACTGGATTTATGAGAGCTTTAATTATCATGACCATTACAAACAAATAACAAACATAGACGCCTCTGATACTTTTTACTGGACTAATGGCGGCTGGAAACCAATCGGAAGTTGTCAATGGACAAGATTTAGAGGAACATACGACGGTAATGGATTTACCATCGATGGTTTGTATATTAATCGCAATGAAGAACATGTCGGGTTGTTTGGTAATATCAATGAAGCAACAATATCGAATTTGGGTATTACTAATGCTAATATATCTAATGGATTTCAAAGATATACAGGCAGCCTGGTGGGAAGAGCAAATTCCACCACGATCAGCAATTGCTTCGGGAGCAACAATAACGTTACAGGAACAGACGACTATGTAGGAGGCCTGGTTGGATATTTTGATAATTCAAGCATCCTGAACAGCTATTACGAGGGATCTGTAAGCGCTAATGAGAGAGTTGGAGGTTTGATAGGGCACAGCACCGGTCAGAGCAGTATCATTAACTGCTACAGTTCCGGTGTTGTCCAGGCTACCGGTGAAGGTGCAGGCGGATTGACCGGCTGGAATTATAACGCTTCAGTAATGAATTCTTACAGCAAGGGTTCTGTAACCGGCGTCGATCATGTGGGCGGATTGATCGGAAATAGCAGGTTTAGTTCAGAGGTTGTGAATTGTTACAGTACGGCCGCTGTAAGCGGGCAGGAATATGTTGGCGGTCTGCTGGGAGAGATATGGAGCGGTGAAGTGCATAACAGCTATAGTACCGGCTCTGTGCTCGGAACAGGGGTACATGTCGGAGGGCTGGTTGGAAGAAATTACGACAATACATCAGTTACATACAGCTACTGGAATACAGAAACTTCGGGCCAAACGACAAGTGTGGGTGGTTTTGGAAGAACCACGGAGCATATGACCTACCCCTATTCAACTCATAGCTATGTCGACTGGAATTTTACTGATGTATGGGCTAACGATTATGATCATGAATTTAATAATGGTTATCCAATTCTCTCCCATGAAGTGGTCATAGATGAATTTCCCTGGACACAGGATTTTAGCAATATTCCTGTAGGACATATCCCAGCTGGATGGTCGAGAACACATTCTAATTGGTTTGTCACTAATAGTTCTTATGCCGGTGGAGAAGCACCTGAAGTGAAATTTTACTATCATCCTTCCACAACTGGTGTTTTTAGATTAATTACACCACCAATTAGTCTCGATGATGTATCTAGTTTTAATCTATCTTTCAAACATTGGGTAGCTCATAATCAAGACAATTATAGTTTAAGAGTACAGACTTCATCAGATAAAATCAATTGGGATACTGTTTGGGAGATTAATCCTACTGGTTATATCGGTCCGGAAACCGTAGATTTGTTTTTATCTGACCTCTTAGAACAAAGCATCTATATCGCTTGGGTATTTTATGGTAATAGTAGCAATATTATCAATTGGAACATTGATGACATACTATTGGAAAAATATGACCTTTTGTCGCCGACTAATCTTGAGGCAGTTGGTGGAGATGAGGTAGTGTATCTGAGCTGGGAAGCACCGGAAACGGCAAGAACGGAGAAATCAAGAGATGTTTTAAGAAGAAGAGAATCAGAGCATATTCTGGAGATTGAGAGATCATTATTGGATATCGAACATTCAGAGAGAGGAGATTATGAAGCTTATTCCGATACCAGGCTAAGTATGGCGCGCAGAAATGACAGCGGGAGAGATAGGCAGCCTAACGAATTTTCACCCACAGAAAGTATAAGCCACAGGGGTGATTTGGTTACTTATAGCCGTAATGCGGGAAGAGAACGGAGCCGGGAGATCAGTTACAATATTTATAGAGATGGTAGCTTAATAGGGGATTCAGCGGTAAACAGTTATACTGATTATAGCGTTATCAATGGTACTCCATACAGCTATTATGTGACCGCTGTCTATGATGAAGGAGAATCGCAGCCTTCCAATACAGTGACAGTAACTCCAGCATTACCTCTTGTGATCGATGAATTCCCATGGCATGAAGATTTTTCAGAAACATCAATAGGTGAAATACCTGATGGCTGGATGAGAACACATACCAATTGGAAAGTGAATAATTCTGCCCATGCGGGTGGATTTGCACCGGAGATGATATTCGTTTATTCACCAATTTCAACAAATGTTTTCCGTTTAATCTCACCCAAGCTTAATCTTCATAATATGAATAAATTAGAAATTTCTTTCAATCACATGGTCAATCATTATACTGGCGAATATTCCTTAAAAGTTCAGATTTCTCCTGATTTGCAAAATTGGGATACTGTATGGGAAATAGTTCCTGAAGCCAACATCGAGGCAGAATCTGTAGAACTAATTATGCATGATCTTAATGAAAACAATCTACATATTGCCTGGGTGTTTGAAGGATATAGTTGGAATATAAATTACTGGTGTTTAGATGAAATCAATGTAATGGCTACTCATATGATGGCGGGTGACTACACAATTAAATCGGATGGCAGTGGAGACTATAACAGCTTTAACCAAGCTGTCGATGATCTAATCGAGTATGGTATTACAGAAGCTGTAGAATTCACAGTTTCACCTGGTATTTATCAGGAACAAATTGCAATCCCTGAAATTTTGGGCACATCAGAAACCAATACGATAACATTCACCGGAGTTGATAGTGAAATTGAGCAAACGGTTGTAAGATATGCTCCCCAAACAAGTGCAGATCGTTATGTTGTCAGACTGAACGGTACAAAACATATCAGATTTGAAAACTTGACGATGGAAATAATTGATACAACAGATTATGGTTGGGTTATACATCTCATGAGTGATTGTGAAGATGTTGAAATAACCAACTGCTTGATTTATACTCAAACCTCTAATGTGGCATCAGACTATGCTGGTATAGTAATATCTGGCAGTGAATCTAATTTAATCACAGGTGCTTCAAATGTAAACGACGTTTTAATCGAAAATAACACTATTATAGGGGGATATGCTGGAGTTTACTTGCGAGGTGTTAGTGAAATTGATAACATCGGAGAACTTCAACTGTTGAATAACACAATCATTAATAATCATTTCTACGGTATATCTATATCGTATTCAGATTCCCCGATTATTAAAAACAATGAAATCGGTATTGAAGGAATTACGAATGCAGCAAGTATTAGCATAAGTTTATCCGATATTTACGGCTCATTCGAACTGTCCTATAATTATATCACAGACATTGGTTCTATAGGGGTATTACTTTTTAATACAGATTCCAACTATCTTAATCCTTCTGTTATCTACAACAATATGATCGGAGATTTTTCTCAAGCTTTGGGTTACGGAATGATGCTTTATAATTGCAATTATCTGAATATATTATACAATAGCATAAATCTGAATGCTTTAGGTGCAGCAGATGTTATTTATATAGATGATAATACGATGGGTTTAAGAGTTCTGAATAACTCTTTTGCTTATACAGGTAATGATAATGGACGAGCAGCCTACTATAGCTCTCCGTCGAGTTTATTTGAGCATGATTTCAACAATTACTATACCGGCACAAGCGATCTCTTTGTTTATTACGGAGGTGAGATTCCCGATTTGGACGGTTTGCAGGCAGTAAACCTACCCGCCGGTAATGACCAAAACTCTCATGTTGGTTATCCAGGCTATAATAGTGAGACAGGTCTACATACCCAAAATATCCAACTATGGCAAAAAGGCACTCCCATCAATGGAATCACTGATGATATAGACGGAGATATTCGAGATTCTGAGAATCCATGTATAGGGGCTGATGAGTTTTCTCCTCTTTCCGATGATTTAGCTGCTATGTCTATAGTTGGCAGTTCTTCCCCTTTTATCAATGAAGACAATGTCTATCAAATAAACGTTCAGAATGCCGGCGTTAATACTCAGGATTATTACACCGTGAAATTGATGAAGATGGAAAATCGCAGCGAATTGGCATCTATAATAGTTTCTGAACCACTGCTAAGCGGAGATACTACCACTCACAGTCTGAGTTGGACTCCTACAGAACACGGTGATTTTGATCTCTATGGTAAGGTTGTTTTAGCCGGCGACGAGAATCCACAAAATGATTATACTAAGATATTACCAGTTACGATTATACCAGTTTCTGTACCCTACTATGAGGATTTTTCTGATATTGCAATTCAAACTATACCTGTCGGATGGGCACGTACTCACGCTAACTGGGGAGTCAGAAATACTAATAATGCCGGTGGAGAAATTCCCGAGATGCAGTTGGAACGAGTCCAGACTCTTACAGACCTATTGAGATTAAGCACAGTTTTATTAGATGTTACAAATGTTAGTAATCTATCTCTGAGTTTTAAGCATTTTCTCGATGAGTATTCACATGGCTCATATTCATTCACAATCAAATTACAAACTTCCACAGATGGCACCAATTGGAATGATCTTGAGACTATTGCAGTTAGAAATGGTGAAGCGATAGGTGATATAGGACCTGAGACTTATACAGTTGAATTGGATGGATTAGTTGGTGATACTTTCTATGTGGGCTGGGTCTTTGATGGAGAAATTTCAGGCATAAACAAATGGAATATTGACGATGTTGGAATCGCCGGAGTTTTACCGCCTGCAAATCTTGCAGCTATAGCAAGGGACGGATTCGTGGAATTGAGTTGGGATGCACCCGGTAGTTTAAGGAATAAGCTGGGAGGAGAGAGGAGCTCAGTTCTTGAAGAAAGTCTATATGATTCTAATTTTGAATCAGATCATTTTTTGGATAAATTTGCTGGTAGCGAGTATGTAGATACAGGCTTGAAAAGATCATTACAAGGTTACAATATCTATCGCGATGGTGATATGATAAATGCGGAGCCAATAGTTGAAACAACATATATAGATACTGATGTTGTGAATGGTGTAATGTATAGTTATTATGTAACTGCGGTTTATTCAGAAGGTGAATCCGGACCGTCTAACACAGTGGAAGTAATACCGGAGGCTCAAGAATTTGCCGGCGGCAGTGGAACGCAGTCCGATCCGTGGCAGATAGAAACGGCGGAACAGCTTGGGAGTATTAATAACTATCTGGGAGAAGACCATTCCGATAAACATTTTGAACTAATCAACGATATCGACATGACAGCATGGTTTGATCATAGAGATGGCAATTACTTTGATGACGGAGGATGGATACCGATCGGCATTGATTATAATAACCCTTTTAAAGGTAGTTTTGATGGCAATAATTATATCATAGATGGTTTATACATCAATAGGGCTGATTCAGATTTTCAGGGTTTATTTGGTTATATTGAAGAGGCAACCATTACCAATTTGGGCGTTATCAATGTAAGTATTACAGGCCATTCTTGTGTAGGAGCTTTGGTTGGAGAAAGCTTCTGGTATGCTTCTGTTACAAATTGTTTTAGCACGGGCATAGTAACTGGTGAAGATGATGTGGGCGGACTAATTGGAGCCCAAACTGATGGCACAAATCTAAACAATAGTTTTAGCGACTGCAATGTAAACGGTGATTATTTCGTAGGTGGCTTGGTAGGATATGGTTATTATGAAACACTATCCAACAATTATAGTAGAGGATATGTAACAGGTAATGCTTATGTCGGTGGCTTAGTGGGTTTTGATGGATCATCACAGATAAATAATTGTTATAGTACTGGAATCTTGAGTGGTAATATTGATGTGGGTGGTTTAGTTGGCCACTCAATGGATTCAATAATCGAGAACAGTTACTGGGATATTCAGTCCTCAGGAATAAACACAAGTGACGGCGGTGAAGGCAGAACTACAGCTGAGATGACCTATCCGTATGTCGATAACACTTATGTAGACTGGGATTTTGCAACTATCTGGTCTTCGGATGATACTTATTCTATTAATAGCGGTTATCCTTACCTTCTATGGCAAGCTGAAGAACCGGAATTTGCTCCACCCACCGATTTGACCGCAGAAGCCGGCGATGAGCAAGTAATACTTAACTGGCAACCACCACAGACAGTTATGATAACAAGAAACATGATAAAAGAGGATCGATCATCTATTAGCCATAGCAACAGAGATCTACTCGGTTACAATGTTTATCGCGATGGTGATATGATAAATGCGGATCCGATAGCTGTAACAACCTATACAGATGATGATGTGGTCAATAGCGTTACTTATAGTTATTATGTCACAGCGGTTTACAGTGAAGATGAATCCGGAGCGTCTAACATTGTAGAGGCTACGCCGCAGGGTGCAGAATTTGCTGGTGGATCGGGGACAGAATCTGATCCGTGGCAGATTGTTACTCATGAGCATCTTAATAATGTGAGGAATTATCTTGGTGAAGATCATAGTGATAAGCACTTTATCCTTATGAACGATATTGACCTCAGCGATGAGTTTGAGCCGGATGGTGCATATTATAACAATGGTGAAGGTTGGGAACCGCTAGGCGATTATGATGATGATACTTTTTATGGAAATTTCGATGGTTTGGATAACACGATTTCAGGTTTAATTATAGCACGAACTAATGAAGATTATATCGGACTCTTCGGCTATACAGAAAATACATCCAATATCTCTAACTTGATTTTGGCAAATGTAAATATTTCAGGCAATTATGCTGTAGGTGCATTGGTTGGTGAGAACTACGGTACAATAAGCAACTGCTATTCCTCCGGCACTGTCGAAGGTATGTATGCTGCCGGCGGTCTTGTAGGTTCCAATGAAGCAGGAAGCATATCTTATTCTGATTCATCAGTAAATGTCTCCATAATAGGTTGGGGTGAATGGGGCGGTGGTCTTGTTGGTTATAACTACAGCACAATAAGTAACTCATTTGCAACAGGCGAAGTGACAAGCATTGATGGTTCACAATTAGGTGGTCTGGTAGGATGGCAGCATGCCGGCACAATATCAGATTCTTATGCTACCGGTTCAGTTGAAGGTTCCACTTATTTAGGCGGATTGGTGGGTTATGGAGCTGGAAATATAACAAATTCCTATGCTGCAGGTAATGTGATAGGCAATAAAAATTGGAGTTATAGCCTTGGTGGTTTCGCTGGAGCTCAGGATGGTAATATAGTTAGTTGTTATGCAAGTGGAGATGTGACGGGTGAAGGATATCTCGGTGGTCTTGTTGGCGAGAACTGGGGGGATATTGACGATAGTTATGCACTAGGTACAGTTACAGGCGATCAAGATTGGAGTTATGATATCGGTGGATTAATTGGATATACCAATAGTGGTATTATCACAAATTGTTATTCGATTGGCCAGGTGATCTCTGACACAGGTTATGAAACTGTCGGCGGGATGGTAGGTAATGATGTTGGAAGCGCTATTATCGCTTCCTATTGGAATACGGAAACCTCATCCCAACCCTCCAGTGACGGCGGTGAAGGCAGAACTACAGCTGAGATGACCTATCCTTATGCTGATAACACCTATATCGACTGGGATTTTGCAACTATCTGGTCTTCGGATGAAGCTTATTCTATTAATAACGGATATCCTTATCTTCTATGGCAAGCTGAAGAACCGGAGTTTGCTCCACCCACAGATTTGATCGCAGAAGCCGGTGATGAAGTGGTAGTGCTGAACTGGCAAGCACCTCAGACAGTTATGATACTAAGAAACATGATAAAAGAGGATCGATCATCTATTAACCATAGCAACAGAGATCTACTCGGCTACAATGTCTATCGCGATGGTGATATGATAAATGCGGATCCGATAGCTGTAACAACCTATACAGATGATGATGTGGTCAATAGTGTTACTTATAGTTATTATGTCACAGCAGTTTATGCTGCAGGCGAATCCGAACCTTCTAACACAGTAGCAGCCACTCCCCTTGCCAGACCGCAAAACCTGAGCGCTGAAGCAGGTGATAGTATTGTGAACCTATCCTGGGATACACCACCCACCGGAACAATACTGGGCTATAATGTCTATCGGGATGATGTGCAGATAAATATTGCTATAATAACTGAAACCGAATATGCCGATACCGATGTTATCAATAGCACGACTTACTCCTACTATGTTACTGCAGTTTATGATATTCATGGAGAATCGGTTCCTTCAGATAGTGTGGAAGCTACACCACTGGCAGCACCGACTGATCTTACCGCAAATTACGGCGATCTCTATATAGAACTGAACTGGATAGCAGCCGGTGATGGAGTTGTCATTCCAATAAGAGGAAATCTTAGCGATAGACCTGCTCGCAACAACAGAAGTTTGCAAGGATACAATCTCTATCGAGATGGAGTACAGATAAATAGTACTATTATAAGCGAAACCGAATATACTGATACCGATGTAGAATATGATACTAATTATAGCTACTATGTTACGGCTGTATATGATGTGCATGGCGAATCGGTTCCTTCCAATACAGTTGAGATATATGTCCCGGATAAGGTGGCTGCACCTACCTTCTCACCCGAGCCCGGTTTATATACCGAAGCAACCGATGTAACGATAGAAACAGCTACCGAAAATGCAACGATCATGTATCGTACTTCTACTGACGGTGGGGCCTGGTCAGACTGGGAAGTATACACCGATCCTGTAAGTATCCCGCTCTACACAGAGATGGACTTTGAAGCTTATGCAGAGAAAGATGATTGGATAACCAGTGAAACCGCATTTGCTAATTATATCGTCACAGGAACAGTAGCAACTCCGACATTCACTCCTGAGCCCGGCATTTATACCGATACGATTGATGTAGCCATCGAAGTTTCTGAAGAACCTGCCGAGCTGGGAATTAGAGCCAGAAGATCTACATTTTCCGATAGGGCAAGCATTGCTTCTAAGAAAGATGCTCCCAGAATGAACCAAAACCGAAATGAGATTACCATCTATTATCGTACTTCAAGCGATAGCGGAGCCTGGTCAGACTGGGAGATATACACAACTCCGATTAACGTACCTCTCGACACCGAGATGGACTTTGAGGCTTATGCAGAGAAAGATGACTGGATTACAAGTGAAACCGTATCTGCTAATTATATAGTCACTGGAAGCGTAGCGGATCCTACCTTCTTGCCTGAGCCCGGATTATATACCGAAGAAACCGATGTAACGATAGAAACGGATACCGAAAATGCGACTATTATGTATCGCTCTTCAACCGATGGAAGTGCTTGGACGGATTGGGAAGTTTATACAGACCCGATCACTGTCTCACTCGACACCGAGATGGACTATGAGGCTTATGCTGAGAAGGATGATTGGATAACAAGCGAGACCGTGTCTGCTAATTATATAGTCACTGGAAGCGTAGCGGATCCTAACTTCTTACCTGAGCCCGGATTATATACCGAAGAAACCGATGTAACGATAGAAACGGATACAGAAGATGCAACGGTAATGTATCGTACTTCCACTGACGGTGGAGCTTGGACAGATTGGCAAGTTTACACAGACCCGATCACTGTCTCACTCGACACCGAGATGGACTTCGAAGCTTATGCTGAGAAAGATGATTGGATAACCAGTGAAACCATGTCTGCTAATTATATCGTCACCGGCACAGTCGAGAATCCAACCTTCTTACCTGAACCCGGATTTTATACCGAAGAAACCGATGTAACGATAGAAACGGATACCGAAAATGCGACTATTATGTATCGCTCTTCAACCGATGGAAGTGCTTGGACGGTTTGGGAAGTTTATACAGACCCGATCACTGTCTCACTCGACACCGAGATGGACTTCGAAGCTTATGCTGAGAAAGATGATTGGATAACCAGTGAAACCATGTCTACTAATTATATCGTCACCGGCACAGTCGAGAATCCAACCTTCTTACCTGAACCCGGATTTTATACCGTAGAAACCGATGTAACGATAGAAACGGATACCGAAAATGCGACTATTATGTATCGCTCTTCAACCGATGGAGGTACTTGGACGGATTGGGAAGTTTATACAGACCCGATCACTGTCTCACTCGATACCGAGATGGACTTTGAGGCTTATGCAGAGAAAGATGACTGGATAACAAGTGAAACCATGTCTGCTAATTATATCGTCACCGGCACAGTCGAGAATCCAACCTTCTTACCTGAACCCGGATTTTATACCGAAGAAACCGATGTGACGATAGAAACAGTTACCGAAGCTGCAACGATCATGTATCGCACTTCTACCGATGGAGGTACTTGGACGGATTGGGAAGTTTATACAGACCCGATCACTGTCTCACTCGACACCGAGATGGACTTCGAAGCTTATGCTGAGAAAGATGAATGGATAACCAGTGAGACGGTTTCGGCTAATTATGTCGTCACTGGTACTGTAGCCACACCGGAGTTCGAGCCCGAAGGCGATGTTTATCTGGAAGCTCAGACTGTTACCATCACCACAGCAACGACAGGAGCAACGATAGAATATTCTTTTGACGGTGAAGAATGGATTGAAGGAGATACGGCAGAGATAGAATACACAACTATGCTCTACGCCCGTGCTTATCTGGAGAATTGGCTCGATAGTGAGATTGCCGAAGCTATGTATTATATCCTCAATCCACCTCAGGAACTAGAAGCAGAAGGACTCGCAGGGTATGTCCATCTAAACTGGCAGGAGCCATACAGCGGTGATGAATTGATCCTGACTGCCAGAAACAGACGCGACAATCCCATCCGCATCAAACGACAGATTATAGATAGACGCGATAGTGATGACCTTATAGGCTATAATATCTATCGTCAACAAGATGATGAGTTCATATTGCTCAACCCCGAACCGATAACCCAAACTGAATACGAAGATTCGGACTTGGAAGCCGGTGCATATACTTACCATGTTACCGCTATCTACGAGCAAGGCGAATCCAACCCATCCGATACAGCCACAGCTACGGTTAATATGGCAGCTACGCCTGAGTTCTCACCTGAGCCCGGTTATTATGATGAAGCTATCGAATTAGAAATAACAACCGAGACAGAAGAAGCTGAGATATATTTCACACTGGATGGCTCAGAACCAACCCACGAATCTCTGCTTTACACCGAACCGGTAATACTCGACAGCACGGTAACAGTAAAAGCAAGAGCATTCAAAGAAGACTGGCTACCCAGCGAGATAGCCGAAGCCTTATACGAGATCGAGATAACCGATGCAGAAGATGATATCATCGCACCTATAGTCACCTCACTCGGTTCTGCTTATCCCAATCCCTTCAACCCGGAGACTACCATCCCATTCTCACTCAGCAATCCCCAGCATGTCAGTATCGCTATCTACAACATCAGAGGTCAGAAAGTAAGAGAGCTGGTCGATACCGAGTATGAAGCCGGTCATCATCAAATCATCTGGAATGGAAGAGATGAGCGGAGCAGACAGGTATCCAGCGGCGTCTATTTCTGCATCATGCAGACGGGAGAAGATAGATTTGTCAGCAAAGTAGTGATGATGAAGTGAAGTTCTCATAACCTCCTCCAAAGAGGCGAGTCTAGAGGCTCGTCTCTTTTTTTTGCAGGCTGGTATATATACTAAAACAAAACGTGGAAGCAAATCTATGATTTCTAAAATTCTCAATATTGATGGAGTATTGTTTGATATATGTAACCAGCTACAAATTCGATAGATACAATACGGGTTACACTCATGAGCTTCAACTGGTCTTGTCTATAATAAAATAGTGGGCTGTTGACTGCATAAATTCCTTGCCAACATAGGGCAAAAATTAAATTGGTTCTCTCAAAATTGTATTATGTTAATAATATGAATAAATTTAAATTATATTCATCATATACACCCAAAGGTGATCAACCTGAGGCCATCAAGCAGCTCAGCTCAGGAGTGCGAGAAGGATCTAAATATCAGACTCTTCTTGGAGTAACCGGCTCGGGTAAGACATTTACCATCGCTAATGTAGTTCAGAACATAAATAAGCCGACTTTGGTGATCTCGCACAACAAAACTCTTGCTGCTCAGCTTTATGGAGAGCTCAAACTGCTTTTCCCCGAGAATGCGGTAGAGTTTTTTATCAGCTATTACGACTATTATCAACCGGAAGCATACATCCCCGGCAGGGATATCTACATAGAGAAAGAGGTGGATATAAACGACCAGATCGAGAAGCTTAGGCTTCATGCTACCATGAGCCTCATGGAACGCGAAGATGTCATCATCGTTGCGAGTGTGTCTTGTATTTATGGTTTGGGTATTCCCGAAGAATACCGTCAGGCACATCTGAGAATTCAAGTAGGTGATATTATAGAGCGAGACGAGCTTCTAAGAAAACTGGTCGATATTCATTACGGCAGAAATGATATAGCATTCGAGCGTGGCACATTTCGAGTAAAAGGAGATATCGTAGATGTGTATCCGGCATATATGGAACACTCTATCCGTATCGAGTTTTTCGGTGATGAGATCGAGAAGATATCTAGGATAAATCCGCTTGATAATCGCATTTTGGAAATGGTGGATGAGTATCCCATCTATCCTGCCAATCATTTTATTACTTCTCAGGATATCTTGGAGAGAGCTATCGGATCTATCCAAGAAGAGCTCAAAGAGCGGATAGACTATTTCGAGCGTAACAATAAACTGGTGGAAGCTCAACGAATAGAACAACGCACAAATTTCGATATCGAAATGCTGCGCGAGATCGGCTATTGTAGCGGTATAGAGAACTATTCACGCCATCTCACCAATTCCAAACCGGGCCAGCCTCCCTATTGCCTGATCGATTACTTCCCCGAAGATTACCTGTTGATAATCGATGAGTCGCACGTTACCATCCCACAAATACATGGAATGTACGGTGGAGATTATACCCGTAAGAAAAATCTGATCGAGCATGGTTTCAGATTACCATCTGCTTTCGATAACCGTCCGCTGAAATTCGACGAGTTTGAAGAAAAGATCCATCAGGTAATTTATGTATCTGCCACACCGTCAGATTATGAACTGTCTAAAACCGATGGAGTTTTTGTCGAACAGGTGATCCGTCCGACTGGACTTCTTGATCCGGAGATAGAAATCCGCCCGGTTAATACACAAGTGGATGATCTTTTGAACGAAATTTACCACAGAACAGCCAAGAATCAGAAGCTCCTCGTCACCACACTCACCAAGCAAATGGCGGAAGATTTGAGTGAATATTTGAAGAAAAGTGGGATAAGAGCCCGCTATATGCACAGTGAAATAGATACTATAGAGCGTACCCAGATCATTCGTGAGTTGAGAACGGATAAATTCGATGTCTTGGTTGGAATAAATCTGCTCAGAGAAGGATTGGACTTGCCCGAAGTTTCACTCGTAGCTATCTTCGATGCTGACAAAGCCGGATTCTTACGTTCGGAGCGATCTTTGATCCAGACAGCCGGACGAGCAGCGAGAAATGTAGATGGGAAAGTGATATTCTATGCTGATCGGATAACCGATGCAATGGCTGCTACAATGCGCGAAACCAATCGTCGTAGAGAGAAGCAGATCGAGTATAACAAAGAACACAATATCACTCCTCAAACTATAAAAAAAAATATTGACGATATATTAGCTTCTACGAGTGTGGCAGAAGGATATAGTAAAAAGCACATAGAAGAGGAATCCAAAGAGATATCTTTGGATGATTATTTAGACTTGGATTCCCGTGAAAAAATAAGTGAATTGTTAAAAAAAGAGATGAAAAAAGCAGCGGATGAATTAGATTTCGAAAAAGCGGCTGAGATCAGAGACAAGCTTATCGAGCTCGAAGAGCTCAAAGAGTTTTTATAATTGTTATGTGCAAATTTCACAGATCACAAAAAACAATCGTTCTTATAAAATTAAAAAAATACATTGGGGGGAAATTAAATGCCTAAGAAAGTGGAGAAGAAGCGCGAAGGCATCATTATCAAAGATGAGAATGCACCCGAGAAGATGGATGTCGAGGTAAACGAGATCCTCTCCGAGGGTGACTACAAGAAGATCCCGGTTTTCATTTATCACGACTGGTGCAAAAAATGTGGTATTTGTGTGACATTTTGTCCGACCGGCACCTTAGCCAGAAGCAAAGATGGTTCACCTTATGTAAAACATCCCGAAAAATGCATCCATTGCGAGATGTGTGACCGTCTCTGCCCGGATTTTGCTATCACAGGCGCTAAAAGGTAGAAAGGAGAGGAAATGCAAACACAAGAACCAAAACGAATTTTATTACAAGGTAACGAAGCTATAGCACTCGGTGCTCTCGATGCCGGTTTGAACTTTTTTGCCGGATATCCGATCACACCGTCCACAGAGATAGCAGAGATTTTAGCCCGCGAATTACCGAAACGTGGTGGCGTTTTTATCCAGATGGAAGATGAGATCGCCAGTATTTCTGCCATCATCGGAGCTTCTATCGCCGGCTCCAAAGTGATGACTGCCACCAGCGGACCCGGCTTCTCATTGATGTTGGAAGGAATGGGCTACGCAAAGATCACCGAGACACCATGCGTAGTCGTGAATGTGATGCGGGGTGGTCCTAGCACCGGCTTGCCTACCAGTCCTTCTCAATCCGATATCATGCAGGCAAGATGGGGTAATCATGGTGATGCTCCTGCGATTGTATTGTATCCGGACTCAGTTTTGGAGAGTTACCAGCTTACCATCCGTGCGATCAATCTGGCAGAAAAGTATCGTACCTGTGTGGTTCTGCTCACCGATGAGGTTTTGGGACACATGCGCAGGGCGGTTACACTACCGAAGATCAATCCCGGTAGGATAATCCATAGAATTAAACCGAATGTACCTCCCGAATGGTACAAACATTATGAAGATATCACCAAATATAGAACTCCGGTCGCCAGCTTCGGTGAAGGCTACAGATTCCATGTGACCGGTCTCTCTCACGACCAATACGGTTTCCCTACCAACAAAGCGGAAGAAACCAAAGCTATGATGACCAGATTGAAGAAAAAGATCACCCATCATATAGATGATCTGGTACAGGTGGAAGCATTCGAGATGGAAGATGCTCGCGTAGCTATATTTGCAGCGGGTATCAGTTCCCGCTCCGCAAAAGCTGCTATCAAGATGGCACGCAAGTCCGGACGAAAAATCGGGCTGCTGCGGCCCCTCACGATTTGGCCCTTCCCCGATGATGCCGTGAAGAAATACTTGCGCGATATGAAAGCGATAATCGTTCCCGAACTTAACCAAGGTCAGCTTTCGCTCGAACTAAAGAGGGTACTGGGCAATAAAAAGACGAGGAAAATAATCGAACTACAACGTTATGACGGCAACACAATCTCACCTGCCGAGATTTTAGAAATAATAAAGGAGGTACATTAAGATGAAAAGCATACCTCTAAAAAGAATACATAAGTTTCTGAGGCACAAAAAGAAATTTCCGCATGTCTGGTGTGCCGGATGCAGCAATGGAATCGTTTTGGGAGCTACTATCAGAGCAATAGCAGATATGGGCTATGAGAAAGATAATATCGCTATGGTCTCCGGGATCGGCTGTTCCAGTAGAATGCCGGTTTATGTAGATTTCAACACGCTTCACACCCTCCATGGACGTGCTATCGCTTATGCTACTGGTGTCAAACTAGCAAAACCGAATATGGAAGTGATCGTCGTAACCGGCGACGGAGATGCTACCGCTATCGGTGGAAATCATCTTATCCATGCTGCTCGTCGGAATATCAATATCACCGTCATACTGGTGAATAACTACATCTATGGTATGACTGGTGGGCAATATTCTCCCACTACACCATTAAATGATCTCTCCAGCACTACACCATACGGGAATATGGATCCAACCTTCGATATTTGTGAACTGGCAATGGGAGCCGGAGCTTCTTTTGTGGCACGAACTTCTGCCTATCATGTGGTAGAGATGCAGTCTTTTATCAAACAGGCTTTCGAACACAAAGGCTTCTCTCTCATCGAGATTATCAGTGCCTGTCCGGTTATCTATGGCAGAATGAACAAAAAAGGTACTGCCCCCGAGATGATGATGTGGATGAAGAAAAACATAATCCCGAACAAAGCTTATGAGAAACTGGAGCCCGAAGAACAAGAATCAAAGATATCACGCGGGGTTTTGAGAAAAATAGAGAAACCGGAATATGTAGAACAATATAGCAAATTGATAACATCATTGCAACCAAAAGAAGAGAAATCTGAACCAAAAGATTCTACTGCAAAAAGAGCTGAAGGAGAGAAAAATGACAACAAATAAAAAGCAAGCCAACCGAAAATCTCCCTCTATCCGTAAAAAAACGAATTTCATCAAAGAGATCCGTTTGAGTGGTAGTGGTGGTCAGGGGCTTATCACCGCCGGCATCATTTTGGCTAAAGCTGCGGTAATAGATAACTATGATGTGATGCAAACTCAAAGCTATGGACCCGAATCTCGTGGTGGTGCCAGTCGAGCCGATGTTTTGATCAGCAATACCGAGTTTTTTTATCCCGAGGCTATGCATTTCGATATCCTACTCGCTCTTACCCAAGAATCATGCGATAAATATGCATCCAAACTCAAGGATAACGGTATCCTCATTGCTGATACGACTTATGTGAAGAATATCACTATCATGGGACCTCAAATCTATGAAGTTCCCTTTACCGATATTGCCATCAAAGAGCTCGGTACTTCTTTACCTACAAATATAGTTGCACTCGGATTTGTGGTCTGGAAAACGAAAGTTGTCACCCAAAAAGCGCTTCAACAAGCTATCAAAGAATCGGTTAAGCCGGCTTATGTGGATTTGAACCTAAAGGCTATGAAGCAGGGCATGAAATTAGCAGAAAATTATAAGGATGAGAGATTATGATAAATAAATTAAATCATATCGGTATAGCTGTAAGAAGTATCGAAGACACCCGTAGAATATACGAAAGTATGGGACTGAAAGTGGAAAGCATCGAAGAAGTGGAATCGCAAAAAGTGAGAGTAGCAATGTTGCCTGTGGGGACAGAGGTTCGGATCGAACTTCTGGAGCCTACTTCAGACGAAAGTCCGATTGCAAAATTCATCGAGAAGAAGGGCGAAGGTATTCATCACCTTGCCTTTGGTACGGATGATATTCAAACCATACTCTCCCAAATGGAAGAAAAAGGGTTCCGATTGATCGATAAAACACCACGTCCCGGAGCTCATGATACGTTGATTGGCTTTCTACATCCAAAATCTACTAACGGCGTATTGATCGAAATGTGTCAGGAAGAGAAATAGAGAGCGTAAATTTCACCAGTGGAGGATGATAATGAAAATAGAAGAAAAGATAGCAGAACTGCAAGCCAAAAGAGAACAAGCGAAACTCGGTGGTGGTCAGAAACGGATTGATGCTCAACACAGCAAAAACAAATTAACCGCCCGTGAGCGTATCGAGATTTTGGTAGATAAGGATAGTTTCGAAGAGTTCGATATGTTTGTAAGACATCAATGCCACGACTTCGATATGCAAAAGCATTCATATCCCGGCGATGGAGTAGTCACTGGATGCGCCACTATAGATCAGCGCGTGGTTTATATCTTCGCACAGGATTTTACGGTAGTAGGTGGCTCATTATCGAAAACTCATGCCGAGAAAATCTGTAAAGTCATGGACATGGCACTCAAAGCCGGAGCACCACTTCTCGGATTGAACGATTCCGGTGGAGCAAGAGTTCAGGAAGGTGTCGATGCACTTGCCGGTTATGCCGAGATCTTTTATCGAAATGTGATGGCATCCGGAGTGATCCCGCAGATTTCCGCAGTGATGGGTCCTTGTGCCGGCGGTGCCGTGTATTCACCGGCTATTACCGACTTTGTGATCATGAACAAAGAGACCAGCTATATGTTTGTAACCGGACCGAAAGTAGTTAAAACGGTTTTGAACGAAGATGTCACTACCGATCAGCTTGGTGGTGCGAAGACACACGCAACCAAAAGCGGAGTAGCACATTTCATCACCGAAAATGAAGAAGAAACCTTGCTTCTGATACGAAAACTGGTCAGCTATCTCCCATCAAATAATCTGGAGAGTCCACCCTATCTCACTCCCGGCGACACTATAGACAGACGCTGTGACGATTTGAATACAATCATACCCGATAGCCCGAATAAACCTTATGATATTATAGATGTCATCGAACGCATAGTAGATGACAACGAATTTTTGGAAGTATCTCGTAATTATGCGAAAAATATTGTCGTTGGCTTTGCACGGATGAACGGACATCCGGTCGGTATAGTGGCAAATCAACCGAAAATCCTTGCCGGTGTCTTGGATATCAACGCTTCTATCAAAGGTGCTCGTTTCGTGCGCTTCTGCGATGCATTCAATATACCATTGGTCGTATTGGAAGATGTGCCGGGTTTCCTGCCTGGGACAAACCAGGAGCACAACGGGATCATCCGAAACGGAGCTAAGCTGATGTATGCCTTTGCCGAAGCAACGGTTGCCAAGATCACCATCATTATCAGAAAAGCTTACGGCGGCGCTTATTGTGTGATGAACAGCCGACATATGCGTGCTGATCTAGTTTATGCTTGGCCTTCTGCAGAAATCGCTGTGATGGGACCCAAAGGCGCAGTCGAGATCGTATTTCGCAAAGCGGTGAAAGATGCGGATGATCCCAATAAAGTACTGGCAGAAAAAGAAGAAGAATACAGAGAGAAATTCGCCAATCCATACAGAGCCGCTGAAAAGGGCTATATAGACGATATTATCGAACCGGCATCGAGCAGATTCAGATTGATCCGCGCTCTGGAAATGCTGGCTAACAAAAGAGATTCGATCCCACCCAAAAAACACGGAAATATACCTTTGTAGAGAGGCAGTATGAGATATTATCTAACTATAACTCTCATAATAATCTGTCTTAGTGGCTTGTCGGCAGGCCTCACTTATTCCGATATCGAATTCGATTTGGAAGAAGAAACTAGTTTGAGAGATGTCTCACATCAAACCGGTGTTCCTATCAAAACTATGGCTGAATATTTGGGCGTCCCATACTCTGAGCAACATGAACCTTTGATAAACTATGGTTTGGACGAAACTGATATCCAATCGGCTTTACACAAATTCGATAAAGATAAACGGATCTTTTATTGGGGTGTCGTAGTGGTAGGTATGCTGATCGTCTTCAGCAGTTTGATCATTACGGCGCTGGTAGTCTATCTTCTCAAATTCACATCAAAAAAGAAAAAAGTGAAAGTAGAAAAAAAGCAACCTGAGAGAGCTAAAAAGAGAGTAGTGTCAGCTTCCGATATGAACTCGAAAGAGATCGCAGCTGCTTCTCTAACCCTCTATCTTCATGAAATAGAGCGAGAAGAACAAAACAAGCTGCTTCTAACTTGGCGTCGAGCTAATATCAGTATGTGGCGTGCTACCAATAGTGTAAATATGCCAAATCAAATATATCAAAACCTCAAAGGAGAAAAATAAGCATGAAGACTTATACTTTGACTATAGACGGTGAAACCTTCAAGACGAAAATCGTAGAATACAAAGGCACAACTGCAATTATTAGTATCAATGGTAATGAATATGAAGTAGAGATAGAACACGAGAAAAAAGATACCACTCCCATGCTTATCCGTTCTTCGCGCTCATCCAGCAGTTCCGACACAGTAGCAACTCCCAAAACTCCGGTAGCCAAAGCGGGTGATGTAATCAGTCCCATTCCCGGACAGATCAAATCTATACTTGTAAAAGAGGGTGATAGTGTTTCAGAAGGAGATCCGGTAATTATCTTGGAAGCGATGAAGATGGAATCGGAGATCACTTCTCCCACCAGTGGCAAAATCGAGAAGATATTGGTTCAAGAAGGTGTCAATGTAGATGAAGGACAGGTAATGATCCGGATAGGAGAGTAAGATGGCAGAATTATTGCAATTTTTCCAAACAACCGGTTTTGCCCATTTCCACTGGTCTTATCTCGCTATGATCATAGTCGGGCTCTTTTTTATGTATCTGGGTATTACAAAGAATTTCGAACCTTTACTTTTGATCCCTATCGGTTTTGGCATGGTACTCGGCAATATGCCCGGCACTTTCGGAATTTATCATGAAGGATCGGTACTGAATCTGATCTATCAAGGAGTAAGGACAGGTTTGTATCCTCCGTTGATTTTTTTGGGTATCGGAGCGATGACAGATTTCTCCACTTTGATAGCTAATCCCAAGCTGATCCTACTCGGTGCCGCTGCCCAATTCGGCATTTTTGCCACATTCTTGGGTTCTATCTTACTCGGTTTCACAGTTGCCGAGGCTGGCTCTATCGGTATCATCGGTGGCGCAGACGGGCCGACTTCCATATATCTCTCCTCTCAGCTTGCTCCGCATCTGGTAGGACCTATCGCTATTGCAGCATATTCCTATATGGCGCTGGTTCCGGTAATCCAACCACCGATAATGCATTTATTGACTACTCCGAAAGAGCGGGTTATCCGTATGAAAGCACCACGCCCGGTTAGCAAAAGAGAGAGGATCTTATTTCCATTCGCCGGTTTTTTGGTGACGGTCACGATCGCACCGGAAGCCTCGATATTGCTAGGTATGCTATTTTTGGGTAATATTCTCAAAGAGAGTGGTGTCACCGAGCGACTTGCCAACACAGCCAGACATGCTCTTATCGATTCGGTAACGATATTACTCGGTTTGGCAGTCGGTGCCAGCACTCGTGCAGATGTCTTTTTGAGGATCGAATCTCTGCAGATATTTGCACTGGGCGCATTTTCGTTTTGTATTGCCACTTTCGCCGGTGTCTTATTCGCCAAGCTACTCAATGTGATCCTCAAAGAGAAGCTCAACCCTTTGATAGGAGCTGCGGGTGTATCTGCCGTGCCCAATAGTGCGCGGGTAGTACATCAAACCGGACAGAAATATGACAAAAAGAACTATCTTATCATGCATGCAATGGCACCCAATGTAGCCGGTGTGATCGGTTCGGCAGTAGCAGCAGGTGTGATTCTCGGTATCCTCGGCGGATAATTTATGCCCGGATTTTTCACCAAGATCATTCCTGTCATCCTGATTTTCTTCTTAGGAATGTTCGTAAAGAAAATCCGTCTTTTGGGCAAATCGGATGCTGATCTATTTCTGAAACTTGTTTTCAACCTCACTCTACCTGCCCTCACTTTTCTGTCGGTATCCACTGTCAAACTTCAAATAGAGTTTTTCTATTTACCGTTCATCGCTGCTTTTATGCTGGTGATCTCTTACTTTGTAGCACGCTTGGTAAGCAGAGCTATTCCTATGGACAAAAAGACTATGGGAGTTTTTCTAATCGGGTGTATGATCATGAATACCGGCTTTGCTCTCCCCTTCTTTATCGCTGCCTTCGATTTGGAAGGTATAGCTATCTATATGTTCTTCGATCTTGGCAATGTGCTCTTCATCTTCACCTTTGCCTATTACATCGCTATGAAGTATGGTTCAGATGACAAAGACAAAAAAATCGATTATACCAAATTCCTCAGACTCCCTCCCGTTTGGGGACTATTAGCCGGAGTAATCGTAAATTTCGCCGGGATTGGAGTTCCGGAGATCGCATCTTCGTTTTTAGAAAATCTGGGTACTCCGACTATTCCTCTGATAATGCTCTCTTTGGGCATCTACTTTAGCCCGAGACCACAAAACGTATTCAAAATCGCCACGGTTTTAGGTATTCGTATAGGTGTAGGCTTAATATTCGGTCTTTTCATTGCCTCTCTTTTGGATCTCAGCGGAGTTATCCGAACTATCGTGATCATCAGCTGTGGTGCACCGGTAGGTTACAATACGCTCATATTCGCCACTCTGGAAAATCTTGATAAAGAATTCGCTGCAAGTATTGTCTCCATCTCCATCTTTCTGGGTGTATTCTACATCCCAATCTTACTATTTATTCTGTAGGCAATTATGAGAAGCTTTGATTGTAAGATACTCACTCATGCGGTCAAACAACTTTGCATAGAAGCGAATCTATACTCAGATAAAGAGCTAAGAGACACACTTGCCGGATTTATGGAAGCAGAATCCAATCCACTTGCCAAAGATGTTTTGAAGGTTTTGCTAAAAAACCACGAATTGGCAGCCGAAGAGAAACTGCCATTATGTCAGGATACCGGGATGGTAACGGTTTTTGCTGAGATCGGACAAAAGCTATGTTTTAGCAACGGAGATTTCCGTACCGCTATCCAAGAAGGTGTTCGCCAAGGTTATGAGGAAGCATATCTACGCAAATCGGTAGTCAAAGACCCTATCTTCCGAAGATTAAATAGCAAAGACAATACGCCGGCTATTATCTACCCGGAGATAGTAGCAGGAGAGCGACTAAAACTGACGCTGGTTCCCAAAGGTGGCGGAGCTGATAATATGAGTTCTCAGCGGATGTTTCTACCTACTGCTGAACTTGCTGAAGTAAAAGATTTTGTGGTGGAAACCATTAGAATCGCCGGGGGGAAACCATGTCCACCTGTGATCGTCGGAGTCGGGATCGGCGGTTCATTCGATTATTCTGCTTATCTGGCAAAAAAAGCCACTACCTGCGCTTTTGATCAGCATCATCCGGACGAAAAATGGCATGCAGTGGAAGAAGATTTGCTCGCTTCTATCAATAAGCTGAATATCGGACCGCAAGGCTTTGGCGGCGATTGTACTGCTCTTGCAGTACATATCCTCACTTACCCCTGTCATATAGCCTCACTTCCCGTTGCAGTGAATATCCAATGTCATCTCAACCGCCATAAAACCATCTTATTGTGATATGTTATGACCAAATTAAATACTCCACTAGAACAAGCTGATATCCTCAAACTAAAATGCGGAGACCAAGTAGTTTTGAATGGTACGATCTTCACTGCCAGAGACAAAGCTCATCAAAGCTTGGTTGAGATGCTCAAGAGAGGAGAAGATTTACCGTTTGCTATCAAAGGAGAGGTGATTTTCTATGCCGGTCCCACACCTGCACATCATCATCTACCGCTCGGTGTAGTCGGTCCTACTACCAGTGCACGAATGGATCGTTTCACTATCCCACTCTTGGAAAACGGTTTGAAAGGTATGATCGGAAAAGGACCGAGAGAGGAAGCTATCCGAAATGCCATAAAAAAACATAAAGCCGTATATTTCGCTGCCATTGGCGGTGTAGCAGCTGTACTGACCCAGTCTATTACTTCCGCCTCGCTAGTTGCTTTCGAAGATTTGGGAACAGAAGCCATATTCAGGGTGGCGGTGAAAGATTTTCCTTGTATAGTCGCAATAGATAGCCATGGAAATGATATTTATGAACAAGCAGATCAAGCTCGGTAAATACGGGAATCTTGAGTTACCGGCTGAAAATCTAAAAGCTCATCTATACCCCTCTTTCACCGAATCTCTTCCTAATGATAGGATAGAAAAAGCATTCGCCACTTCGGGGATAGAAGAGTTTTGCAGTAAGTATACAAATATAACTGTTTTGGTAAATGATGCCACCCGTCCCACACCGACAGATGTCATCTTAGAAAAAGCTTGCCGGTTTTTTGATTTGCAAAATACAGTTTTTATGATCGCTACCGGATCTCATCCTCCCCCATCTAAAACTCAGTTAAAACGAATTTTGGGGAAAAACCATGATAAGATGAACATTCATATCCATGATAGTCGCACTGAGCATGGATACATTGGCACGACTAAGCGGAATACTAAAGTGATGTTAGACAAAACAGCACTAAAATCCGATGCTTTTGTAGTTATAGGTTCGGTGGAACCACATTATTTTGCCGGATACACCGGTGGGCGAAAGAGTTTTCTGCCCGGCATTGCTCACTACGATACTATAGAACAGAATCACTCGCTTACTTTGAATAAAAATGCCAAGCTACTCATGCTCGAAAACAATCCCGTCCATCTCGATATGATGGAAGCAGTCTCTTTTTTGGAAAAACCGATTTTTTCAATTCAGGCAATTCTAAATTCAGCCAACCAAATAGCTGATCTTACTTTTGGAGATATAGAAGAGAGTTTTTATGATGCGGTAAAAATAGCTGAGCAAGTATATACCAAACCGGTGGATCGCAAAGCTGATATGGTAGTGGCTATCATTGAAGAACCTTACGACCAGACGCTATATCAAGCTCATAAGGGAATGGAAAACTGCAAACATATCCTGAAAAAAGATGGTTTGCTAATAGTGGCAGCTCCCTGTGAACGTGGAATTGGAAATGAAAATTTCCTAAAACTGCTGAACCGATTTGACAATTATCAAACATTATACTCCCATATCAGCCGAGATTATCAACTCGGTGCGCACAAAGCTATCAACATCGCAAAGTTCAAACAAAATCATAGCCTCTGGCTTGTGAGCAGTAATACATTAGCCGATAGTTTCGCTGACAGACAATTTTCCAATTTGCAAATTGCCATAGATAGTGCGATAAAACACAAAGGTAATAAGACAGAACTTGTTGTCGTGGAAAATGCAGCTTCACTGGTGCCTGTTTTGGGTAGGTAAACAGAATCGGGGAGAAGCCAGGGAGATGTTTAGGGTTGAGGTTTAGGGAGAAGGACGAAATAATGAGAGACAGAGAGAGGGGGTAGATGGGAGGTTAGGTGGATAGGAAGATTGGTGGGCAGAGAATACAGAAAACGGAAGACAGAATACGGGAGAAGGTGAGAATGTAAGTAAATGAACAATGTATAATGAATAATGCAATATGCAGTTTAGAGTGATAGTTTAGAGATCAACGGTCATAAGCTTGTCACACTGAGTAACTTCGGCGCAAGCCGGAGCGTATCGAAGTGTGAGTTGGTGAAAGAATAGCAGGATGAAGTTGATTAGTTAATTTGTTGATTGGTTGAACCGTTAAGTCGTTGAGGTGTTGATTCGTTCAATCGTTGAATCGTTTCGGTCATTTGGTCATTGTAATTTGGAATTTATTTGCCTGCCCGGCCTGCCATGTGGAACCTGTCTGTTCCACTGCGGTGAAATTTCGTCAGAAATATTTCAATGGGGGTATTTGGAATTTTTCTATTCTTTAGCTCTTTGTAAATAGTTATAACTCGGTGCTCTTCGGTGAAACTTGGTGGTTAATAAAAAAACAACTTACCACCGAGAACATACTACTACGCCAAGGCTTCGCAGCACAGGCTGAGTAACACCGAGATGAAAATAACAACTTTTCTATTATGAAACAAAATTATATCCTCAGAGCTTTTCGGTGCCTTCGGTGGTTAATAAAAAAATTATTCGTGCAAATTCGTGTAATTCGTGGATAAAAACAAACTATTCCCCGAAGGGGAGCCAATCCCGATTATCTACAATGGGTTATGACCATATATTGTCCCCCTTCCCAAGGGGGAATAAAAGGGGGTTTCTCCAACAATAGCCCAACCTCTTCAGGGTTGGGAAATATTTGGGATAGATTGAAATATACGCCGTTCACGGCGTTTATAGGATATAGTCGTAAACTTGTATAATGACGTATCAATAAAACCATACGCCTGAAGGCGCAGGCTATTATTTCGGTCATTGGCATATACCTCTCTCAGTCTCTTCTCCCTGCTTTTCATACTTCGATACGAAAGAAATTCTTAGAAGAATGGAATCTCGTTTCTACTCAGTATGACGATTCATATTTCTATCACTTCCAGCGAAGCCAAATTTGTTTCTCAGTCCCTCAGTCTCTTCGAACTCTTCTCAAAAACTCATCACTCTTCACTAAAAAATGCGCAACTATATTGGTTCTTTCCTTAGTCCTTGATCCTTAATCCTTGCTTAGTCCTTCGTAGCCCCCGTCCGCTGTAGCTTTAGCGGAGGAGGATGCGAAGGGAGGCGAAGAAGGATAGCGTTTAGCTTAGCTCTCTTCTCGCCTATTTCATCGGAAAAATTTGGGGGGCTTACTTTGTTCTATCCTAATGTGGTTTCAGCACTTTTCTTGTTCAAACCTTAAATCATAATTGACAAATATCAGCATGTTTTTTTTATAAGAAAAAATGCATATTAGGAAGATAAGATGATGGGAAAATTGATTATAATTTTTATTTCGGTGGTGATATTGGCTGCCTGTCAGGCAGGTCTCCCTGAATTTGACGGTAACAATGCCTACGAGCATATCATCAACCAATGTGACTTCGGTCCCCGCTATCCCGGTTCGGATGGGATAGAACTCTGCCGAGACTATATCATCACAAATCTAGAAAAACATGATGCTATCGTGGAGCTACAGCCATTTACAGTAACCTTATATGGTGAAGAGATCGAGGGTATAAACATTATCGGCAGTCTCTATCCTCGCATGGGTAGAAGGATCATGCTTGGCACTCATTACGACACCCGACCATGGGCAGATCAAGAGGAAGATAGCACGTTGCATGACCAACCGGTTTTGGGTGCGAACGACGGCGCTTCGGGAGTGGCAGTCCTTTTGGAACTATGTCGAATAATATCCCAAAAGCAACCACCGCAATACGGCGTGGATTTTGTCTTTTTCGATCTGGAAGATATGGGTGATTACGATAAAGAAGAAACTTGGGCGTTGGGTGCACAGCATTTTGCCAAAAACTTCAGTGGACAAAAACCAGAAAAATCCATCATCGTTGATATGGTAGGACAGGAAGATCTGAAAATCGAGATGGAGTATTTTTCCTATCACAATTCCCCCGCTCTGGTAAATGAAGTTTGGGATATAGGCAGAAAATTTGGTTTTGATGAATTCGTTCCCAGTATAGGCAGGATAATCATCGACGACCATCTCCCCTTGATACGGGCAGGTTTTAATGCTATTTTGATCATTGACTTTGATTATCCCTACTGGCATACTTTGGAAGATACTCCCGATAAATGCTCTCCCGAATCTCTCTATGTTGTCGGTCAAACTCTTGTAAATCTTATCTATCAGGACAAATGAAAGCTTTGAATTCATTGCTAACCCGTGAAGAACAAAATGTCTTGGCTTTTATCGTAGTTTTCGCTACCATAGGCATCGGACTGCACATTTTTCAGATCTCACCATTTCAATCGGCAGAAGGTGAAGAACCCGAATTTTTGGATGAGGACAAAGAGATCCGTTTTGATCTGAACACAGCTTCGGCAGAAGAATTGATGACAGTGCCGGGAATTGGTCCCAAACGGGCGGAAGATATCATCGCCTATCGCGAGTCTCAAGGTTTCAAATCACGTTATGATTTGATAAACATCAAAGGTATCGGTGATGCTACTTTCAGTAAGATCAAGGACTATTTCTACAGTTTCGAAGGTGAAGATAGCGAGCTTGGTCTTTCTCAGCCGGAATCTCCAACGCAGATCTGTATCAATACCGCTTCAGGTAAAGATCTGACTATAATACCCGGGATAGGACCGGTAACCGCAGATCGAATTATAGAATACCGTGACGAACATGGTGAGTTTTCCGCTTTTGAAGAACTTCTGGAAGTTCGCGGCATCGGACCCAAAACCTTGGCTACCATAAAAGAATATGCAATTATAGGAGATAAAGAATGACACCGTTTATCATTCCCACCCATACTTTGGCAAAACTATATGAATCGCAAGGACACTATGTGCCCGCCTTGGTCATTTATGAGAAACTGCATGATGAGAATCCGTCTGATGAATATAAACAAAAGATCAAAGCTTTGCATGATTTGATCTTCGAGAAAAATCTGGATGAATATGACAAACGTATCACCGCGATGTTCGACCAAGAAGAGCTCAAATACTTCAAGATATTCCCTCACAAACAATATGTGGAATACAAAGATATTGCCCAAAATGAAGAGATCAGATTCATGGAATCTCCCGAAAAAGAGCTCGATCATCAGGCTTCTTTGGAAAAATTCGTCTCAGTACTCAAAACTTTGGACTCGAACAATCTTCAAGCATCTTTGCAAGATTATTTCGGTAGCGACAAAAAGATAGCTGACATTACCATAGCAGATTTCATCAAAGCAGTAGAGAATCTTGGCAATGACGAAGAAGATTAATAAGCTTTGCGAGAAGTGTATGAATAAATGTAAACAGCCTGCCTCGGTGAAACTGATTCAATGTCCAAAATTCAAGTTCAAACCACAACAATTGGAAATTCGCTTTAAGTGAGGTTATATGCGTATTATAGCAGGAAAATATAAGAAGACGAATCTGTTTGGGGCAAACGGCTCCTTTTGCAGACCGACAACCGATTATTTTAAAGAAGTGATATTCTCTGTTTTATTCGATTGTAGCGACCAGAATGTGCTGGATCTTTATGCCGGTAGTGGTGCATTGGCGTTCGAAGCTCTGAGCAGAGGTGCCAACTACGCTGTCATGGTGGATTCTTCCGATAAAGCTATCCGAGCTATGAAAAAAAATATCGAGAAACTCGGCTGCACGGCAGATTGTAGATTACACAAAAAAAACGTGTTCTCGTTTCTGAAAACTGATGAGCAAACTTATGATCTTATATTTTTGGACCCACCCTACAACAAGAATCTGGTGAATAAAACTCTCCATCTTATTATGGAAAACAAAATGCTGAGAAGCAACAGCAAAATTATCGTCGAGCATTCAAAATCGGAGAAGATAGAACCGGAATTTGCCGATTTGATAGATTATCAGAAGGACGGCGGAGAAACTATGATCACAATACTGAAATCAGGGAGTAATGATGAAGATTTACAATAGCATTTCCAGAAAAAAAGAAACTTTTGTTCCCAAAAATCCCGAACAAGTTACCATGTATGTCTGCGGACCTACCGTATATAATTATTTTCATATCGGTAATGCTCGCCCATTTCTTTTCTTCGATGTAGTTCGTCGATATTTCAAATACATCGGCTGGGAAGTAAAATATGTCCAAAATATCACCGATATCGAAGATAAGCTGATCGAGCAAGCAAAAGAAGAAAATATACCGGCAACTGAAATTGCCGCAAAATACACCGAAGCTTTTTTTGAAGATATTACCGCACTCGGCATAGAAAAAGCTGATCATCACACTTATGCTACCGAGTTTGTACCGGATATGATCCAACTGATCCAAGCCTTGGAGAACAAAGGGTTTGCCTATGAAAAAGATGGGGATGTGTATTTCTCCGTATCTAAAGTGGAGAATTACGGTAAACTTAGCGGTAAAAACCTGGATCAATTGATGGCAGGTGCGCGTATCGAAGCCAATTCCAGTAAAAAAAATCCAGCCGATTTCACGCTTTGGAAAAAAATGAAACCGGGCGAACCATACTGGAATAGTCCTTGGGGCAAAGGAAGGCCGGGGTGGCATACCGAATGTGTGGTGATGAGTAAAAAATTATTGGGTCAACCTTTTGATATCCATGGTGGTGGAATTGATCTGATCTTTCCGCATCATGAGAATGAACGTGCTCAAGCACTGGCTCTGAACAACAAACCTCTGGCTCGCTTCTGGATGCACAATGGCTATCTCAATATCGAGGGTGAAAAAATGTCCAAAAGTAAGAATAATTTCCTTATCGCACGGGATATTTTGAAGCAATACAGTCCCGAAGCGATTAGATTTTTCTTCTTATCCAAACATTACCGCAGTCCGATAGATTTCAACGAAGAGATAATCAAAGAATCTCAAACAGCTGTAAAAGCTCTATACGAGAGTTTAGCTGACATCAATTTCCTCGCTTTTCATCATGAAAAGAAAGAATATGATGACTCGCTTGTGCAGATCAAACAAAAATTCTTGGATGCAATGAATGATGACTTCAATACTGCCATTGCCACTTCGCAATTATTCAAACTCCAGAAGATGGTAAAAAATGAAGCTCTCGCGCTCAGATTGAGAAAAAACGCAGCTCTTATGATGGTAGAGCTTGGCAGTGTACTCGGTTTCTTTTCCGATGTTCATGCCAAACTTCAACCCAAACAAACTGATCTGGACGAAAAGTTGATCTCTGTATTGATCCGTTACCGAGCGGAATTTAAACAGCAGAAAAACTGGGAGATGGCAGACAGGATCCGCGATGATCTAAAAAAAATCGGCATTTTTCTCATGGATACTCCAGATGGCACGAAATGGAAAATTGAGTTAGATTAGGAAGCATTTTTATTATAAATTATTGGCAAATGTGAATTATTTGGTTGACATAATTAAGCTATGCAAAAGTTTTGTCTATCTCTGAAGATAGAGATCGTTATAAAGAGAAATATAAGTGAAAGTGCTTGACACGGAAAGGACAGGAAATTTTCGTGTCGGAAAATTATGGAAGCCGACGTGGCTCAACGGTAGAGCAGCGCACTTGTAATGCGCGGGTTGTGGGTTCGATTCCTACCGTCGGCACCATCGAAGTGGAGGGGTTCCCGAGTGGTCAAAGGGAACAGACTGTAAATCTGTCGGCGGACGCCTTCGGAGGTTCAAATCCTCCCCCCTCCACCATTTTTTATTACGCGGGAATAGCTCAATTGGGAGAGCATTAGCCTTCCAAGCTAAGGGTCGCGGGTTCGAATCCCGTTTCCCGCTCCATTAGCTCATGTAGCTCAGGCGGTAGAGCGCATCCTTGGTAAGGATGAGGTCATCGGTTCAAATCCGGTCATGAGCACCATTGATTCATTATATTTATGCCGTAGGAGGAGAAATGGCAAAGGAAAAATTTGTACGTAGCAAGCCGCATATCAATATCGGGACGATCGGTCATGTAGATCATGGCAAGACGACCCTGACAGCGGCGATAACTTTGTATTTAAGCAAAGGTGGAAGCTCAGCATTTCGTACTTTCGATAGTATCGACAATGCGCCCGAGGAAAAAGAGCGTGGCATCACCATAGCCACCGCTCATGTGGAATATGAGACAGCAAACCGTCACTATGCTCATGTGGACTGTCCCGGTCATGCGGACTATGTAAAGAACATGATCACCGGTGCAGCACAGATGGACGGAGCGATTTTGGTAGTAAGTGCAGCCGACGGTCCGATGCCTCAGACGAGAGAGCATATTCTGCTTGCTCGTCAGGTTGGTGTACCTGCGATGGCTGTCTTTTTGAACAAAGCGGATCTGGTAGATGATCCTGAGCTTTTGGAACTGGTAGAATTGGAAGTACGTGAACTACTCACCGAATATGATTTCCCCGGCGATGAGATTCCGATAGTAACTGGTTCAGCCTTGAAAGCTCTCAATGGCGATCCGGAAGGTGAAGCTCAGGTACAGAAACTGATGGATGAGGTAGATGCTTACATCCCGCTGCCGGAGCGTGCTGTAGACAAGCCATTCCTGATGCCGGTAGAGGATGTTTTCTCGATCTCCGGTCGTGGAACAGTTGCCACCGGTAGAGTAGAGCGTGGTGTGGTCAAAGTTGGAGAGAAGATAGAGCGAGTAGGTATTCGTGAGACCGTAGAGACCACCTGTACGGGCGTGGAGATGTTCCGCAAGATTCTCGATCAGGGTGAAGCCGGTGATAATGTTGGTATTCTGCTGCGTGGACTATCCAAAGACGAAGTTGAACGTGGCATGGTATTGGCTAAACCGAAATCGATCACTCCGCATACCAAGTTCATGGGCGAGACCTATATACTAACCAAGGATGAAGGTGGACGTCATAAGCCATTCTTCAGCGGCTATCGTCCTCAGTTCTATTTCAGGACGACAGATGTGACCGGCAGCTTGACACTTCCCGAGGGAGTAGAGATGGTAATGCCGGGAGACAATGTAACGATATCGGCAGAGCTGATCACTCCGATAGCGATGGAGAAGGGTTTACGTTATGCTATCCGCGAAGGTGGCAGGACGATAGGCGCCGGCGTTGTCAGCGAGATTATAGAATAAGGTAGATGTATGAGAGATATAATAACTTTGGCTTGTGAAGATTGTAAGAATAGAAATTATACTACGACAAAGAACAAACGTACCCATCCGGGTCGGGTTGAATACAAGAAGTATTGCCCCAAATGTCGTAAGCATACCCAACACAAGCAAACAAGATAAAAAAGATGGATAGGTCAGTAGCTCAATTGGTAGAGCACCGGTCTCCAAAACCGGTGGCTGCGGGTTCAAGTCCTGCCTGACCTGCCATTGTAATTCATAAGAAAAAGAGTGAGAAACTATGTTTAAAAAGATATTTGCATTTTTAAAGAGTGTGAAGCAGGAGATGTCCTATGTGTCATATCCTTCCAAGGCAGATTTGAAGGAAGGGACGACCGTAGTGATATTTATGTCTGCTCTCGTGGCACTTTTCTTGACTTTGGTCGATGGCATATTCGGCTATATTATCCGAACTGTATTGATGGGGATGTAAAGCCGATGAACTGGTATGTCGTCCATACGTATGCTGCGTATGAATTCAAGGTAAAAGAAGCCATCGAGAAAGGTGTGCAGGGTACCGATCTGGAGGAGAAATTGGGACAGATTCTGATTCCGACTCAAAAGACATTCCTCATCCGGGATGGTAAAAAAATCGAGCGGGAAAAGAAGATATTCACCAGTTATATAATCATTCAAGCAGATCTTACTCCCGAATTGCAGAAATTCATCCAAAGCATTCCGGGTGTCACAAATTTTCTGGGTATCACCGGTAAATCAAAAAAACCACATCCCTTACCGGAAAATGAGGTAAATCGCCTTTTGGGTATAGCAGACCGCGACAAAGACGATGCCAAAGGATACGATTTTATCCCCGGTGATATGGTTAAGATTACTTCCGGACCTTTCAACGATTTCGATGGTGTGATCGAAAAGATCAGCGATAATCGTAAGAAGTTGACTGTTAAGGTGACAGTTTTTGGACGTGTGACCCCGGTAGAAGTTCGTTTTGATCAGGTAGAAATAATTTAGAATAGAGGTAGATATGGCAAAGCCAAAAGATGTAGTACATGTTGTAAAACTTCAATTACCTGCTGGTCAGGCAACACCGGCACCTCCGGTGGGACCGGCTTTGGGTCAAGCAGGGATCAATATAGGTGAATTTTGCAAGTCATTTAATGACAAGACAAAGGATTCGCCCGGAATGATCTTCCCTGTGGTCGTATATGTAAAAAAGAACAAATCCTATACATTTGAGATTAAAACACCTCCCGCTGCAGTATTGATAAAGAAAGAGGCAGGTCTTGCCAAAGGATCTGGAAGTCCGAAGAGTGACAAGGTCGGCACGATCAAACGCTCGTCTATAAAAAAAATAGCCGAGATCAAGATGGAAGACCTCAATGCTTACAATATCGAAGCAGCTATGAGGATGATTGAAGGCACTGCACGAAATATGGGAGTCATCATTCACGATGACTAATAGAGATATTTCGTAAGCAGGAGATTATCGAAAGGAGTAATGTACATGGCAAAAAAAAGGTACAAAAAAGCCCTTGAGATGATCGATAGGCAAAAGAAATATGAGCTTGCTGAAGCGATTGAGCTGTTGAAGAAAATTCCGACAGCGAATTTCACTGAAACAGTTGAGCTCCATATGAATTTAGGCGTCGATCCTCGCAAGGCAGATCAACAGATCAGAAACTCTTTGGTTCTTCCACACGGAACCGGCAAAACTGTCCGTGTTCTGGTGTTTGCCGAAGGTGAAAAAGCGGAAGAAGCAAAAGAGGCTGGTGCAGATTATGTCGGAGTAGATGAATACATCGAGAAGATCAATGGCGGCTGGTTCGATTTTGATGTAGTCATCACTACCCCCAATCTGATGGGTAAAATTGGCAAACTCGGACGCATTTTGGGTCCCCGCGGCTTGATGCCAAATCCGAAGGTCGGCACTGTGACAATGGATATCAGTAAAGCAGTCGAAGAGTCCAAAGGTGGAAAGATCACCTATCGTGTGGATAAATTTTCAAATTTGCATATTATCGTGGGAAAACTGAATTTTGATATACAGCAATTGAAAGAGAATATCCTCACCGTAGTAGGTGCGGTCTTAAGAGAGAGACCCGCCTCATTGAAGGGCGTCTTCATCAAAAGCATGAACCTCACAACAACTATGGGTCCCAGCATCAAATTGGATGTAGCCCACACCAACACGCAAGCTAGGAAATAGGGAGGTTATGGATGCTACAACAATACAAAATAGACGAAGTAAAGAAGATCAAAAGCAAACTTGAAGATGCCAAGTCGATATTGTTAGTCGACTACAAAGGTGTTAATATCGAAGAAGTGGACAATCTACGTAACAGAATGCGAGAAGCTGAAGTTGAATATTTTGTCTCGAGAAACACATTTATCAAGATTGCGCTCAACGAGTTGGGGATCACTTCCTTAGATGATCATTTGGTAGGACCGACAGCAATAGCAGCATCAAAAATTGACGAGGTTGCTCCGGCTCGGGAACTTAGAAGTTTTATCAAAGATGTCATGGAAGAGAAAGATTTTCCGTCTTTCAAAGTCGGATTGGTAGCCGGTGAAGTGATGGATAGCGACAAGCTTATGGAACTGGCTAAATTACCATCCAAAGAAGAACTTTTGGCTATGATGCTGCAAGGCTTCAATGCTCCGATCGTCGGATTCGTGGGTGTGTTACAAAGTATCATACGTAAATTTGTTTTGGTCGTAGATGCGATCGCTAAAGAAAAATAAAAAATATATAGTCCTATGGAGGAAAAAATGGCTGATAAAAAACAACAGGTAATTGATATTATTAAAGAGATGAGTGTACTTGAACTTTCTGAACTTGTAAAAGAACTTGAAGAGATGTTTGGCGTCACCGCTGCTGCTCCGGTTGCAGCTGCCGCTGCTCCTGCAGCTGAGGAAGCTGAAGAAGAGAAAACCGAATTCGACGTAATCCTCAACAATGCCGGTGCCAAAAAGATCCAAGTTATCAAAGCTGTGCGTGAGATTACCAAACTAGGTCTCAAAGAAGCGAAAGAACTAGTTGACGGCGCACCAAACCCAGTAGTTGAAGCTGTATCGAAAGAAGAAGCTGAAACTGTGAAAGCTAAATTAGAAGATTCAGGTGCATCAGTCGAGCTTAAATAATATGGTCATTCATAACGGAAGTGGCGTTCATACGTTCACTTCCGTTCGCTGTTTAATGATATGTCATACTCGAACAGAATTTAAATAAAGGAGTGTACGCTTTTGAATATAAAGAATTATTCTCGCGTAACCAAAAAAGCCCAAGAATCAGGGCTTCCGTCCATAGAAGTACCCAATTTGCTGGCAATGCAGATTGGTTCCTTCAACGATTTCCTACAAAAGGAAAAACACCCTCAAAAACGTGATTTGAGAGGATTGCAGTCGGTTTTATCTTCTATCTTCCCTTTGGAAGATCCCAAAGGTTACTACTATCTCGAATTTATCGATTATGTCGTCCTCAAAGAAAAATACAACACCGACGAGTGTATAGAACGAAATCTATCCTATCAGGCTCCTGTGAAAGCTCGCATGAGACTAACGATCTATGACGAGGAAGTTCTCAAAGAAACAGGTGAGAAACGGGTGAAAAACACGATCGAACAAGATGTTTTTTTGGGAGAGATTCCGCTTATCACCGATCAAGGCACTTTTATTATAAACGGTGCTGAGCGTGTGATCATAAGCCAATTGCATCGTTCACCGGGTGTATATTTCTCATCATCCAAACACCAAAGCGGGAAGACGCTTTACTCGGCAAAATTGATACCATACAATGGTTCTTGGCTGGAATTCGTCACCGATAGCTATGACGCTGCTTTCGTGCTGATAGATAAACGAAGAAAGCTGCCTGCTACAGTGTTATTGCGCGCTATAGGATTTTCTGAAAATAGCGATCTGAGAGAATTCTTTTATAAGAAAGAAACTGTGAATCTCGAAGAAGCAAAAGACAGATTTCTATATAATGACTTCGTTGATAAGGATACCGGTGAAGTATTGTATGAAGCAGCATCTTTTATAGATGAAGATATGGTCGCTGAATTCAATGTACACGGGCTCAAAAAAATCGATGTAGTTGCTGATGAATCCGAAATAGCTCGCAAAATTTTGGAACAGACCATATCCAAAGATCCGACCAAAAATCGTGAGGAAGCTCTCAAAAAGATATACACTCTAATCCGACCTGGAGAAGAGCCAAGTTTTGAAGCAGCCGAAGACCTATTTCAAAGGATGTTTTTCAACGATAAAAGATATAATCTGGGAGAAGTAGGTAGATACAAGCTAAACTCTCGGCTGGCTCATAATGTGGATAGTAGTGTCCATACTTTGACCAAAGAAGACTTCATTGCTATCATCGAAAGAATTATCATGATCTACAAAGATCACGATCATGTCGATGATATAGACCATCTTGCCAATCGACGTATCCGTACAGTGGGTGAACTTCTGAGCGAACAATACACCATCGGTCTTTCTCGGGTAGCACGAACTGCCGTAGAGAGGATGTCTATCGCCAATCCGGATGAGATCACTATTCACGATATTATCAATAGCAATGCTTTGATAGCGGTTGTACAATCTTTCTTCTTGACCGGACAGCTTTCTCAGTATATGGAACAGACCAATCCACTTACCGCTATTACTCACAAACGCCGTCTTTCGGCATTGGGACCTGGCGGACTGACGAGAGAACGAGCCGGCTTCGAAGTGAGAGACGTGCATCATTCTCATTATGGACGTATCTGCCCTATCGAGTCTCCTGAAGGACCAAATATCGGTTTGATCTCTTCACCGGCGATGTATGCTCGTATCAATAAACTCGGTTTTATGGAAACTCCGTATATCAAGATCGAAAACGGTAAAATCACCGATCAAATAGATTATCTCGATCCTTTCGAAGAGGAAAAATACACCATCGCTCAGGCAAGTATAAATTATGATAAGAATATGAATATCACCGATGATCTGGTCTTCGCATTACACCGGGGAGAATTCATGCAGGTACCACCATCGGAAGTGCAATATATGGATGTATCTCCCCAACAGATCGTCTCTGTCTCAGCAGCTCTTATCCCATTTTTGGAACATGACGACGCTAACCGCGCTTTGATGGGATCGAATATGCAGCGGCAGGCAGTACCTTTGGTAACACCTGAAGTGCCTATCATAGGAACCGGCATCGAAAAAATCGTGGCTGAGGATAGCGGTTCTGCTCTTGCCTCACCGTTTGATGCTGTGGTGAAAAATGTTACCAGCGCTTATATTGATATCGAGCGGATCGATACAGATGAAACCGTATTGGATATGGGTATGCAAAATAGGCTTTATTTCAAGAAATTTGCCCGTTCCAATCAGGATACTTGTATGAATCAAAGACCGATCGTGAAAAAAGGTGACAAGATAAAAAAAGGTCAACTGCTCACCGATGGACCGGCAATCCAAAATGGCAGATTGGCGCTCGGCAGAAATATGTTGGTCGCTCTTATGCCTTGGTATGGTTACAACTACGAAGATGCTATCGTCATCAGTGAAAGAGTAGCTCAGGAAAATATGTTCGACTCTATCTACATAGAGGAGCATGAAGTGTTGGTACGCACCATGAAAAATGGTAGAGAAGAATTGGCATACGATATACCAAATGTACCTATCAATTCATTGCGTAATTTGGACAAAACCGGGATCATCCGTGTCGGATCGGTAGTAAAAGCCGGCGATATCATAGTGGGCAAGATCACTCCGAAGAATGTAGATATCGACCCTTCACCCGAAGAGAATCTAATGCGAGCACTATTCGGCGACCGTGCCGGTGACTTCACCAATAGTTCCCTGAAAGCAAAACCGGGCATGGAAGGTGTGGTAATAGATGTGAAAGTGTTCTCTCGCTCGGAAGATATGGAAGAATCTGAAGAACAAGATCGCAAACAAGATTTGATAAACAAACTGAAAAAAGAACAAGCTAAGCGTCAGAAACAGATCGATGAATATTTGGTACAAAAACTCTCGGAAGTTTTGGTGGGGCAAACTGCCAAAAATATTGTTGATATCAAAACGAACAAACCATTCATTATGCCGGGTAAGAAGATTACCAAAGCGGATCTGAAAAAGATAAATTTCAAAAAATTGAACACGGAATTTGAGCTGGTAGAAGATAACGAAATTAATCGAAAAATATATCAGTCAGTTATCTTGAAAATAAAAAATGCGACCGAAGAGAGCAACAATATATACAAAAAAGAGATTGAACGTCTGAAACATGGTGATGAATTGCCCTATGGCGTACGAAAGATGGTAAAAGTTTATATCGCCAAAAAGCGCAAGATCCAAGTGGGAGACAAAATGGCAGGAAGACACGGTAACAAAGGTGTGATCTCCAGGATCAGTCCTACCGAAGATATGCCATTTACCGAAGCTGGTGAATCTATCGATATCGTACTCAATCCACTTGGTGTGCCTTCTCGTATGAATATCGGGCAGATAATGGAAACTCATCTCGGTTTGGCAGCTAAGATCTTGGGATTTCAAGTGGAAACTCCTGTCTTTGATGGAGCTTCTATCGAAGATGTCACCCATGAAATGAAAAAAGCCAAACTGCCACTCGACGGAAAGCAAATATTGTATGACGGAAAAACCGGACATCCATTCAAAGAACGAGTTACAGTCGGGATCATGTACATTCTCAAGCTAAACCATCTCGTTGCAGACAAAATGCATGCGCGTTCAACCGGACCTTACTCACTTATCACCCAACAACCTTTGGGAGGCAAAGCGCAGCATGGTGGTCAGCGTTTGGGAGAGATGGAGGTCTGGGCACTGGAAGCTTATGGTGCCTCGAGACTGCTCGAAGAGATGTTAACTATCAAATCCGACGATGTAGAAGGAAGGACAAATGCATTCAAGGCAATTACAGCCGGGCAGAATCCTCCAAAACCGGGAGTACCCGAATCCTTCAATGTGCTCGTTAGCGAGTTGAAATCTCTCTGCTTCGATGTAGAGTTTTTGTCAGAAAAGGAATAACTGGGGGTTATGAGTGATTAGAGAAACTAAGCAAAATAAAAAGATAGAAGACTTTGATCAAGTCCGTATAAAGATAGCTTCTCCGGAATCTATTAGAGAATGGTCGTACGGTGAGGTCACCAAGCCTGATACACTGAATTACAGAACTCTGAAACCGGAAAAAGGTGGTCTTTTCTGCGAACGAATCTTCGGACCTGAGAAAGATTATGAATGCAGTTGTGGCAAATACAAGAAAAAGCGCTTTCAAAATACGGTCTGTGATCGTTGTGGCGTGGAAATCACTACTTCCAGAGTGCGAAGATCCAGACTAGGTCATGTGGAATTAGCCGTACCTGTAGCCCACATCTGGTTTATCAAGAGTATCCCCAGTGTAGTAGGCACACTTTTGGATTTGCCTACTACCAAACTGGAGAGGATTTTATATTACGAATCATTCATAGTAATGAACCCGGGTGATAGCGATTATGAGATCGGTGACCTTATAGATGTGGATGAATACTACGAGATCCGAGATCGCGTCAGCGAAGATTTTGATGTACGTATGGGTGCAGAAGCTATCAAAGCTTTGTTAGAAAAATTGAACCTCGAAGACGAAGCGATGAATTTGCGCACCGTCATCAAGATGGAAACTTCCGTACAGAAAAAACAGAAGGCGATCAAACGGCTGAAGATCATAGATGCTTTTAGAAAGTCTTCTAACAAACCGGAATGGACGATAATGGAAGTTTTGCCTGTTTTACCCCCCACTTTGAGACCTTTAGTACAATTGGAAGGTGGTAGATTCGCTACAGCAGATTTCAACGAATTATACAAACGCGTAATCACGAGGAACAATCGACTGCGCGGGCTTATAGATATAAACGCACCTGAAGTGATCCTTCGTAATGAGAAGCGTATGCTTCAGGAAGCGGTAGATGCACTGATCGATAATACCAGAAAATCCAGACCGGTCAAAGGACGCGGAAACCGTCCTCTTAAGTCACTTGCTGACCAGTTGAAGGGCAAGACAGGTAGATTCCGTCAGAACCTATTGGGTAAACGAGTAGACTATTCAGGCAGATCGGTTATCACCATAGGACCGGAGCTCAAACTTCATCAATGCGGCCTCCCCAAAGAGATGGCGATCGAACTTTTCAAGCCGTTCATCATCGAGCGTTTGGAAAAAATGGGTGAAGCTGAAAAAGCCAAAACTGCCAAAAAGATGATCGAGAAGAAGCGACCGGAGATTTGGAAGATCTTGGATGATGTTATCAAAGACTATCCGGTTTTACTAAACCGTGCTCCTACGCTTCACAAGCATGGTATTCAAGCATTTATGCCGATCCTCACCGAAGGTAAAGCGATTGAAATTCATCCTTTGGTCTGTATCCCTTACAACGCCGACTTTGATGGTGATCAAATGGCAGTTCATGTGCCTCTCTCTCATGAAGCGCAAATGGAAGCACGCATCCTGATGATGTCTTCCAGAAATATATTGCTACCGGCAAACGGTAAACTGGCAATGGCTATGAATCAGGATATTGTCTTGGGCAACTATTATCTTACTGCTGTGAAGAAACAAGAGCCTGAAACAGCAGAACAGATAAGAAAGCTACGTTATTTCAGCTCACCAGAAGAAGTCATCCATGCTTATGAATATCAAGAACTTCATTATTCAATCAAAGGAGAAAACAGAGAACGATCTTTGGATATTCATGACTGGATCAATCTACTGGTAGATAATAAAAAGATTACTACAACCGTTGGGCGTGTAATATTTAATCAGATACTTCCCAAAGAGATGGAATATGTCAATTATACTCTGACTAAAGGGAAGCTGAACGATTTGGCGATGGTATGTTTCGAAACTGTTGGACAGCAAGGCACAGTAGAGGTGTTAGATCATATCAAAGAGCTGGGATTCACTTATGCTACTCGTGCCGGAATCACTTTCAGTGCCAGTGATGTGATCTCTCCTAAGAGCAAAGAAAAGATTATCAACAAATCAGAAAAAGATATTCAACGCATCCAAAAAAGTTATAATAGTGGTGAGATCACTGATACAGAGAGATACAATCGTATTATAGATAGATGGAAAATGGCAACCGAACTGGTGACGGAAGATCTGATGCGTCAACTCGAAGTGGATCAAGAAGGTTTTAACCCGATCAATATTATGTATATTTCCGGTGCCCGTGGCGGTAGAGATCAGATCAAACAGCTTGGTGGTATGCGTGGTCTTATGGATAAGCCTTCCAAAGGTGGAGCTGACTACGCAGAAGTTATCGAAACTCCTATTAAATCGAATTTCAAGGAAGGTCTGACCGTCTTAGAATACTTCATCTCAACTCACGGTGCACGTAAAGGATTGGCTGATACTGCCCTGAAGACTGCAGGAGCCGGCTATCTAACCAGAAGATTGGTCGATGTGGCACAGAACTGTATTGTGACAACAGAAGACTGTGGGACAGTACAAGGATGGCCTATATCAGCATTGCGAGAAGGTCTGGAGATCGTGGAACCCTTATCTGAAAGGATCAAAGGGCGTACCGCTGCCGAAGACATTGTAGATCCGATTACTGATAAGGTAATCGTTCATGCGCATGAATTGGTCACAAATGAGAAAGCCATGCTCATTCAGCATCATGGGATAAATGAGGTAAAAATTCGCTCCATAGTTACTTGTGAAGCTAAAAGTGGAGTTTGTGCCAAATGTTACGGACGAAATCTGGGCACAAACAAGCCGGTCACCATCGGCGATCCTGTCGGAGTAGTTGCTGCGCAAAGTATCGGTGAACCCGGCACTCAGCTTACACTCAGGACTTTTCATATTGGTGGTTCAACCAGTACTGATGTAGATTTGGCAGAAGTAGTAGCCGGCACGGACGGTATCATCAAGTTCCAAAAAATGAACACGGTCAAAAATCGTTCCGGTGAGCTAGTTTCTATCAGTCATTTGGGAAGAATTCAGATCGTAAGTGAGACCGATGGGGCTGTGTTGGAAACATTCCGAACAGAATATGCCGCTACTATCCATGTTAAGGATGGACAGAGGGTTGTGAAAAACACTAAACTGTTTAGTTGGGATAACTACAACAATCCATTGATAGCGACAGCCAAAGGTAAACTGGTTTATGAACATTTCATCAAAGATGTAACCTACAAAGAGGAATTCAATGATCTCATCGGTACTCGGGAAGTCACTATCATCGAATCAAAAGACAGAAAACTTCAGGCACAATTCAAGATCATAACAGATAGCGGAAGAGAAGTGCTCGTACCCATCCCAGCCGGCATGAAAATAGAAGCAGAAAATGGCATTTATGTTCATCCGGGAGATATCTTGGGTAAATCTTCTCGTGTTACTATCAAACAAAGTGATATTACCGGCGGACTGCCAAGAATTGAAGATCTGTTTGAAGCCAGATCTCCGAACGACAAAGCCATCTTATCAGAAATTGCCGGGAAAGTAACTATTGGTGATCTGACCAAGAGTGGTCGTGTGATCTATATCTTAGCAGATGATGGTACTGAGAAGAAATATGTCATTCCTCCGGGCAAACGTATTATCGTCCATCAGGGAGATATAGTAGAAAGTGGAGATGCACTATCTAGCGGTCCCTTGGATCCTCATGACATACTAAGAGCTAAGGGTATTCTGGCTGCACAGAAACTCATCCTGGACGAGATCCAAGAAGTTTATAGAAAACAGGGTGTGAAAATAGATGACAAGCATATAGGTGTCATTATCCGCCAGATGTTTAGAAAAGTAAAAGTACTGAATCCGGGACACACTATGCTCCTGGAAGGTGAAATAGTAGATAGAAATCAAGTGACGAAAGAGAATCTACGCATAGAAGAAGAGGGTGGCGAAGGAGCCACTTTTGAGCAGTTGCTCTTGGGAATCACCAAAGCATCGCTTCTGACCGATAGCTGGCTATCGGCAGCATCGTTCCAAGAGACGACCAAAGTGCTCACACAATCTGCAATCGAAGGAGCTGTGGACAGGTTGGAAGGCTTGAAAGAAAGTATCATTATCGGTCATAGAATCCCGATAGGTACAGGCACGAAGCATTACAACAGTCAGATCAAAAAAGCTCTGGATGAGGGCAAATCTATCACCGATATCATCAATGACTTTGCTCACAGAGAAGAAAAAGAGAGCGTGGAGAGTATCCTTGATTTCTAAGAAAAATAAAATACTAAGGAGGAATAATAGTGCCAACTATTAATCAGTTAGTCCGAAAGGGAAGAAAAAGAATATACAAGAAGAAGAAAAACAGATCTCTCTCTTCTTGTCCGCAAAGACGCGGAGTATGTACCAGAGTATATACAACTACACCGAAAAAGCCTAACTCAGCATTGCGTAAAGTTGCAAGGATCAGATTGACAAACGGATATGAAGTAACAGCTTATATCCCCGGTGAAGGGCATAATTTGCAAGAGCACTCCATTGTACTCGTTCGTGGTGGCAGGGTAAAAGACTTACCCGGTGTTCGTTATCATATAGTTCGCGGTGCTCTGGATACTGCCGGCGTGGAAAACAGAATCAATTCTCGTTCCAAATACGGAACCAAAAGACCAAAGAAATAGGAGGCGATCATGGCTAGAAGACGTAAACAAGAAGAACGCGAAATTTTGCCTGATCCGAAATATAATAGTATCGTGGTAAGTAAATTTATCAATACTGTGATGCAAAGAGGTAAAAAAAGCTTGTCCGAATCAACAGTCTATGGAGCTCTTGATATCATTCAGGAAAAAACCAAAGAAGATCCTTTGGAAGTCTTCTTGCAATCTATCGAGAATGTGAGACCTCTGATCAAAGTGGTCTCCAGACGTATCGGTGGAGCAAACTATCAGGTGCCAACCGAAGTTACTCCCAAAAATGCACAAGCTCTTGCATTCCGATGGATTATAACTTTCTCCAGAAATCGTACTGAGAAGACGATGAAAGAGCGTTTGGCAGGAGAACTACTGGCAGCCTACAGAAAAGAAGGCGCTAGCATCAAACGACGCGAAGATACACATCGAATGGCAGAATCAAATAAAGCATTTGCTCATTTTAGACTGTAACTCTAGCGATGTCTTTTGATCTTTCATTGCTACGCAATATTGGCATAATTGCGCATATTGATGCCGGTAAGACAACAACCACCGAACGGATGTTGTTCTATACCGGCATTATCCATAGAATGGGCGAAGTTCATGACGGCAATGCTGTGATGGATTGGATGGAGCAAGAAAAAGAGCGTGGCATTACTATTACTTCGGCAGTTACTACTTTCTTTTGGAATCACAAGCAAGTAAACATCATCGATACTCCCGGACATGTAGATTTTACTGCTGAAGTGGAAAGATCCCTCCGCGTACTGGATGGTGCCATCGGAATATTTTGTGCCGTTGGTGGTGTAGAGCCTCAATCTGAGACTGTATGGCATCAGGCAAATCGGTATCATGTTCCCCGTCTTGCTTATATAAACAAAATTGACCGTCAAGGCGCTGACTTCGAGAATGTTGTGGAAAAAATCCATGAAAGACTTACCAGTAACGCATTACCAATAAACATCCCTATCGGTAAGGAAGATAAATTCGAAGGAATTATCAATCTGCTTGATATGAAAGCGTATTACTTTGATGAAGCTACTATGGGTATGAAATTTGAAACAGGTGATATCCCAAAAGAATATCTCGATACAGCACACACAATACATAACGAACTGATAGAACATCTCGCAGATTTCGATGATCAGCTTATGTCTCTTTATCTGGAAGAAAAGCCAATCCCATATGATACCTTGATCGAAGCGATTCGCAAAGCCACTATAGAACACAGTTTTATCCCTATCTTATGCGGCTCTTCGCTAAAAAACAAAGGGATTCAGCTTTTACTCAATGCAATAACAGATTTTCTTCCTTCACCACTCGAAGTTCCACCCATCCAGGGCAAAATGATCGATACTGACGAAGTGAAGAAAGTATATCCCAAACTCAATAGTTCCTTTTCTGCATTGGCTTTCAAAGTTCAAGTAGATAGATATGTCGGTAAAGTGATTTATGTGCGGGTGTATTCGGGGGCTATTAAAAAGGGAGAGACGATAGTCAACCGAACTGATGGCAAAAAAGAGAGAATCGGGCGAATATTACAGATCCACTCCAACAAAAGAAAAGACATTCAGGAACTAAAAGCAGGAGATATAGCTGCGCTAGTAGGGCTGAAGTTTGTTAAAACCGGAGACACGCTTACATCAGAAGATTTTCCCCTCCGCCTTGAGAATATCGACTTCCCTGATGCTGTTATCTCTATAGCAATAGAACCGAAGACAAAAGCAGGAGAGGAAGATCTCAACTCAGCTATGCGCAAATTGGAAGAAGAAGACCCCACCCTCAGAGTTTCTCAAAGTCCTGATACAGGGCAAACACTGATCTCTGGCATGGGTGAATTGCACCTGGAAATCACACTTGATCGCTTGAAGCGAGAATACAATGTCCAAGCTAATGTGGGAACTCCCCAAGTTGCATATAAAGAAACTATCGAGTCCGTCAGTACGGTAGAAGGTGAATTTATCAGAGAAGTAGGAGGCAAGGGTCATTTCGCTGTTGTCAAACTGAGAATCTCACCGATGTCTAAAAAGGAGCAAGCTACCGGTAAGAAAAACATCTTTGTTAACTCAATCACACCGGAGATCATCCCGAAAGAGTATTGGCACGCCATCCAAGAGAGTGCTCTGAATGCATGTTTGGACGGACCTCTGATGAGTTGCCCGGTAGAAAGAGTCAAGATAGAGCTTATAGATGGAAAATACCACGAAGTTGATTCAAATGAATCAGCTTTCAGTATTGCCACTTCTATCGCTGTGGGAAAAGGACTGCGACAGGCAAGTGCGGTGATTATGGAGCCGATCATGGCTGTTACCATTCTTACTCCCGAAGATTTTGTCGGCGATATTATCGGAGATATTAATGCCAAGCGTGGAAAGATCATCGCGATCAGACAAACAGCCAAAAAAGAACAAATAATAGCTGAGATTCCTATGAGCGAATTATTTGGATATTCCACCAGATTGCGTTCCATTTCTCAGGGAAGAGCAATTTATACGATGGAATTTCATAGCTACGAAAAAGTCCCCGCTCAAGTTCAGGAAAGAATCCTGAAAAAAATTCGGGGCTATTGATCTTCTCAGTACCTTGAAACATTGGACAATATTAGAAATACTAAACTGGACTACAGATTATTTTGATAAGCAAAATATCGATAATGCCCGACTTAATGCAGAACTTATTATCGCTCATGTATTGGGATACAAACGCTTTGACCTCTATCTTAATTTTGACGAACCAATTCTGCCACCAAAAAGAGAATTGCTAAAAAAATACATAGTCAGACGAGCTAATCACGAACCAATTCAATACATCTTGGAAGAGACAACCTTTTATGGCTACACTATCCGAGTGAATAGCAATGTCTTGATTCCCAGACCGGAAACGGAATATCTCGTCGAGCTTATTCTTGTAGAAAACGAAGGTAAGCGCAAGATTTTAGAAATAGGAACAGGTAGCGGAGCAATCTCCATAGCTTTGAAAAATCAACATTCGGACTTTGATATTGTAGCTACAGATGTATCTGTAGCAGCCCTAAGAATAGCAGAACAAAATGCTAAGGAAAACAAAGCTAATCTCATGTTTGTGCAAAGTGATCTGTTCGAGAGCATAGCAGGAAAATTCGATATCATAGTCTCAAATCCACCCTATATCTCCGAAGAAGAATACGCCACTCTTTCCAAAGAGGTGTGTGAATATGAACCTCGCTCTGCTTTAGTTGCTCCGGAAGAAGGATTTTACTATTACCGGAACATATTATCAGAAGCTCGCTCGCACCTTAATGAAAATGGTTTGATCTATTTAGAGATCGGTTCACAGCAAGCAGCCAAAATAAAAATGTTGGCAGAAAAGTACGGTTATAAAATATTAGCATTGAAAAAAGATTTGAATGGATTCGATCGAATTCTGAAGTTAGGAATGAAATATGGATAGTTTTGTAATAGAAGGAGAAAAAAAGTTATCCGGTCAAGTAGCCGTGAGTGGTGCAAAGAATGCCATTCTACCGATAATGACTGCTACTCTCTTGGCAAAGGGAGAATTTGTTTTACACAATGTCCCACGTTTGAACGACATCAAAATGATGTCGCATCTGCTTCGCATTATCGGTGCCAAAGTGGATTTCCAGAACCATACTATGCTCATAGATACACAACATTGCTCCTATCATGAAGCTCCTTACGAGCTCGTGAGTAAAATGCGAGCTTCTATCAATGTGTTGGGTCCTCTATTGGCAAGATTCGGACAAGCTCGTGTTTCTCTACCGGGTGGATGTGCAATCGGTACACGCCCGGTAGATCTCCATATCAGGGCTATGCAAGCGCTGGGAGCTACCATCGATGTGGAACACGGCTATATAGTAGCCCAAAGCAGTGAACTGACAGCAGCTACAATAGATTTCGATAAAGTTAGTGTCGGTGCTACAGAGAATGCTCTTTGTGCCGCTGTTTTAGCAAAAGGTAAGACTGTGATTAAGAATGCAGCTCAGGAACCGGAAGTAGATGCTCTGATAGATTTCCTCATTACTATGGGAGCAAAAATAGAAAAAGAAAGCAACAAAATTTATATAGAAGGTGTTGATAAACTGAACCCCACCGAGATGACCATGATCCCCGATCGGATCGAAGCCGGTACTTTTCTGTTTGCAGGTGCGATCACAAAAAGTAAGATCACCGTTTCAAACTGCATGCCCGACCATCTCTCTGCTCTCATCCAAACTATGCAACGCTCCGGGTGTCAGTTCGAGATCAAAGATGATAAGATCACGATAATACCTCCTGAAAAGATCGTTCCTACCAATATAATAACCAAACCATATCCTGGTTTCCCAACTGATCTGCAGGCTCAGTTTATGGCTTATATGACCCTCTGTGATGGGGAAGCGACTATAAAAGAGACTATTTTCCCCGAAAGATTCATGCATGTGGCAGAATTGAACCGATTGGATGCCGATATATCAGTACAAAAAAATATAGCGACTATAAAAGGGGTGGAAAGATTAAGCGGTGCACCGGTGATGGCGACAGATCTACGGGCTAGTGCAGCCTTGGTTTTGGCAGGATTGGCTGCGGACGGAAAAACCCATATCTCCAGAATTTATCATATCGACCGTGGGTATGATAGAATCGAAGAAAAACTTAATCAATTGGGAGGAAAGATCAAACGTGTCTTCACCTAAGAAACTGAAAATTGCCGTAGGAATGAGTGGTGGGATAGACTCTTCTATCACTGCTTATATTCTCAAATCGGAAGGACACGATGTCTTTGGTGTCACCATGGCTGTTTGGGATGGTCATTATGGTGAAAGTGGGAAACATGCCTGCTACGGTCCCGACGAAGAAGCGGAGATCGAAGAAGCACGGCATATAGCCAAACTTCTCGATATCCCTTTCCATGTGTATGATTGTTCACAAAATTATAAAGATATAGTGCTGAAATATTTCAAAAATGAGTATCTCTCCGGTAGAACTCCTAATCCTTGTGTGGTATGCAATCAAAAAGTTAAGATGAATATCTTACCCGAATTGGTGAGAAGATCCGGCATCCAATACGATAAATTCGCCACCGGCCACTACGCTCGTATCGAATTCGATGACACATCCGGCCTTTATTTACTTAAAAAAGGTGTCGATACAAAAAAAGATCAATCTTATTTCCTCTATAGATTATCCCAAGAGCAGTTGGCTGCCACCCTATTCCCATTGGGCAACAAAACCAAAAATGAGATTCGTTCGTTAGCAGCGGAGCTGAACCTGCCGGTGGTTGACAAAAAAGAGAGTCAAGACTTTTATGCCGGTGATTATACCGAATTGCTGGGTATCAACACAAAAGAAGGATGGATAGTGAACCGTAAAGGTGAGAAATTGGGTAAACATAATGGCTTTTGGAATTATACTATCGGTCAACGAAGAGGATTGGGAATTTCGTACTCAGAACCTCTTTATGTAATAGATATAGATAGCAAAAATAACCGCATCGTTGTGGGCACTTCAGATGAACTGCATCATGATACTTTCATTATCGAAGATACAAATTGGATAGCCTACAAAGTGCCGCCCGATGAATTTGAAGCTACCGTAAAAGTTCGCTATACACAAAGAGAAACTAATGCTATTGTGAATAAAATCACAGAAGATCGTTATCTGATAAAGCTAAAACATAGCGGAGATGCCATCACTCCCGGTCAATCTGCGGTTATCTACGATGGAGATATTCTCATCGGTGGCGGTTTTATCAAAGAACGTTCGTAATATAGTTGCAAAAAGAAAGGAGATTGCAATGAAGTTGTTGCACCTGATCGTAGGAGCCAGACCAAACTTTATGAAAATAGCCCCCTTGTACAAGGAGTTCTCTCGCTATCCGAATGAATTCCAATTACGCCTTATCCATACCGGACAACATTATGATGAAAAAATGAGTAAATTCTTCTTTAGTGATCTGAAATTGCCTCTGCCGGACGAATATCTGGAGGTAGGCTCTGGTAGCCATGGTGAACAAACCGCTCGTATAATCGATCGATATGAAAAGGTACTGATGCGTGACAAACCGGACCTCGTCTTCGTAGCCGGTGATGTTAATAGTACAGCCGCCTGTGCGATAGATGCAGTTAAAATGAATATTCCGGTCGTACATATCGAAGCGGGTTTGAGAAGCTTTGATAAAACGATGCCCGAAGAGATCAATCGGATTATTACCGATGCTATTGCCGATTATCTGCTAACTCCCTCTCCTGATGCGAATAAAAATCTCTTAGCAGAAGGCAAACCGGAAGAAAATATTTATTATGTTGGCAATATTATGATCGATTCGCTAATTAAGTATCTCCCCATCGCTAAAGATTCCGCTGTGCTGAAAACCAATGATCTGAAAGAGAATGAATATGGTCTTATCACTTTACATCGTCCTGCCAATGTAGATGATCCAAAAGCTCTTTCTATCATTTTAGACGCTCTTGAGATGATCGCAGAGAAAATACCGTTAGCCTTTCCAATTCATCCCCGAACGCAAAGACGATTGATCGAATTTGAACTCGAAAGAAGAGCTAAGAGCATCAATAATCTACTGCTCATACCTCCGGTCGGTTATTATGATTTCCTCAAATTAGAAATGGAAGCTCGGCTTATTCTAACCGATTCCGGCGGTATTCAAGAAGAATCAACTTATTTTGGTATCCCCTGCCTAACCCTCAGACCAAATACCGAACGACCGATAACAATAACGGAGGGAACGAATAAGCTGGTAGCTTTGGATATAGAGAGTATGGTCTCAGAAACCGATGCGATCTTGCAAGGTGCCAGCAAAAAGGGGAAAGTTCCAAAATATTGGGATGGCAATACATCCACGAGAATTGTGGAGATATTTAGAAAAGCTTAGTAAAAAAACAACTCCCCTACCACCCGGTAGCGGGAGTTGCACTTGTTAATATGATCTTGGACAATTCAAATTTGAGAAGATATCTTCTTTTCTATCTTCTCTTTAGGTACCAATCCCACCATCTGTTCTGCGACTTCGCCATTGTTGAAAATCAATAGGGTCGGGATGGACATCACGGAGTAGTTTGAGGAGATCTCGGGATTTTCATCTATATTGACCTTAGCTATTTTGATCTTTCCCTCATACTCCGAAGCCAATTCTTCGATCGTAGGATTGAGAGCACGGCAGGGTCCGCACCATTGTGCCCAAAAATCCACTAATACCGGAATATCGGAGTTCAACACTTCCTGATCAAAATTGTCCTTATTTACACTGATTATACTCATAACAACTACTCAACTATAGCCAGTATGTCCGATTTTGAAATAATCAAAAATTTCTCATTTCCTATTTCAACTTCGGTGCCACCATATTTGGCATATAAAATTGTGTCGCCCTCTTTGACGACTTTCTGCAAGTCTTCATCATTTCCTACTGCTATAACTTCACCGATAAGTGGCTTTTCTTTTGCTGTATCAGGGATAATGATACCACCTACATTTTTTTCGGCTAACTCTTTGGTTTTGATTACAACTCGATCTTCAATCGGTCTCAGTTTCATTCTCTTTCCTCCTATCTTATTTTTCTAAAAAATATATTTACTTTTTTATTTTTAGCAAAGTCATTTTTAGAGTGCCAGTTTTTTCGTCAAGTAAAAATCACTCTGCCATTAAATTTGCTCTGTGAGATACTCTATAAGTTTATTTTGGTTGGTTTCGCTCTGCTGACCACTTTTCAATTCTCTCAGGATAACACTCTTGTTTTTTAGCTCATTTTCACCTAAGATAAGTGCGAAACTGGCATCCGATTTATCAGCTGCCTTCATTTGTGCTTTCATAGAGGTTTTGTCCGGGTCATAAGCAACTATAAACCCGGCTTTTCTGAGTTGCATTATTATGCCGGATATTTCCAAATTCGCGCTTTCGCCCAAAGAAACACAATAGATATCTATCTTAGATAGTTTCCCAAATGAACAACCCTGTTCTTCCATAGTTAGGATCAATCTTTCGAAACCTCCGGCAAAACCTATACCGGGAGTATCATTACCGCCAAATTCTTTCACAAGCCCATCATACCTTCCACCACCGGCAATTGCATTCTGAGCTCCGAGTTTATCATAGATGAATTCAAAAGCAGTTTTATTGTAATAATCCAGCCCACGCACGATTCTCGCATTAACCTCAAAAGGGATATCCATCTGGTTCAGATATTCTTGCACCTTCAGAAAATGGTTCTCACATTTCTCATCCAGATAATCCAGCATAGCCGGTGCACTTTGAGCTAAATTTTTGCAGGTTGGATTCTTACAATCGAGAAGGCGCTTAGGATTTTTTTCCATTCTTTTTTTACAGTCTGAACATAGCTGTTGGTAATATGGCTTGAAGTACTCGATCAAAGCTTTATCGTATTCACTACCACAATCTTTGCATCCGATGCTATTGATCTCCAGTCTGACATTTTGCAGTCCGAGTTCTTTGAAAAATAAGCTCCCGAAAGCAATCACTTCTGCATCTGCATAAGGATGATCACTGCCGATATATTCGATCCCAAACTGATAAAACTGGCGATATCTCCCTCTTTGAGGGCGATCATAGCGGAACATAGGTCCATAGTAGAATAATTTGGAGACTTGCCGACTCACATTCATCCCATTTTCGACATAAGCTCTGACGACGGGAGCAGTACCTTCCGGACGGAGAGCAAATTTTCTGTTCTTTCTATCCACAAAAGTGTACATCTCTTTTTGAACGATATCAGACTCATCTCCCACACTTCGCTCAAAGACCTCCACTTTTTCAAAAATCGGTGTGGCGATCCCATAATAGTCGAATCTTTTAGCAACAGAGCGAAATTTTTCTATTATGTATTGCCACTTGTACTCATCTTCCGGCACTATATCATAAGTGCCGCGTGGCAGTGTATATTTCTTCGCCATCTACTCTCCTTATCGTTCTTCGGTAATAATGGGTGTGCACCCGCACTCGATACCTAGTTCATGCAATGCCGGACAGTTAGCTCAAGACAAGTGGACCGACGGCACATAGCAGACACTGCTTATTGCTGCTCCCTTCCAGGCCTGACAAGGTTCGCAGGCTCCTATTGCGTCGGGCTTGCCTCTCAACACCACTTATCCTTTATCACATGAACATCGGCATTCTCATGCGGGAATTCAGCTCCGCTGTAGCGGATTGCGGATTCAGGGCACCGCTAACTCCCCGCTTAGCACACCCAAAAGATAATTTTTACCTTCCCTTATAGCTGTCAAGTAAACTTAATAATAACGGACTTTCGATGCTAAGTATATGGAGCATAGAGTAAGAAAGAGTGGCGTGAAGAAAAAAATAGCTGAAAGTTAAAAGGGATACGTGATACGAAAATGAAAAAGTGACGAGTGACGAGTGATAAGGATTAAGGATCAAGGACTAAGGAAAGAACCAATATTGTGGCGCATTTTTTAGTGATGAGTGATGAGTTTTTGAGAAGAGTTCGAAGAGACTGAGGGACTGAGAAACAAATTTGGCTTCGCCGGAAGTGATAGAAATATGAATCGTCATACTGAGTAGAAACGAGATTCCATTCTTCTAAGAATTTCTTTCGAATCGAGTTTCGTATCGAAGTATGAAAAGCAGGGAGAAGAGACTGAGAGAGGTATATGCCAATGACCGAAATAATAGTCTGCGCCTTCAGGCGTATGGTTTTATTGATACGTCATTATACAAGTCGTTTACGACTTTATCTTATAAACGCTGTGAACGGCGTATATTTCAATCTATCCCAAATATTTCCCAGCCCTGAAGAGGCTGGGCTATTGTTGGAGAAACCCCCTTTTATTCCCCCCTTGGGAAGGGGGATTGGCTCCCCTTCGGGGAATAGTTTGTTTTTATCCACGAATTTGCACGAATAATTTTTTTATTAACCACCGAAGGCACCGAAAAGCTCTGAGGATATAATTTTGTTTCATAATAGAAAAGTTGTTATTTTCATCTCGGTGTTACTCAGCCTGTGCTGCGAAGCCTTGGTATAGTAGTATGTTCTCGGTGGTAAGTTGTTTTTTTTATTAACCACCGAGTTTCACCGAAGAGCACCGAGTTATAACTATTTACAAAGAGCTAAAGAACAGAAAAATTCCAAATACCCCCAGTGAAATATTTCTTGCGAAATTTCACCGCAGTGGAACAGACTGGGTTCCACATGGCAGGCAGGGCAGGCAAGCACCAAATCCCAAATTCCAAATTAATTCCAAATTCCAATTCTCCAATGACCAAAACGATTGAACGTCTCAATACCTCAACGATTCAACCAATTAACATCATCTTGCTTCTCTTGCACCAACTCACACTTCGATACGCTCCAGCTTACGCCGAAGCTACTCAGTGTGACAAACTTCAGAACTCTAAACCCTCAACCCTAAACTCTAAACTGCATCCTTGTCCTCTGTAGTCTCGGCGAAGGAGGATTGCTACTCTTCCAATAAAATTCCATGAGTATCAGCGAATAAATTCCTCAATTCATTTCTTTCTGTTTTTCCGAAGACAAGATGATATCTTGTCCTACGCTCCATTCTTCGCTGGGCTTAGAGATGGCAGGCGAAATGTCGGTTTTTACCATTCTGGCATACCCCTAAACTGCATTAACCATTATACATTCTCAATTGAATTATTTACTTACTACCTACTGCCTACTGTCTCCTGTATTCTCTGCCCACCAATCTTCCTATCCACCTAACCTCCCATCTACCACCTCTCTCTGTCTCTCATTATTTCGTCCTTCTCCCTAAACACTTTCCTGCTACTCACACAATAAGGCATATCTGCCAATTCAACCAACTAAAACCGCATCAAAATCAGCTTATAGACAACCTTACTGGTAAGTACTTATGCACATTAAAGTTATAGACCTAACTTCTCGTATATATCCGATTATCAATAAGTTATGTGTCTATCCACTTTGTTTTCACCACTTATCCACAACTTATCCACAGAGGTGAAATTATTAGTTAGCAAGTGGTTTCCTGTCCGGATAATCGATCGTAGAGAAATTGAGCTCTTTTTGGTCAGGTATAAGGATATTCTCCAGAAAATCGGACCAGCCGACTTCGGCAAAAATTAGGTTTTCGTAGATTGGTTTCCAGTTGAGAAAATTGTTTATAGAAGTAGGGAACCAGATCAAAGCTGAACCGGCAATATGGGAATAATCATCCGGATAGACTATATGGAGCTGTAGCGGAAAAGTGGTTTCTATCTCATCCAGAACCGCTTGGGTGGCATTTTCGAGTTCATCGGTATCTGCCAAGGATTGCAGCTTCAAAAAATAATCTTTTATGTCCACATCTGTATCCAAAGGATTGTAGCTAAATTGGATCTGATCTCTTGCTTCCAAAAAAATCTCCTGCTCGGAATATTGAAGAGCTAGATCACAAAACCCTTGTATCGCTGTATGCAAATCGGTAAGCTTCTCTGTATTCATCACGGAAATAGAAAGCGGGAAACCGGCAGAACCGGGGAATTGACTGCCCCCGGGAAAGTAGGAATTGATATAATCCAATGCTATACTCTCTGCCAATGCAGAGCTTGATGTGAAATCTTCCCAATTAGTTAAGATGTCGTGATACGGAAAGCCGGAAAAAGGCATTTCGATCTCGGAAGCGATCACATAATCGACTTCTTGATTGAGTTCAGAGAGCACTTCCACGGTCTGCATACCACATGCATCCATCATGAGGATATCTATCTTGCCTCTGATCATCTGCAGCGCTGCTCGCAACTCACCCTGCGGTATATTGATAAAATTTCCGCTAGAAGCATCGGGACAGAACTGAGCGGGGATATGCTGCCATCCGCTTCCGTGAGACCAGATCACTAGCGCTCTGCGGCGGGATGGATATCTATCGTAACCCCAGTTGGCAAATTGAGCTAAAGTTTGGTAATCACCACTATCTATCTGCCCCATATACTCCATTACCTTGGAAGTGATGGTATTAGATTGCGCATCCGGTGAGATCTTGTATCTCACTCCTCCGGGTTCATGTCCAAACAGATTATCCTCTCGGCTATCTATCTGAACGATTACATTGATATTATCGGTAAATTCACCCTTTTGCATCTGAATAATATCTCTAATCGCATCTTCGGTCAAACTATTATCAGCAGCCATATAGACGAGAATAGTCCAATCGCTACTCGGTGTGACGCTACAGCCTACAAGCAGTAGCGTCACAAAAATCAAGCAACCTATTATTCTATACATCAAGCGTAATCTTTGGCTTCTTCTTTCCCTTTGAGCACACGAATACCACCTTGTGATAGAGCCTCCATCTCCTTCTCACCGGGAACCACAAATATCGGTGCTATAAAACTGCAATGTTTGTTGATCTTCTCTACCAGATAATCATTAAAAGCAAGTCCACCGGTTAGATAGATAGCATCTACCGCACCATCTAATACAGCTGCAGAAGCTCCGATCTCTTTGGCTATCTGATAGCACATAGCATCAAAGATCAATTTGGCTTTCTCATCACCCGATTCGATCCGACGAGTAACTTCCCTGCCGTCGTCTGTATTCAGATAGGCCATCAATCCACCTTTTTTGGTGAACTTTACTACCAGATCTTTATGGGTGTATTTACCGGAAAATGCCATCTCCAAGAGATCTCCGATAGGAAGAGCACCGGCTCGCTGTGGAGAGAAGGGTCCCATTCCCAATAGGGCATTGTTCACATCTATCACTCTACCTAGTCTGATAGCTGCCACACTGATACCACCGCCCATATGTGCCGCTATCATGTTGCAGGAATTGTAATCTTTGTTCAGCTTGTTTTTGGCTACATCATGACCTACATATCTGATGTTCAGAGCATGGAAAAGAGATTTCCTTTCGATCTCCGGTACGCCAGAAATGCGCGCAATATCTTCAAATTCATCCACTACTACCGGATCGACGATGAAGGCCGGGATATCATACTGATCTCCGATTGCTTTGGCGATAAAAGCTCCCAGATTGGATGCATGCAATCTGCCCCACAGATTGGGATTTTTCAGATCTGTGAGCATAGCTTCATTTACCTTATAAGTTCCACTCGATACAGCTTTTATCAATCCTCCACGTCCTACTGCTGCATGTAAGGAATCAGGTTCGATATTATTCTCTTTCATCGCTTCGAGTACCAAACCTTTGCGAAAATCATACTGCTCGATTATACTGCCAAATTTAGCTACTTCTTCCGGATCATGACGCAAGGTCGTATTGAATACGGGCTCTTTTTCGTCATACACTGCTATTTTGGTAGAAGTCGAACCGGGATTGACTGCCAAGACACGATATTTCATAAAGTTCCTCCATTTATTCTTTTTTTGGCAATTTGCATATCCCTGCATGATAAGTCAATTCATTTTTTCTCAATATCTGTCACTAAGCCTATTTGAACTTCAAAAACGGTTTAGTGTTTTGTTATTTATCAAGACTGCCTACACTCTTTCACTATCGGGAATTCAGCATTTAATTGTATCTGATACATATAATGTAAAGCAAAACCAGCTTACCAAATGATACAAAATAATAATATAAGAAGGTTTTGAAGAGGAAGCAGCTCCGTTTGTTATGCACTCTGAGCGTCTCGGCAGGCATGGTCAGACAAAATCATTGACACAAAACTGCATAGTCTAACAAGTGTTTCGTCGAGGAGAAATAGCAATGAATATTATCAACAGCAAAACCGGCTGGATAGAGGTGATATGCGGCAGCATGTTCAGTGGTAAAACTGAAGAGCTAATCAGGCGCATACACCGGGCTGAATATGCCAGACAGAAGATCCAGGTTTTCAAACCGGAAATCGATATCCGCTACGAAAATGATTGTATCGTCTCACACAACAAAATGAAAGCCGCCTCCGAGATCATTACCTCTGCTGATGAGATCCTGTCTAAAGTAGAAGATGATACCCAAATAATTGCCATAGATGAGGTGCAGTTTTTTGATGATGAGATCGTCGAAGTCTGCAATACCTTGGCAGATGAGGGGAAAAGGGTGATCGCTGCCGGTCTGGATCAGGATTTTACCGGTAAACCATTTGGACCTATGCCTCAGCTTTTAGCAGTGGCAGAATATATCGAGAAAGTTTCCGCTATCTGTGTTCGCTGTGGTAATCCGGCTAACCGAACGCAAAGAATGGTAAAGGAATCAGCCAAAGTATTAGTCGGCGCCGATGATATTTATGAAGCGCGCTGCAGAAATTGTCATGAGGTAATCAGCTAATGAATTTTATCATGTTCGCACTGGTCAGATTGATAGATCTTTATATTATAGTTATCATAATTAGAGCCATCATGTCTTGGTTCACTGCCAACCCGCATAACCCAATATATCAGCTGCTTATCCAAATAACCGAACCGGTACTGGCGCCGTTCAGACGGCTTATCCCGACCATGACCATAGATTTCTCGCCGCTGATTGTAATAATTCTGCTTCAACTTCTAAAGAATATGATCATAGGAGCTTTGTAATCATGTTGAACCAAATTAACGCTGCAGCAGCATATTTGAAAGAGAAGATCCCCTTTCCACCCGAAATAGCTATTGTATTGGGTACGGGCTTGAACGATCTGAGAGAGCTTTTACATGAGCATGTAGAGATATCTTACAAGGATATCCCCGGCTTTCCTGTCTCTACCGCTCCCGGACACAAAGGAAATCTATTGATAGGTAGCATGTTTGACAAACGGGTAGCTGTGATGATCGGTAGAGTCCATTATTATGAGGGATACTCATTGCAAGAAGTAACTTTCCCTATCCGTGTTTTACAAAAATTGGGTGTTAAAAATCTAATTCTTACCAATGCTGCCGGTAGTCTGAACATGGCTTTCCAACCCGGTGAAATAGTCATGCTTACCGATCACATCAATATGATGGGATCAAATCCTCTGATCGGCAGGAACTACGACGAACTAGGCGAGCGGTTTCCCAGCCTGCATAATACTTACGATAAAGATTGGCGCGAGAGGGTGGCTAATTCTGCCTCTGAAAATGGCATACCTCTCAGATCCGGTGTTTATGCAGCAGTTTCCGGTCCCAGCATGGAAACTCAAGCGGAATGCAAGATGCTGGCATCTCTCGGAGCTGATGTAGTCGGCATGTCTACCGTCCCGGAAGCGATCGTAGCTATACATGCCGGTATGAAAGTGTTAGGATTGTCTATAGTAACAAATATGAGCAATATTTTCCACAGCAAATCTCATACTCAACAAGAGATACATCAAACCGCATTGCAAGCTCAAGAGAAATTGTATGATTTGTTGTTAAATGTCATAAAAACGATGTAATAAAGGAAGTGAATTATGGATGCAAAACCATTAACAAATAAGCAATTGGAGCAATATGAAAAGTTGCTTATGAAAGAAAAAAAAGAAGTTCAGAAGTTGATCGACAGTATCAATGATATCCAAAAAAAGGGTTCGAAAGAAAATAGCGGCGATCTTTCTTCTTATGCACTCCATCAAGCTGATCATGGTAGCGATACTGCAGAATCAGAATTCAGAGTATCGATGCTCAATCAGGAGTTTAAAACCCTGAAAAAAATCAATGTGGCTTTGGGAAAGATCTACGATAAGTCATATGGGATCTGTGAAATATGTGGTGAGAGAATTTCATCCAAACGACTAAAAGCAATGCCATATGCCCGATTTTGTATAGAATGCAAAACACAAGAAGAAAATAAACAAAAAACCAATAACAGACGCAGATGAAATTCTTGCCATATTATAAAGCCGCGATCATTGTCATCGTGTTGGATCAGATCAGTAAGATGATCGTGCGACATTATATGGCATTACACGAAGTGATCAAAATTACCGATTCCTTCTTCTGGCTCACTTATGTAGAAAATACCGGCGCTGCTTTCAGTATGTCGTTCGGCTCGGAATTATTCAACCGCATATTCTTTATAGTTGTCTCGGTATTGATAATTCTGCTGATTATCTATATGAGCAAAAAGAGCGATTCGAAGACAGAACAGGTGGCTTTTGCCATGATAATTGGTGGTGCGATTGGAAATTTGATTGACAGAATTCTTATCGGTAGTGTAACTGATTTCATATGGTGGGATTTTTTCGATCTCATCATGGAGCGCTGGCCGGTGTTTAACCTGGCAGATAGTGCCATTGTGGTAGCTGTAGTGCTCATAGTGATCAAAGCTGTCTTTGACAGCAATAAAAAAGTGGAGGAACAATGAAGTATATTTTATTAATTCTGCTGCTCTTACCCGTTATTATAAATGCTCAGGATGTTATCCCCATAGCAGAAATACGAGAAAATGAGAGTAGTTATATCGGTGAAATCGTTAGTATAGAAGGAATCGTAACTATTGGTCATGGTGTGATCCACAATAACCAACTACGAGCCTATATACAGGATGACTCCGAAAGAGGCATCATGCTGTTCGATTATAGCGTCGCTCCCTATCAGGACATCGTTCGCGGCGCCAAATTAGCCGTAACCGGTGAAGTGGAGCTGTATGCCGGTGTTCTGGAGATCGTTGATTTTTCTTACACGGTTTTGGAAACTGGTCTGGATCATCCGGTAATACCACTCTCTATCGAAGAAGCGCAGAACTTTGATGTATGGGAAGGAACGATGATCAGTGTATCGGGAACATTGTACGAAGATCCTTACCATGCCGGTGGTGGAACCAATGTTAATATAGAAGATGAATACGGCGAGCGTATCACTATCCGGGTATGGGATACAACCGGAATTGATCTGGACAATCTGACTGCCGGTATCCCGATCACAGCTGATGGTGCGGGCAGTTTTTATGGAAATGCCGGTCAGCTTCTGCCGGGCTATGAAGAAGATATCCGTATAGATATCACCGATCCTGTAGTTCAAGATGTTAGTTGGAATCCGGAAATTCCGTTTATAGACGAAGAGGTTATCGTAACTGCAACTGTGATAGATTTCGACGGATTTGTGCAGAGCGTAAGGATGAAGTATTGGTTGGAATCGGAAGATGAAGAGCTGGATGATGTGGCGATGGAACATATCGGAAACAATCAATACCGTTATACCCTCCCTGCAATGGATACCATTACGGAGGTAGAAGACAACTATATCATCCGTATCCGTGCTACCGACGACGATGGCAATACCGGACAAAGTGAATTTCTACGCATAACAGTTCGAGACAGATCGCCGATTATCGAAAATATGACGCATAATCAACCTGAACCGGGTGATTCGCTCGAAGTAACCGTCCGGATCTACGATACAGATGGCGAAGTAATAGATACCAAGCTGCTCTACACTCTCAACCATGGCAGCACTATTCATGAAGCTGATTTGGAACAGGTCGGACAGACCGATACTTATGAAGGTGTCATTCCCGGTCAAAAAGGTGGGACTTTGGTCTCTATCGGAGCTTATGCTATCGATGATGACGACCTTGTCTCCATAGAATATGACCTGGCACAATATACCTATCCGGTGCGCACTCATGAAGCTTTGATTCGGGTTAAGCCGAAACCGTTCAACCCTTCCCACGGAGAGACATTCGAGATCGGTTATCACTCCCGTTCAGGTAACAAAGCCATACTACGTATTTATAACGCAGAAGGCAAACTCGTCTATACACCCAAAAATGAGATACTTACCGCTCAGGACGGTATCAACTACTATCATTGGGATGGACGTAACCGAGCCGGTCAAATTCAACCTATCGGAATGTATATCTGTCATCTGGAAGTTATCGATGTAGATACAGGAACCAAGAAAACCGCAAAAGTACCTATCGTTATCGGTACAAAATTGAAATAGAGGTAAAGTTATGAAACGATTAATAATAATTATCACCGCTCTTTTCGTCTGCAGTATGCTATTTGCCAGTTTTGATGATCTGGATGTTTCACCTCGTGCTCGTAGTATGGGTGGCGCTTTCTATTCACATAGCGACGACGCTTATGCTATCTTTTATAATCCTGCCGGACTCAAATTGGCGAAGAATAATCTAAAAGCCAGCTATTCCAGACTGTTCAACAACGATTTTCAAGTGCTCAATACCATCGGTATGAGTATGGAGCTTCCCAAGAAATGGGGAACTGTGGGGATAGGAATCCAATCTTTTGATGTGGAGTATATGAATGTTTCACTCACATCGGAAAAAACTTATTCCCTTTCCCATGCTTTTACTATCTTAGAAGATATTCATACCTCGCTCTTTTTCGGTTATAGTGCCAATCTCTATCATCTCAGTTTTGAAGGGATGGGCAATCAGACAGCGATGGGACTGAACTTGGGTGCTTTGGCTATCCTACATGGCAGAACTTATGCCGGTTTCACTGTGAAGAATATAAATAATCCCGCTATGGGTGAGGAAAATTCACATGAACTACCGCAAATGCTTGCCTGCGGAATTGCCTACATCCCCTATCCGGGAGTTACTACAGCATTTGAACTACGCAAACCATTTGCGGATGAAACTCAGTACCATGCCGGCGTGGAAGCTAAAGTAGTAGAGATGATGACAGTAAGAATCGGCGCCCGCAACAGACCGGCGAGCATTACCATGGGTGCTTCATTCTCACTTTACGATGCTACTGTAGATTACGGCTTCAGCTCGCATGCAGTATTGGGTGGCACTCACCATATCGGTTTGGGATACGGATTCTAAACAAAGATTTTTCGAGGGAAGCAAGACTCTATAGCATCCCTTGTGATAATGAGGTTAGATATGAGTGATAAACAAGATATCAAAGAACAGGTAAGAAAGAAATATTCTCAGATTGCCAATTCAGACAATAATAACTGTGGTTGCAGTCAATCATGTTGCTCTCCGAGCCAACCAGCCAAAAACAATCTCACTCAAACCGGCTATCCTTCTGATGAACTGAGTTCCATTCCGGAAGGAGCCAAAAGCGGTTTGGGATGCGGTAATCCTATCTTGATAGCCGGGCTCAAATCGGGAGAAACGGTGTTGGACTTAGGTTGCGGCGGCGGGATAGATTGCTTTCTGGCAGCAGAAAAAGTCGGTGAAAAAGGCAATGTTATCGGTATCGATATGACCCGTGAGATGATCAAGTTGGCTCGAGATAATGCGCGTGAATATAATTCTACTAATATAGAATTTCGCTTGGGAGAGATCGAGCATCTACCAATTACCGATAATTCCATTGATGTTGTTATTTCCAATTGCGTGATAAACTTATCTACAGATAAGCAGACAGTATTTGATGAGATTTACCGAGTGCTTAAAAAAGGTGGTCGGCTGGCGATCACCGATATCATAGCTGCCACAGAGCTTCCAGAAGAGATAAAAAAAGATTTGGAGAAATATACCGGCTGCGTTGCCGGAGCTGCCAGTTTAGATGAGTTGGAAACTTATCTTATCAATAGCAATTTTAGCGGAATTCAGATCGACCTGATCGGAACAAGCAAAACTATGATTAAAGATTGGTTCCCTGGCAGTAAAGCAGAAGATTTCGTCGCTTCTGCCATTATCAAAGCTCAGAAGCGCTAAGTATTCATCTCTCGCTTCTTTAGCCAGGAGACGAACTTCTCGATTCCTGTCTCAAAATCAGTCTGCGGATCATATCCCAACACACGCATGCTTTTCTCGATATCTGCATAAGTGCGGGTCACATCACCCGGTTGCATAGGAAGCTCTTGCTTTTTCGCTTTGATTCCAAGAGCTTTTTCCAATGTAGAGATCATAGTTTTGAGTGGGATAGTCTTCGAATTACCCAAATTAAATATATCATAGACCTGCTCTCCGCGGACATAAGCGATAGCAGCCATCACCCCATTGATGATGTCCTCTATATAAGTATAATCCCTTTGGGTAGAGCCATCACCATAAACCGGGATAGGTTCACCTTTCAGCATCTTCTCGCTGAATGAGCGAATGGCGAGATCCGGTCGTTGTCTGGGACCGTAAACCGTGAAAAACCGTAAGCAGATTGTGGAGATATCATATAGATGATGATAGGTATGACAGATCAGCTCACCGGCTTTTTTGGAGGCAGCATAGGGAGAAATCGGATTGTCCACTGGATCGGATTCGGAAAATGGGACTTTTGCATTGTTACCATACACCGAAGATGAAGAAGCAAAGATGAATGATTTGATATCAAATTGATGGCAGGCTTCCAAAAGAGCTACCGTACCATTCACATTTACATCATGATAATCGAGAGGATGCGCAATCGAGGGTCTCACCCCCGCCATCGCCGCTATATGTACTATCATATCCACTTCATATCGGGAGAGTAGTTTCACCAAACTCTCATAATCGCGGATATCGATCTTGTTCAAATGAAAACGTTCATGTTTCAGACAGCATTCCATATTCTCATACTTCAGTGTAGGTGAGTAGAAATCACTAAAATTATCCACTCCGATCACTCTATGCCCATCCTGCAATAACCTTTGAGTTAGATGTGATCCGATAAAACCGGCGCAACCGGTAAGCAACACAGTCACAATATACCTCCCTTATCAACTATAATCTCTGAGAAATCAGAAGTTAAAAACGGCTTGCCATGTCCGGGAATTATTACATCCGCTCTCTCGCAGATAGTTTTTCTATTCTTTTTTAATAACTCCGTATCCACTGCTAATGGATCTTCGGAGTTTATCATATCTTCCGGCTTCTGCCCGGCTTGCCACCAAAAAAGATCACCGACTATCGCTATTGCTTTTTGGGGAGTTTGTACCAGCAATGAGTAATGCTCATGACAATGTCCCGGTGTATGAATGATCTCGATATCGGTTTGGGGAACATACTTTGAGCAGATTGTCATTTTGTCACCCTGAAGCAGAGTGCTGCCGTCACAGATTGGCACATTTGTGAACATGCTAAGCAATGCTATATGATCGAGATGCTTGTGTGTGAGAAAGATCATATCGGTCTCGTCTGCACAGATACTTAGCTGTTTAAGTGAATCAACTAATGCTTTTTCATTTGCTCCCGGATCGATGAGGATCTTGTATTCGTCAACATCCACCAATACAGATGATGAAGAAGCTTGCCAGAAGCCATCTTTATAGGTGGCATATCCTTCGGTGAGCAAAAATACCTGTGTCATTATTTCGATCGGATCATTACCAGCAACATTTTGAACTTCTCGACTGCTTTTACTGCATGAGGGATATTGGCAGGCATGATGATCACTTCACCCGCTTGGAGAGGAAACTCTTCATCAGCGATGGTAACCAGCGCTTTTCCTTCCACAATCTGAACCAAAGCATCATACGGCGCTGTGTGTTCGCTCAGTGCCTGATCCTTATCGAAGGCGAACAATGTGACAGTACCAACCTGTTTGTCTATAAGAGTGGAGCTAACGACCGCACTAGTCTGGTAATCTATCAATTGCTTCAAATCAGCAATTTCCGAGGTTTTCATAAAACACCTTCCTTTTGTATTTTTTTAGACAATTTACTTTTTGTTCTTACTTTTGTCAAATGATACGGGCAGAAGTACGGTCTTTTTTTCAATAGCCTTGCGGATTTTTACTCTGCCATCGCCAGCTATCTCTGCACATATCTTCCAGATTGCGCTCCGCTTTCCAGCCCAGTTCATTTTCCGCTCTGGATGCATCTGCCCATATAGCTGCCACATCGCCGGATCGACGGTCAGCGAATTTTCTCGGTATCTTCCTACCGCTGATCTTTTCGAATGCTTCCACTACTTCGAGTACGCTATATCCTCTGCCACAACCGAGATTATAAATCTGAGTGCCGGCAGATTTTTGTAGTCTCTCCAAAGCCTTGATATGACCATCGGCTAAATCCATCACATGGATATAGTCTCTCACACCGGTACCATCTTTGGTGGGATAATCGTCCCCGAAGATAGATAGTTGGGATAGTTTTCCGACTGCTACTTGGGAAACAAACGGTAGAAGATTATTGGGAATGCCATGCGGATCTTCGCCTATCTTACCCGAACTATGAGCCCCGATCGGATTGAAATAGCGCAGCAAGGAAACAGCAAAATCGGGATTTGCACTACTGATATCAGAAAGGATCTGTTCTATCATGTATTTGGTTCTGCCATAAGGATTGAGCGGATCGCAGGGGCAATCTTCGGTGAGTGGTACTGTTTCGGGATCACCATATACCGTTGCTGAGGAACTAAATACGATCTTGTCCACACCGAATTCGAGCATAAGCTCACTCAATATGATACTGCTCACCACATTGTTGTGATAATACAGAAGTGGTTTCTCGACAGATTCACCTACAGCTTTAAGCCCGGCGAAATGGATCACCGCTTCGAGATCGTATCGGGAGAAGACTTCCCGAAGTGCTGCTTTATCCAAGAGATCCATTTTGTGAAAGATTACCTTTTTGCCGGTAATTTCTTCCACCCGCCGCAAAGATTCCTCTTTGCTGTTGCAAAGATTATCCACGACTACCACTTCATAACCGGCTTCCAATAATACCACACAGGTATGACTGCCAATATATCCGGCTCCACCGGTAACTAACACTTGCATTTAGCCTCCAATATTATATAATTTATTTTATTTTCCATATTACCTACTTTTACTGTCAATAAAAAGAAAATCTCATTTAATAGAAAGCTCATCGTACCATGTTATTATATCTTTTAAAGCATAGATCAACGAGTTTACCGTATCTGTTGTTGGTTTGTATTCCACTCTTTGTATGCCATATTCCATATGTGCTCCATAATCGCTCGAAACTTCTTTGATACTATACAGAAAATTGCTTATGATACTACTACAAGAGAATTTTTTATAATTATAGTCTTTGACCCACTTAATAAAACCAGACATATTAATTTGTTTCTCATTTTTTTTATTGAAACTATAGTAAGTATCTGGCAAATTATGGCTAAGCGCGAACATTGTAATGATGTTTATAAAAACTAACCTGATATTTGACATGTTTTGTGTGATTTGTTCCCGATTTGTGTCATCCTTTTTTTTTAATAACTCAACAAAAGTGTTCTTAAGATTCTCATCAATCTTTCGTAATATTTGTAAATATCTCTCGTTCTCTTTCATTAGATTTAATAGTTTAGAGTCTTCAATCTGACGAACCAGCTGCCTCAGTTCTTCCATATTAGATTTATCAATAAAATTGTGATCTTGAAATCTATCAAAATCTATATGATTTTGTATCTCATCTTCATTTCTTAATCTATCACTTGAGTTTGCTGTTAGAAAGAAAAATTTATTTTTTACATCAAAGTTTTTAGAAATCAATAATTCTAAAAAATAATCTCCTTCTCTTTCAAAAAATTTGTCGTAAAAATTTTCATTGAACTTTGGATCTATTTTTTTTAGGTCTTCTAATTCATACATAATATTAGATAGATTACGGTCTATTATATAAAATTCAAATTCATTATAATGATTAAGCACCCAATCAAGAGCTTTTGGAAAAGAATTCTCCAGTTTTACTATACTGCTTTTTTCAAAAATTTTCAAGATATCGTTAGCAGTAGCACCAAATTCGTCTTCTTCCAACTGCTGTAACTTTTTACAAATTTTTGTTCCCAAATACTTTCTGAACATTCTGATTATTTTGGGAATGTTCTTTTCCAGTTCATCTTCTACATACAATATCTTCATTTATTGCCTCCTTGTTGCCAATAGTCAGGGAAAGTAATATTTAACATATATATGCCCCTTTCATTATTAATTTCAAGTTTACCATTCATTAAATCTACAAAGTTTTTAACAATAGATAATCCCAAACCGGAAGACTTGGTTGCAACACCTTCTTTATATAGATTAGAAAGCTTAAAGATTATATTTGACTCCACTTTTTTCAATTCAACTGATATTTTTCTATTCTTTTTGGATACAAAGGAGCTGTATTTTAATGCATTGAATATAACCTCCTGAAAAAGGATCAGTGTTTTTACTGCTGAGCCTTTTTCGTTACCAAAACATAATTCTCCCGAATTGTCTATATCTATATTTAGATCAAGGAAATAAGTATTTATGTAGTCATTTAGTTTTGATAAATTTAATTGAAGTGATAGTGAATCAAAATCTTTTTTGGCTTTCATATAAACCTCTCTGTCAGCAAAATAATTTCTCATAAATATCCCAAAGTGCTTTGCATCAAATAGATTACTAATTGATTGTGTGAGTGACTGTAATAATATTTCTTTTAAAGAAAGAGCTTCACTTCCAGTATTCTCTTTACTATCATAATAATAATCCTCTGCCGAGCCTTTCAAGGATAAGTTCATGGCATTAACAATGTTGCGAATAAGATTCGCTCCCTTTATGGCATTATCAATTATAATAGGTTTAACCTCTTTTTCCTGTTTCATATTCTCCAAAGGATCGATAATTGTACCCAACAGGTTTTTGATGGAATGAGAAAGATTAGCCATTATTTTTTTTCGCTCTTCATGTATCTTTTGTTCGTTCAAAAATCTTTCCGACAGAGAAATTAGATTTATTGTTGATTGATTAAATAACAATATGGAATCAATAATTTCTTTTTCATTTTCATCTATTTTTTCCCGAGCCATCATAAAAATTGAATTTAATATGGTAATCTTTGAGATTATAGGATATTGTTCATCAATATGGGATACGTCTTCAATTTTATATTTTTTTGCAACTTCATGAGAGAAGGGTGTAATAACACCTTTGCCTTTTATGATTTTTTCCAGACAAATAAAAGTTTCTTCAGCCAAGTCTTTACATTGCAGTTTACTGTTTAACTGACTCCGCAAAAAATTTATCCAAAGAAGAATATCATTTATGTCAACATAAGAATATTTGAAAGAGTTTATATAAAAAATATCACAATAGCTTTTAAAAAGAGCTTTATCTTGTATCTTATTGGCGAATGATCTCAGGGAATCTGAACTGCTATTTTCATATAAGTATTTTAATATTGATGGAATTTTATCTAAAATCTTTATCAATTGTTTGAGATCAAAAAAGAACTTAGTATATTCCTGTTGGTGCAGATAATTTAATAAAAGCTGACCAAGAAAACTGCTACATGTCTCTTTATCATTTATTTTCCCAGCAACTTTTACTATCTCAATATCATCCAATGCAGTAACAATATAATTGGCAACAAGAAAATATATGTTTTTTTCATATTTATTACTTAGTTTGATTATAAAATTTTTTGCGTATTCTTGGTTATAAAGAATTATAGAGTTGAAGACTTGATCTATTATCCAAGTTCCCTCTCCATAAGAGTATAAAATTAAAAACACTTTTTCTATTAAAGATGATTCATTATTATCAATAAACCAGTCAAGACACATATCGTGTATAATACTTTTCCCAACCCAATCAATAATTTCAGAATTTGACTCCGTAACTGCTAAGTAAAATTTATGTAATAATGGTATGTTTTTTTCATCATAATTATATATGTGTTTAATTATCCTAATAAGCATATAGTTACCAAAGTATAGGTGACTGAAAGTGTCAAAATAATCAATGGGATACTTTTCTTTTGTGTCTAAATAAAATTCTAATAATTCTTGAATAGGTTCATCAACTCCCATTAAATGGGAAAAATAGTGTTCTTTAAAATCATGCCTGTTATCAAAATATTCTTGATTGATATTTGTTAAAAAAAATCTCTCAATACGATTAAATAATTTAAACAGATATTTGTTATAAGAATCGTTATTTTTTTGAGGTTTGTCATATTTGGGTTTTTTGTAATCTTTTGGCATTTTATTTATTGTATCATATTCAATTTCAATATTGTTTTCATTTAGTGATACTTTATAATCGCTCTTTGGCCTATATACTTTCCATTCATGCTTATCCATAAAATTCAATATTTTCATGATCAGCGTTTTATCTGAGAAAATGTTTTCATGGAACAGTCCGATTATTTGTTTTACAGTATTATCATCTAACATTTCAAGTGTGAATTCTTCATTAATAAATTTCTTTTTTAACTGTGTTTTATTCATAACTAATCCTTATTCTGATAGAAGTTTGATAATTTCAATGAAACTATCAATGTTGGCCTCAACTTTTTTAATTGACAATTTGCCTAATTGTCTAACATCAATATTGTAAATATCAAATCCTAATGATAGTATTAATCTGGCATAATCATTAACATAATTATGTTTTGCTGCGGGTAGGTATTTTTGCATTTTTTTGAGAGATGGGAAAATAATAAAATCCCTTCCACCGGAACGAGCCATAATAGAGAAACTATTCCTTACTTTCGATTTCTTCGAATATATTCTTAGTGAAAATCCATACATTTTTTTCGTCTCTATTAAAATTTCACCTGGATACATACTACGCCCAATGTCTTCATGAATGCTTAAATTGGAAAAAAGTGCCTTAACAATCGGAGTATTTCTAATTGTTTCCGAGATTGTTGTCGATCTATAATTTCTGTTCCTATTTGATACAACATTTTCATAATATAGTTTTTCGAAATAAGTAAAGTTCTTTTTAAGTTGTGATGCTTTTTTTTCTTTGTTTAAAAAATCATAGATTTCTTCTAAACTGAGGTGACAATTATAATTCTTTTTCCCACAAATTGAATAAACCGGCTTGTTGAGCTTTTCCCTGAAATTAATCAACTGTCCACTATCCTCAGTCCCAAGTTCAACTTCAATATATGCTAATGGAAAATTATCACTGTCAGATATAGCAAAATCAGGACGAATTCCTCCATCCAAATTCACTGTCGGGAATATTATCGAATCTGTGGGCATTTCTAATTTATCTAAAAACCATTCTCTGAAATTATCATGTAGAAACAGTCCAAATAATGCGAGATTGATTCTGTTTTCCGGTTTTGAGAGGTCTTCATTTACAAAAATTGTCTCATCAATATCAAAACGACAATCATTTTCGCTATCATAACTTTTTGATAAGACTACTCTGTTTATAATCGAGTTATAAGTTGTAGATTGATAATATGGATTTATCATTTTGTTTTGATGTAGAAAGATATCTCCTTTTTTCATTAGATCTTTTATATTTCCATACCTCAATGAATAATTCTTTGGGTTACTGAAATTACCGTATATATCAAGAAACCAATTCGGTCCTGTCAGTTTTTCTATATCACTTCTTATCATCAAATCAATCAATGGATATACACTTTTGCTATTGAGCAGATTTCTTCTTGTATTTAGAATCCCCAACATTTTAAGTTGAGATTCATCATAATTCAATAAAAAATCTTTAATATCCATTTTTCCTCCTAATCATTTTTTAACTGTATTCAGTTTCATTATTATGTCCAGTTAAAAAAAATACATCTTTATAAGCGTCTATTTATCAGCATATTACAAAATAACTCCTCTGGCTTAAAATGGTAACAATGGTTACTATTTGAGAATGAGGCGTTACTTACCATTAGATTTTTACGCCTATGCTTCTCAATTTCCTAAGTCGTTTTCTAAAGGTGTGGGGTTTCATTTTAAGAAGTTTAGCTGCTTCTGCTGCATTATTATTGGTTATTTTCAAAGCACCTCTGTAATATCCGATCACTATATCATTCTCAAGATCAATACCGCTTTGTGGTATATAGAAACCATTTTCTACGGACGATTTCAGATTCAAATTCTGTTTCAAGATTTTGTTTTCTCTGGACAATCTGCTCAATTCAGCTTTTATAGAGTCGGTTTTAATTATACTTGGATAATCATCTAATCGGAAGGTTATCTCCGTTATACCTGATTGTTTTGATATCTGAATCAATTTGGCATCGATGACCCCACCAAACACTAAAAATAGCCAGCAAGCATGCATTGTTGGAGTACCTGAAGTGACAGAAATGGTTAATTCATTTTTTTGATTATCCTTTTTTAAATTCTCTACGACCTGATACATTGCTGGATAAACAAGATTGTAGTTCGTCGGATCCAATGATCTTGCTTCTCTAAATTCGACTTTCATATTTGGATAATTCTGATTGCAGTAGTCTTGAGTTTCGATCATTTCATCCCAGTAATTATCATTATTAAACAATAAATACAACTTCTCGAATCTACGCTTTTTCAGGATAGAAAGTATTGGTCCCAACTCTTTCTTTTCATTGGCGTAAGGATCTTTGTTGCCAATAAATGTTATCAATACCTGCATATCAAACACCTCTATTAAAGATAATTATAAAAACCGATACTACTTGCTTCCCCCCTCTACCTAGCCCCATATCCGGTCATCATAGTTTTCAGGGTCTTGGATACGATGAGCATATCCATCCAGAGGGAGAAGTATTTTACATAGTAGAGATCATAGGATACCTTTTCGATAGTTTCTTCCACATCAGCGGCATAGCCTTGGTGTACTTGAGCCCAACCGGCTATACCCGGTTTTACCACATGCCTATATGGGTACAGAGGTATCTTTTCCGTAAATTCTTCCACGAATGTTACCTGCTCCGGGCGTGGTCCGATGATGCTCATCTCTCCTTTGAGAACATTCCATAACTGCGGTAATTCATCAAGGCGAGTTCGTCTGAGAAGCTTTCCTACCTTGGTGACACGTTTATCTTTTATGCTGGCAAAACTGGCATCATTATCACCATTATCGGTGTACATTGTGCGGAATTTTACCAATTTGAACAGTTTACCCCTCTGTCCAACACGGATTTGCGTAAAAAAAACTTTGCCGGGAGAATCGAGTTTGACAGCCACAGATATCATTACAGATATAGGCAAGACAATCGGGAGTGTTATCAATACTGTGAGTAGATCAGCTAACCGCTTAAGATGCGGATACAGAGGTGGGAGCGAGAATGACCTGACGATCGTATCGGTGTAATGTTCCAGAGACACACGTCCGGTCAACATTTCATAAACGGAAGCAGCATGATAGATGGGTATTCCCCGCAAACTGGATTCTGCTATATATCGAAGCCATGGCGGAGCAATTTCCTCGTGAAGATCGCAGACCAACCCGTCTACATTCTCCACTTCATTGGGCTCATTCAACTCCACCCATTCCGCGCCACTCAAACTTTGCAGAGATCTGGTCATGCCCACCGGCATGAGCCCCAATCTCGGTCTTACTCTTATCAAAAAAACCAGCGATAGCCATTGCCATAACAATGTAATGATAAAGGCTATACCGATAAATGTCCTGGAATAATAAACCCTGCTGAAAGATATCATACTAAGCATGATCAGATAGAAGATGGAGACGCTGAGAAAAACTGCTGCTACGCTCCTGCTACGAGCCTGCGCCATCAGTCTGCGTCCGACAAATAACCCCAGAATATAGGCAAGCCAAGTATAAGCTATGATGTGATAAGCAAATTCCGCCGTCCAAAACTGCCCTGTCTGCCAAGATAGTTTGGATCCTAAGATAGTGAAGACCAATATCCCGCCGATATGCCACAGCACATCCAAACTTAGCCGCGTTTTGTTCTTAAATATCGTCGGCATCTGATCTGACAGCATCAGAGAAGACACGGGCACCTCCTTATTATCTTGCTAGGAATCTTTCTCTTTCTCTGCCTTAAATTGTCAATGTTTTTCCCCAGATTATCCGCCAAAACAAATTACGCTATTTTCACTCCGCTCTTTGATGCCTACTTACTACTATCTTGATAAAATTGGGATCATATCCGTGTACATCTTACTTCGGCATGGCAGGCAGGATGAATGAGAGAGGAGGATCAGCACTTATACTTGGCATAAACTTCCCATTTCTTCTCCCAGCCTTCACTGGTATGCTAATGCTTCTAAAGAGATACCTGCAGAGCAATCACAGCATAATTAAACAGGGCAAAAGTATATACTTCGGAGATATCGGAGCCCCCTTCCAAAATGCGATATCCTGCTTTAATGTTTATCTTGTCATTGTATTTATAGTTGAGTGAGGTAAGAACATCCGCAGCTCTACCATAGGGTGATGCCAGTGCAGCTCCATCCGAGGAGATACTCACTTTTTCGCTCACATCATATACCAATAGAAAATTGATCAGCGGTACGACACCGGTATCATATTTGCTGGCAGTATGAACTTCATTTTCTAACGTAATCTCAGCATCGCGTACTTTCGCCGTCAATCCGAAAGCTTCCAAAATCCAGAGTTTATTGGGCAAATGATATCTGTATTGCAGTCTATAAGAATCAAAGCGGTAAACGGCAGAGATATCTTTCTCGGCTTCAAACATTCTGCCTTGAAATTTGATGTTTTGGTCGATATTTCCCGCAGGTTTGATCGTAAGCGGTGCATATAAGAAAGAGATTTCACTACGCTCAGTTATGCGATAATTCAACATCATCCGATAAGCAAAAACGGCATCTGCTTCCAAATCTTCCGTTAGTGAAAAAAGGGTGCTGTTAGCTTCATTGGGTATTCTCACATCGTTATAGCCGGGGAAAGCCAAGCCGGTCTCCACATCAAAGCTGAATTGAGCCTGAAGTATAGTTAATCCAAAGATTAGCATGAGTCCTATCATCAGTATTCTTCTCTTCATGTTCTATTCCTCCTATATCATTTTTTTTTAAAAATTATTTGCTACTTTTTTCACCCATTTATGCAGAAGATAATCAGACGGTGGTTTGGAACCAATTTCCAGAGGCTTGATATCACCTATAGTTTGACTATCCAGAAGATCGGTATTGCCGGTGAGGAACACGATCGGAACATCAGAAAATTCTCTGATCTCATAAGCAGCTTCGATGCCGTTTTTCTCACCTTCCAGCACAATATCCATCAGGATCATATCCGGATGCAGCTCTTTCGCCTGCCTTACAGCATCATCTGCTTCTTGGCATACAGTCAAGACTTGCATACCAAGCCTTTTCATAGTCAGCTTCAGATCCAAAGCGATAATCGCTTCATCTTCCACGATGATTAAGTTAAGTGCCCTCATGTTCACTACCCGGAAATTCTATTGCAAAGGTTGTGCCATTTTCAGTATCTGAACTAACTTTGGCATGAAGTTGCTCAGAGAGCATATAGACTAGATTCATACCCAATGAGAGATTTTTGTCAATCTCATCTGGCAATCCCACTCCGTCATCACTTATCTTAAGTTTTACATATCCGTTTTCTAACCGCTTTAGGCTGATGATGATCTGTCCGGAGTTATTATCCGGAAAGGCATGTTTGAAGGCGTTGGTAACCAATTCATTCACTATCAGCGCGCTAGGGATAGCTTTATCTACTTCCAGGCTAACTTCTTGCAAATCATATTTCAGATTAATATTTTTATCATAAGCATAAGCTTCATAAAGATGGGAGATCATATCTTTGAGATAATATTTCATATCCACATCAGCATACTTTTCGCTTTGATAGATCTTTTGGTGCACCAACGACATAGCCATTACGCGATCGCGACTGTTTTGAAACGCTTCCAAAGCATTCTCGGGAGAGGTGATCGTCCTCGATTGCAGATTGAGCAAACTGGAGATAATAGCAAGATTGTTCTTCACTCGATGATGAATCTCTCTCAGTAAGACTCCCTTTTCCCGCAATTCTTTTTTTAGTTGTATTTCAGCTTCTTTTTTAGCAGTGACATCTATACCTATGCCAAACACGACCTCTTCATTTCGATAGCTGCCGGGTGTAATAGTCAGATCCAAAGTTTTTACCTTGCCATTGATTAGGTAAGTGGTTTCCACTCTACCACCTTTTTGCCAGTGTTTACGATGTTCTTGCAGAATATCTTCCGGATTTATTTCAGTTAGCATAAAAGAACTAACATTTTTCTGCAGCAAATCTTCTTTCAAAATCTCCAAAAACTCCAGTCCGGCTTGGTTGGCTTCCTTATAGTTCCCCTTTTTATCTATCACCAATATAGGATTAGCTGTTTTTTCAAACAAAGTTCTGAATCGGTTTTCACTTTCTTTGAGCGCTTCTGTGGCTTCTTTCCGAACTGTTATATCCAGACAATGCCCGATGTAACCGATAAATTCTCCCTTCAGATCATAACGCGGTGAGCCATCATCCTGTATCCAGCGATACTTACCATCATGGCGGCGCAATCGATAATCCATGCTGAATTTTTCTCGGCGCTTAAATGCTTGCATATAGGTATCGATGCAAAAATCCAGATCATCCGGATGAATACCCTCCGTCCAACCATCTCCCATTTCCTGTTCCAGAGTCCTTCCCCTAAATTCCAACCATGTTCTATTGAAATAGTTGCACTTCATATCAGTTCCGGAAGTCCATATCAGAGCCTGTCCTGAGTTCGCCAGAGTCCTGAAATGCAGTTCACTTTCGCGCAATGCTTTTTCCATCTGTTTTTGTTCGGTAATATCAAAAAGATAACCTTGGATGGCAGTAAGAGTTCCATCAGTGTCAAAAAAACCTATGGCATTCTCTATACAATCGATTAGTTGTCCGTCTTTTCTTTTCAGTTTTAATTCATAGTTTTCGATGATTTTTTCTTTCTGCAATTTTAGCAGAAATTCTTCTCTATCAATAAAATCTGGATAAAAATGGATAGTCTTCTCGCTCAAAATCTCTTCATCCGAATCGTAGCCCATAATCTTTGCAAATGCCGGATTGCAATCTATCAGTTTACCTTCGGGAGTTGATAGATAATCACCGGTTAGATCATTTTGGAAGAAAAGCCGATAACGTTCTTCTGCCACCTTCAGTTTTTTCTCTGCGTTTTTCCTCTCACTAATATCCTGAAATCCGCCCTGCACTTTGATGATCTTTCCGCGAGTATCGCGAATTGCCACTCCGATAGATCTCACCCATACTCGTTTTCCTCTACGTGTGATAATTTGCAATTCTTCATCATAAGGGATACCCCTAGTAGCACATGCTTCATACACTTCTGTGATCTTGCTTTTATATTCGGGTGCATAAAAGTTTAAAGACTCTTCCACAATTGGTGAATAACCGACCGGCATATCATGAATAGCTGCTACTTCATCTGACCAGACGACTCTGTTCTGATCCAATATGACAGACCAACCGCCTAATTTGGCTAATTTACCGGCTATTTTCAATAGTGCTTCACTCTCTACCAGTTTTCTTCGTGCTTCCCGCTCTTTGGTTTGATCCCTGAAAACCAATACCACTCCGATCATTTTGCCGTTATCATCCTTTATCGGCGCTCCACTATCAGCGATGGGGATCTCTCTGCCGAATTTTGTTATCAGTAAGGTGTGATTCGCTAATTCTACGGCACCACCTTCTCTGAAAACCTTATCAACCGGATTTTCGGTTGCTTCTCCGGTCTTCTCATTGATAATGTTAAAGATTTCTACCAGTTTCTTTCCTGTAGCCTCTTCTTCTGTCCACTCTGTCAGCTCTTCCGCCACAGGATTCATACGAGTAATTTTCCCATCCAGATCGGTAGTGATAACAGCATCACCGATACTATAGAGGGTAGCTTCTATTTCCGCTTGCATTGCCAGTTCTTTTTTCTCAGCTTTATAGAGATCCTCAAACAATTCCTTATCTCTTTTGGTCAATACTACAGCTAATACTAGGGTAACCGTACCGATAAACAGTAGTATTATCAGACCGATCAGCATCCCGCGAGAGCGAGCTTGCGATAATATCTCCGCTGCGTCCACTTTAGCTATTATATACCAAGGGGAATCAGAAATCGGAGTCAAAATAGCCAAAACCTCTTCCCCACGATAATCCAAGCCTTCAAATCTTCCCTCTTCGCCCAACACTGCTCTCACTGCCGGATTATCAGTCTCGGAGATTGGAATTCTAAGTGTAAGCGGTGGATCGGGAAGATGGCGTAACCTATTTAGAAATACGATCTCATCGTTATCCTTTCTTATCAATACTGTCTCTGCTGTCCTGCTTAAAACAGTCCATAGTTGGATTAGTGGATACAAATTGTTCTCGGGATTTTTACTGAGTAGCAATACTGCTACAGATCTTCCCGTTTTATCGATGATCGGTGCTGCCACATCGATAGAATTCCTTCCGTCATCATCAGTTCGATAAAAATTGCCAACTTCAGCTTTTTTGGACATAGCTACATTTTTTACCAAATCGCTGCTTATATTACTCAGCTCTGTGAGTTGTTCTTCTGTCGTCACCAATACACTGCCGTCTATCGTTGTCAATACGGCACGATAATAATCCAAAGATTCTGTTACCAGATTCAATCTGAGTTCAATCGCATCGAGATAAAAATGATTTTCCCTATCAGCCAACCAATTTAGGATAGACTGATGGAAATATGGTTGCTTAGATTGCAGGAATACATCAGCCATTCGCTCTTTTCGCCAATTTGATATCTGTGTGTTTTGTAAGTTGGATATAATCTGTAATTTATCATAATTCTCTGCTCTTAGCTCTCTGATCTCATTTCCTATAATCCAGTACCCCAAGATGAATAATAACAGACTGAACACAACAATGACAGGAATAATGAGTAGATGCCTTTTTTGCAGAGATCTCTTCATCTCGAGCGGCTTTTGGCCTTTATCCATCATCACCCTCCAGAATATCACAATCGAATCGAGAAGCTATCATCAAACTATGAGCCATGCTCAATCATGATCCTTTTTTATATAGAATCATAATATTATTAGCTAATTTAAACTGTCAATAAAAAAGATGCACTGAAGATTTTAATAGTGTTAAACATATTGGCAGTTGCTGCCAATTCTCATATCATGAATTTATTAAAATCCACATATCACTTCAATTTTTTTGTCTTCTTTGGTACTCTTCGTTGTTTTAAAAAAAAAATGTTAGCTGCAAATAATTCTGTTTGAATTATCTGTACACTACAGCCATTGCGCTCCAGAAATCGAGCATGTTTCTCGGCTCATCATTGAGGTAGAATCGTTTTATACTAAAAGACTCATTCTCTTCGTTCACTATGAATTCGATTCTCATATTCACCACTTTTTCGTAGAAATAGGTTTTACCCTTAAAAACAACCAAATGCTCATCATCCCTTTGCCTGTAAGACCAGATAGGATCGATGAAGTTATTTTCAAAGGCAATCCCCAAAGGTTCTTTCCCATAATCTTCCAAATAGCCGCTTTGCACAATGTTTACATATTTGTTTGAACTACCGCAAAACAGCAAAAAGAAGGCAAGTACCGCGAAAAAGCAGATCTCAATGATCAGTTTCTTGCGAAACTGTCTTTGCTCTAATTTACCGAAACCAACTTGATCAATTGTTCGATCTCGTAAGGCTTCCATAAGACATTACCTCCGTATTCTTCTATACATTTCTTCTCTTTGGCATCCAGTTCATTGCAAATGACGACCGTCTTGATCTCTTTCCCTGAGTTTATCAAACTTCTGATCAATTCACATGTGTCAAAATGGGAAGGATCTCTTTCGATTATGATACTCTCGTAGTGATACCGCTTTAAAAGCTGCTGAACCTTTTCCGGATTATGCGTGACATCAGTCTGCACGGAGACCTTATCTAACTGGTTGGCAAGTGCATACCAGTTATCATTGTTGCCGTTGATAATCAATACATGCCGTCTCATTTGGATTCCTTTCTTTTTTCTAAATATAATTGCAAAAACCATGCCAAATTACGATACAGATTCTTTTGCTCTAATTGGCAATCGCATATATCCTTATTGTCCATGTTGTTACAGCGACCAGATTTGAAAATAATTTTTTGCCGGGTCAATCTTAAGAGATTTTTCGTATCAAAAAAACCCTTAAAGTGTGTCATTTTTGTCACACTTTTCGGCTGCGTATGTCTCAGATGTCACACTTCTGGTTTTTATACCACTCGTTTTCGTTTTTGTAGGATTTCAGACAAAAAACCAACCGCACGGATTTTGCTCCGTATCCCTTTCTCAGAACCGTTATGTCGCTGTTTTGATAGAAATTCAATAAGATCGTTTTTTATTACTTTTTAGCTATATTTCCAAATTTTTAGCATCGGCAATGCAATTATTGTCTTTCTAACACTTATAGTGTGACTTCCTGACACAGTCCAAATTGTGGGAATTAGCAGCTCGCTTGATGGACAACAAAGCTTCGGAGCTACTGGGATAGTCCAATCAATCTTTCTTTTTAGTATCAATTTTTCCAGATAGTTACGCTCACCTAAGCAGAATAGATTGACATAAAACCGGTCTCCGGAAATTTTCGACAATAAAAAACATAAAAAAATGGAGGGAAAATGAAATCAGGTGGAGATCGCTATGGTACACATCGCGTAGTAGAGCCGCAGGGAGTATTGCCCCAGCCGGCAAGAATTGTTAACAACGACATGCAGGAGATCTGGGATAATGAGATGAAGATCGATGTTATCAGGTTGAACATAGATTCGGCATCTTTTCATCAGATCAAGACCAAATTGGATAAGCAAGGGCACAAGGATCTGGAACAAGCTTTTGCCGATCATATCATCGATCTTACAGAGCGAACGGGCAAGCATAAGAATGAGGATACCGGTTCGGGTGGCATGCTCATCGGGCGTGTGGCAGAGATCGGAGAGAACTTTGAGATGAAAGATGAGGTAAAGGTGGGTGATAAGATCGCCACGTTAGTTTCGCTGTCTCTTACTCCCCTAAAAGTGAAGAAAGTCAAACGCGTCTTATTAGACAGAGATCAGGCAGAGATCGAAGGTGAGGCAATACTATTCAGCTCCGGTGTCTATGCCAAACTTCCGGATGATATGGATGAAAACCTTGCTCTATCCGTTTTGGATGTAGCCGGTGCACCTGCACAGGTGGAACGTCTGGTCAAGCCGGGTGATACGGTTGCTATTATCGGTGCGCACGGCAAATCGGGCGTACTTTGTAATATGGTAGCAAAAGAGCGAGCCGGCGTTACCGGTAAAGTAATCGGCATAGTTCGCAAAGAGAGCTATACGGAGATCTGTCGTCAGACCGGTTGTGATGAAGTGGTTCTGGCAGATGCTACTGATGCTTTGGGCATCATGGAAGGAGTATCCAAGTTAACCGACGGTAAGCTGGCAGATGTAGTGATAAATTGTGTGAATGTAGAAGATACTGAGATGGGCTCTATTCTCGCCTGCAAAGACAGAGGTATAGTTTACTACTTCTCGATGGCGACATCCTTTACCAAAGCTGCATTGGGCGCCGAAGGAATCGGTGCTGACGTAGATATGATACTCGGAAATGGCTATGCGCACGGTCATGCAGCTATATCTCTCGATCTTTTACGTCGTCATCCAATCCTGATGAAGATTTTTAAAGAGAGATACACAGATTAAATTTCATGACTGAAAAGCGAAAAAAAGATGTTCTGGAAGAAATAGGAGTTATCAGTGAAGAAGAGGGTGAACGTTTGCATCAGCACAGAAAGCGGCATCCTTATTCTTGCTGTTCTATCTGGCTGGCGGGCATCGTATTGCTCGCTAGCCTCCTGATTCTGATTTTCTAAAGAAATATAGGAGTTAATTATGATTGATATAAAGAAGAAAGCCACACAAGAAGAATGGAACGATTGGCATTGGCAAATCCGTAATCGGATCACCACTCTGGAAGAATTGGAACAATACATTACCCTGATCCCCGAAGAGAGAGAAGTATTCTCGCTGAGAAATTTTTCTTTTCGCATGGCAATTACCCCCTATTATCTATCTTTGATAGATCCGGCAGATCCGCGCGATCCGGTTCGACTGCAGGCTATACCACGCAAGATGGAGTCTGTATTTCTAGACTCGGATATGAACGACCCGCTACATGAGGATACAGATTCACCCGTGCCCGGTCTTACCCATCGCTATCCGGACAGAGTTTTGCTCTTGATCACCGACCAGTGCTCCATGTATTGCCGGCATTGTACCAGAAGGAGAATGGCCGGCGAAACAGACTCTATGATGCCCATGACGCAGGTAGATAAGGCTATAAACTATATCAAGAGGACACCCGAGGTTAGAGATGTGATCCTCAGTGGCGGCGATCCACTTACCATGAGTGATGAACGACTTGATGATATCCTCGAGAAACTACACGAGATCGAACATGTGGAGATCATCCGTATCGGCACTCGCACGCCGGTTGTCATGCCTCAGAGGATAACAGACAAACTGGTGGAAGTACTGAAGAAATACCCGCCGATCTGGCTCAATACGCATTTCAATCATGCCAATGAACTCACAGATGAGTCCGAAGCTGCCCTGAAGAAACTGGTGGAAGCCGGGATCGTTGTGAGCAATCAATCTGTATTGCTCAAAGGTGTAAATGACAATGTAGATGTAATGAAAAATCTCGTTCATAAGCTCGTCTATAACCGCGTCCGTCCTTACTACATCTATCAATGCGATCTATCAATAGGTATTGCTCATTTCAGAACGCCGATCTCCCGCGGGATCGAGATTATCGAATCTTTGCGCGGTCATACTTCCGGTCTTTGCGTTCCCACCTATGTAGTGGATGCTCCCGGTGGTGGAGGCAAGATACCGGTGCAGCCGACTTACATTATCTCAAATAGCCCCGGCAGAGTCATCCTAAGAAATTATGAGGGCATAATTTGCTCTTATACCGAGCCGGACTACACTGACCAAGCAGATATGGACTATCGAAATAAAGTGTCTGAAATTCAGCGTTCCAGTGAAGGTGTGATGTCTTTGGTGCGCGGGGAGAATATTACTATTGGTCCGGATACGAAAAGAAATCACCGTAAAGAATAAACGGCACTTTTTGCAAAATCTCTTCACAGGTGAGAAAAAACTCACAGTCATCATCGGTATATCAAAAAATGCCGGTAAAACTACTCTGCTAAATTGGATACTGAAGCATATCTCTTCTGCTACTGTCGGTGTGCTCACTACCGGCAGAGACGGCGAAAGCAAAGATATTGTCGGTGGACATATCAAACCGAAAGCATATCTGCCTCAAAACACATATTTCACCACCTTTGCTTCTATCCTCAGAAATCATTCCTCCGGTTTGGAAGTTATCGAGCGCTTACCCTATAAATCGGTGGGCAAAGAATTGTGGCTCTGCCGAGCACTGCGAAATCTGGAATTGGAGATCATCGGACCGCCGACTGTAACTCAGCAAATATCGATCGCAGAAACGATGCTCGCCCATGGTGCTCAGCATGTATTCATCGATGGCTCTCTGGATAGAAGATCTATCGCTCGAGCTGCTCAGATAGACTCACTGTTGGTAGCTGTAAGTCCCGAATTTGGTAATAAGCGGGAAATTATGAGCGAATTGAACAAACTCTCCCAACTCAGCTCTATACCTCGAGCCGAAACTACTATAGAAGATCCGGAATATCTCTGCTACAGGGACGATGATGGCTTTCATACCACCAAGATCAAATCTGTGCTCCACAAAAAATTCAGTTTGGATAAATACATCTCTTCCGATTGGATATACCTCCCCGGAGCTATCACGGATGCCATTTTCAAACCAGTTCAAACTTTTATCCAAGCCTATGATGGGGATATCATCATTCGCCATCCGTTCAATCTTCATCTCGAAAAAGATAAGCTGCAAAGGTTGATGGAGATGGGAAAAATCAAATGTCTCCACCGTCTTAATATAGACGGAATCGCAGTAAACAGCTATTCGGTTAGCGGCATGCATCTCGACTGCGAAGAGTTGCGTGAAGATATCAGGAAATCATTTGACATTCCGGTAGTAGATGTGGCAGAGGTTCACTAAATATGAATCGGGAAGTGAATATGGTCATTGATGATGTGACAAAAAAAAGCGCTAACTTACATGAGATAGACGCTCTGATAAATCCAATCTCACAAGTGGGTAAAAAATACAAAAAAAATCCGCATATCTTCAAACCAGGCGAGGAAAAAGAAGCAGAGCAAGAGTACTCTCAGCTTTCATTTCTGATAAATCTGATAAAAAAGCAAAAGGGATTTGTACCCGAGCTGACATCCTTGCTTATGCATATCGAATCTATAGAAATCACTTTCTCGCGGGCAAAATCTCTCTACACACTCGAAGTGAACGAAATCCAACAGATCAAACAGTTTGTATTTTATCTGAATCAGCTCTTTGAATCTTTGAAGAAATACAAAGCCGATCATGTCTTGCATATTCCCCCATTTGACGAGCTATTCATTTTTTTGGACAAAGATGGGCACAATAGCCCTGCTTTCCATCTCAGCGATTCATACTCCGATGATTATTCCTCCCATAAACAGTCAGTCCGGCAACTGATACGAAAAAAAGAAGAGATCTATTGGAACACTTTAGAACAAGCCAAAGAAGAACTCGATCTTGCTGATATAGAACCACGCTTGGTCGTATCGCGCCAAAATAAACCACTGCTTGAGAAGCTATCCGGCTCTCCTCGTTTTTATCCGGAAAGCGAAAACTTCGCCAACTGTATTTTCAAATTACGTAAGACAGAGGAGATACTAGCACTCGAAGAAGAGATAAAAAAAGCAGAGCGAAAACTGAGCCAAGCTGAGATCAAGGTGCGAGAGCTGATAACCAAAGTAATCTCTGTCTATGCTACCGATTTGTTTTCTGCCGGTGAGAAGGTAGCGAAATTCGACTATCTATTGGCTCGTGCTCTTTTCGGAGTGCAAAACCAGTGCTGCATCCCCGAAGTAACTAAAAACAGCAATTTATATTTTGAAGATGCTATCAATATCCCGACCAAGAAAAGCTTGGAACAAAGTGGCATGAAATATCAGCCGGTAGGTCTGAAAATGCAGCGCCATGTCGCTATCATCACCGGCTCAAATATGGGTGGTAAGACCACGATACTCAAAACTAGCGCTCAATTGATCTACTGTCTTATTCATGCTATCCCCACACCATGCAAACGAGCATCTCTGCCTTTGGTAGATTTCATATTTTTCAGCGGCATCAAGCCGGAGCGCATGGACTTGAGCAGTTTCGCCTCCGAAATAGTGGCAATAAACGAAGCTTTGCAAAAACCGGGAAGCGGATTGTTTTTGCTAGATGAATTTGCCCGCGGGACAAATCCGCAAGAAGGGAGCGCCCTATCCCGAGCTCTGATCAAATATCTGAAAAACAGCTCTCATCTTGTCTTGTGTGCTACTCACTTCTCCGAGCTCTCTCAATTTAAAAGTGTAGATCATTTCCGAGTGATCGGTCTCACGGCAGACCAGTATCGTGCTTTGGACTTGCAGCGGCAAGATATCCTCTCTCGAAGACTACAAGAACTTCACAAGTACATGAATTATGAATTGGAAGCGGTAGAAGCAGACTCACCTGCACCTCGTGCCGCTCTCATGATAGCCGATATTTTGGGGATTAATGAGGAGATCATCAAAACTGCTACCTCATATCTGGAAAACAAGGAAAATAAATGAAAATGGTATTTTTATAAGCGAAACAGTAGAATCTATTTGACGAAAAAACCGTCACTGCTGATAAAGTACAAAAAATGAGAATGGAGGATGTAAGATGAATAAAAAAGTTTTGACCGGTTGTGGGATAGCTCTTGGCGCTTTTATCCTGCTCATTATTATCATATACGGTTATTTTGTCGGATCATACAATAATATGGTACAGATGGATGAAGATGTAAAAGAGAAGTGGGGACAGGTAGAGAATGTCTATCAGCGCCGCTTCGATCTAATCCCGAATCTAGTGGAAACCGTACGCGGCTATGCCTCTCATGAAAGGGAAACTTTTCAGATGGTAACCGAAGCACGATCGCGCGCAGCAGGTACTTTGGAGCTTTCGGAAGGGCTTTTGGATAATCCGGAAATGTTCCAACAATTCCAGCAATCACAAGCTCAGCTTTCCTCTGCACTCAGCCGTTTGATGGTTGTAGTGGAAGATTATCCGGATTTGAAAGCTAACCAAAACTTTCTGGCTCTTCAGGATCAACTGGAAGGCACGGAAAACCGGATCGCAGTAGAACGTCGTCGCTTCAACGAAAGCGCACGAAACTACAACACTTACATACGTCAGTTCCCACGTGTTTTCATAGCCAATTTATACGGATTTGAACAACGCCCCTATTTCACTGCTACGGAAGGTGCCGACGAGGCTCCGCAAGTGGAATTTTAACCAAGGAGATCTAATGGCAAAGTTTAAACTGACACAAAAACATATCGACCGATTGAGCGAAACTGTAAAAAAAGCCGAAAGCAAAACAACCGGCGAGATCGCCACTGCTTTCATAAAGGAGAGTGATGAATATTCCCTGTGGGAACTATATTTCTCACTGATCTGTGGATTCGTCTATTTCATCATCATGATGTTTTTCGTCAGCCCGATAGAATCCTGGCTCAGCACGATGTTCTGGAATTACGATGTCAGCTATATTGTTCTGTTTTATGGATTCTCTACTTTTCTGGTGATCGGTATAGTATATTTCATTGCCAGTATCACTTTGATAGAACGGCTGATAGTACCGAATAGAGTGCTCAAAGAAAAGGTGGAGAACCGAGCAATGCGGCATTTCATAGAAGCAGGAGTGCATAATACCAAAGACAGTACCGGTATCCTCATCTTCATCTCATATCTGGAAAAGAGAGTGCTTCTCTTGGCAGACTCAGGTATCAGTGCCAAGATACCACAGAAAAAATGGCAGGAGATAGTTCAACACATCATAGACGGTATCCATGCAGGAAAGATGGTGGATCATCTTGCCGAAGCCATAGAAGAGTGCGGCGTACTATTGGCCGAGCATTTCCCCATCAAACCGGGCACGGTAAATGAACTCGATAACGAAATAGCGATTTTGGAGACTTGATCATGAAACAGATAATAATAATTTGCATAGTATTTATAGCTCAGGGGTTAGTTGCTTTGGAAGTTCCTCCTCTGAGAGGGAGAATAAACGATAATGCCGGTTTTTTATCTTCACAGCAAAAAGCACAATTAGAAAGTGATCTCAGGCAGCTTGAAGAGCGCACTTCCGCCCAGTTGGTACTGCTCACCATCCCTTCTTTGCAAGGTGAGGCTTTGGAAGATTATTCGATGAGAGTAGCAGAAAGCTGGGGATTGGGTCAGCAAGATTTGGATAACGGCATTCTGCTCTTGATAGCTCAAAGAGAGAAGAAACTGCGCATCGAAGTTGGTTACGGTTTGGAGCATATCATCACCGATCTCAAAGCAGGATATATCATCCGTAATGTGATCACTCCCCATTTTAGCAGAGGCAATTATTCCGGCGGCATTCGTGATGGGATGAGTGCCCTCTCCGGACTAATAGACGACCAATTTGTCATCTCCGATGAAGAACTGGCCCGATACCGGCAGGAACATGGCTCTCAGACTGCGCAACTCCCACTCGGGCTTATACTGTTCATTTTTATCTTTGCGATGAGCATATTCGGCAGGAAGAACCGTAGCGGCGGCTCACTCCTACCTTGGCTCTTACTCGGCAGCATGGGCAGTCGAGGTGGCGGAAGTCGCGGTGGATTCGGTGGCTTTGGCGGCTTCGGCGGTGGCGGAGGCGGCTTCGGTGGTGGCGGAGCTTCTGGTGGCTGGTAATTTTTTTTACGTCTCAAACCTCCCAAACCTCCCACTGAAGACTGGAGTGTATTTATTTATGCTCCAGTCTTTTGCTTAATGGCTGTTGGCAGGATGATTCAATTGAGAATGTATAATGTATAATGTATAATGTATAATGGTTAATGGTTAATGCAGTTTAGGGATTAGTAGGTAGTAAGCAGTAAGTAGTAGGAAGTAAGAAGATAGAAGGTAGAGAATAGAACATGTCACACTGAGTAGCTTCGGCACAAGCCGGAGCGTATCGAAGTGTGAGTTGGTGCAAGAGAAGCAGGATGATGTTGATTGGTTAATTTGTTGATTGGTTGATTGGTTGAATCGTTGAGGTGTTGAGTCGTTCAATCGTTGAATTGTTTCGGTCATTTGTTCATTGGGAATTGGGATTTGTTTGGTATTTGGAATTTGGTGCTTGGAAAACCCTACGCCTGAAGGCGCAGGCTATTACTTTTCCCTTTCAGCAAAATGAATCGCTACCATAATCCGATCTTGGGATTTCTCTAAACAGCCCTATTTCCCCAATTTCCATTCTCCATAATTCATTATTTAAAAATGTGTTGACAGAGATATTAACAATAATAATTGTGGTTATGATAATATCGGTAGAACGATGAATAAAGAATTAATGAGAATAATTGTTTTACCGATACCGATATGATGAGGAGAGAAAATGAAGATATTTGCTTATGGATTTAATTATTATTCACATCCGCTTGTCAAAAAATATCATAATAAGCTACCTTCCCCCAGCTTCAGAACTCTCTATCAAACTATAAAATACGGTGTCTTATGCCCTATTTCAAACAACGGTCGCAACTATGTGCTGGAGATTATATTCATTTGTTATGTAAACAGATTTATCATTACTAGTCACCCTCCATGAATGATCAGAAATATATATACATTTTAAAATACAAAAAAAATAATTTATATGTTAGGAGATTAAAATGAAAAAAAGAGAAAATATATTGATAATAGTTATCATACTTATAATCAGTCTAGGACATTATAATTTGTGGGGAGGGAAAACGAAACCAACATCTAATGAACTTCCTTTTGCGGATAGAATCCGAAATATTCCTGCAGTTTCTACAGAAAGAGTAAATTTTTCTAATGAGATCTATATGTCATCGTTTGGATTGGTTCCATATAGATTATCTAGAGTATTAATAGGGCAAGATGCTTTTTTATTCAGAACCGAAATTGATAATTCTTATTTTGGATGGTCGTGGGGCAGTAATACATTTTTTGAATTTGATGACGAATTTGAGACGACAAACTTAGCCACATTACCACCATGTGGAAGGAATGCATATGATGAGAAAAATGACTTACCATTAATGAAAGATACATATGGAGAAAGAGAAGCTTACGCTAGGTTTGATGGTGGTACCGGTTCTTGGGCAAGTCCGGTTTTGGATGAAGAGAACAAACAACTAATCGTATTGAACAAAAGTGGCGTAATAATGGGAATATCATCAAATTTTGACTCTAACTATTGTGTCGAATGGGCATTCGATCTGAGGCAAATCGAAAGAAGTTATTCGGATGACCATTCTCTTTATGAATATGTGGCGACACCAACAGTAATCGGTGATAACATCTTCATCCCCGGCATTTTTCATATATTCAAAATCGATTTGTCTGTTCCCAATAATTATACTTTGGAAAGTGCTAGGTTTATTGATGATACGGACGAAGATTTCTTCAGTGCTCCGCTTGCCTTTGACCTAAAAGATCCACCTAATTTGATAGCTGTCAGTAATAAAGGAAGGTTGGTTGTTGTTGACTATTATCTGAATGTAATACACAATGATATATCAAATTGGGAAGAAAATCAACAATTTCTAACCAGACCGATTGTCGATGCTGACGGTCAAGTATATATATCTTCCGATTATGGAAAGATATATCATTTTTCTCAAGAAAAGATATGTCCGTATGAAACTCTGGATATACAAGAAGTTGAATGTGATAATCATAAGTTTGTCTCCACATTTATAACCGACAGCACAAAGAAGATATACGCTTTTACTGCATTTAATGACATTCTCTCGTTGGAAGCAAACTACGATTATTCTCCAAACCAACCTACTGATCCTATCATACTATATGAATGGAACGATGAGTATCTGTACGAACATATCGACTTCAATCATAGAGTTGTGAATAACCATTCGGTCTTGTTCGAAAGGTATGCCGAAAACACTTCATGTTTGCTTACATTATATAATGAAGGACTACAAAGCTTTATACCTAATAATAATTATTACCATAACTTCGATCCCCAATCATATAATATCATCGTCAGAATGTTCAATCCTTTAGATGACATTAGTGGAACAATTTATGAGCGATGCTCCTCAACTGCTACTTTTGGTGGTATTGTACCATATGTTACAAATGAACGAGAGATTAATGCTATTTGGGTAGATGATAGTGGATACGCATGGACATGGGATGTTATGGCACCCACACATAATGTTAACTATCCATATGACAACTACGATCCTTTGATCAATGATATTTCGAATCCAAAATTTATGAAGAACCTTACCAACTTAACAGATTATAAACAAAATGACTTCCGCATAATATTCCATGAATTGGATATAACAGGATATGATGTTTATATGAATTCCTATAATGAATATGATCTCTCAGGCCCATATCCTGAATATATGGTAACATTCCATAATTTGCTGGAGCATCCAAATTATAACTTGGCTATCATTACACCGGAAGGAGAACCTTATGTATTCAATAATATCGATACTTCGCTCGAAGAATGTATATATTACGGTGATTGGCATATTACCAATGATACAACCATAGATGGTGAAACATTAGCACTATTTCACAGTATCACCGTATCCGATAATAGTACCCTGACTATAGACGGCGTAGATTTAAATATTATTGATCTGACACTACATAACGGTAGTGAAGTCATAGTTATTAATGAAGGTGAGTTGAGAGTCTCTGATACTTTGCTGTCAGTAGATGAAAATACAAACGCAGGTATTATCGCAAATGGAGATGGCATTAGCTATGGGGATATATATATCACCAATATCGATGTCGAAGATAATGGGACATTGTCAATTTTAGCAAATGATACAAACATTTTCAGAATAGAAGATTTCAATATCGTTAACGGGGGAATTGCCTCCTTAAATAGTTTGCAAAGTGCGAATATTCCTGTGTGTGATGTCACTGGAGAATTTGTCGTTAACGGCAGTTTTATGAACGAGAGTTCACTTGTTTTATCTTCGGGTTCTAACGCTATTATCAACGGTACTTACGAAGAATATGGGACTTTGCATTTGGTGAAATCGAATCTTACCATAGAGAATAGTGGTTATTTCGAGCTTAATTCTGATAGCATGTTGTCATTGAAAAGTGGTTCCGGAGTGATAATAGACGGTACGGGCTCTATGCTATTCCTCGATTGGGGCAGCTCGATTATCGGAAGTGAACAGGGCTCTTTTAGTAATGGCAACTGGATTCCCGGTGATAGGATAATAGCACAAAATGGAGGGATAATTACAACCGATGATTCTCAAGATCCAGGCGAGGTAATTACCATCTCTTCTTCAGAAGAGGAAGAATTATGGGATGGTATTTTTATCAAAGATCCTAACCATGAAGATGAGTTTTGGTTTGTTAATTGTGCCATATCGGGTATCCGAAAACTTGCGATAGAAAAAATATCTGAATCTCCCTATATGGCAAAACTGAATTTGTATCTAACGGATTTCCAAAATGCAGGTGAGTTCATTGCCCGGGACGGCCATAAACTTACCATCGAAGGTACCTCCGAGCGATCTTGTAATATAATAAACAACAGAGGTTCCATCTCTGCCTATGAATCTCCTGTTAATCTGGAATACGTTAATTTTGGTTCAGTTTTTAATGGGAATGGTATCGGGATATATTTATATGATACAGCGGAATTCTATTCAACTGTTTCCAATACTATTATTAGTAATAACCATAGTAATGGTTTTGTTGCAAATGGAGTTCTTTTCGATATATTTGAACATGTAACATTAGTAAACAATGATGGTTTCGGAATGCTATGCTATGATGGCACAGAATTTACAGGCGAGGATCCTTTTGAGTTTATTACTATTCAAAATAACGCTTATGCAGAATATTGCGGATGGCAGGATACATACAGTATGGAGAACGGTTCGGAGATTACTATAAGTGACAACGATGGCAGTTATTTGTTAATTAATGTAGATTGGGATCAAGAAACAGAAGTCGATATCAGCGGAACTAATTTGACAGCAGCTGACCTCGATAGATTGGATCCGGATACTTTGGCTGCCTGGTATTTTGGCAATTCAAGGTATTCCAATGAAATGTTACTGTTGAATTCTGCTTCATCTGATATTGGTAACGGAGATTATGCAAGTGCCGAACAGACCTTGCTTCAGATTATTTCCGATTACCCCTCATCCAATGCAGCCGGGACAGCGGTATTTTATCTTTATCATATTAAATCACTCACCGATCAGGATTTTATCGGATTAATCGGCTTTTTGGAAAGTCTTGAACCTGAAACCGGGACTTCACTAGAAAAAACGGTCAATAGAATCATTGCCAAGTGTTATATAAAAGAAAATGAATATGAAGTTGCAATCGATCTATTGGAAGATATAATAAATAATTCACAGGATCCTGATGAAATAGTACTGGCAATGATCGATCAAGGCTATGCTTATCTAAAGCTATCCGAAACCGGTGAAAGAGCATTACCGGAAAACAGTACTGTAAAGACCGCATCACTGGATGCATACCAGAAAAAAGTTCGGGAACTGCAAACGAGATTTTCTTTTTATCCAACCGAAGAACAGGAAACCGATCTGCCGGTAGAAGGTAAGATTTCATCACTAATCAACTACCCTAATCCGTTCAACCCGGAGACGACGATAGAGTTCAGTCTTTCGTCCGCTGCAGCGGTTTCTGTTTCGATATACAATATCAAGGGACAGAAGATAAAAGATCTATTCAGCGATCATCTACCTACCGGCGAACATAGTGTGGTCTGGAACGGCAGGGATAACAGAGGCAGGTCTGTAGCATCGGGCGTCTATTTCTACCGGATAACTACGGGAAATGATACTACAGTGAAAAAAATGTTGCTACTCAAGTGAGATGATAGAGGGTAGAAGATGGAGAGACTGTGAGAGTATATATAGGAGAAAGAAGATAGGAATTTTGGAGGATAGGAAGATTGGTAGAGAGCGGAGAGATCTCAGAAAGAGAACGATATCGTCACACTGAGTAGCTTCGGCGAAGCCGGAGCGTATCGAAGTGTGAATATAGAATTGGAGGGATAAGTGAGATATTTATCAATAATTTTATTGTTGCTTATCATGATATCGGGTTTGCAATCGCAAACCATAGTAGGTGGTGAGCTAAATGAAGATACTGTTTGGAGTCCGGAAAATAATCCGCATTTACTTACGGAGAATTTGTATGTGAATTCGGGAGTAACACTCACCATAC